>Ga0209317_1002488_pt1 | contig 13331 bp, 11 predicted proteins | sample RifGroB2_FD_183994 | JGI IMG/M metagenome (GOLD analysis project Ga0209317, IMG submission 183994) | Soil microbial communities from Rifle, Colorado, USA - Groundwater B2 (SPAdes) (version 2) | ecosystem: Environmental > Terrestrial > Soil > Unclassified | place: Rifle, Colorado | collected...
GCCGGCGCGCGGCGCCCCGCTGTCGCTGTCGCTGCTGCTCCTGCTCCTGCTCCTGCTCCTGCTCCTGCTCCTGCTCCTGCTCCTGCTCCAGTGGCGCAGCGTGCCGTCCCGGCGGTCCCCCCGCCAGCCAAGATGAAGACAGAGGTGCCGCCCGCGCGCCAGACCAAGGGGGCGCTGGAAGCGCTCGATTTCCAGGTCGTGGACGGGGTGTCGCGCATCTCCATGAAACTGTACGGCACCTGCGACCCGGCGGAACCGGTCCGGGGCGTTCAGGGACTCTCTCTCACCATCAAGAACTGCCAGGTCCCCAAACAGCTGCAGCGGGCCATGGACACCACGCAGTTCGGCTCGCCGGTCCTCTCCGTCACCCCCTACCAGGTGAAGGTGAAGGGCAGCTTCGTCACCAAGATACTGGTAAGGCTGCGTGGCAACCCTCCGTTTAGCACCAGCATGAAGGACGGCGTCCTGGTCTGGGACATCGTGAACCCGGGCCCGTTGCCGGCGGTTAAGCTGCCGGCCGCTCCCCCCGCCGCGCGCGTGAAGAGCGCACCGGAGCCCAGGGTGGCCGAAGAACTGGCCCCGCCGGCGCGAACAGACGACATAATGACCCAGATGCCGAGGTCCGACAGCGAGAAACCCGGCGGCAAAAAGGTGTACACGGGAAGGCGGGTGACGCTCGAATTCTCCGACGCCGATGTCAGGAAGATCTTCCAACTGATCGCGGAGGTCAGCAACCTGAACTTCCTGATCGGCGACGACGTGACGGGGACCATCACCATCAAACTGGTGAACGTGCCGTGGGACCAGGCGCTTGAGGTCATTCTCGACGCGAAGGGGCTGGCGATGGTGCGCGACGGCAACATCGTGCAGATAAAGCCCCAGTCCAAGATGCAGAACCAGGCTGATCAGGAAATCGCCGCCAAAAAAGCGGCCGAGCGTCTGATGGAGCTCAGGACCGCCGTGTTCGAGGTGAACTACGCAGCGGTCGGCGAGGTGGCCTCCCAGTTCGCCATGCTGAAGAGCGACCGGGGGATCATCACCAAAGACGAGCGGACCAGCCGGGTCATCGTGAAGGATATCCAGACGGCTCTGGACGACATGCGGCAGCTGCTGAAAACCCTCGACGCTCCCGAGAAGCAGGTCATGATAGAGGCCCGCATCGTCGAGGCCACCTCCACCTTCACCAGGGACCTCGGGGTGCAGTGGGGGCTCAACTACCGGGACGGCTCCGCCTCCGTTGCCGGCATCAACTCGATCGACACCGGCTTTGGCGGGGTGGTCTCCGCGGCCGGCCCTGGAGCCAGCGGTGCCGGCGGCCTCGGCCTCGGCATGGCCTTTGGCAAGCTGACCAGCAACATTCAGCTCGATATGCGGCTCGCCGCCGCCGCCACCATCGGCCAGGTGAAGATCATCTCAACGCCGAAGGTGGTGACGCTGAACAACAAGTCCGCCAAGATCTCCCAGGGGCAGTCGATACCGTACCAGACCACCTCGGCGGAGGGGACCAAGACCGAGTTCGTTGAAGCCGCGCTGACGCTCGAAGTCACGCCGCACATCACGGCGGACGGCGCGGTCAGCATGAAGATCAAGGCGAGCAACAACTCCCCCGGCGCCGGCTCGCCGCCGCCGATCAACAAGAAAGAGGCGACCACCGAGCTGGTGGTGGCAAACGGTGACACCACCGTGATCGGCGGCATCTACGTCGACAGCGACACCGAATCCGATACCGGCGTACCGTTTCTCTCCGACATACCGCTGTTGGGGTGGCTGTTCAAGTCGAACAACAAGCTGAAGACCAAGACCGAATTGCTGATTTTCATTACGCCTAAGATCGTACTTTAAGGAGATTACATGTTGAAAAGATATTTACGCCGGTTTTTTTGCGGAGTCTGCGTTATCGCTGCGCTCACCTCTTGCGGTGAAGAGGATTTGGGCGGCGGCATCGGAGAGTTTACTACGGTTACTGCTTCGGCGGTTTCTCAGACCAACAGGCTGGAGTCCGATCTTATAACCGGCAACACCTGCACGGGTGGTGTTACGTCAGGCGGCGCTTTCGAGACGGACACGGTGGATGTAGATTTCAGCTCTACAGCGTTATTTCCGAGCGGCAATCTAAATCTGCTGATCAGCAAAATCACCGTTCAATATACACCCGTCAACCCCACCACGACTCCTGCCTTGCCGGATTTCTTCATCACTACCAGCCAGACAGTTACACCCGGATCAACCGCCGCTGTACCGGTTGCTGTTGTTCCGGATAATTTCAAGTTTGCACTCGCCACGCGCTCCACGCAAAACCTGCAGGCATGCAGTGCGGACTATTTCGAATACTACGTGAATATCATCTTCGAGGTGTCTGAGCCGGGCGGAAACGGCAAAACCAGCAATGTGACAGCCAGCCTTAACGTAGCCGTTGCTGATAGGGAATAGAAATAGTGCCGGGAGTCGATAGTTCGAACGAGGGGTGTTTGAAATGAATATTATAAGTAAACTAAGCTGGGCCCTGCTGTTATTGACCTGCACCGCTATGCTCAGTTGTTCGGGGGACACTGGCAAGGCTTCCAATCCAGCGGCAGTCGGCGGCAAGATAACCGCCAAGGTGCTGGCCAGCGATTTCCAGGTGACAACGGATACGACAGACCAGTCACAGCCAGCCGTAGCCTATGACTCCGCGAACCACAACCGGTACCTTACAGTTTTTGTCGACAGTAGGTCCGGGCAGCAGATCTACGGCGCCATAAGCGTCGGCTCGGACTCGCTTGGGCAGGGGGTTGCAGGAAATGTCACCTCGATGGCCGCTAACCCGGTCAACTTCGCCATCACCAATGTCGCAGGTAACAAGTCGCAGCCGAAGGTAGCCTTTTACCCGAACGCTGCCGATGCCACACTCAGCAGATACCTGGTGGTCTGGACGGATTCGCGCAACGGCTACGGACAAATCTACGGCCAATTGCTGAGTTACACCGGTGCGCTTATCGGTGGCAATTTCCAGATTTCCAGCCACACGAACAGCGTCGATGTCAACCAGAACGACCCCGATCTCATTTACAACGAGGTGACCGGCAAATTCGTTGTTGCCTGGGTCGATACTACGACACATGACACGGACTCGAATCCTGCCAATGTCAACATCTACACTGCGGCAGGTGCCTCGAATTCAGTCGTTGTAAATTTTATTCCACTCCCCTTTGCCGACAACAACCTGGTCCGCACGGCTGAGGTCGATCCCTTGACAGCCGTCGTCGGAAACCTCCAATCGGTGTCCGAAACTGTCGACAACGGCGCTTATCAGGATACCGGCTCGGCCATAACCGAGAGCTGGAGCGTCATGTTGAAGGAGGCTCATCCCAGGCTTGCCTACAGCCCCATCACCGGTGAGGTCTTTACTGCCTGGAGCGGTACGACAAGCACGGTAGTTTTGACCATCGCCTACACGACAGCTACCGTCACCGGGCCTCCTGCTGTAACAACCGCGACCTATAAGAGTGTGACCTTCACATCTACTCCAGAAGATGATGCCCCCACCAAGATTAAACTGCGTAGGAACCAGGGGCTTGGTTTCGTCAGCGACCTCAGCTTCGGCACGGCCACTTTTAGTGCAACCAGCCCGACTCTCGCCGTCGATCCGAACACCAACAGGCTTCTGGTTGCCTGGGAAGACAACAACGGCGGTGCCAATACCGGCAAGAACATAGTGGGCCAACTGATGGACCTGTCCGGGTTCACCTCCTATGGGGATCCCGTTACCGTTGCCAACGCCATAGGTGACCAGACCTCTCCTGTCGCCGCCTTTGACAACGTGAACCAGCGTTTCTTCATCGCCTGGGAAGATGCCAGGAACCAGAGCGCCAACCTGAGCAATATCGATCTTTACAGCCAGTTCGTCGATCCGCAGGGGAATCTTTCCGGCGGCAACTCGATCGTAACGGTGGAGACGGGCAATCAACTGGCCCCTGCAGTTGCCTTCGGTGATGTAAATTTCAGGAAGTTCTTCGTGGTATGGAAGGACGGCAAGGCGCTATCGAATTCCGACATATTCGGACAGCTGCTGGAATTCTCCTCCGCACCCCAACTGGTCATTACAGACACGGCGGATGCACCGATCTTCAACGGCGCCATCGACTTTGGCAACGTGGACATTTCCACAGGCACCCCCTTTAGGGACATCTCTTTCAAGATCAGGAACGAGGGTAACTCGCTGCTCACCATCAGTTCCATCACCGATCCCTCGGCGCCGTTCTCCTTCACGACTCCCAAACCGACCTCAATCAGTCCCGGCACCAGCGCATCCATGACGGTGCGGTTTGCCCCGACCGCGGCCGGTTCCTATTCCGACCCTGCCGACGGGTACCTGATGATCTTCAACTCCAACGGAGGTCAGGCGGTAATCAACCTCTCCGGCGCCGGCGTCGGCGTTCTGCCTCTTTCCATTGCCAGCACGACGCTGCCTGACGCGGCGGCCGGCTCGGTGTATGCCGGCGCGACCCTGACTGCAAACGGCGGGGTGGTCCCTTACGGCTCCTGGACCGTCAGCGCCGGCGCACTTCCGCCGGGGCTGTCCCTTAATGCCACAACCGGCGTCATCAGCGGTACCGTCGACCCGGCTGCTCTATCTTCCTACGACTTCACCGTGTCCGTCACCGACAAAAATCTGAGCACGACAACCAAGGCATTTACCATCAACGTGACTGCCATGTCCATCACAACCACCTCTCTGCCGTCCTGGACGCAGTTGAAGGCCGGCTTCAGCGCTCAGCTTGCCGCCACAATTCCGGGGGTCGTGATGAACCCCGCCAACCTCACCTGGGCTGCTGTCGGTTCCTTGCCACTGGGGCTGCAGCTTAATTCCAACGGCACCATCACCGACGTAGCCCCTGCTACCGGTCCGGTTACTGCCGGCACCAGCAGTGTGGTGGTAACCGCCACCTATCTTGACGACACCGTCGTCCCCAACAAGACCTACACCGCCACCAAAACGCTCGACCTCACCGTCAATCCGGCACTGTTCGTGACCACTGCCAGTCTTCCGGAGGTCGTGATCGGGACTAGCTATACGCAACAGCTCGCACTGCAGGGCGGGACTCCCTCTTTCACCTGGACCATAGTGAACGGCAGCGGCACTTTGCCGCCGGGCCTGCTCATAAGCCCCAGCACCGGCACCATCAGCGGAACGCCCACTGGATCCGGCACTTTTCCCTTCACTGTCCAGGTGACCGATTCCACGGGCGCGTCTACTCAGCGTGCGCTGGCAATCAAGGTCAACCCCACTCTCGCCATCGCCACAAGCTCCCTCGCCAGTGTCAACAGCGGGGCGAATTATGTTCAGGAACTTGCAGCAGAGGGGGGCACCAAGCCTTACGTATGGTCGATCTCGGGGGAGGGATCGCTCCCGTCCGGTCTGTCACTGGACGCCGCATCAGGGGTCATCAGCGGATCCGCCGGAGGCGCGGGCAGTTATGACTTTAATATCAAAGTTACCGACGCCGACGGCAACATCGACACCAAACTGCTTACCATCACCGTTAACAGTGCCGGTGTTTCCTCAGGTGCCCTTACTTTCACGGATAACAGCGGCGTCGATAAAGGAGGAGCGCACAGCTTTGGCGGCACAATGGTCAATGGGACCTCAACTACAACTGTACGGTTGAAGAACAACACCGCCGCTCCTATCATTATCAGCACCATAAGCACCAGTGACGCCGCTTTCGTGGTGACTGGTGGAGTGCAAAACTACTCGCTTGCCGCCAATCAATCGATTCCCATCAGCCTGTATTTCATGCCGACGGCTGTCAAGGCCTACAATGCCGCACTTTCGGTTACCGACACGAGCGGCTCGGTCTATTCTCTTACCCTGTCCGGAATCGGCGTCACCTCCGTGGCTGCGATCTCCGCGGGGAGCGGTGGCACCACCGGCACCACAACCATTGCCTATTCGAGCCCCGCCCTGGCAGATGTCAGTGTCGGCAAGCCCAGCACTTTCATTCCGGCCGGCGCCATCAGCATTCGCCTGGACAACGTCGTGCCTAACGGGACCGTCAACGTCGACGTCACCTTCCAGACGACGCTCAGCGATAGCAGTGTTTTCTACAAGGTAGTCAACAACCCGTTGACCAACACGCTCGTTTGGACCCAGGTGACACCGCTGGCCCGCAGCGGCAACACTGCGACCTTCGCTATCCAGGACAACAACTTGCTGCACGATTCCGACACCAATGCCGGCTTCGTTCAGGACCCGATAGTCGTCGGTACGGTCGGAGCGGTTGTCGACCCCAGCACTGACCCCGTTGTCACCGTCCCTCCAGATTCTTCGTCAGGAAAGAGCGGCTGTTTCATCGCGACGGCCGCCTACGGCAGCTACCTCGATCCGCAGGTCGTGGTGCTCAGGCACTTCCGCGACAACGTGCTGCTGAAGAACGCTCCGGGACGGGCTTTCGTAGACTTCTACTACAGGTACAGCCCGCCCATCGCCGACTACATCTACCAGCACGGGTTCCTGAGGATGCTGACCCGCTGGGCGCTGACGCCGCTGATCCTGGCGGTCAAGCACCCGCTGGCTCTATTGGTGCTGCCGATTTTCGCGCTCTGGTACCGCTGCCGCAACCTGCGAGTGGCAGGTCCTGCCAGGGTGAGGGCGCAGTAACAAACACCGGAGGCTATCGGCAAATGCGGAGCGGCATTCCTGCCGCGATCGCCGTACCGTCAATTATGAATAAGGAGTTCAGGAGCTTCGCTGATGTGGAAGAAGTTTTTGTTGTTATGCCTGGTTGCCTTGACGCTGGCAGCATGCTCCAAGCCGCCGACCGAGGAGCAAGTGCAGGAGGCGGTGAAGCAGTTTATCCCGGTAAAGTTTGAAGTGCTCCAGGTCTCCGAGCTGAAGGAGGTCACCGGGTTATACGAGGTCGTGATCAGTGTGCAGAACCAGCCCGTAGTGCTCTACGTGGATAAAAAGGCCAAGTACGTTTTCTCCGGGAACGTGATGTCGACTGACAGCAAGGCCAATCTGACATTGGAGACACAGAAGAAATTTCAGAAGAAGTAGATCTATTAATGTTATTTTTAGTGTGAGCGAAGCCAGGTACGCCTGGTTTTCGTTTATCAAGCCCGGAAACGGCATGGCAGGTCCCAATATCACCCTCTGCAGAGCAGGGAGGGTGATATTGTTTTGATTGTCACGTGATTTGTTGGTATTATCCGCGTGGCAGCACGCGGGTCGCTGCATGGGAGGTAGGTATGCCGTCAGCGACAGAGTCAGCTCTGTTTTCCCCGGAAGCCTATCTTGAGTGGGAGAAGACAAGCGACGGGAAGCACGAATACCTGAACGGCGAGGTGTTCGCCCTGGCCGGCTGGACCAGGTTACGGGCCATTGTGTGCTCTATCCTTTTGCTGCCGGGGAGACCGTAGAGCTCGCCAGTATCGGGTTCTCGGCTCCGATTGAAGCCTTTTACGGAAATGTTGAGCAGGTGTAGCGAAACCCCACCTGCAGTTTGATGCAAGGAGAATGCATGTTCAGATATCTTACCGCGGGTGAATCCCACGGCCCGCAGTTGACCGCCATCGTGGAGGGGATCCCCTCGGGACTCAAACTGACCGAAGCTGAAATCAACGTCGATCTGGCCCGCAGGCAGGGGGGGTACGGCCGGGGCGGCCGCATGAAGATCGAGACCGACCGGGTGCACATACTCTCCGGCGTGCGCTGGGGGGAGACCATGGGGTCGCCGGTCACGCTTGTGGTCGAGAACTCGGACTGGGTCAACTGGGAGACCCGCATGTCGCCCTACGCCGAGCACCGCGACGACAGCATACGCGTCACCCGCGCGCGTCCGGGTCATGCCGATCTTCCCGGCGCGATGAAATATGGCCAAAGCGACGTCCGCAATATCCTGGAGCGCTCCAGCGCCCGCGAAACGGCGGTCCGTGTCGCGGTGGGAGCCGTTGCCAAGGCTTACCTCTCCCGCTTCGGCATTGCCGTCACCGGCTGCGTCGTAGAGCTGGGCGGCATAAAGGCGGAGCGTCCTGACCTCGGCGTGAAGGCGCTGCAAGAGATGATCGCGGCGTCCCCCGTCTACACCTACGATGCCAAGGCGGAGCTCGAAATGATCGCCGCCATCGACCGCGCCAAGGCCGCCGGCGACACGCTGGGCGGAGTCGTGCAGGTCAGGGTCACCGGCGTGCCGGTGGGACTTGGCAGTCACGTGCAGTGGGACAGGAGGCTCGACGCGCGTCTGGCCGGAGCCGTCATGAGCATCCAGGCCTTCAAGGGGGTCGAGGTCGGCGCCGGTTTCGAGACGGCAAGGCTGCCGGGCTCCAAGGTGCACGACGAGATCTTCTTTGACGAGCAGCGGGTGGCCCGCGGCGAGCAGAGCGGCTTTTACCGCAAGAGCAACAAGGCGGGCGGGCTGGAGGGCGGCATCACAAACGGCGAGGAGATCGTCGTCTGTGGGGCCATGAAGCCGATCCCGACCTTGTACCAGCCGCTTCAGTCCGTCGACATCCTGACCAAGGAGCCTTTCGAGGCGACCGTCGAGCGCTCCGACGTCTGCGCGGTGCCCGCCGCCTCCGTCGTTGCCGAAGCGGTAGTCGCCATCGAAGTCGCCGCCGCGTTCATGGACAAGTTCGGCGGCGATTCCGTTGCCGAAACAGCCAGGAACTACTCGTCGTACATCGAGTACTTGAGGGAGTTCTGATGAGCGTGGAACAGATCAAGGTGGCACTGGGCGAGCGCAGCTACGACATCACGCTCGGTGCCGGCATCCTCGATACCATCGGCCCGCTCTGCCGCGAACTCGGCCTGTCCGGAACTGCCGCGGTGGTCACCAATACCACCATTGCGCCGCTTTTCTATGACCGCGTGCGTGCTTCCATGGAGGCGGCCGGTTACCGCGTCTGCCCGGTTTTGCTTCCCGACGGTGAGGGATACAAGAACAGCGCCACCTTGAACCTCATCTACGATGCCTTGGTCGATGCCTCGCTGGACCGCGGCTCCTTTATCCTGGCGCTTGGCGGCGGCGTGATCGGGGACATGGCCGGCTTTGCCGCTGCCAGCTACCTGCGCGGCATTGCGTTTGTGCAGATCCCCACCACGCTGCTCGCCCAGGTCGATTCCAGCGTCGGAGGCAAGACCGGCATCAACCACCCCAAGGGAAAGAACCTGATCGGCGCCTTTTACCAGCCCAAGGCGGTCCTGATCGACGTCGCCACACTGGACACCCTGCCCGAAAGGGAGTACCTGAGCGGTCTGGGCGAGATCGTCAAGTATGGCGCCGTTCTGGACGCCGAATTTTTCTCCTTCCTTGAGGAAAACACCGCCCTGCTTCTGTTTCGCGACAAGGATGCCCTGATCCATGCGGTCAGCCGCAGCTGCGCCATCAAGGCAGCGGTGGTAGCGTCCGACGAGAGGGAAGGGGGGGTGCGCGCGGTGCTCAATTACGGGCACACCCTGGGGCACGCCGTGGAAACCCTGACCGGCTACACCCGCTACCTGCACGGCGAGGCGGTCGCTATCGGCATGGTCCAGGCGGCGCGCATCTCGCAGCATTTCGGCTTTTGCAGCCAGGCTGACCGTGACCGGATAGAAGCGCTTATCGCTACGCTGGGGCTTCCCACGGAACCTCCTCCTTTCCCCGCCAGACAGTACCAAGAGGCGCTGTCGCACGACAAGAAGGTGCGCGAGAGCGGTCTGCTGTTCATCTGCAACCAGGGGATAGGGCACTACCGGATGGAAAGGTTGACGGACCTGGGAGCACTTCTGGAGATCTGCGGCATAGGAGAGTGACATGGTAGAGGACGCTATTTCCTTTTGGACGGATATACAGCGCTACGAGGACATGCTGGTGGCGGACGCGAGCTCCTACTGTTTCGCGCCGCTCTCCGAACTGTACAGAAAGCTTGGCCTTTTGGACGATGCCATCTCAGTCGCCCAAAAGGGGTGCGCCCTGCATGCCGACTTCCCCGGCGGTTATTTAGCGCTCGGCACCGCCTGCTACGACAAGGGGCTGACAGCCGAGGCGAGGCAGGCACTGGAGCGGGTCGTTGCGCTCCACCCGGGCCACCTCCAGGCGTTGAAGCTGCTCGGCCAACTCTATGTTGAGCAGGGCGAGATCGGCCGGGCGAGGCAGGCGCTGGTACAGGTGCTGCAGCAAGATCCCGACGATCTGGAGAGCACGCTTTTGCTGAATACCCTCCCCTCTCCCGCGCCCGGCGCGCAGCTGGAGGAGTTGCCGGACGAGGAATTGCTGGGCGAGGAATTACCGGACGAAGAGTTGACGGACGAGTTGCTGGATGAGGAATTGCCGTATGTGGAATTGCTGGAGGAGGCGGAGGTCGTTGAGGACCTGACAGAGGTTCTAGACGAGCCGGCGCCATCGGAACCAGCCGCGCCTGTCGCAGGGCTCGCCTCGCAAGGAGCCGAGATCGCCCAGCTTGAAGAAGTGGCGGCCCGGGCGCCGTTGGCACCCTTCAACGAGGCTGATGATTACTGGGCCATCGAGACGCTGGATGAGTCCGCGGCGCCGGAAATCCCCCAGCCTTCCCGGCACGCTCAGCCGGCCCGGCAGCCTGACTGGGCGGCGGCCCCGAAGGCCGAGAAAACCGCCTCGGAGCAGCACACCGCCCACGATCCCCTGACCACTGCAACGCTTGCCGAGCTCTACGCCTCACAGGGGTTCCTGGACAAGGCGCTCAACATATACCGGGAGCTGCTGATTGCGCACCCGTCCAACCAGCAATACCAGTTGAGATGCGCAGAGGTTTTGGAGATGAAGCAGTTGCAGCAACAGATGCAACTGCCGACGCAGCCGGTAGCGACCCCGGAGGCCCCGGCCGCGCAGTCGACCGGCCCGGCACCGCAGGGTGATGTCGAGGCCGAGCTTCAGCGCTGGCTGGAAAACATAAGGAGAAGACGAGATGGGGTTTAAGGCGGTATTGAAGTCCATTGTCGAGGAGAGCTGCGGCGGCCTGTGCGGCATCATCATGGGATACGACGGCATAGCGATCGATGAGTACCTTCATGAAAGTGGAGGCCTTGACGTGCAGACCCTGACGGTCGAGTACGCCTCCATCCTGAAGGAGATCAAGAGGACGGTCGGAGTGCTTAAGACCGGGGACCTGGAGGAGGTTTCCATCATCAGCGAGCAGTGCATCGTTATCGTGCGCGGCATCAGCGATGATTTCTTCGTGGCCCTGGTCATGGGGGGGGACGGCAACTTCGGCAAGGGGCGCTACCTGTTGAAGCGGGCGGCACCCGGACTAAGGGATGCACTGCAATGAAGGGCGCCAAAGCTAAAATCCTGGTGCTGCACGGACCGAACCTGAACCTGCTCGGCACCCGGGAGCCCGGGGTCTACGGCCACACCACGCTTCAGGGGATCGACGAGGCCCTCTCCTCCCTGGCGGCCGAGCTCTGCGTGGAGCTCAGGATCCTGCAGTCCAATAGCGAGGGTGCCCTGGTGGACGCCATCCAGGGGGCGCTTGCCGACTGCGACGGCATCCTGATCAACCCCGCGGCCTATACCCACACCAGTGTCGCAATGCGCGACGCCATTGCCGCCACCGCGCTCCCCGCCGTTGAGGTGCACCTCTCCAACGTCCACGCCCGGGAGCCCTTTCGTAGCCACAGTTACATAGCCCCGGTCGCCGTCGGCCAGATCTGCGGATTCGGCGCGGAGAGCTATCTTTTGGGGCTGCGCGCCCTGGCGAACCGACTGGGAAAATAGATTGTCATACGGACGGTATTATGGTAAATAACAGAATCTCTGCGGCCAGGGGGTGCCTGGAGCGGGTCGGAGCCGGCCTGCTGCTAGTCTCAAACCTCAGCAATATCAGGTACCTTACCGGCTTTACCGGCAGCGAGGCGCTGCTGGTACTCTCACCGAACGACGGATGGTTTCTCACCGATTCCCGTTACACCTCCCAGGCCGGCGCCGAGGTCACGGGCGCTGACGTTGTCGAGTTCTCGAACCGGATGGAGTCGCTGGTCCAGCTGCTGCAGCAGACGGGCGCCACCAGGGTCGCCTTCGAAGCCGGCTACACCAGCGTTGCCGTATACCAGGAGCTTTGCAGCAAGGTCCCGGGGATCGAGTTCGTCCCTGCCGACGCCGAAATGATCGGGCTCAGAACTGTCAAGGACGCTGGCGAAGTCGAGATCCTCGAGCAGGTGGCGGGCATCGCTTCACAGGCGCTTTTGGAGGTGGTCGGGCGGGTGCAGGCGGGCGCGCTAGAGAGCGAGGTCGCCTGGGCGCTTGAAGTTGCCATGATCGAGAGGGGGGCCGAGGGGAAATCCTTCGACTTCATCGTTGCCTCCGGAGAGCGGGGCGCGCTGCCCCACGGCAGGGCGTCGCGCAAGAGGATCGCCGCAGGTGAACTGGTAACCATCGACTACGGCGCGCTTTACCGTGGTTACTGCTCCGACGAGACGGTGACGGTCTGTCTGGGAGAGCCGGACAGCCGAAGCCGCGAGGTTTACGAGACGGTGCGTGCCGCGCAGCAGATCGCCATAGAGGCGGTGCGACCGGGGATGAAATTCAGCGCTCTCGACGCCACGGCGCGCGACTACATCACGGCCAAGGGTTTCGGCGAGTATTTCGGGCATGGATTGGGTCACGGCGTAGGGCTCGACATACACGAGCACCCGACCGTGTCGCCGCGCAGCAAGCACATCATCCAGGAAGGGATGGTGTTCACCATCGAGCCCGGCATCTACATACCGGGGTGGGGCGGGGTGCGGATAGAGGACACCGTGGTTGTCGAGCGTGACGGCTGCCGCCGGATCACCCGGGTTCCCAAGGAACTGATGATCGTCGGACGGTAACCGTCCCAGGTCTGACAGGAATTGAAAAACTGGTCTGCCCGGCTAACGCGTGGCAGGCCTTTACCTGAGCGCATAACACTGCAATGAAAAGGAGAAAGACGTGGATATAAAAGACCTGAAGATGCTTATCAAGATGGTAACCGAGACCGACATCACCGAGTTCGAGCTTGAGAATGCCGAGGACAAGGTTGTTATAAAGAGGGGTTGCGCGGCAGCCGCTCCCCAGTACCATATGCAGCAGCCGATGTACCAGTACGCCCCTGCGGCACCCGCGGCTCCGCTCCAGGCCGCACCGGCTGCCGCGACTCCGGCCGCCGTCGAGCAGGAACTGGGCGAGGTGGTCACCTCCCCTATCGTGGGGACCTTCTACCGCTCCCCCGCGCCCGATGCGCCGCACTACGTCGAGGTAGGGCAGGTGGTCGAGAAGGGCGAGGTGCTCTGCATCGTCGAGGCCATGAAACTGATGAACGAGATCGAGGCGGAGTACCGCTGCAAGATCGTTCGGATCGTCAAGGAAAACGCCCAG
>Ga0209317_1002489_pt1 | contig 13331 bp, 12 predicted proteins | sample RifGroB2_FD_183994 | JGI IMG/M metagenome (GOLD analysis project Ga0209317, IMG submission 183994) | Soil microbial communities from Rifle, Colorado, USA - Groundwater B2 (SPAdes) (version 2) | ecosystem: Environmental > Terrestrial > Soil > Unclassified | place: Rifle, Colorado | collected...
ATGTTCCCCTTTCCCAAACCGCCGTATCCGGCGGCGAGCGCCTTGTGGCACGGCCCGCAACGTCGGGAAAAGACATCTTCCCCTCCGTCCTTCTTGAAGTGGACCCGGACAGGCGTCTCCCCGGCGCCCTTTCCCTTCTTCCCGGAAGCGGCGAGAATCGCGTTGACAAGCGCGGCGATCTGCTCCTCGCCGAATCGGAGGTCGGGCATGTAATAGGCCGGGACGCGGATCGCTTCCGCGATCCGTTCCGGGGAGGACCGGAACGGGAGGGTGTCCAGGTCGGAAGAGAGCCGGTTCCCCTTCTCCCCGGACACGTGACATCGCCGGCATCCGAAGTCTCCCGGAAGTTTCCCGCCCCTGCGGAGGACCGCGCTTTCCTCCATCCGGAAATAGCTGTACCGGGCGGGGTAGAGACCAAGGTGGGCGATGGCGGCCCGCCTGCCGCTCTCGTTTCCCTTGTGGCAGTGGGAGCAGCGGCCCTTTTCCTCGTAATGGGCGGGGTGACAGCGAAGGCATCCCGGTTCGGCCGACAGCGCGACGGAAGCCGCCGGAAGAAGGAGAAGGGCGGCAATGACGATCAAAAGGGGACGACGAATGCCCAATTTTCCCCCCGGAAGAAGGCGGCAACGACGGTGAGGGACACGATCAGGAGGAGGGCGGCAACGATCGCAATCTGCGTCGGCATCGGCTTCCGCCAGCGCCACGCAGCGTTCTCTCCGGAAGCATCCCCGTGGATCCGGGGAAGGAGGAAGAAGGCGACCAGGAGCAGGAGAACGGGGTAGACCAGGAACTTGGAATAGCTCACCAACTCCTGGATCCAGAGGAGAAACCAGGCGGACTTCACCGGGTTGGGCACCCTGCCCGGGTCCGCCGCTTCCTGCAGGGGCGCCCGCACGAATGCGGCGAGCAGAAGCGCGAAGACCGCGAACGCTCCCATTGCGCGCCGGATGAGCCGGAAGAACGTCGGCGAACTGTTCACTATTCCGTTCACAGGTACGGCAGGACCCCCTTGTTCCTCCGGATGAGGAAAAAGTGGACGAACGCAAGCGTGAACATCGCCCCCGGGATCACCGCGATGTGCAGGGCGTAGAAACGGAGCAGGGACACGGGCATCCCCACGCCGTCCGGGACCAGGAGATCGCGGACCGCCTCTCCGAAGGGGGCGACGGCCAGCAGTTCCATCCCGGTCCGGGTGGCCCATAGGGCGAGCTGGTCCATCGGGAGCAGGTACCCCGTGTACGCCCCGAACAACGCGAGAAGAAGAAGACCGACGCCCGTCATCCAGTTCCGCTCCCGTGCCCGGCCATAGGCCCCCGTGAGGACCACCCGGAGCGAGTGCAGGAAGACGAGGGAAAGGAGGAGATGGGAAAGCATCCGGTGCAAGGCCCGGAGGTAGCTCCCGCCGGCGACGGAGGACTCCAGGAACAGGATCGACCGGTACGCCCCTTCCGGCGTCGCCTGGTAATAAAAAAGAAGGAGCAGGCCGGTAACCGCCAGCGACAGCACCGCCGTGAACGCCATTCCCCCGAGGCAGAAGGTGTACGTGATCCTCAGGTCCCGCTCGCGGACAATCCGGGGGAAAAGATGCTGTATGAATTCCTCGAACAACCTTCCCTCCACACGGGACGGATTCTACATCAACACCAGGAGATGGTCCCCCGTGTCCTTCACGGCGTATTTCGGCAACGGCCGGTCCGCCGGCCCCTTTTGGACGTTCCCCCTCCGGTCGAAGACGCTCCCGTGGCAGGGGCACACGAGCCGGTCCGGGGTCACGGCCACCGTGCACCCCAGGTGGGTGCACGCCAGCCCGATAGCATAATATTCATCCTCCTCCCGGATGACCGCAACCTGTCTCTCGCGGTAGACGAGCGCGCCGTTCCGCGGGATCTCCGCTTTCGGCACGGACAGCGGGGCGCTCTTCCCCGGCAACCGCGGGGAGAAGAATTTCCCCAGGAAGACCAGGGAGGCGAGGGAGGCGACGGCGGCGGCTATCGTCCCGAGGATGTTTCGACGGTTTCGATCCAACGTTTCCATCGCTCCACGTAGGCTTTTTGGTAGGCGGGACCCTTCCCCGACATCCGCGTCCAGGCCGCGTTGTCGAAGAAGCTCCCGTTCGTCATCCTCTGCCCCGCCTGCACCCAGAAGGAGGAGAGGGCCAGCCCGTCCCCGGGAAGGTCGTGGATCCGGTCCTGCGGCCGCTCCAGGAGGAACCTCGCCGGATTCTCGTGGCACGCCTCGCAACGCGGGACTCCCCTGCGCACGGTGTGGGGAAAGAACGCCTTCCATTCGGCCGCCAGTAGCCGGTTCTCAGGGTCCGCCCGTCCGTCGGCGCGGACGTCCGTGAAATAGGCGATGAACTGGGGACGGATCGGGCTGACTTTGCCGTGCCGATTCCTCCCCAGCGGGGGAGCGTCCTGCCTTCTCAGGTAGGCGCTCCTGGCGTACACGCCGTCGTTGATCCACAGCCGGAACGGCTCCGCCCGGGAGCGGTCCGCGAACCGGAGGAAAAAGGTGCCGTACTCCTGGGCGGCCCACGCGGAATGGCAGGCGTAACATTCCAGCCCGCGCATGTGGGCCGGGATGCGGTGCTCCACCGCTTCCCTCCCCGGCGTGTGGCAGTCGACGCACGACTTGGAAGACTTCCTGCCCCGCGCGAGGCTCTCCATCCCATGACAATCCGGACAGGACATCCCCGCTTCCGCATGCACGTCCGGCAGCATCTTGAGATACGCCGTCCCGTCCCGGAACGTCCCCCGCTGGTAGCGGAGGCTGTCCTCGCGTGGAGCCCGCCCGAGGAACTCCGGCCCCACGAAATAGCCTTTGTGGCAACGGAGGCACTCTTTGGTCCCGGGTCGGGCGATCCGGTGCCCCTCGCCGTGGCAGTCCAGGCACCCGGTGACGTGGCAGGAGCCGCAATTCCTGCCGAAGAACCGTTCGTCGAACTTCCCGTACGTGCGCTCCACGAAACGGATCTCGGCGGACCGCGTCCCCATCGGGCCTTCCAGGATGGCGCCGTATCCCGGGTGGCACGGGACGCATCCGGCGGTCCGGCGCTTCCCGGAGGCGGGATCCGCATGCGCCGATCCCCCATTCCCGTGGCAGGACCGGCAGGGAGCCGTCGCGTGCGCGCCCGACACCTGGACGGAATGGCATGCGGCGCACGGTTCCGCCGCCGGGGACGCTCCCGCCGGGCTAGCGGCCGCCCAGCAGACGGCGATGAACCCGATCGTCCAGCGCGCGATAGTCGATCGTTTTTCCGTAGATATTGTCCTTGTCCTTTCCCTTGTCATGGCACACGATGCAGAGGTTGGCCTTGAGGACCCGGATCACTTCCTTTTCGTTCAACGGACGGGATCCTTCCCGGGTGATCGCCGCGAACGCCCGGACTTTCCCGTTTCGCATGGTCAGGAACCCGTCCAACGGCTTGTCGTCCGATTTCTCGCAGAGCAGGGTTCCCGCGATGCCGCTCCCTTCGATCACGTGCTGACCGAAGCCGAGGAAGGCGGGATTCCCGTGGCATTCGCCGCATCCCACCGCCCTGGGACCCGTGTTGTGGGAATAAAACGGGGCGAACCGGAGTTGTCGTTTCCCCCGGAACCGGGCCACGGCCTCCTCCTTGACCACACGGCCCTCCTCGTCGATCACCGTGACGAACGTCTGGCACCCGGGGGTCACGGGGGAGATCCTCCCTTTCTGGTTCACCGCAAGGGGGAAGGGGTACAGTTTCCTGATGTCCTCGGTCTCGCTGAACGCCCCCGGCGTGTCCTTGCCCCGGATATAGTCCCGGGCGGTCTTCGTGCGGTCGTACCGGGTATGGCACCCGTAGCATTGCACGACGGTCCGGGAGTGGCAAGCGTGGCACTCCAGCCGTTCGTGTCCCGCCACGACATGCTCCGGCGTTCCCGTAACCACCTTGCTCCGGAACCTCTTTCCGGTCCGCTTCCCGAGGACAAGGACGGCGTTGTCCAGGACGAAGACGTTGGAATATTTCCGCCCCTTCGCCGTGAGCGCCATCCGCATTCCGGGACGCACCCGCACCTTGTAGCTCCTCGACTCCCGCACCGCCTCGTCGTTCTCCCGCGTGACCTCCTCGAACCGCGGTGCGGCGTTCCCGCTCCCGTGGCAATCCTCGCAAGCGGTTTCCGTCTGCCGGTACAGGTTCCGGTAGGCGTACCCGTCGCCCATGACGTCCCGGGAGGTGTGGCAGTCGATGCAGTCCATCCCCTTTTCGGAATGGATGTCCGGCGCGATCCGGGTGACGTTCCTCCCTCCGCTGATCATCGTCGGGCCGGGAGACCCGCCGCGGGTGGGGACGAGCGAGTTGTTGCCGTCGTACAGCCCCTCGTAGGACAGGGCGATCCGCCCGCTGCGGTTGTGGCACCGGAAACAGACCCGGTTGTCCGGCAAGGGGACGAGAGCGTGGGTGGCGGAGTAGGGGGGCTTCCCTTTCACCGTGGGATCCCCTCCTTCGTAGGTTCCGCGATCGTTGAAGGGGAAGTGGCAGGCGGCGCACCCGGAGGCGTGGCCGGCCGCGTACACCCCGGCGGATTCCAGCCCGACGTGGCACAGGGAGCAGAACTTCCGGTACAGCTCGCCGGACAGGCCAGGGAGATCCTCCACTCCGGCGAGGCGCATCGGGTTCCCCGATTCGTCGTACGCATCGGCCCCGCGCGCGGCATACCGTTTCCCGTCCTCCCCCTCCCAGGTGAGCTGGATGTTCCGGATCATCCCCGCGTTCGTGTGCATGAGGCCGGACTTCACCCGTTCGAGCTGGTACCGGTGGCACTCTCCGCATCCTTTTTCCCATGCGGACGGGTCCGACGGGTTTTTCCCGCCGAACATCGACTTGTGCGAAGCTTCCTTTTCTTTTGCCGCCGGATCCCCCCCGTGGCACGATTCGCAGGATCCGTGGCTTGCGGAAGCGGGTTCGATCCCCTCGTGACAGGTTTCGCAGGAGGAATTTTTCGCCCCCGGAAGGCCGCAGGAGCTCCCCAGGAAGGCCAGGGCGAGTAAGAGAAAAAGAAGGGCCGAAGTCGCTCTTTCTCCCTTCCCGGAATCCATGGACGCCCAATCAGTAATAAACTTCACCCTCGATAAGGGGATTCATTGATTATAGAGAATTACGTCCCCCGGAGGAGGACATTCTCCGGGAGCTCCAGGGAGCAAAAAAGTCCGGCGGGGACCCGTTCGCACTTCCGGGTCTTCCGCCGGCCGTAATTCCCACGGGGGGCGTCCCCGCGCACCGTGCCGTTCGCCTTCCCGTCAGTTCCCTGTTTCCGAAATCTTCACCTTCTGTATGGATTCATGCCACAGGAACGGGTCCGAATTCATGTTTCCGTACGGCAGGTACCAGAGTTGCACCTCGATCTCGAGTTCATGGGCGAGGATCTTCCGGACCGTTTCCTTTCCCTCTTTCTCGTCCCGGGCCGGGAACAGGATATCGAATCGTTCGTGGACGGTTTTCCCCGGGGGAAGACCCGTGTCCTCGATGATGCCGCTCTTCTCGTACGGGCCGCGCCCCATCCGGTCGCCCCGCCCCAATTGCTGCGGGACGGGCATGTAGATCTTTTCCTGCTTGAACACCTCTTCCCCGTTCTTCGTTCTTGCGCTTACCGACAGGACCAGTCGGTTGGGGGTCGGTCAACCGTCCGGGATCGAGTGCCCGGCCCGGTTGGTCATGTCGACCTTCACCACCGCCTTGGGCGTGATGGTCGTGACGTCGCGCCAGTAGTAGCCGTAAGTCTCCACCTTGAAATCGACCGCCGCCTTGGCCATCCCCGCGTCCCGGTAGCTCTGCATGTTATGGCCGAGCTTGCTCTTCTTCATGTGGCAGTCCTGGCACGTCTCCCGCCCTCCCTCGGCGGTGTAGGCCCAGAGGTAGCTGCCGTAGCTGGTGCAGCACTGCGTCGGATTGTCCATCTCCATGTTGGGTCCGAGCCCGTGGCACTGGCCGCACTGGATCGACTCGCTCATGACCAGGCTCTTCTTCAATATGGGGAACTTGCTGTCCTCGTGCTTCCCTTCGGACGAGCCGTAGACCTCTCCCGCCTTCGGATAGCCGTCGACCCACTTGTGGACGATGGCGTTGCGATTATGGCAGATCAGGCAGTTGATGTTCAGGCTTTTCAGCGTTTCCGCCGCCTTTCCCGCCGCCGCCTTGTCCTTGTTTTTCACCGCGTCCTGCCAGGCGTCGATGGTGGCGACGATTTCCCGGGCCACGCTGTCCTCGGCGTCCGCAAGCTGCGGCAGATGGCATTTGGCGCACCCCATCAGATGCTCGACCGTGATGTCTTTCGGACTTTTCACCCCGGAGTAGGGCCATTCCATCAGCCCGTTCGTGATGGCGGTCCGGAACGTGGCGGCGGTTCTGCCGTTGCTGAAAATGGACCGGGCGTGAATGGATTTCGCCCAGTCGTCGTGGATCTCCTTGTGGCATTCGATGCAGGAGCCGGAGTCGTACATCGCCGCCAGCTGGGCGATGGTCTTCGCCTTCCCCTTCTTCGCGGCGATCGTCTCCTTCCAGCCGATCCCGGCCTTCCCGGCATGGGCCGGAACGGCCAGGCAGACGGCCACGAATGCCATTGCCAGCGCGAGGCGCGTCGTCTTCCTCCGCATGGCCTGCCTCAACATCCCTGCAGTTCGTCGCCGGAGGATTCGGTCACCTTCAGCACCTGGTCCGCCTTGAGCTTCGCGGCCTTCTCCTTGCCGAACTTCAGGGTCACTTCGCTCCCCTGCACCCGGAGCACCCTCGGGGCGCCGCCTCCCGCCGTGACGGCCACTCCCGCACGGACCCAGGACGGCACCGGTCCGTCGGCCAGGATCATCACCCTCTCACCATCGATCTTCGTCACCTTCCCGGAAAACGAACCTTCCGCGAAGGCCCATGCCGCCATGGTCGTCACCAGAATGGCCGCGACGATCGCGATCGCGATCTGTCTCTTCATCGTCTCTCCTCCTCCCTGGGGGATCAGAACCACAGTTGCAGCTGCGTCACGAAGGTCCCGAAGTCCTTGATCGTCGCGTTTTCCACGTCGAAGTTCGTCCTGGAATATTCCATCGTGAGCTTCAGGTTCTGCCCCCGGAAATAGTAGTTCGCGCCCACGGAGTACCACTGGATCTCCTGATCGAATATCCCGTCCAGGCGGGCGAAGTTCCACTTCTCGTAACGCCCGAACGCCTGGAGGGGCAGGGAGGGGAGGAGGTATCCGGCCTTCACGTAGTACCCGTTCTTCTCCCCGTTGAGGCCGATGGTGTCGGGGTCCGGATTGGCTCCACGGAAGGCATCGTCGAGGTCGATGTTCTCGTACGCGCCGGAGACGGTAAACGTCCCGATCCCCTCCGTCGGGTACTCGAAGAACAGGTCGGCCGCCCACGCCGTGTAGTCTTTGCTGCCCGCCTGCGCCACGGTGTCGGCGAAGGCCACATCGGGCTCATACTGGAAGGCGGCTCCCGCGGTAAGGACCTTCTTCTTCCCCAGATATGTCCCCTTGTATCCGTACTCCTTCTCGGGATCCAGCAGGGTCACGTGCGCCCTTCCGGAGAATCGGAAGGACGAATTCGGGGCAATGGCAGCGGACGTGGTGGCTGTCCTCCCTTCCATCACGTCGACGCGGTACTGGAAGCGATCCGCAAGAAGGTTCCCCCAAGCCGCGACTCCCCGGTCCCTCGTGGTGACGAAGGGGGCGCGGAGGAAGAGGGAGCGGTCGAGGGTGAGGGGGGCGAGGCAGTCCTCGAGGTTCTCCCGCGAGAGATTGTATTTGAACTTTCCCACATTGACGTGGAACGCATCGTTGACGCGGAACCGCATCACGGCGTCGATGAGGATGAAATTGCCGCCGCTGTCGTCATCGCTCACGGAGAGGGGGCCCACGTTCTGGTTCTCCGTGTACTCCGTCTGCACGTAGATGCCGATGCTCTCCCCGTATTTCCCCATGAAGGCGAGACGGTTCCGCCGGAAGTTGAACGAAGCCGTCGAGTCGTCCTTGTCCTCGCCCGACCCCGAGTCGCGGAGGAGCATCTGGAACTGGGCCTTGTAGTCGATCTGCAGGACGCCCTGGTTGTCGGTGCCGAACCGGATCTGCGGTCCCGCGTGGGCGGCGCCCGCGAGGGGCCCGAACAGGATCGCGAGGCAAAGCAGCAGCGAAGCGGTCATTCCCGTTCTTTGATTTCTCGACATGGGATAGGTCCTTCCCCTTTCATATGGTGGCGTTCTGCGCGCGTGTCGTGGTTCGTACTCCCGCCGGGGACCGGTCAGCATCCGCCCCCGCCTCCTCCGCCGGTCGTCGTTCCGCCGCCGCTTGTGCCGCCCCCGCTCATGTACTCGGCGTCCTCTTTCTCGATCTGGTTTGCATTAAGGTCGGCCGTGTTGGAGTACATCTGCACGGCCGCCGGGTCGAGCGCGATTTTCTCGACGAGGAGGGTGTTGTCGGCGTTGTACACGATCAGGCTGGACAGGGCGCTCGTGTCCGTCCGCCAGGCGGACCAGGAGTCGAGAACGCCGCCTTTGGTCGAGTCACCCGATATGTGGCCCCACTGGCTCCAGGAACCGTCGTAGAGGATCGTCTTCCAGCCCAGGACGGCATCCAGGAGGAAAAATTCCGAGGAGGCGATCACGCCGGTTCGGCAGTATACGTACGCGGTCTTGGAGCTGTCGACCCCGATGGCGCCGAACTTGGCGACGAGGTTGTCGACGGGGAGGAAACGGTCGTTGTTCGCGGCGTCCGTGAGGCTCGTGTACCCGAGCGCCTTCCCCCCTTTCATGTGGCCTTCGAAGACCACGTAATCGGCCGGAGAGGATGGCAGGAAGACGCCTGCCGTCGACCCGAAATCGCCGTCGTAGGAATATTTCGAGCCGACGCCGACGGCGTTGTCCGATCCGCGCGTGTCGACGATGACGACGCTGGAAGAGGCCGCCTTCACGGTTGCCATCATCTCGCCGAGGGAGGCCCGCATACCCGCGTTGAGGGCGCCGAGATTCCGGACGCTGTACGTGGAGGGGGTGACGACGGGGGCGACCGCGGTCAACGTCCCCGGGTAGGCGGCGTTCCACGCCTTGTTCCTTCCGTCGAGCACCTTGAGGCACTCCTTCGGGAACCCCCAGTACCGGAACGTGAAGTACGCCCGCGTGGCGAAGATGATGGGCTGGTTCGAGGACGTCGTGAACACGATGGTCGTGTTCCGGTCGATGCCGAACTTCTGGATCAGGGCATCCATCCGGCTCCCGTCGGGGACCATTCCGTAGGCGGGGGCGATTCCTTCGATCCGGGTCTGGAAAAGATCGGATCCCGTGTCGAGCAGTTGCGCCCCCGGAATGTGCCCGATGGAAGCGTTATCATAGGAGGCCTTGGTGGTGACGTCGAGGATCACGACCCGGTCATACCCTTCCCCGTTCACCTTTCCCTCGTCCACCCAGGTCTTGAGGGTCTGGGGGGAGAGCAGCGCGGGGGCCGAGGTCGTGGTGGGGGCGTCGAACCCCCCTCCGCCGCAACCCCAGAGAGTAAGATAGGGAACCAGTGCACCCCCCAGCAGCATCACTAAGATCAACGCTCTTCTTTGGAATGTCCTTTGCCGCATGGTTTCCTCCTTGGAGATTTTGGGACCGCAACACACATGGAAAGGGGAAAGGGAACGACCTGTCCATCTTCGGGAAGGCCTGCCCCCCCGGGAAAATATACATGCGCTTGACTGTAGCTTTATGTGTATGTATAAATATATTGATTAATTCTCAATCCTCCTTGCGCGCCACGCAAATGGCGGAGGATCAAATTTCTCCCATTCGGTATCGGGTACCTCCCGGTGACGATGGGTCACCCCAACCCCACCAAGGCGCTCAATGCCGGCGTACGAGCCCGCCCCCGCGTCCGCTCCTGGCCAAACGCGGGCCGTGCCTGACCCCGGAACGTCTCGACCCTTTTTATCTGGTTAAAGGCCAAAGACGAGAGGAGGCAGGCAAACTCGCCTGCCTCCTGTTTGATTCGCCTGTTCCGGCAGTCTTACTTGCGGGACATGTCCTTATTGATAACGTCTCCCCTGTTGCCGAATACGTCCACCGTATCATTTGGGCTGAACTGGAAACTCTCGACCTTTTTTAGATCGAGGAGCTTATCCGGAGGCGTGCTGAGCAGCTTCAGGCTTAACGCATCCGCCATCTTCTCAACCGTGTCGATGTCCTGCGCGCTGACCGGGTCGCCCTTTCCGCGGGCCGCGCGGATCTTGCCCTCGAGTGCCGCCTGATCCGCCGGGAACACTCCGGGCTTCAAGTGAACGTCATAGGCTTCTCCGGTGGATATGCGCTGAATAATGAACCCGTCGCCGATGGCTTTGTCTATCTTGAGCGTCTTGAAATTGATCCTCGCCCCCGTCATCATGGTGGCGGTATCGACCCAGCACGGGCCGTTTTTCGATACGACCCTCAGGTCCGTCCTGTCGACCACGCCCTCGGGGAAAAGCTTGTTCAAGGCCGCCTTGATTTCCACAAAGGCGATCACAAGCCCGTCGCACGCGTGGCCGTGTATGCGGGCGAGGTCTTTTAGGCCTATCTCTTTTGTCTCGAGGCAATACCTGCCCAGAGCGCTGTCGGTGTCGCGGACGACTATGGGCTTGTTGTACTTCGCCTTTGCGAAACTCGCCAGATAAAACCAGTCCGGCGAATTATCGGTCTTGCCTGCGGTGGCGGTATACGCAAAAGAAGCATACAATGCAAAAACCAGTGCAAGAACAAGGGCCGTTGCCTTCCTCATTTTTTCTCTTCTCCATTTTCTTCCTGAGTTATTATGCGGTGGTTGTACGACCTCGGATTTATGTAATGCTAAAACCCGACCGGCGTATCGAAGCGGCTGCCCCAGGCAATGTAGCCGTCTTCGTAAACAACTATGTTCTTATTTTTCCCCCTTGCGATATCGACCGCCTTACTTCGCCCCAAGCTTGTTCAATCTTTCTTCAAGATAGTCCAGTCTCGCTTTCATTCCCGGGATATCGTTTACTTGCATTACTACCGGTCTCAAATTCGTGTAATGCTCTTCTTCAACCGGCGTGTCCGGCCTTGCTCCCCAAACGATCCACCCGTCCTCATAAATGCGTACGTTCTTGTATCCCAGCCGTTCAAGAGCGTAATACGAATAAGCCGTCCTGCAGCCCCTGTGGCAGTAAAGAATAACGGTGTTATTTTTTGGGATACTATTATAAATTTCCTGAAGGGCGTCGTTCGACAACATCTTTTTTGTGTCTTTATCCAGATTCTTTTCATTCTCGACATGTATGGCGCCGGGTATTCTTCCTCCTCTGAGGGTTGTGTTTTCGATGCCGTTGTATTCTTTAAGCGATCTGGCGTCGATAATGGTGACATTTGCGGGTTTTTTCTTTGCTGTTCGGACCATTTCCTCCGTTGATATATAAAGCTTCGGATTGGTTATTTTTGCCTTGAACGTAGCGGGAACCAGGGGCACGGGATCGGTCTGGATCTTCTTCCCATCCTTCACCCATGCCTCGTAACCACCGTCGAGATAGTAGAATTCCTTTACCCCCAGGTAGATCGGCAGTTGCTCAACGGCAACGTGATAATCCCCTTTCTTACCGTAAATGATCAGCCCTTTTTTATTGTCCAGACCGATCTTCCCGAGGAGCTTCTCCGCCTCTTTGACGGAAACCACCCGACCGTCCACCGGGTTCTTCAGGACCGTGACCACCGGTTTCCCGTACGTGACGGCTCCCGGGATATGCCCGGCCTCGTACTCGCCGCCGCTTCTGCCGTCGAGGATGACCCAGCCGGCGTTACCCGCCTTTTCCGCGACAAACTCCACATCGCAAACATGCCCCGTCGTTTTCCCCGCGCCGTGGACAAAATTTGAAGAAACCAGCATCATAAGGCAACAAGTCACCGATAATGCAATTCTCATCACTTTTCCCTCCTCGGCATTTGTGGTCAGTATCCGAACTTAACGTTGATTCCCACCGTCAGAATTTGAAAACGCTTGGAAGGTGTGGTACCGAAGGCATCCTCGTCACGGTCAACCCAGGCGGCCAACAGTTCGGAATCCTTGGTGAGAGCATATTTGGTGCCAAGACTCCAGGTATCGATGTCGCGATTCTTGTAGGTAACAGCATCCCTGTTGCGGCCCAACGTGGCTATGAGGGTGGCTTTGCCCAGCTTATAGGTGCCGTTCAGGTAGACATTCGTGCCCAGGCCCAAGTCCTTCACGTCCTCATACAAGGCTGCTACCGACCAGCTCCCCCTTTTGTAGCGAGCGGCAAGTTGCCAACCCGAGTCGTTGCTCAAACCCGCCGCAGTATTATCGGCGCTGATGTCGATCAAGTCGGCGCCTACATAAATAGGGCCTTTGTCGAACTTGACGCCCAAGCCTTTGGCGTCGCCGCCCTTGAAGTTGGATACCGGACTGCTGTTGTGTATGGAACTGGTCTCGCCATCCAGTTGGGTGGACAGCCAACCCCCGATCGTAAACCCGAAGAACTTGGGCGTAAGGTACTCCATGGTGTTGGTGAAATAGCTGGAATGCAGCGCGGAAGAACCCTGTCGTCCGCCGAAACCGCGAGACTGAGGAGCGCTGTCGTTCCAGGGGTCGATGGTGGTCAGCGTGGTCTTGTAGGGCACGTCGAGCCGACCCAGACGCACCCGGCCCCACTTGCCTTTCAGTCCTGCATAGCCCTCACGCCACTCGATCTCTTGGGTGACGTTGTCGGCCGCGCCGTAGAGCATTTCGGCCTGGTAGATCATGCTGGTACCCGGCAGACTGGTAGGGATTTCCCCCTTTATTCCGATGCGGGAAGCGTTGCTCTTGACGGTGAAACCCTTGCCGCCGTTTCCGAAATCATCGGAATAGTAATCCACCGACAAGCGCAACTGACCATAGACCTGCAGTGCCTTGCTCAAAGCCGCAGGCTGTCCCTCTTTTTTGGTCACCTGGTCGCCGGCCTTTTCCTGTCTGCCGGATGGCTCCGCCGGACGCTTGGAAAGGACATCGATCTGTTGCTGCATTTGCCGCATCTGGCCTTGCAACTGCTGAATCAAGGCGTTGTCATCCGCCCAGGCGGAAGGAGCCGCCACCGCCAACGAGGCGATACATAGAAAAATAATTCTGAAGTTCTTTTGCAATTGGTTCTCCTCCGGTTTCCTTGATTTTGTGATTTTCCTTACTTTTACCTCCTTTCTATTTCGCGCCAGGAGGCGGGGGACCGGCACGCACCCTGCAGCACCACGAAGATCAACACCCGTTTTTTGAATGTCCGTCACCGCATGGTTTCCTCCTTGGAGATTTTGGGACCGCAACACACATGGAAAGGGGAAAGGGAACGACCTGTCCATCTTCGGGAAGGCC
>Ga0209317_1002491_pt1 | contig 13320 bp, 15 predicted proteins | sample RifGroB2_FD_183994 | JGI IMG/M metagenome (GOLD analysis project Ga0209317, IMG submission 183994) | Soil microbial communities from Rifle, Colorado, USA - Groundwater B2 (SPAdes) (version 2) | ecosystem: Environmental > Terrestrial > Soil > Unclassified | place: Rifle, Colorado | collected...
CGGGCCGCCGCTACATAGGCAAGGGCGATGCCGGTATTGCCGCTGGTCGGTTCGATGATCTCCACTCCCGGTTTGAGTACGCCGCGCTGCTCGGCGTCCCAGATCAGGTTGGCCCCGATTCGGCATTTGACCGAGTACGCCGGGTTGCGCCCTTCGATCTTGGCGAGCACCGTCGCCTTGGCGCCTGCGGTCACATGGTTGAGCTGCACCAGGGGGGTGTTCCCGATTGACTGTGAGTTGTCAGCAAAGATATGACTCATTTCATTTCTCCTTTTTGGGCTGCCTTCGGTTCAGGTCCCGGGTCTGCCGTTCAATGCAGGACGGCGTTTCGGCACGGCCACCGCCACTCATCACGACGCTAAAATCAAAAAAAAAGAGGCCGAGAGAATGTTCTCTCGACCTCTGGTTTGTCCAGTCAGCCTTTAGTATACCAAGTGTATAGACCTTATATAATAGTACCGCCGGTGCTGTCAAGCTGATTTTTTCTTTGTTGGGATGCAGGCCCGGCGCTCCCATTTGGAGTGACGCCGGCTAGATCTGGTAGTCGTCGACGAAGACGCGCATCTTGCGCGCCCTGGCGTAGACCTTCTCGCCTATGGTCAGCTGCAGCCTGTCCGCCTCCTCCCTGGGAAGATCGACCTCGATGGTGCGGTCGCCCTCGGGAAGCGTCAGGTCGACCCGTACCAGGGGGCCGACGGACAGCAGGTAGCGCACCTGGGCCTGCATGGAGCCGGGGTCGGTCGACTCCCTCTCGATGGCGATGTCGTGCGAGCGGACGTAGCCTACGGCCGGTGCGTCGTTGGCGGAAGCGTGCTCGGGCGAGGAGAGGCTGACTCCTCCCATCTGAACCGTACCCTTGTGCGCCCTCCCCTGGAAGAGGTTCACGTTGCCGAGGAAATCGAAGACAAAGGGGGTGGCCGGGCGGTCGTACACCTCGGAGGGGGTCCCCTGCTGCTCGATGCGCCCCTGGTTCATGACGACGATCCGGTCGGCGACCTCGAGCGCCTCCTCCTGGTCGTGGGTGACGAAGACGCTGGTGACATGGATCTCGTCGTGCAGGCGCCGCAGCCATCTGCGCAGCTCCACCCTCACCTTCGCGTCGAGGGCGCCGAACGGCTCGTCGAGGAGCAGGACCTGCGGCTCCACGGCAAGGGCGCGGGCGAGCGCCACGCGCTGCCTCTGGCCGCCGGAGAGCTGGGCCGGGTAGCGATCGGCGAGCTGCTCCAGCTGGATGAGCTTCAAAAGGCTCATCACCTTGTCGCGGATCTCCTTCTTGCCGGGGCGTACCTTCTTCGGCTTCACGGTAAGGCCGAACGCGATGTTGTCGAACACGGTCATGTGCCGGAACAGGGCGTAGTGCTGGAACACGAAGCCTACCTGGCGCTCCTGCACCTGGCGCTTGGTGGCCTCCTCCCCGTCGAAGAGGATCCTGCCGCTGTCGGGGGTCTCCAACCCCGCGATGATGCGGAGCAGAGAAGTCTTCCCCGAACCTGAAGGGCCAAGGAGCGCCACTAATTCACCGGAGGGGACCTTCAGACTCACGTCGCTCAGGGCGGCAAAGCTGCCAAATGTCTTGCTGACTGCCTCAATATCGATGCTCATTGGACTACCTTTCTGTATCCGTGACTGGGATGGTCTGGTTCATTTTCCACTCGGCCACCGTTTTGACGGCGAGGGTGACCAGGGCAAGCAGGGCAAGCAGCGAGGCGACGGCAAATGCCGCCGCGTAACTGTACTCGTTGTAGAGGATCTCGACCTGGAGCGGAATCGTGTTCGTCGAGCCGCGCACATGGCCGGAGACGACCGATACGGCGCCGAACTCTCCCATGGCCCTGGCGTTGCAGAGGATCACCCCGTACAAGATGCCCCACTTGATGTTGGGGAAGGTGACGCGAAAGAAGGTCTGCAGGCCGCTCGCGCCCAGGGTCAGTGCCGCCTCCTCCTCTTCGCGCCCCTGGGACTCCATGAGCGGGATCAGTTCCCGTGCGATGAACGGGAAGGTGACGAAGACGGTGGCGAGGATGATCCCGGGAACGGCGAAGATGATCTTGATGTCGTGCGCCTGAAGCCAGGGACCGAGCCACCCCTGCAGCCCGAAGATGAGCACGTAGATGAGCCCGGACACCACCGGAGAAACCGAAAACGGGAGGTCGATCAGCGTGATCAGGAAACTCTTGCCCGGGAAGCTGAACTTCGCGATGGCCCACGAGGCGACGATGCCGAAGAAGAGATTCAAGGGAACGCAGACCGCGGCGGTGATCAGGGTCAGGCGGACCGCCGAGAGCGTGTCCGGTTCCTTCAGGGCCGCAAGGTAGGCCTCCCACCCCTTATCGAGGGCCTGCGCGAACACCGCCGCCAGCGGCAGCAACAGGAAGAGCGCCAGGAACGCGAGCGCTGCCGTCAGCAGCAGGTAACGCACCCACGCCGGCTCTGAGACGGTCCCGCTGTTTTTTTGATTTTTTGTGCCTTGCATGATTTCCCTCTCCTGTCAGAGATCTGCCCTACTCCGCGAAGCGCCTGCTCCACTTCTGCAAAAGGTTGATGCAAAGGAGCATCAGAAACGACACTACCAGCATGGCGGTGGCGATGGCGGTAGCCCCGGCGTAGTCGTACTGCTCAAGCTTGGTGATGATGAGCAGCGGCGTGATTTCCGAGACCATCGGCATATTGCCGGCGATAAAGATGATGGAGCCGTACTCGCCCACCGCGCGGGCGAAGGCCAGGGCAAAGCCGGTCAAGATCGCGGGAAGCATGGTCGGGAAGATGACCCGGCGAAAGATCTGCCAGCGGTTAGCGCCAAGGCACGAGGCGGCCTCCTCGATCTCCTTGTCAAGCTCCTCCAGCACCGGTTGGACGGTCCGCACCACGAAGGGAAGGCCGATGAAGATCATGGCGATGGCGATGCCCAGTGGAGTGAAGGCTACCTTGATCCCGTGCGGCTCAAAGTAGCGCCCGAGCCAGCCGTTTTGCGTGTAGATGCTGGTAAGCGTGATGCCGGCCACCGCCGTCGGCAAGGCAAAGGGGAGGTCGACCAGCGCGTCGATCAGCTTCTTGCCGAAGAACCGGTAGCGAACCAGCACCCAGGCGACCAGCACGCCGAAGAAGGCGTTGACGACTGCCGCGGCGAGGGATGCCCCGAAGGTAACGCGATAGGAAGCAAGCACGCGCGGCGCGGCTACGGCAGCGACGAACCCGTCCCAGGTGAGGGTGGCGGTTTTGAAAAACAGCGCCGAAAGCGGGATGAGCACGATGAGGCTCAGGTAAAAGATGGTGTAGCCAAGCGCCGGTGTGAAACCGGGTAGGACGTTGTTTTTTCTGCTCTGCCAGGACATGCTCCCCCTCCCTTCGTGTACATCGGAATAAGACCGCTCGATTTTTTATGAAGCCAGCAGTGGCTAGATTCCAAGCCCACCGGTGATGACACCGGTTTCCAGCTCGCTGATGATGTCTCCCCATTTCTGTGACCAGAGTTTGAGCGTGTCGGCGTCGAGCGACCTTGGGCGGCGCTGCTCTTTCCCCTCAAGGAGGGTCTTGGCCAGTTTCCGGTACGCATAGGAGACATGTGAGAACGGCGCAGACTCCTGGAGCGTTTGGCTGTAGAAATCGCTCACCGAAACCATGATGGAGCGGGGCACGCTTGCGGCGATGGAGGTCCCGGTCTGGCTTGCGAAATCCGAGACGATCGCCTCGTGCAGTGGCCCGGACAGGTTGTTCATCACCACCCCGCCGAAACGGCAATTGGCGGCGGCCACCGTATTGATCCAGGCGAAGAGGTGGTTCACCGCCTGCAGCGCCCCCTTGTCCGCCGATGTCACTGCCACAAGGCGCGCAACACCCTCGCCCACGTGGGGAGGTGAGAAGGCACCTCCCGGCTCAGAGGTCGTGTCATGCACCACGTACTCAGGGTCGAACTCGACCACGAGCGGGTGAGCGAGGAGCTTCGCACCGGCGGCATCCCTTGCCGCAGCGCTCTCCCCCGCCTCAATGCAGAGCGAACCGCGAAAACCCTGTGCGTAGAGCGGCGCATCCTCCCCCCGCGCCCAGGCCGGAAGCGCCCGGAGGACATTGCTGCCGCGCAGGGTTCCGGTCGAGCTCCAGTGGCTGTCGTAACCGATCAAGAGCACCCGTTTCCCCGCCTCTGCCAGCGCGGCGCTCAGATTGGCGGCGATGGTCGATCTGCCAACCCCGCTTTTCCCCACGATGACCAGATGTTCGGCAGCCATTGGCACACCTCCTTTCGATGTTTCTTTCCCCAGCGCTGGACCGTGCGCCGCTCAATGCTGTTAAGGAGCAGGTTCTCGACGGTCAGGGACTGTTTGACTGCGAGGTGCGGCACGCCCGCTTGGTCTGCGGTCGCGATGACCTGGTCGTTTTGGGGTGACTTCACCTTTCGGTTCAGGCTGCCGGGCGAAAAAAGAGGCCGGGCACAACCGTGGGTACGGTTACATCCCGGCCTCCAGTTTGTCTGGTCAGCTCGTCAGATAACGTGAACTTGTTTCATTCTCGGCCGGAGCACCTCGCAGGTGCCGGCTTGACTTGTCTTAATGCCCTACTGTAACCGGATCTTCTGGTTCGTATCGAGCTGGATGACCTTGCCGTCCTGAACGACGAGGGTCACCGTACCGAAATGGATCCCGCTGAGAGCCGAGCGTATCTTCTGCTCAAGATCCTTGTTCCACTTGTCAGGCTGTTCCGACACAGGAGTTGACATAGCGCCCTCCAGGACTCTGTTTGCGTAATGAGTGCAGTTACTTCCCGCCGGAATAGATCTGGTCGAAGACGCCGCCGTCGGCGAAATGGGTCTTCTGGGCCTTGCGCCAGCCACCGAAGGTGTCGTCGATGGTCACCAGCTTCACTTTCGGGAACACCTTCGCGTACTTCGCGGCAACCTTCTTATCGCGCGGACGGTAGTAGTGCTTCGCGGCGATCTCCTGGCCTTCAGGGGAGTAGAGGTATTTGAGGTACTCTTCGGCAAGCTTACGGGTCCCCTTCTTGTCGACCACCTTGTCAACCACGGCGACCGGCGGCTCGGCGAGGATGCTCAGCGACGGGACCACGATCTCGAACTTGTCTTTGCCCAGCTCGTTCACGGCGAGGAACGCCTCGTTTTCCCAAGCAAGGAGCACATCCCCCTGTCCGCGCTGCACGAAGGTCGTGGTGGCGCCGCGGGCGCCGGAATCAAGGACCGGCACATGCTTGAAGAGCTCGGCAACGAACTGCTTGGCCTTGGCATCGCTGCCGCCTTTCTGCTTCAAGGCGTAGCCCCAGGCGGCCAGGTAGTTCCAGCGCGCTCCGCCGGAGGTCTTCGGGTCCGGGGTGATCACCGCGACGCCCGGTTTGACCAGGTCGTTCCAGTCCTTGATATGCTTGGGGTTTCCCTTCCTCACCAGGAAGACGATGGTGGAGGTGTAGGGCGAGCTGTTATTGGGGAGCCTTTTCTGCCAGTTCTCGGGGATGAGTTTCGCCTTCTCATGGATCTCGTCGATGTCGTAGGCCAGGGCCAGGGTGACGACGTCGGCATCCAGCCCGTCGATGACCGCCCTCGCCTGCTTCCCGGAACCGCCGTGCGACTGCTTGAAGGTGACGTCCGACTTGAACTTCTTTGCGAAGGCCTTGTTGTAGTCCTGGTACAGCTCGCGGGTCGGGTCGTAAGAGACGTTGAGGAATTCCTGGGCCGCGAAGGCGCTCAGGGGTAAGGTTGCCGCCAAGAGTGTGAGGAGTGCCGCGCGTACAAATTGCTTTTTCATTACTCCCCCCTAATAGTGTTAGACTACAGATTTAGTAGATTAATTGGACAAAAAAATATGCTGCGCTAAATACAGAAATCAATGACGCCCTTCTGGGTTTCTTCCGCCTGGTCGATCTGTACCAGCACGTCGGCAAGTGAGGTGCGGTCGAGGATACTGGCCATCGCGTCCCGGACATCTTTCATGACCAGGCGGATGCCGCAGCTGAACTCGTCGTGGCACTCACGACACTCCGCATAGGCGCTCTCGCTGACACAAGGCACGGGAGCCAGAGGTCCATCCATCACGCGAATGGCTTGTCCGAAGGTAATGTCCTTCGGATTCCTGCCGAGATAGTAGCCCCCCCCCCTCCCTTTCCTGCTCTGCAGGATGCCGCTGTTCTTGAGGGAAAGCAGGATCGCCTCGAGGAACTTCTTCGGGATGTTTTCATCACGGGCAAGGTCGGCGATCAGGATCGGCCCTTTGTCGTACTTGCGAGCCAGATATATGAGAGCCTTGAGCCCGTATTTTGTCTTTTTAGAAATCAACCTATTACCCTATAGTTTTTGTATTCTTTTACAGAACTCCACCCGCAGGTGTCAACCATTTTTTGTAAAGCGGAAAAAATAACCGTACCGCTAGTCCGCCTTGGACCCTGCCGAAGCTCTCACCCGTCACGGTAACTACGTATTTTCTACCGCCACAGACTCACGATTCTGCCCCCACAGGACCTGATAGCCGGGTACCAGCGTCTGGTTCGGACTCTCTATTCCCCCAACTACTTCTACGACCGCCTGATGACCTTTCTGAAAGAGTACCGGTTTTCGGGGACATCTTCGTTTGCCCTGCTAAACCATTCCTTCAACGCGCCCGTGCCGCCTTTATCGCCTCCGCACCGGCCGTGGACGCAATGGTTTGAAACCTGACCTCCGGATCCTTGACGAACAGATCTATTGCGCCGATCAGGACACCAAAATGGTCCGAACGCAGGTGGGCTTCGAGGTCTGCATCCCCCTGCCACTCTTCAAGAAAACAGATGTTGTTTTCCGCCTCAGCATCGATGTAGCACCTGCAGCTGACGCATCCCGGCTCGCTCCTAATCGGGCCGAGTATCGCCTTGAAGGTTTGCAGAACCTCTTTGAGTTTTTCCGGTGGCACACTTATCCTAATACTGGCTAGGACCATAGGCTTTTCCTCAGCAGCGCAAGGTGCCGTTCTCGATCAAGAAGACGCCTATTCTTTTAATTAGCCAACCGCAACTAACATGCCAGCACCGAAAACGCCAGCGCCACGCCGTACATAATGGGAAAACTGCAGTTTACGGCCGAAGGGATCTTTCCTAAAACCCGTCATTTTTGGCGTAACCGCCAAATACGGTGGCTGGGATACAGGCTCGGAAAAAACGCGCCCCCGCAATAGCTGGTCCCGGCGCCCGGTGGACGGTCTGAAAAAGGGGCAAAAGGGCAGTCAGGGTCCACTTCCCGTCATGGAAAGGGGACCCCCGCAAGGATTGGATGGGACCACTGTGGGGATTTGCAACGAAGCAGGTTGACGACAGGTTCTTTATTGGCGGGAGATGCCCGCTTTGCGCATCCGGGCGCGCAGGGTGCTGGGGTTCATGCCCAAAAGCACCGCAGCGCCGTTTTTCCCCTCTATGCGCCAGGCGGTTTTCTGGAGCACCTGGAGGATGTGATCGTGTTCCAGTTGGGACAGTACCTTGATCTCACATTCAGGCGTCCCCCCACTCTCGGAAAAGCTCTCGAAGCGGTCCAGCACTTTAAGTGTCCCCCCCTGGCTCAGGATTACCGCCCGCTCGATAACGCTTTCCAACTCCCGCACGTTGCCGGGCCAGTGATATTTTTCAAGGAGTTCCAGCGTCCCCTTTGACACGTTCGTTATCCTCTTGCCGATTTTCTTGTTGAACTTGTCGATGAAATGTTTGACCAGAAGCGGGATGTCCTCCTTTCTCTGCCTAAGAGGCGGCAGCGTAATGGGGAACACGTTGAGTCGGTAGAACAGATCTTCTCTGAACCTGCCGGCCCGGATCTCTTCGGTCAGATTGCGGTTGCTGGCCGCGATAATGCGCACATCAACCTTGATGGTCCTGGGACTGCCCAACCGCTCGAACTCGCCGTCCTGGATGACGCGCAGCAGCTTTGCCTGCAACTCCAGGGGCAACTCGCCAATTTCATCGAGGAAAATGGTGCCGCCGTCGGCCAGTTCGAAGCGCCCGATCTGCCTGGCGTCCGACCCGGTGAAAGCCCCCTTCTCCCTGCCGAAGAGCTCGCTTTCAATCAGGTTTGCCGGCAGGGCCGTGCAGCTGACCGTTATCATGGGGCGGTCCTTGCGCGCACTCGCATTGTGAATGGCGCGCGCGACCATCCCCTTGCCGGTACCGGTTTCGCCCAGTAAAAGCACCGTTGCGTTCAGAGGCGCCACCTGTTCTACCCGGAAGAACACGTACTTAAGCGCGTTACTTTGTCCAACGATATCGCCATGCACCAGGTTCATCTCCTGATGCAGGTAGACGTTCTCCGCCTGGAGCCGGTCCTTCAGCACTTTGATCTCCTCTAGAAACTGCACCAGCGTATCTTCCGCCTGGTTGCGCTCCTGTACTTCCCGGACCAACTGCTGGTTGGCCCCGGTCAACTCGCGGGTCCGCTCCTTGACGGTTGCCTCCAACCTGTCGTGGGCAATTTGCAGTTTTTCTTCCAGTTGTCGGCGCACCGTGCCGTCGACTATCGACGTGAGGATGTAGCTCGCCTCGCGTTCCCTGGTGAGCGCCACGCTCTGCAACTGGCCGTAGATCACCGTGCCGTTGTTTCCCTGGAGCCTGATTTCACATCTCTGGATGCCGGCTCTTTGCCTGACGCAGGCGAGGTGCCGCTCAAAGATCTCCCTCCCTTCGGCATCGGCTATTAGACCGGCAAAGGGTTTGCCCCCCAGAGCCCCCCCACCCATCCCCAGCAGGCTTGAGGCGGTAAGGTTCAGTTCCTGGATCACCCCATGCTCGTCAAGTGAAACATAGCCGACAGGCGCAAAGTTGAACAACTCGGCATAGGCATCGCGCGACGCCTCAAGCTCCTCACGGGAACGGCGCAGCTCGTCGTTCTGGTTCTCGAGCTCGGCCTGATAAACCTGCAGATCATGAAGCAGTCGCCTTGCCTCCGGGTCCAGTTCCAAAGGGCGCGGATCGGCTGTCGGTTGCTGCTGTTTTTCAGCTCGGCGGCGCTTTTCTGCGGCAGTTTTTGACGGCTGCCGTTCCTGGTCGACAATAGCCATGACGGGCTCCTCTTCTTTTGCTGCAGATGCGGTTCGGGCGGCTTCGGGACGCTACCCTCCTTTTCCAGCAGGCCTTTCAGCCGGTCGAGGTGCTGGCAGATGAGCGGTGATTTTCATAAGGAGCAATATATCACAACCTTAATTAGGGCGCATGCCATATCCCGCAACTCCCGTAATTTTTAACGTGTTTTTGGGGAGCAACTGTACTCTTTCGTCACGGTTGGCCGCGAAATATGAAGGTTCCACCAAATGATGCGGTCCGAGATGACGTCGCGGTTGCCTGATCTGCCTGCAGGCCGGTCCGAAAACCCGGCTCCGGCGTGCACCAAGCTGGTCCGTGGTCAGGACTTGCCCTTTGGCATGTCCCGTGCTGCTACCATTGAGACGGGAAATTCCAGCGTAAAAGGAGAAGTCATCATGTTAAAACCACGGCGCGTTTTGAGACTAATCGCCTGCTTCGCCCTGCTAAGCGCATACTCGGGATGCGCTTCGACGCAGAAGCAGGAAAGCACGGGCCAGTATGTCGACGACTCGGTGATCACGGCCAAGGTGAAGAGCGCGATATTCGGCGACCCCTCGCTTAAATCGCTGCAGATCAACGTCAAAACCTACAAGGGTGTGGTTCAGTTGAGCGGGTTCGTCGATTCGAAGCAGAGTGCCGACAAGGCAGGGGAAGTCGCACGGGAGGTCAAGGACGTCGTGTCAGTGCAAAACGACCTTATCGTGAAATAGCCGGTCACCGCGCTCAACGAAAGAAGACACGCTCTGGCGGGTCTTCCCGGTTTAACGGGAGAAAGAGTTTGCTGACGCGCATGGCACCGAAGGGAGGATCTCATGCTTTGGACAATTTGTCTGATTCTGATAGTTCTGTGGCTTGCGGGCATCGTTACCTCATACACGATGGGGGGGCTGATCCACATCCTGCTGGTCATAGCCATAATCGTCTTGCTGGTACGTGTCATCCAGGGGCGCAAGGTCCTGTAACCCATGCCGTTAACCATCGACCCCGAGAAAAGCAGCCTGGTATGGGCCGCCCCGGGTCTGCAGCCTATTCAGAGCAAAGAGGCAAATGACATGAAGGAATCGGGGAAAACGAAGGCGGAATTGGTCCGGGAGGTCGCCGAACTGCGCGAGCGTTGTGCCACGCTGGCATTGACGGCACAGTTATGCCTGGAGCTGAAAACAGACATACAGGAAGCCAGGGAGTACGCCGAGAGCATCGTGCAGACCGTGCGCGAACCGCTGGTGGTTCTTTCCTTCGATCTGAAGATCATCACGGCCAACAACAGCTTCTACGACACCTTCAAGGTGACGCCCGAGGAGACGGTCGGCTATTTCATCTACGACCTGGGCAACCGGCAATGGGACATCCCGAAGCTGCGGGTGCTCTTCGAGGAGATACTCCCCCACGATACCGTTCTAACCGGTTACGAGGTGGAGCATGACTTCCTCGATATCGGCAAAAAGATCATGCTCTTGAACGCCCGTGAGATCTTCCTGGAGAAAACGGGCTCGCGCATCATCCTGCTGGCCATGGAAGACATCACGGAGCGAAAGATCGCGGAAAAGCGGATCGGTGAAGTCGTGCGGCAGCAGCAGGCCATCCTCGACAACATCCCCAACATGGCCTGGCTCAAGGACCGCAGAGGAAGGTATCTCGCTGTGAACCAGCCGTTCGCCAAGGCCTTCGACGTCTCCCCTGGGGAACTGATAGGAAAGAGCGATTCCGACATTTACCCACCGGATTTGGCTGCAAAATACCGGAGAGACTCCCGAGAGGTGGTGGCAAGCGGCACCCGCACCTGCTTCGAGGAGTCGAGCCCTGGGGCGCTGGAGAGCATCCAGTACCTGGAAAAGGTCGAGACTCCCATTTTCGACGACTGCGGAGTGGTCATCGGCACCATAGGAATCGCCCATGACGTTACCGCGCACAAGGAAGTGGAGGTGGCACTGCGTCACGAAAGCACTCATGACGCGTTGACCGGCCTCTACAACCGGGCCTTTTTCGACGAAGAACTGGAACGGCTGGCCCAGGGCGCTAAGTTTCCCATGAGCGTGGTGATGGCGGATGTCAACGGACTGAAAGCTGTCAATGACGCTCTGGGACATGCAGCGGGAGACGAACTGATACAGATGGCGGCCCGGGTCATCCGGCACGCCTTCCGGACCAAGGACATCGTTGCCCGGATCGGAGGAGACGAGTTTGCCGTAATCCTGCCGGAGACCGCAACCAGTGTGGCCAGGGAAACCGTCCGCAGGATCATGAACTGCCCGGAGGTCATGGATGGCCAGGTGAGCATCGCCTTTGGCATAGCCACCGCAAAAGACAGGGATCAGCTCAGGGACACCTTGAAGCTGAGTGACGAGAGGATGTATCGCGAAAAGTCGGAGCAGAAGCAATCGCAGCCAGAAAGCCCTGAGGAGCAGGGAAGAGGAGAAACTCCATGAACATTTTCGATTGCGCCATCAAGATGGAGGAGGAAGCCAGGGTGTACTACCAGCAGCTGGCAGAGGCGGCCGGAACCCCGGAACTTAAGGATCTTTTCACCCTGCTGGCCCAGGCAGAGCAGGAACATCACGATGCCCTTGTGGAGTTGAAAGCGGGCATGCCCCCCAAGAAGTCGCGATTCAAGGCCCTGCAGGAGGCAGCCTGCTTTTTCAAACCCCTTCTTGCCAAGCGCGAACAGGTGGCCGAGCTTGAAAATGCTCCCGACGCCTACCAGATCGTCATCCGTCAGGAACAGAAGGGGATAGAATTCTACGAGGAGCTGGCTGCGCAGGCAAAGGACGAGGAGAGCCGCGAGGTCCTGCTAAGGATCGCCGACGAGGAACGCAGGCACCTGAGCATCGTCGAGAACATCTATGCCTTCGTCGAGTCCCCCAAGAATTTCCTTGCCTGGGGCGAGTTCAGCAACCTAAAGGAATACTAAGACAAAGGACCGTCCCGATTCGGGCTCTCCCGAATGGTGCCCGAGTTAGGCCGGAACCGGATAACATGACCAACAGAGAAAGGAATCAGCTGAAACTGGCTGATCCCTTTCTCTGTTCCTGCCGCACAAACCTGAGCCACTCCTTTGACTCCGGATCTCCACTTCTACGCCGCATCACCCGCATCAGATAAATGTTTACTCATTTTAATTGACACCAACAGATCTTCTTTTATACTCACTGCTCCAACTCTAAACGAGTCACGTCGTGCCTTGCACGAAAGGAGCTGAAGCGATGCGAATTTGTAACGACTGCAAAGGCAAAAAGGTCGTCACCTGCCCCGAGTGCGGCGGCACGGGAAACCGGTATTACGTAGCAGTGCTGGATATCTGGGAATCCGATTGCAGCGCCTGTTTCGGCAGCGGTACGATCAGCTGTCCGACTTGCGAGGTGAGCCCCTTGGGCTCCGGGCTCTCCAAGCCTCCCGCCGCCTGGACCCCGTCACCAGCGCCCCGTGCACTGTAAGGGGAACCCTTCGTCGAGGATAAAAGGGTCCGCAAAGCTGCTGACCCTTTTTATTTCTCCAACCGCGGCGACTCCGCCACTTTTCATGCTCCCCGCTTCATTGCGCTTTCGACGCTCCCCCTGGCCCACTGATTGAGACCAGGATATTGGATCATCCGGCAGCCTCCACTCTTTCAGCCCTTCCTTTGACAATGCAACCTTATGGACTTATGCTAGTAATACTGTATGAGAAATAGGCATTTAACTTCGAAAGCGCGGAGTCTCTGTGGTTTCGACATGGACCCAAAAACTCAGAAACCTGTTCAACCAGCCTCCCTTTCTTATCGTCAAGGATGTGCTGAACAAGATCCCCGGTCACCCCGTAGAGGTAGCGAGTTTTTTCGTGCTGAACCTTTTCGACACTCCTGCCAAAGCCTTGCCGGATTGCGGCACTGTACGCGCCGGGACGGTTGCCGATGTCCCGGGGATGTGCCGGCTGGAAAACAAGAAAGAGATGTTTTTAAAGAGGCTCGCGGAGGGGGAATCCTGCGCTGTCGCAATCCGTGACGCTGCAGTTGTTGGATATATCTGGTTTTCTGACAAAGTGCACCACACCGAGCAGCGTTACAACTACCGGCTGGAGATCCCTGAAGATTCAATCTACAGTTATGACTGCTACATTCAGCGTGAATATCGATTGCGTGGAATCTGGGTGCTCTTTCAGAGGTACATGCTGGATGAGGCTGCAAGGCTTGGCCGGAAAAAAATCATCACCATGGTAGACTATGGCAACAACGCTTCCCTGAAAGCGCATCTGCGCTATGGTTATGTCATAAAGAACAAGGTTTTCTGGGTCAGGTGCTTTTCCGCAGGCTACTTT
>Ga0209317_1002492_pt1 | contig 13320 bp, 11 predicted proteins | sample RifGroB2_FD_183994 | JGI IMG/M metagenome (GOLD analysis project Ga0209317, IMG submission 183994) | Soil microbial communities from Rifle, Colorado, USA - Groundwater B2 (SPAdes) (version 2) | ecosystem: Environmental > Terrestrial > Soil > Unclassified | place: Rifle, Colorado | collected...
GGCCGATCGGCTCGTTAGGAACCATATCTGTCACGTCCTTATATGCAACAAAACTGGTTGGATCAGGGTCAGGAGGAGCGGTTCTTTTAGATGATGTCCAAAAGGAAATACTTGTAAGAAAGATGCGTGATTATGTGGATCAACCGGCGTGTGGATTGCGAGGAAATGATAAGATGAGCAATATTGATGCGGCGTTGGGTTTGACTCAATTGCGGCGTCTGGATGGAATGGTGGTTGCTCGGCGTAAGCGTGCAGAGCGATATCAGAAAATTCTTGGAAAGATCCGTAGTAGAACAGGGGGGTTTAATCTCCCTAAGAATGACAGGGAACGGATATGGTATAGATTTGTCATCGAAATGACGTCCACAAAGGCGGCTGATATAATCGATACGATGCGTGCCTATGGTGTAACGGCTGATAAGCCTGTTCACTGCTGGCTTTCTACTGAACAGTTGCGGGATTGTCCCGGTGCTTCAACAGCCTACGATCGCTTTGTCTCTATTCCATTGTATCCCACGCTGACTGAAGAAGAGCAGGATCGTGTATGCCATGCTTTTGAAATCGCAGTTACAAGGAAGAGTCAATGAATACTCTCGATCAAGATATTTTCGGTCGGATCTCAGGCTACTATGATGGATTGGTGAATCTCCATGGCCATAGTCATCGGGCGTGCGATTATGGCCATGCCCTTTCTCAGCAGATAAAGTTCAGGGTGCTTTCGGAGGTCGCAGATATGTCAGGCAATACTGTCCTCGACGTAGGGTGCGGCATGGCTGATTATTCGGTCTACTTGGCGGAAAGATTCAATGGCGTCAAATATTCGGGCATCGACATCTCTGCAAAAATGGTGGAGCATGCGAAGAACGTTCATCCGCACGCGAACGTTCGACTAGGGAACGTGATGGAGGATGATTTTGAGCAGTTTGATGTTGTTACAGCGAATGGTATTTTCTATTTGCTTGGTTCCCGCGCTCCATTATTGATGAAGGAGCTTGTTGCCCGTATGTATACACTTTCAACGCGGGCTGTGGCATTCAATACTTTGAGTGCATGGACGCAGGATCAGGAAGAAGGAGAGTTCTATGCAGATCCTTTGGAAACCGTTGAATTTTGTCGGCAGATTACTCCTTGGGTTGTCTTGCGGCACGATTATCATTCTCGAGACTTCACTATTTACATGTATAAAGAAAGGCAAGCATGATTCTTTCCATAAATCAGCCCGCATATCTGCCATGGATTGGTTATTTTGAAAGAATTGCCATGTCTGATATACATGTTGTGCTGGACCACGTTCAGTTTGAGAAAAACAGCATGGTCAACAGAAATCGCTTGCGTACGGCGGAAGGCTGGTGCTGGCTGACTGTCCCTGTGAAAACTAAAGGCAAATTCGGCAATCTTCCTATATGCGATGTTGAAATGGCTGATCCCTCCATATGTCTTAAGCATATCAAAAGCATACAAGCAAATTACGGGCGAGCGGATCACTTCGCCGCCAGGTCTGTTGCGTTGTTTGATATCTTGAGAGGTTCATGGAACCGCTTGGGCGACTTGATAAGAAGTGTGAATAGTCTTCTGTTGAAAGAGCTTGAGATAGAAACAGAGCTGGTCTCCAGTTCCGATTACACTTGGGGATCTACGAAAGGTAATCTAGTTCTGGAGATTTGCAGGCATTTTGGAGCGACAGAATATATTTCCGGCCCTTTTGGTCGCGAATATTTAGACCTTGAAGCATTTGCCAAGGCGGGCGTTAAAGTTAGATTTCATGATTATCAAGTCAAAGAGTACGACCAATGTTTTAAGGGGTTCGAACCTTATATGTCGGTGATTGATCTTCTTTTTAATTGCGGTAAGTCCTCGAGAGATTACCTGAGTTGCGTTCCATCCAGGTTACCTGAAGCTTGAAGAATGCCAGTTAGTGTGAATGCCGGTGGTAAAGGTGGTGGTATTGTTATGAAAAAAGAAAAGGTCAAGAAGATAATTGATGTAAGTGTTTTAGTGGTTGCGGCTCATCCCGATGATGAAGTATTGGGTTGCGGCGGGACAATCATGAATCATACCGCCAGAGGTGAACTGGTTCATATTCTTTTTCTGAGCGATGGGGTTATGAGCCGAGATGGGGCGGGCGATGCGGATGTGCGAGCTCGAAGAAATGCAGCAAAGATGGCAGCAAATATCTTAGGTGCGGATGTGGAGTTTGCAGATTTCCCGGACAATAGGTTTGATGAGGTGTGCTTGTTGGATATTGCACGCAGAATCGAGAAAACGAAGAGCAGGATTCGCCCTTCCCTGGTATACACTCACCACGGTGGAGACCTTAATATCGACCATCAAAGAACATGTCAGGCAGTCGTTACTGCCTTCCGTCCACAACCGAGTGAATTGTGCAGTGAGTTGTATTTCTTTGAGGTGAGTAGCAGTACTGAATGGCAGTTTTCTTTGGGGGTAGCAGAATTTCGGCCTCAGGTAGCTGTTGATATTGCAGCGTACTGGGAGAAGAAGGTTGCTGCCATGGACTGTTATGAGACCGAACTCAGACCTCCACCGCACCCGCGGTCAATTCATAGCACGAAAGCTTTGGCAGCACATCGTGGGTCAACTTTTGGAATGACCTTGGCTGAAACTTTTGAAGTTGGATACATAAGAAAAAAAGAACAGGAGACAGTCCTATTATGAAAATACTTCTTATCAACATAGCTTTAAGGCCACCTCCTGCAAGAAAAAGCTTGCCAGTAGGACTCGGTTATATTGCTTCTGCAATGACGCGTGCCGGATTTTCTCCAGATATTCTCGATCTTGATGCGAATCCTCAAAGCGAAGAGGAGACCGAAGCGTTCCTGAAAAGCAACCGATATGATGTAGTGGCTATGGGTTGCATTGTGACTGGATATAAATACGTAAAGTGGCTGGCCAGGATTGTTAAGGATGCGCATCCAGATACCGTGATCATTGCTGGAAATACAGTTGCCCAATCAATACCTCGTATACTGCTTGAGAAAACAAGTGTTGATATTGGAGTCATGGGCGAAGGTGACATTACGATGATAGAGTTGCTTCGCTGTCTCGAGACTGGGCAGGATCCTAGATCGGTGGCGGGCATATGTTATAACAAAAATGGAGAATTGTGTTTTACCGCGACTCGATCGGTCGTTGCAAATATAGATGAAATTCCGCCTCCGGACTGGTCATTGTTTGATATAGAGGTTTATATTAATAGTCAATCAGAAGCCATGCATGAATATGTCCCCAGTTCCATGAAGGATGATCTGCGCGTGATCCCCATCAATACAGCACGGGGATGTCCCTTCCATTGCACATTCTGTTATCACGTCTTTCAGGGAGAGCGTTATCGTAACCGTTCTCCAGAATCCATCGTAAAGGAGATGAAGCACTTAAACGAGACATTTGGCATTAATATGTTCACATTTTTCGATGAGTTGACGTTCCACTCTATCCCTCAGGCAGCGCGATTCGCCGATGTTCTTATGGCCTCGGGTTTGAAAGTCTATTGGACCGCTGATTGTCGCAGTGCTCTGTTTCACAAAGATGAGCATGTGGGTGTTGCAAAAAAACTCAAAGAAGCTGGTTGCCTCTGGCTTGGCTTTGCCCTTGAATCAGCAGATCCGGACATACTTAAATGGATGGACAAAAAGGTTGGTCCAGAAGCGTTCACCAGACAGGTCGACATTTTGAAATTAGCGGGTTTGCAGGCATTCACTTCCATCGTGATTGGATATCCAAATGAAACACCAGCAACGATAAGAGCTACAATCGATTGCTGTATAGAAAATGGTATCTATCCTAGTACCGGATATCTGCTGCCTCAACCTGGGAGTCCAATGTATAAATATGCGCTTGAGCACGGATTCATAAAAGATGAGGAGGAATATTTGCTGGCGATGGGTGATCGTCAAGATCTTCGCTTAAACATGACGAGCATGTCTGACGAGGAAATGGAGGCTGTTGTTGTCGCAGAACTGACACGATGCAGTGAAGAGCTTCGCCTCAACCTAAAAGCGGAGAAATTGATAAAGACTGGTCATTTCAGACCCTCAAAAGGTAGGCGTGATAAAAGAGAAGACTCATAAGTTTGTGATATATAGCAAGTAATACTTTAATCTCTTGCTAAGAGTATTCATTCATTCTGATAAACTGGTCTGTTCGAAGTCAGAATTTATTGGAATATTTTATCTGGTGGCTATTGATATTACATGTATTATTCAGTTCATTTGAATATTTAGATATTACTTTTGTAATCGATGATGGTGGTATTGAAAGAGGTAATGTCCACTCGCTAATGAACTGAATAATCCATTATTAATTGAATGGGAGGAGTAAAGAGTGAAAACGCAGATATATTTGGCATCGCTGTCCAATACTGCTTTTGGGTTAAATCCAGCATCGGTGCCTTTGCAGTTGGGTTATCTTAAAGCATATGCCCGGAGTTTGTTAAAAGATGAGATTGATATTAAAATATTTATCACTGTTGAATCCTTGCTGCAGGCGATTGAACTTCATAAGCCAGCTATTGTTGGTTGTTCATGGTACGGGTGGAATATATATTTAACTATTAATGCACTCCAAAAAATAAAGAAAAAATATCCATCTATTTTGACGGTAGTAGGGGGGGCAGGAGCCCCAGAAGACGAAAATGGATGCTTGAGAGATTTTACGCTTTACAGCGGGATAGATGCGATTATTCCAAATGAAGGTGAGATCCCATTTGTTAATCTTGTGAAACAAGTTATAGCTGGCGGTGCTGAGTCTTTTCGGAAAACGCAGGTGGATGGCGTTTTCTATTTTGATCGCGAGGATCAACGAATTATCGCCGGCAGGCATTTGGAAAAGGCCACAGATTTGAGCATATTCGCGTCTCCGTATCTACACGGCGATTTAGACGAATTCTTGTCTATGGATCTAACTCCCATGATCCAGACATCCCGTGGTTGCCCTTATAAATGCAAGTTTTGTGTGTCAGGCAGATCGTCTTGGAGCAAATTGAGATTATTTTCCCTGGAGAGAGTTAAGCATGAGATTGAGTATATTGAACAACACGCGGTTTCCAGAGAATTGAGGCTTACTGATGAGAATTTTGGAATTCATGCTCGTGATGAAGAAATAGCAGCTTATTTAGCTGAGTTGCGTCGAGATAAAGGTTTCCCGACTTCTTTGCGTATGTATACTGATAAGCACATCAATAATAGAATTAAAAATATTACCTTAATGCTGAAGGATCTTATTCCCATGAACATCAGTTGTCAGACTCTGACGCCTGAAGTGCAGGATAATCTTGGGAGGGTTAATATTTCGATAGAAAAATTTAGTGAGGCTGCGCAGTGGGCGCATAGTAACAATATTAATATTACCACTGAAGCGATATTTGGCCTTCCCGGCGAGAGTAAACAATCGTTTCTTGATGTTGTTGATACTTTCATTAAGTTGAGACTTGATAGTAGTGTCCTTGGAACTCTACTTATGCTGAAAGAAACGGAAATAAACAGTCCCGAAACCATAAAAAAATACAATTATCGGACGATGTATAGTGTCGCGGAGCGGGGATATACAAAATATAACGATTTTGAGAGTGTCGAAATCGATCCTTGGGCCGTTTCGAGTTCATTTTTTACGTTTGAAGAATTTATTCAAATGAATGAATTCGCATTTATTTTCAATTTTTTTATGACGCGCGGTTTCTTCAAGGAGATGGCATACTCATGGGATAATCGAGGAGTTAAGATTGGTGAGGTGATATTAGAATTGATTGGAAATCCTTCACGGTATCCATTTGTCGCAGATAAAATCAAACGATTGCATTCGTGCCTGCTTGATAACCTTTTCGACACTCCCGAAGAAGTTCGGAATGATTTTATAAGGAAACAAACATCTGTGCAACAAGATGTATATATTGGTTATTTAAGCCCTTATATTTTGACCTGTATTTTGGAAGGAGAGATGGTTCACGCAGAAAATCAGGAAATTATGATCGATGAAACCACACAGGCAGCTAAGATAGTGTTTGCGAGAAATGGAAAAGGTGATGACAAAGAATTTTCTGATGAAATGGATTTCCTGCGAAAACTCATTCGAAATATCATAGTACCGTTTTGGCAAAAGGATCAGCCAGATGAAAAAATTTACCTGGAAACTCCATATGATCTTGTTTCCTGGCGGGCCAAGGATTATCGAGGGACTCTGAGTCAATATGCCTGTAGGTCACCTAAAAAGCTGGTTCTCAAAATTAATGCCATTGAGCCATATGTTCAGTTTGTTCAGAAACATGCAATGGAGCCTTACTACCTTCAGTCTGAGTTTTTCTTTAGGAACTTTCGTACCAACAACATACGGAGGTTTATTGAATCTACCTAATTCGTCAGTTTTTCTTGGACAGTCCCGTCATCATCAATGTAATTATGGATAGTTGACAATTGGTAGTGTGCTGCATGTGTATGCTACTTAAGTCCATTGTGAAATGACTGTGTGTCTGTTGCTATATCAAAATAAACTACAGGAAAGTAATCCAGGAGAGTTCTGGACAAGAGCACCACAAAAAAAGGGTGTTTTTGTAACATTGTTGGGTGGCTGGTTATCGACTGTATGAAGAAAGACAAAAGCTGATCCATTTCCCGTTCCAACAGGGGCAGAATGCTGATCTTTGAGCCCACTCGTGGGTGGCTCATTTCGCAAAGAGGCTGAAGTTGATCGCTGGCCCACCTGCCGCAGTCGAATTGCTCGGTTCTTTTATAGGGTCTTCCTTTTCGCTTTCGTGGTCAACATCGTCATTATGATTTAAAATGTGTCTTTTTTGTCGCAAATATTTCGTTTTAATTTGATTGCTGTGGGGTTTGATTTTGAAAATTGTTTTTCATATTCCAAGAATGACTTGGTACCGCGTTTTATCACCTTTAATCGAAGAGTCGTTAAAGAGAGGGCATGATGTTGAATGTTGGCACCAATCCGGGGCAAAAACATTAGGTGTAAACTGCCCGAACCTTTTGAAGGTTCCAACATTTAAAGCAGGCGTTCCCGTAATAATCGAATATGAAAAACCTGAAGACATTATTCAATTGGTAGAGAGCAAGAGCCCAACAGTTATCATAGATCTCTCACCTCCTAAATTTCCTGAAATTAAACGAAATAAAGGAGGAGACAATAAAAATCCATTTTGGTTAATAGCAGATCTCCCTCCAGGTTGTTGTATTCATGATATACAGAGTGACGAGGAGTTGTTTGGTTGTGATGCGTTTGCCATGATCAATGAACATTATTTGGAATCGTCCATCAACTATTGTTTGCAAGATAAAATGCATCTTCTTGCCTCCCTGAAGCTTCAGGAAGCGGATATTGGAAAAGAGCAAACACGATGGGTCGCTCAACGATTTATGTACCAATGGGGCAATGCTCAAGCCAGATTTGTAAGAGAACGTTCAGTGCTGGTAGGCAATGCAGCACTTGATCATTACCCTCAGATTGACAGAGAGGCAATTCGCAAGCGTCTTGGGATACCAAAAGAGCAACGTGTAGTGGTCTTGCTTCCATTTCCTTTTGGCTATGACCAGACCGCACCATGGGAACAGATGTTTGATCGGGCGTCGATAATAAAGCGTTTACTGTGGGTTTTCAAAGCTAATCGGTTTGATTATTTCTTCAGGGCATTTTATTTGCGCTCAAAAGAAGATTTCATCAAAGCTTTGCGCCGGTTTGTTGATCACAATGACGCTTTGCTGATTGGAAAATTAAGACACACGATGAAACCACAGCCTGAATTAGGAAAATATTGTCATTTTTTGTTTGCTGATGAGGGGTATTATCCTCACACAGCCGCTGAGCTTTTCTCAATAGCAGATTTGGTCGTAGGGCATTATTCTTCTGGAGTCATGGAGGCCGTAGCCTTGGGAACTCCATTTTTGAATGTCGACATCCCTGGATACCCTAAGAAATTCTACGGTGACACCTGCGTATCGGGTCTCTGTAATGAGTCTTGGCCAGGTGCTGTATGGTCAATGAGTATAGAATCAGCTCTTCACGAGCTACCCTCTGAATCTCTGGATAAGTTTTGTATTTCCGATTCATCGCGGGAAGAATACCTCCGGAAATTCGCTTCTTGGCCTTTAGGAAGAGCTAGTGCTCAAGTAATGGATTATTTAGAAAAAATGTCTGTTTCAAAAATCATAAACTCTGTTGATGCGCACAATTGAGAAATATAAAAAGGAAATAGATGAATTTAATTTTTAATATTTTGCGAAGACTTTACTACAGATTTCTATATACCGATCTTCTTCAAGAACATATCAAAAGAGGTTTAATCGTTGGAAAGAATTTCAGAATGCAAAATGAGGTTATTATCGACCCTACATGTACATGGCTTATCGAAATTGGTGATAATGTTACATTAGCTCCTCGTGTACATATACTTGCTCACGATGCAAGCATGAAGAAGCACTTAAACTATGCAAGAATTGGGAAAGTGAAGATCGGTGATCGCGTATTTATTGGTGCCGGAACTATTATACTCCCAGGGGTGACAATTGGAAACAATGTGGTCGTTGGAGCAGGAAGTGTAATTTCTCGTGACATTTTAGATGGTCAGGTAGTTGCAGGAAACCCTGCAAAAGTAATTTGCACTATCGACACCTTCTTAGAAAAGAAAAAGAATGAAATGATGGTCTGTCCTAGAGTTGATTGTAAGCAGTCTGCTTTGACTGTTGAAATGAAAAATGAAATGAAGGCGAAAATGAAAGAAAATATTGGTTATATTATTTGAGTTTTTAATGGTCTGCGTTTTAAACGCATATCATTGTAAGCAATATTAACAAGCACTTGTATTGATGTCTTCACTATTGCTTTAGTTTATCGATTAAAAAAATTTGAAATAAAATGAATTCGAAAATGTCGCTAATTTTAATTTACACCTCCTGCTGTTTTGAAGGAAATTTCTGATTGAAGTTTTTCCTTGCGTTGAAGAAGCGTGTTAATCCAACTTAATACCAAATCATTTTGTGAAAATTCTTTTCGTTAATCCCTACTTTCCCCCTTGGGTACCAGGTGGTGCAGAACATAGCTTGGAGCAGATGTGTGTTCAATTTTCCAGAAATGGCTGGGATGTACAGGTTCTTGCTGCAGCATTTGATAAGCGAGGTTTAGATGAGGCCAGGTCAGGCTACTGGATTCGATGGATACATGCGCCTTTTTCTATGCAGCCGGGGCAAGATATAGACGCTGAACAGTATTTTCGTACAACTAATTTTCGTAAAGCAATTCTTGATCGTTTTACTGGATTAGACCGACCTGATGTTATCATAGCAAATAATGCGCAGTCCTATGAAATTGTAGACTATCTCGCACGGAAAAATGAGATACCAAGCATTGGGATCGTTCGGGATACACAAATGCTATGTGAATTCGGAGTCTGTATGGACAATCGTTCTGCTACCGAAGCCGCTCCATGCGATGGCCATTTGGGTGCGTTATCCTGCTCCATCGCTTTTCATCGGAAACGTGGTGCGGTTGGATGGCGTCCTTTGCCCGCCTGGGGGGTTTACGGGCTTCAAATGCATAGAAGACGACTTAAATTAAGATCTGCAATTCAAAGATTTGATCATATTGTAACCATTAGTGATTCTTTGAAGATATTGGTTATCAAAGCCTTACCATTTTTGAAATCGGATTGCATTACAACCATAAGAAACTTCTTTACACAGGTAAAACCTGTTGATAGTAGCCAGGTGACTAATTTTTTGGATCACCATGGCTTAGCTCCTCGGAGCTTTTTTTTATTCGCCGGCAGAAAATCCTATGGAAAAGGGGCCGATCTTCTTGTATCAGCAACCGATATTGTTCAGAAGAAAAGTTCGGACTGTCGAAGTGTATTGCTAGGACGAGGGAAATTGTCTTCAGCAATTGGACCAAACTGTGTGGATGCTGAATCAGTTTCCCAAGGTCTATTGCTTGGAGTTTTGGAACAGGCAACTGCACTAGTTATACCAGGACGTTGGCAGGAAGGATTGCATAGAACAATGATTGATGCCATTCGACTAGGGATACCGATTCTTTGTACTGAAGCCGGAGCGCCAGCAATAGACGGTGTTGTAAATGGAAAAAATGGTTTGGTATGTTGTTGTGAGGACCCTGCGGCTCTCGCCACTGCAATGATTGAAGTAATCAATTGGAATGAAGAAAAACGTGAGCGATGCCGTTTTGAATCAGATAAAATATTCCAAAAACGATTTGCAGATAACGTTCATATGGTCAATTGGTCGCGAGTTTTATCCAAGGTCATCACGTGAGATGAAATATGGGGTGTCTTAGTCCTATAATTAAAGAATACTTGGCACCTGAACTGGGTGTTTTGAGAGGAAAGGTCTTGGATGTTGGTTGTGGCGACCAACCGTATCGAACGCTCATGCACGGCGTTGAATCATATATAGCAATGGACTGGAACGTTAGAGATTCATTGTCGCCAGATCAATTGAGGAACTGTTTTGTACGGGGAAGTGCTCTTCAGCTACCCTTCATGAATGAATCATTCGATGCTGTTCTTGCGTCGCAACTCCTTGAACACCTACTTGAGCCGCAATGCTTTATGGAGGAGATCTGGCGTGTTTTACAAAAGGGAGGGAAGGGTATTATTACTTTTCCGTTAGTTAATCCAGTACACGAAGCACCTTATGATTTCACCCGGTTTACGGAGTATGGGATTCTTCATCTGATAGAGAATTCAAATTTTTCATTAGAAAAAACAATTCCAATGGGTGGGGGATGGTTGACAGTTGGTTTTCTGATTTATCATCAGCTTCGGTGGCATGGTGATCGCTGTAATTCTCTACGTGCAAAAGCAATGCTGGATAGAGTTGGACAGGTGGTGTATAGACTATTTCAAAAAGTTGATAAACGGTGGACTACACATGATTTGCCGGTTAATTATCTCTCTGTCTTTCGAAAGAATTAAGGGTGGTTTGTAGTGAAAAGACAGGTTGAGATTTGTTGTATATTGGGAAATTTTTTTAACCTTGCGTGCCAATTGTAGGATCGAACTAGTGATAGTGATATTAAAAAAATACCTGCGAAATCTGCTGCTACAAATGGCGAGAAGACAAATAGATTTTTGCATGGGGATGGTCGTTAGAGCGAGGCCTGACTGGAGTCCTCGGCAATGGTCGAATCGCGAATTGCTGAAATTGGCTGGTTTTTTTACTGGTGATATTATTAATGTTGGCGCATGGAGAGATGAAGACAAGGAGGGTGATTTCTACAAGTCATATTTTTCTAATGCCAAAACATATGTAAAGGCAAACTATAGTGGAGAAGACGGTCTTGTTAATTTGCCAGACGAACTGTTTCTCGATCTTTCTGTGCCACTCAGCCAAGATATTGGTTCTTATGATTTGGTTTTTTCACACACGGTGTTGGAGCATGTTCATCCTTTATCAATAGCATTTGATAATATTTGTAATTTATCTCGCGATAGCGTGCTCGCTGTGGTCCCTTTTATTCAGTGCTTTCATGGAAGAGATGGCTCTTATGGTGATTATACCCGTTTTACTCCGATGCTGTTGGAAGAGTTGTTCCGGGAAAGAGGTTTTGAGATAGTTTATTTGAATTGGAATGATGATTTTCCTGTAATGAACGTGTATCTCATTGTACTTGCATCACGATATCCAAACCGTTTGAGGGGGGAAATTCCTCAGGGCCAACGTGCAGTAGTTGGCAAAGTAGGCCCTGGGATGCAGTTCAGTAAATTTTTGTGGGGAGATGGATCTAAAAAATCATGGTGGCGACGAGTCGGAGAATTCATTGGTGCAAGTGTCCATGTTGATGAGAAACTCAAACCTCAGAAGTGATTCGAATTAATCGATGTTTCTTTGTGCAAATTAATCAGCATTCAATAATAGAGAATCTCAAAAAGGCTTAACAGAATAGGCAGGATAGATGAGATAGAGTAGTATGAAGGCATTCCTCTGATGATTATTGTTTGCGTGAGTAAGCTAGTCTATGAATACTACACTAGTTAGGTCGACCATTAGAAAAGGCTTGCGAGTTCTAGTCTCTATGTATTCAGCGCACTGGTGCCCTTTCAGCTGTTTGCTTCCTGTAGGTGGCTCCGGGAAATGGGTTATTGGTCACGAAATGAGAGAAGTTTCATGTCTGGCTCGCCAACTTGGGATCAAGATTGGCCCACCTTGGTTGGCCACTCATGGTGATCGTCAATCAGTGTTTGTTGGAAATCATTTTGATTTATTACTTTCAGATCATTGGCTTAAGTCAAGTCATCGAATAGCCACTGCATACTTTCACGGGAAACCGGGGCATGGTATACCAGAATTTGATCGGTGTTTTGATTCACTGAAAAAAAGACATGAATTCATTCACCGAGTACAAGTTTCTTGTCAATCAATGCAGCAGGTTGTGTTGGCGAGCGGTATAGATCCGGAAAAAGTCCACCTGATCCCAATCGGCATTAACTTAGAATACTTTCGTCAGCAGACAGTCGAATCTCGTTTTGCTGCAAGAGAGAGATTTGGTGTGCCACAGGATGCTTTTGTGGTCGGCTCATTCCAGAAAGATGGTAATGGTTGGGGGGAGGGCTTCGAGCCTAAAATGATAAAAGGCCCCGATGTTTTCATTGAAACAATGCGTTTGCTGAAGAAAAGTGTCAAATCTTTGGTCGTACTCCTCTCCGGGCCTGCGAGAGGATATGTAAAGGCAGGATTACAAGCAGTAGGGGTACCCTATATTCATCATCAGCTGAAAGAATACTCTGATGTCGGATATTTGTATCAAGCGTTAGATGTGTATGTTGTGTCTTCCCGTGAGGAAGGCGGTCCTAAATCGGTACTGGAATCAATGGCGAGCGGCATTCCTTTGGTAAGCACTCGGGTCGGTCAAGCAAACGATTTAGTGAAGCATGGAGAAAACGGGTTCTTGGCCGATGTAGAAGACGCTAATAACCTGGCAAGATGGACAGCCCATATCTTTGAAAAAGGAAGTGCAATATTACCCATTATTGAGGCTGGTAAAGTGGCAGCTGAATGTAATTGTTATAATGCACAATTACCACTTTGGAAAAAGTTTTTTAATGGATTTGTTCAATGAAATTATCTTTGTCAAGCGTACTCCTCCCATATGTTCGACCACTTTTAACACCGTTTCCTAAACTGCGAATGCTGCTTATCAAACTGTGCATTTTGCTGGAGGAAAAGAGAGACCCGGAACAATCGTTGCGCTGGTTGTTTCAAGTAAATGAATTCACTGAGGAATGGATTGATCGTCAAGCTATTGCTTGGGGTCACGGTGTCCATATGAAACATAAAGTAATGGACGGAATTC
>Ga0209317_1002494_pt1 | contig 13308 bp, 11 predicted proteins | sample RifGroB2_FD_183994 | JGI IMG/M metagenome (GOLD analysis project Ga0209317, IMG submission 183994) | Soil microbial communities from Rifle, Colorado, USA - Groundwater B2 (SPAdes) (version 2) | ecosystem: Environmental > Terrestrial > Soil > Unclassified | place: Rifle, Colorado | collected...
ACATCTGCAGAGAATCTGAAAGCATACCTTAAAGATGTATACGGAGATCAGGAGGCGGGAGCGTTTATAGACGGTCTCGACCAAGAGGAACTTATTAAAGTAACTCGCCGCTTGCAACGCGGTGTACCGATGGCTTCTCCCGTATTTGAGGGTGCCTCGGAAGATAATATCAAGGCTATGTTAAAGAAAGCCGGATTTCACTCTTCAGGTCAAGTTACACTATTTGACGGACGTTCAGGCGATCCTTTCAAACATAAGGTAACTGTTGGTATAATGTATATTCTTAAGCTCCATCACTTAGTAGATGATAAAATTCACGCTCGTTCTATTGGACCTTACAGTCTGGTTACTCAGCAGCCGCTGGGGGGCAAGGCGCAGTTTGGTGGTCAGAGACTCGGTGAGATGGAGGTCTGGGCTATGGAGGCATATGGTGCAGCACATGCCTTGCAGGAATTTCTTACCGTTAAATCAGATGATGTATCGGGTAGAACGAGAATGTATGAGGCGATCGTAAAAGGGAAGCATACTCTTGAGCCTGGATTGCCTGAGTCCTTTAACGTTCTCATCAAGGAACTGCAGTCACTGTGCCTTGATGTTGAATTACTGGAAGGTCAGGAAGAATAGAAACGTTACCTTTTTCCTAAATCGCTTGCGGTATTAGAACGAGGCGCGCGCTAAAGCCTCTTGCAGAACAGACGCAGGGCTTTAAAATAACGGAGGAGAGCATGGCAGAAGACTACTTCAGCTTTTTTGATAAACCAAAGGATCCACTCCATTTTTCAGCAATACGTATTTCAGTGTCCTCTCCGGATAAGATCCGTGAACGTTCTCATGGTGAAGTTAAAAAACCTGAGACAATAAATTACCGTACTTTCAAGCCGGAACGTGACGGACTCTTTTGTGCCAAAATATTTGGCCCAACTAAAGATTACGAATGTAACTGTGGCAAATACAAGCGGATGAAACATCGCGGTATTATCTGTGAAAAATGCGGTGTTGAGGTCATTCCATCCAAAGTACGCCGTGAGCGCCTCGGACATATTGATCTTGCTACTCCGGTAGCGCATATTTGGTTTTTAAAATCATTACCCTCACGCATTGGGAATTTACTTGATATAACCCTCAAGGATCTCGAAAAAGTTCTTTATTTTGAAGCCTTTGTTATTAGTGATCCCAAGAATACTCCAATGCAGTTTTGCGAGGTAATGTCGGAAGAGAAATATATCAAGGCTCAGCAGGAGTATGGTACTGATGCTTTTGAAGGTGGGATGGGAGCTGCCGCTATTCGCGATTGCCTCAAATCAATTAATCTGGAGGAGCTATCAGCTCTACTCAGAACCGAGATGGTTGAATCTACAAGTGAGGCCAAACGCAAGAAAACCGCCAAACGCCTCAAGGTTATGGAAGCCTTCAAGGCATCCGGTAACAAACCTGAGTGGATGATTCTGGAATGTATTCCTGTACTGCCTCCCGAACTTCGCCCTCTGGTCCCGCTTGACGGTGGGCGTTTTGCCACATCCGATTTGAACGATCTGTATCGTCGTGTGATCAACCGCAACAACCGTCTGAAGCGTCTGGTTGAGTTACAGGCGCCGGAAGTCATTATCCGCAATGAGAAGCGTATGCTTCAGGAAGCCGTTGATGCTCTTTTTGATAACGGCCGTCGCGGACGTGCCATAGCAGGACCGAACAAGCGTCCCCTTAAATCTCTTTCCGATATGCTTAAAGGAAAATCAGGTCGTTTCCGACAAAACCTGCTCGGAAAGCGAGTCGATTACTCTGGTCGTTCGGTTATCGTAGTAGGACCCGAGCTTAAACTTCACCAGTGCGGCTTACCTAAAAAAATGGCTTTGGAACTTTTTAAACCATTTATTTACAACAAGCTTGAGGAGAGGGGGCTTGTTACTACTATAAAGAGCGCAAAGAAGATGGTTGAAAAAGAGCGCCCTGAAGTCTGGGACGTTCTGGAAGAGGTTATCAAAGAACACCCGGTTATGCTTAACCGAGCACCGACATTGCATCGTCTCGGTATTCAGGCTTTTGAACCGGTTTTGATTGAAGGAAAGGCTATTCAACTTCATCCGTTGGTCTGTACAGCCTTCAATGCCGACTTTGACGGCGACCAAATGGCTGTTCATCTCCCGCTCTCAATTGAAAGCCAGGTAGAAGCGCGAGTTTTAATGATGTCAACCAACAACATACTTTCTCCTGCACATGGTAAACCAATTATTGTGCCGTCGCAGGATATGGTTCTTGGTGCTTATTATATGACCAGAGACAGACGGTATGAGCCTGATGTTGATGAAGAAACAGGTCAGGAAAAAATTGACGCAAAGACCGGGTTAAAGATTTACAGAACTGTTAAAGGTACCGGTAAGATATTCTCTTCGCCGGAAGAAGTAAGAATTGCTTTTGATTCCGGTGAAGTAGACATGCAGGCTACCATAAAAGTGCGGATGAAAAACCTGGAAACAGACGAAAGCCGCCAGTTAGTGGATACTACCGCCGGCCGTATTATATTACGGGAAATACTACCGGAAACTGTACCTTTCAGTGCAGTTAACAAAGTCATGAACAAGAAGGAGTTATCCAACCTTGTTGATACCTGTTACCGCATGGCAGACAATAAGGAAACAGTTATTCTTGCTGATAAGCTTAAAGATATCGGTTTTAGATACGCAAATCTGGCAGGCATATCAATTTGTCTTGACGATATGGTTATTCCTGAAGGAAAAACCGCGATTATCACCAAGGCCGAAGATGAAGTTAAAGAGATCCAGAACCAGTATACCGAGGGTCTTATAACTGATGGTGAACGGTATAACAAAGTTATTGATATCTGGGCCAAGGCAACGGAAGAAATTGCCAAGGAAATGCTGGACAACCTTTCAAAAGAAACTTTCATTGTGGAAGGGATAGGTATTGTAAAGGAAGCTTCTTTTAATGCCATTCATATGATGGCTGATTCAGGCGCCAGGGGCTCTGCCCAACAGATACGCCAGTTAGCTGGTATGCGTGGTCTTATGGCCAAGCCTTCGGGCGAGATCATAGAAACACCAATTACTGCTAATTTCCGGGAAGGTCTGACAGTTTTGCAGTACTTTATTTCTACACATGGTGCTCGTAAAGGTCTTGCCGATACTGCACTCAAAACTGCAAACTCCGGATACCTTACCAGAAGGCTGGTTGATGTAGCACAGGATGCTATTATAACTGAAGTTGATTGTGGCACTCTTGATGGTCTAGTCGTATCTTCACTCACAGAAGGCGGCGAAGTTATAGAGCATATTGGCGATCGTATTCTGGGCCGCGTTGCATTGGATGATATTCTAGATCCGATAACTGGCGAGGTGCTGGTTTCCGCAAATCAGGACATCGATGAAGCACTTGTTAAACGTATTGAGGACTCAGGGCTCGAGAAGGTTAAGATTCGCTCGGTGCTTACCTGTCAGAGTCGCAGAGGTATCTGCTCCAAGTGTTACGGCCGTGACCTTGCACGTGGTCACAGCGTGAATATGGGAGAGGCTGTCGGAGTTATTGCAGCGCAATCCATTGGTGAGCCGGGAACTCAGCTCACAATGAGAACTTTCCATATCGGCGGTACTGCAACCCGTCGTGCCGAGCAGACTTCCCTTGAGGCACGCACAGATGGTATTCTGAAATTTATTAATCTTAATACCGTTGTAAATGCTGAAGGCTATCATATTGTTATGAATCGAAATGGTGAAATAGCAGTTACAGATGAAACCGGTCGTGAACGTGAAAAATATATGGTGGTTTACGGTGCCAAGATCAAGATCGCTCCAGGCGGTCAGGTAAAGCAAACTTCAACCCTGGCAGAGTGGGATCCGTTCACAATGCCAATCCTGACGGAATTTGCCGGAAAAGTTAAATTCGGAGATATCATTGAAAGCGTTACGATGGAGGAGCAGTTAGATGAGGTGACCGGACTCTCAAGAAAGGTAATCATCGAGTCCAGGGACAGCGACAAGCGTCCCCGTATTGCAATCAAAGGTTTATCCGGAGATGGAGCCGAAGGCGCTGGTGGCACGATCGGTCGTTATTTCCTACCAGTTGGCGCAAATATTTCGGTTCAGGAAGATGCTGTTCTCAGTGCGGGTGATATTATTGCTAAAATTCCACGCGAGACAACAAAAACCAAGGACATTACCGGAGGCTTGCCTCGTGTTGCCGAACTGTTCGAGGCACGTAAACCGAAAGATTTCGCCGTTATTTCTGAGATAGACGGCAGGGTTACCTACGGTAAGGATGCTAAAGGAAAACGCAAGGTAATCGTTACTCCTGAACTTGGTGAACCTAAAGAGTACCTTATACCCAAAGGTAAACATATAAGTGTACACGAAGGTGATCACGTTCGTGCTGGTGAAGCGCTTATGGATGGCTCTTCAAATCCTCACGATATTCTGCGGGTTCTTGGTGTAAAAGAACTGGCAAAATATCTGGTTGACGAGGTACAGGAGGTATACAGGCTTCAGGGCGTAAAAATAAATGACAAGCATATCGAAGTAATTGTCCGTCAGATGCTGCGGCGTGTGCGTATCAAGGATGTTGGTGATACTGGTCTATTAGTAGACGATCAGGTTGAGCGTACCGTGTTTGAAGCTGAAAATGAAAAAGCATTTAATGATGGTAAGAGGCCAGCAATTGCCGAGCCGCTTCTGCTTGGAATAACCAAAGCATCGTTGTCAACGGAATCTTTTATTTCAGCTGCATCGTTCCAAGAGACAACGAAGGTTCTTACACAGGCTGCTATAGAAGGCAAAGTGGATTATCTGCGCGGACTCAAGGAAAACGTCATCATGGGGCGCCTGATCCCGGCAGGTACAGGTCTATCAAGATATCGGAGTCTTAAACTGGTAGCAGAAGCTACAGACGCTACACTTCTAAAACCAGACTCTGAAGCTGAAATCGAAGAATTACCGGAAGCTGCATAAATTATGTCGGGAGGGAGAAAAAATGCTCCCTCCCGAAAAAAATAATCATTTATTGTTGACAGGCTGGAATTTGTATAGTATTAAATAGAACTCTTTGAGAACAGGATCCGTCAAAGCTTTATGGCTTTGATATTCGAATGGAGATGCCGACACTTTATATAGCGGCCTACACCTATTCCATTCCCTCTCTTGCAAAGGCAAACATGCCTGGATCCGCAAGTTCTCAATTCTTAAATTTGATTGTTTCACCGGCAAGTGAAGGTATTTTTCTTTTATTTGCTATTTAGATTTAGAAAATAGTTGACACTAGTTATTGCAATCTGTTATTTTGCCGGTTCGCTTATTTTTGCCGTTAAGAATATTTTTAGTTTGGAGATTCAAAAATATGCCCACAATTAATCAGTTGATCCGTATTGGTAGAGAGAGCAAGCGGGATAAGTCCACTGCTCCAGCCCTTAAGAGTTGCCCGCAGAAGCGCGGTGTGTGCACCAGGGTCTACACCACAACACCTAAAAAGCCAAACTCAGCGCTTCGTAAGGTTGCGAGGGTGCGTCTAACCAATGGGATTGAGGTTACTTCCTATATTCCTGGTGTTGGGCATAATCTTCAAGAGCACTCTGTTGTATTGATCAGGGGTGGAAGGGTTAAAGACCTTCCGGGTGTTCGTTATCATATAGTTCGTGGAACACTCGACTCCGTAGGTGTAAAGGGACGGATGAAGAGCCGCTCTAAATACGGCGCCAAGCGGCCCAAATAAATCGCTCTGAAACTGCTGAGGGGATACGTATGCCAAGAAGAAGAGAAGTACCCAAAAGAAATATTTTACCGGATCCAAAGTTTCATGACAAAACTGTAGCCAAGCTTATCAACATCATGATGCTGGCCGGGAAAAAAAGTATAGCTGAGTCAATTCTGTATGGCGCACTTGAACTTGTTGCGCAGAAGTCAAATGATGAGCCTGTAAAGGTGCTTAAGAAAAGCCTTGACAACATTAAGCCTATGCTGGAAGTCAAGTCACGCAGGGTTGGTGGTTCAACATATCAGGTGCCAATTGAAGTGCGTCCCGATCGCCGTGTGTCATTGGCAATGCGTTGGTTGATCAGGTACTCGACAGCTCGCAGTGAAAAAACAATGCGGGACAAGCTGGCTGGTGAAATACTTGACGCGTTTAATAACAGAGGCGCAGCAGTCAAAAAACGTGAAGATGTACACAAGATGGCAGAGGCCAACCGGGCTTTCGCTCATTATAGATGGTAGGTTTCGAATAGCTGATAGTTTCTGGAGGATTTTGTGCCCCGTTTAGTATCACTTGATAAATATAGAAATATTGGGATTATGGCTCACATTGACGCCGGTAAGACTACGACGACAGAGCGTATCCTTTATTATACCGGTGTTTCCCATAAAATTGGTGAAGTGCATGAAGGCACTGCTACAATGGACTGGATGGAGCAGGAGCAGGAACGTGGTATTACCATCACTTCTGCTGCTACCACTTGTAGCTGGCGCGATTATAACATTAACATTATTGATACACCTGGTCATGTTGATTTTACTATCGAGGTAGAGCGTTCGCTTAGGGTGCTTGATGGAGCAGTAGCTGTATTTTGTTCGGTTGGTGGTGTTGAGCCCCAGTCCGAGACAGTTTGGCGTCAAGCTGATAAATACGGGGTTCCACGTATTGCTTTCGTAAACAAGATGGATCGTGTCGGCGCAGATTTTTTCCGCGGTGTTGCGATGATTAAGGATCGTCTGAAAGCTAATCCGTTGCCAATCCAGATTCCGGTTGGTAAGGAAGATACTTTTAAAGGTGTAATTGATCTCGTCAGGATGAAAGCTATTATCTGGGAAGATGAAGCGCTGGGTGCAAACTACCACGAGGAAGAAATTCCTGCTGATCTTTTGTCTGACGCTCGTACTTATCGTGATCAGATGATTGAGGAAATTTCCAGCCACGATGATGCGTTAATGGAAAAATACCTTGGGGGCGAGGAATTGACTGAAGCTGAAATCATGGCTGCAATCCGTTCATGCACTATAAGTATTAAGATTTGCCCGGTTATTTGTGGTTCCTCCTTTAAAAATAAGGGAGTCCAAAATCTTCTCGATGCTGTAGTTGATTACATGCCATCACCTCTGGACATACCAGCCATAAAAGGTATTGATGTAGACAGTGGTGCTGAAATCGAGCGTGCAGCATCTGACACTGAACCTTTTTCATCTTTAGGCTTCAAAATCATGACCGATCCGTTTGTAGGCCAGTTGACCTTCTTCCGGGTTTATTCAGGTGTAGCAACTGCAGGCTCGTATATATATAATTCAACCAAGGGCAAGAAAGAACGTCTTGGACGAATTCTCAAAATGCATGCGAATAAGCGGGAAGAAATAAAAGAAGTATATGCAGGTGATATCGCGGCAGCTGTTGGTTTGAAATATACAACCACGGGCGATACGCTTTGTAATGAAGAAAATCAGGTTATTCTTGAATCAATTGAGTTTCCTGAGCCGGTTATTTCTATTGCCATTGAGCCAAAAACTAAAGCCGAACAAGAAAAACTTGGTTTTGGCCTCCAGAAACTAGCTAGTGAAGACCCTTCTTTCCGTGTCAAAACTGACGAGGAAACAGGGCAGACAATCATCTCGGGTATGGGCGAGCTTCATCTTGAGATTATTGTCGATCGGCTGAAGCGTGAGTTTAAGGTTGATGCCAATGTTGGCAAGCCGCAGGTTGCTTACCGAGAGACCATCACCAAAAAGGTGAAGGTAGAAGGCAAGTTTGTTCGTCAGTCCGGCGGTCGTGGTCAATACGGTCATGTCTGGCTGGAGGTTGAGCCGCAAGAGGCAGGCAAAGGTTTCGAATTTGTTGATGCTATCAAGGGTGGGGTTGTTCCCCGTGAATATATACCGGCTGTTGGGAAAGGGATTCAGGAAGCCACTGACAATGGTGTGCTGGCTGGTTTCCCGGTAGTTGATGTTAAGGTAACCTTGATTGATGGTTCTTACCATGAAGTAGATTCATCCGAAATGGCATTTAAAATTGCCGGTTCCATGGGATTCAAGGAAGGTTGTCAAAAGGCTTCTCCGATAATTCTGGAGCCAATTATGTCCGTTGAAGTTGTCGTTCCTGAAGAGTATATGGGCGATATCATCGGGGACCTTAATTCACGGCGCGGCAAAATCATGGGAATGGATTCACGTGCCGGTGCACAGGTAGTAACTGCAATGGTTCCTCTTGCTGCTATGTTTGGATATTCCACCGACATGCGTTCAGCAACTCAGGGGCGTGCAACATATTCCATGACATTTGATCATTACGAACCGGTACCAAAATCGGTAGCCGAAGAAATAGTTGCAAAAGTTAAAGGCTAAACAATAAAGAGACACGGAGGGGCGTCATCATGGCGAAGGCTAAATTTGAGCGCAACAAACCGCATGTAAACATCGGTACTATAGGTCACGTCGACCACGGCAAGACTACCCTGACAGCTGCTATCACCAAGGTATTGGCTGGCAAAGGTCAGGCAGAATTCAAGGCATTCGATCAGATCGATAATGCTCCTGAAGAGCGTGAGCGCGGCATCACTATTGCTACTGCCCACGTTGAATATGAAACTGACAATCGTCACTATGCCCATGTTGACTGTCCCGGCCATGCCGACTATGTCAAGAACATGATCACTGGCGCAGCCCAGATGGACGGAGCAATTCTCGTTGTATCCGCAGCAGACGGTCCCATGCCCCAGACCCGTGAGCACATCCTGCTTGCCCGTCAGGTTGGCGTACCCTATATAGTAGTGTTTCTCAACAAGGCAGACATGGTTGACGACGAAGAGCTGCTCGAACTCGTAGAGCTCGAAATTCGTGAACTTCTCTCCAGCTATGACTTCCCCGGCGATGATATCCCAATCATCAAAGGCTCAGCGCTTCAGGCTCTTAACGGTGAAAAAGGCGAGCTTGCCGAACCGGCTATCTTTGCCCTCATGGACGCAGTTGACAGCTATATTCCTCAGCCAGAGCGCGCCATTGACAAACCTTTCCTGATGCCTGTAGAAGACGTATTCTCCATTTCCGGACGTGGTACAGTAGCCACCGGACGTGTAGAGCGCGGAATAGTAAAAGTGGGTGAAGAGATTGAGATTGTCGGCATGAAAGCCACAACCAAAACCACAGTAACCGGCGTTGAGATGTTCCGTAAACTTCTTGATGAAGGTCGCGCAGGTGACAATATCGGCGCACTGCTTCGCGGAGTAAAGCGTGAAGACATCGAGCGTGGACAGGTTCTTTCCAAGCCGGGCTCCATCACCCCTCATACGAAATTCAAGGCTGAAGCCTATGTACTGACCAAAGAAGAAGGCGGCCGTCATACACCATTCTTCAACGGCTATCGTCCACAGTTTTACTTCCGTACAACCGACGTAACCGGAATAGTCGACCTTCCTGCCGGCACTGAAATGGTAATGCCTGGCGACAACGTAGCAGTAACCGTCAACCTCATCACTCCGATTGCTATGGACGAAGGTCTTCGATTTGCAATCCGTGAAGGTGGCCGTACCGTAGGCGCCGGTGTCGTCAGCTCAATTATCGAATAATTCTCGGATAAGGTGCTGTCAACAGCCCCTATGCCAAGTTTAAAGGACCCAATCAGATGAGAGATATCATAACCCTCGGCTGCACAGCGTGCAAACAGAGAAATTATACGACCACAAAAAATAAAAAGACAACTCCAGCAAAACTTGAGTTTAGCAAGTACTGCCGTTTCTGTCGCAAGCATACTCCTCACAAGGAAACCAAATAATAAGTTAAGACGCCTAAGGCATTCAGGCCAGTAGCTCTAACGGCTAGAGCGCCGGTCTCCAAAACCGGATGTTGGGGGTTCGAATCCCTCCTGGCCTGCCAATATTTCTGTTTGCTTCTATGTTGTCAATAGCGCAAGCTTGGATTAGCCCATAGCGTGGCGAGGAGTGATGAATGCAAAATATAAAGACTTTCCTGGATTCAGTAAAGCTTGAGCTTGCAAAAGTAACCTGGCCAACCCGTAAAGAGACCATAGCTACAGCGGGTGTGGTTGTATTTATTGTATTTCTTATATCGATTTATCTTGGTGCTTGTGATTTTGTACTGGCCAAGTTGATGCGTTTGATACTGGGATAAAGGAATAAAAAATGACCAAAAAGTGGTACGGGGTTCACACTTATTCCGGATTTGAAAACAAGGTTAAGCTAAACCTCTTTGAGCGAATTAAAAATGAAGGGGTTGAAGAGCTTTTTGAAGAAATTCTTATACCTTCCGAGACAGTGGTCGAGTTGAAAAAAGGTGAGAAAAAAACCTCCTCAAGAAAATTTTTCCCAGGTTATATCCTTGTAAAAATGGAGTTAACCGACGAAACTTGGCATATTGTTAAGGAAACAGCAAAAGTAACCGGTTTTGTAGGTGGTAGCACACCCTTTCCAATTCCGGACGAAGAAGTCAATAAAATATCAAAGCGGATTGAAGAAGGTGCCGAAAAGCCTCGACCGAAGGTTCAGTTTGAAGTTGGTGAAACTGTCAGGGTAGTGGACGGTCCTTTTCTTAACTTTTCAGGTGTAGTAGAGGATGTAAAGCCTGATAAAGGCAAATTACGTGTTACGGTGACTATTTTCGGCAGAGCTACGCCGGTTGAGCTTGAATTTATGCAGGTAGAGAAAAACTGATACTGTTTTAGCTTTTAAGATAAAGGCAATCGGGTACAAAGGAGTAGCATAATGGCAAAAAAAATTACTGGTTATATCAAATTGCAGGTTCCAGCCGGCAAGGCTAATCCGTCACCACCAATTGGTCCGGCGCTCGGTCAGCATGGCGTTAATATCATGGAATTTTGCAAGGCATTCAACGCAAAGACACAGGCAGATGAGGGGACTATAACACCAGTTGTCATCACTGTTTATGCTGATCGTTCGTTTACTTTTATTACAAAAACTCCACCCGTTCCTGTTCTTATTAAGAAAGCACTCGGTATCGCCAGTGGATCTGCGGTTCCAAACAAGAACAAGGTCGGTAAGTTGAGTAAGGCCCAGGTAGAAGAAATAGCCAAGACAAAAATGCCGGATCTTAATGCTGCTTCAGTTGAAGCTGCTATGAGAACTGTTGAGGGAACTGCTCGTTCAATGGGCGTTGAGATCGTATAACGGTACATATTTATGATACAGAGAGAGGTTGCATAATGTCTAAGACAGGAAAAAAACATGCCGGTGCATCAGAAAAGATAGACAGAACAAAGGTTTATCCTCTGGCAACTGCTCTGGATGTGGTAAAGCAGGGTTCTTTTGCCAAGTTCGACGAAACTGTTGATGTTGCAGTTCGACTTGGAGTTGACCCGCGTCACGCCGACCAGATGGTTCGAGGCGCTGTTGTTCTCCCTAATGGTCTTGGCAAGGAAGTTAGAGTTCTTGTTTTTGCCAAAGGCGAGAAGGAAAAGGAAGCTCTTGATGCAGGCGCAGATTATGTCGGTGCTGATGACCTTGTCGCAAAAATCCAGGAAGGCTGGTTTGAGTTTGATACCGCTATTGCTACCCCGGATATGATGGGCGTTGTCGGTAAAATCGGAAAGATACTTGGTCCTCGTGGTTTAATGCCTAATCCTAAGGTTGGTACGGTTACTTTTGAAGTAGCCAGAGCTGTAAAGGAATCAAAGGCAGGTAAAGTAGAATTCCGTGTTGAAAAGGCCGGTATAGTCCATGCTCCTGTTGGCAAAGTTTCTTTTAGCGCAGAGTTCCTTAAGGGCAATATTCTTGCGCTTGTTGAGGCGCTTGTCAAGGCCAAGCCTTCAGCCGCAAAGGGAACATATATTAGAAAAGTATCCCTCTCATCTACAATGGGTCCTGGTGTCAATTTAGATATCAGTGATCTGACTGCTCAGATATAATTTTTAAAGCCAAAGTCAGTGACAGCAGGCGCTTTGCTTAAAAGGAATAGATAATAACTTTTCCTGCCTGCCGAGACTTGGTTTCGCAAGGTTTCCTTGCGCTTCCGACTTTGGCGGGGACAATTCCCCAGATACCAAAAGAAAGGAGGAAGTCGCTTGAACAAAGATAACAAGCAGGAATTAGTTACAGAAATGCACGAACGCTTGGCGCGAGCCAAGGCTGTCTTTCTGGCAGATTTTCGCGGAATGAGTGTTGGACAGGCAACAATTTTGCGTAATGAGTTACGTAGTGCTTCTGTTGAGTACAGGGTTTTCAAGAACACTCTGTTGGATTTGGCAGCTAAAGGGACTGATGTTGAATGCATTACACCTTTTCTCGCAGGCCCTACAGCCATTGCTATAACCTATGATGATCCTGTCAATGCTGCAAAAGTTCTGAATAAATTTGCCAAAGATCCGCTGGGTAAGTTTGTTTTGAAAGCCGGTGTGCTGTCCGGCAAATTGCTGGATGTTAAACAGATACAGGCACTTGCCGATCTACCATCGCGCGAGGTGCTGATTGCCAAAATGCTTGGTTCAATGCAGGCTCCGGCAACCAATTTTGTCGGTGTTCTTGCCGCGCTCCCAGGCTCTCTTGTACGTGTGCTTGATGCCATTCGTGCTCAAAAACAAAATCATTGACCAACTCACTTATCTAAAATAAAATTCGGAGGAATAAACAAATGGCTGAAATCACTAAACAGGATGTAATCAGTTTTATCGAAAAAATGACGGTACTTGATCTTGCTGAACTTGTTAAAGAGCTTGAAGAAAAGTTTGGTGTTTCTGCAGCAGCTCCGGTTGCTGTAGCTGCTGCTGGTCCTGCTGCTGCTGCCGAGCCTGCTGAAGAGCAAACAGAATTTGATGTTATACTTAAGGCTGCCGGTGCGAACAAAATTAATGTAATTAAGGTTGTACGTTCCTTGACAAGCCTTGGTTTGAAAGAAGCTAAAGATCTTGTTGACGGTGCACCGAATGCAGTTAAAACCGGTATTTCTAAACAGGAAGCTGATGACGCAAAGAAGCAGCTTCTTGAAGCCGGCGCAGAAGTAGAAGTCAAATAGTAGTCTATAATCAAGAGATGTAGAAAGCCAAGGTCGCCCGGTGCGGCCTTGGCTTGTCCTGTTTAACTGCCCATCGAAAAACGATAAATGCTTTAATTCCAGTCGGTTAGGTGTTTCGGCCGGAAGTCGTAGTTACACTCGCCAAAGGAGAAGCCATGGCTTATTCGATCGCCAATAACCACCTGTTGCGTAAGAACTTCGCAAAAATCAAAAACATCATTGATATTCCCAACCTTATTGATATTCAAAAAAACTCATATCGTAGATTTCTGCAACAAGAGGTTGGACCTGAGCAGAGAAATAATTCCGGACTTGAAGCTGTTTTCAGAAGCGTCTTTCCTATTAAAGA
>Ga0209317_1002495_pt1 | contig 13299 bp, 9 predicted proteins | sample RifGroB2_FD_183994 | JGI IMG/M metagenome (GOLD analysis project Ga0209317, IMG submission 183994) | Soil microbial communities from Rifle, Colorado, USA - Groundwater B2 (SPAdes) (version 2) | ecosystem: Environmental > Terrestrial > Soil > Unclassified | place: Rifle, Colorado | collected...
AAAACGTACCGGTTCAGGTTAAGGCTATCGGCAACATAGAAGCCTATACCAGTGTGGCCATCAAATCGCAGGTGAACGGCCAGATAGCCCGGCTTCACTTCTCGGAAGGAAGTAACGTGGAGAAGGGAGCCTTGCTGGTCAGCATTGACCCGGAACCGTTCCAGGCGACGCTCAGTCAATACGAGGCCGCCCTGGCCAAGGATCAGGCCCAGGCCAGTTTCGCACGCGAACAGGCCAGCCGCTACGAGGCATTGATCAACGACGGCATAGTTACCCGCGATCAGTATGAGCAACTGCGTACCAATGCCGATTCATTTGCCGCAACCGTGGTCGCTGATCGTGCGGCAATCAGAAACGCCAAATTCAGCTTGGCTATTGCTACATTCGCTCGCCGATCTCCGGCCGGACCGGTACCATCGCTCTCCAACCCGGCAACCTTACCAAGGCAAACGACACTCCGCTGGTGACGATCAATCAACTGAGCCCGATTTATGCCACCTTTTCCATTCCGGAGAAAAAACTTGCTGAAGTGAAGAGGGCTATGGCGGATGGCCAGCTGCAGGTAGAGGCTGCTATCCCTAATGAGCCGGGGAGTTCAGAAACCGGGACGCTCAGTTTCCTGGATAACACCGTGAATTCCGCTACAGGGACTATCAAACTCAAGGGGGTTTTTGCCAACAGATCCAGAAGACTATGGCCGGGACAGTTTACCGACGTGGTACTGACGCTGGCGTCCAGGCGAAATGCCGTGGTCGTGCCGACCCAGGCGATCCAGACCGGCCAACAGGGGATGTTCGTCTACGTGGTAAAACCCGACAAGCGTGCCGAAATGCGGCAGGTCGCGGTCGGTCCGACGCTCGGTGGAGAAAGTATCATCGAGAAAGGCGTAGCGACCGGGGAGATCGTGGTCGTTGACGGCCAGTTGCGCCTGACCCCCGGGGCGGCTGTCGAGGCGAAAGGCTTGCAATCCCCCCGAGGCAGGAAGAAATGAATATAGCGGGAGCCTTCATCCGCCGGCCGATCATGACGTCCCTGGTCATGATCGCCATCTTCATCTTCGGCGCCGCTTCCTACCGGCTGCTCCCGGTGAACGACCTGCCAAACGTCGACTTCCCGACCATCCAGGTCAATGCCTCACTGCCGGGCGCCAATCCGGATACCATGGCATCGGCCGTGGCCACCCCCCTGGAGAACCAGCTGTCGGCCATTGCCGGCGTCGATTCGATGACCTCGACCAGCGGGATAGGCATTACCAGGATCACGCTTCAGTTCAACCTCGACCGCAACATCGATGCTGCCGCCCAGGACGTGCAGGCTGCCATCTCACAGGCAACCCGGCAGCTGCCAAAGGACATGCCGACCCCCCCCATTTTCCGCAAGGTGAATCCGGCCGACCAGCCGGTCCTTTTCCTGGCACTCAGCTCGCCCTCGCTCCCGCTTTCCGCCGTCGACGAGTATGCCCAGACACTCATGGCGAAACGGATTTCGACCGTCAGCGGCGTGGCCCAGGTGAACGTAATGGGGTCGCAAAAGTTCGCCGTGCGCGCCCAGCTCGATCCGAAAGCCCTGGCCTCCCGCAGAATCGGCATCGACGATGTGGCGACAGCTATTGGCGAGGCGAACGTCAATCTGCCAACGGGCGTGCTCGATGGGCCAAAACAGGCCTTTGCCCTCGAAGCCAATGGGCAGATGTACGATGCCGCAGCTTATCGCTCGATGGTGGTGGCTTACCGGGACGGTGCGCCGGTCCGTCTTGATGAGGTCGGGAAGGTTATCGACAGTGTCGAGAACACCAGGACAGCAGGCTGGTACAACGACACCCGCGCCATACTCCTGACCATCCAGCGCCAGCCGGGTGCCAACACGGTCGAAGTGATCGATAACGTCAAAAAGCTGCTGCCGACGTTCCGCAGCCAGATGCCGGCCTCGGTCGAGCTGAACGTCCTTTACGATCGGTCCAACCTGATCCGCGAGTCCATGCACGATGTCAAGTTCACCCTCTGTTTGACGATCGGCCTGGTCATCATGGTGATTTTCCTCTTCCTGCGCAACCTCTCAGCCACCGTCATCCCCTCATTGGCAGTGCCGCTGTCGATTGTCGGCACCTTCTCCGTCATGCACCTGCTGGGATTCTCCATCAACAACATCTCCATGATGGCCCTGACCCTGGCGGTCGGTTTCGTCGTGGACGATGCCATAGTCATGTTGGAAAATATCGTCCGGCACATGGAAAACGGTGAGAGCGCGATGTCGGCCGCTTTCAAGGGCTCGAAGGAGATCGGTTTCACCATCGTTTCGATGACCATATCCCTGGTGGCGGTATTTATCCCGGTCCTGTTCATGGGGGGGATACTCGGCCGTCTCCTGCACGAATTCGCCCTGACGATCAGCGTGGCGATCCTGGTCTCCTGTTTCGTCTCCCTGACGCTGACTCCCATGCTTTGCAGCCGATTTCTCAAGCCGCAGGGAGCCAAGCGGCATGGCCGCCTGTACCTCTTCATGGAACGCTTCTTCGACCGGATGCTCCATCTCTACGAGCGCTCGCTGAAACAGGTCCTGCGCTTTCGTCGGACAACCATGGCGGCGACCATTGGCATCACCTTGCTCACCGGCTGGCTGTTCACCAAAATTCCCATGGGGTTTCTGCCGACCGAAGACACCGGGAGGCTCAATGCCTCCACGGAGGCGGCCCAGGGGACCTCTTTCGAGGAGATGAAACGTCATCAGGAAGCGCTTGCGGGGATCCTTGCGAAAGATCCTAATATCGATGGGGTCATGTCGTTCATGGGCGGCATATACATGGGGGGCAACGGGGCAAGCAATACCGGCAGTTTTTTCATACGGCTCAAGCCACGCGCCGAGCGGAAGCTCTCCGCTGACGAGATCATCCAGGAGCTGCGGCCGAAACTGTCGAAGGTTCCGGGGATCCAGATTTTTTTGCGAAACATCCCCTCCATCCAGATAGGCGGTAACAACTCCAAAAGTCTGTACCAGTTCACGCTGCAAGGTCAGGACACCGGGGAGTTGTACCGGGGCGCCAGTGACTTTGAGGCAAAGCTGCGTGAACTCCCCGAGTTGCAGGACGTAACCAGCGATCTGCAGGTCAGGAACCCGCAGTTGCACGTGGAAATCAACCGGGACAAGGTGGCAAGTCTCGGGCTCTCCGTCCAGCAGGTGGAGAACGCCCTCTCCTATGCCTATGGTTCGCGCCAGGTGTCCTCCATCTTCGCTCCGGCCAACCAGTACCAGGTCATTCTCGAACTTGATCCGCTCTACCAGGGAGACCCGGCAGCGCTCGGCATGCTCTACATCCACGGCAAATCCGGGCAGCTGGTGCCGTTAGACACCATAGCCACCATTACCAAAACCACTGGACCGCTGACGGTGAACCACCTGGGGCAGCTCCCGGCGGTGACCATCTCGTTCAACCTCCGCCCCGGGGTGGCCCTTGGCGACGCGATTAAGGTCATCGATGAACTTGCCCGCACCGAGCTCCCGCCCTCCGTGAACACCAGTTTCCAGGGAACCGCCCAGGCGTTCAAATCCTCCTTCAGCGGGTTGTTCCTTCTGCTGGTAATGGCGCTCTTCGTCATCTACGTCGTTCTCGGCGTTCTCTACGAGAGCTATATCCACCCCATCACCATCCTCTCCGGACTTCCCGCCGCCGGTTTCGGGGCGCTGATCACCCTGATGATTTTCCGCTGCGATCTTAACGTCTACGGTTTTGTCGGGATCATCATGCTCCTCGGCATCGTTAAGAAGAACGCCATCATGATGATCGACTTTGCCCTGGAGGCCGAGAGGAGAGAAGGAAAACGGCCGCTTGATGCCATCTATGAAGGAGCGCTGGTGCGGTTCCGGCCGATCATGATGACGACCATGGCGGCCCTCATGGGTACGCTCCCTATCGCCATGGGTTTCGGCGCCGGAGGGGAGGCGCGTCGGCCACTGGGGCTCGCCGTGGTGGGTGGGCTTTTGACTTCGCAGTTGCTGACCCTCTACATCACGCCGGTCGTCTATTACTACATGGACCTGCTCTTCGCCAAGGCGCGGCGACAGGAAAAGGCAGTAGCGGCAATTCAGGATGAAATGACAGCGGGCTCCGATGATCCGGATCCGACCACGGTCGGGCGCGCGCCGTTGACAGGCGTATAACAAAAAAGAAAACAGGGAAGTTACTTTGTCTTCCTGAAGCCTAGGCCAACGTGAAAGGACTTGTTATGGAACTATTCGACGCAATAAAGGAACGTTACAGCTACCGGGGTGCTTATCTGCGCAAACCGGTGCCGGAAGCGGACCTGATGAAAATCGTCCAGGCCGGGCTCGATGCCCCCAGCGGAAAGAACCTCCAGACCACCAAGTTCGTCATCATCAACGATATTGGCAAACTCGCAAAGTTATGGAAGGTCTTCTCCGGACAGTCATTCATCGAGACCGCACCCGCGTTCATCGCCGTGATCATAGACGACAATCCGCAGGCTGCGCCAGGGTATGCCTACTCCTTTGATATTGAGGACGCTTCTGCCGCTACCCAGAACATCCTGTTGGCCATCACCGCACTCGGCTATACATCCGTATGGCTCGACGGTGTGCTCAGGTTCGAACAGCGCGCCGAAAAGATCGGGAAGATTATCGGATTGCCCGATTCCAAAAAGGTGAGAGTACTGCTGCCGGTCGGCATCGCTGCGGAGAATGGTCCCCGCAAGCAGAAACAGCCCTTTCCGGAACGGGTGTGGTTCAATAGCTGGGGACCCGATTGAGTGCAGGCCGCTACCAAGTGGTCGATATCCTCGGTTCTTGCCGCAGTCACGGGCGGGGCTGATACCTTTGATGGCTTGAGCCAGGAACTTTAAAAGGAGAATACATGATCGTCAACAGTAATAACAGCCTGTTGCCAGGCGGCGGGATCCATCACATCGCGGTGCAGACCTTCGACCCGGAGGCATCGCTTCGTTTGTACCGTGACGTCCTCGGCATGCGGATCGTCAAGGAAACCGTTACGCCGCAACGCTCTATCACCTTGCTGGATATCGGGGACGGCAGTCACGTCGAGCTGGTCGCAACACCGGGCGCCGCGCCAGGGGGCGGGATTGCGGCGGGCAATAATCCGCTGCTGCACATCGCTTTGAGGACCACGGACCTGCGCGCGGTGATCGAGCAGGTCCGCAGTGCCGGTTACGAGATCACCGTCGAACCGAAAGAGGTGCGGCAGGCGACGATCGCCTTCTTCAAGGGGCCAAACGCCGAACTGATCGAGTTTTATCAAACCTACTGATCCCTTGAATACCTATAGGACCATGCCATGACCAATAGAATCGCCCCGACTGGAGATTTCCCCTCAATGGTCCCGATCTACAGTCAGTCCCGATCGGTGACTGAGATCGTATGGACACCCTGGAGAACGGAGTCTTTCCGTGCCTGAACCCCCTGACAGAAGAAGGTTGCTGCTCGGCTTTGTCACCATAAATCTCATCACCGGCACAGCAGCCGGGGTCCTGCAGATGGTGGTTCCCCTGTATGCCTTGAGCCTCAATGCCAGCAATGCCCAGATAGGGCTGATCAAAGGGGTAAACGGCCTCGGCTTTCTGCTCCTGGTGATCCCGGCGGGGTTTCTGGTTGACCGTTTCGGGTCGAAGCGGCTCTATCTTGCCGGGAGCATAAGCTGCAATCTGGTGGCACTTGCCGTCTCTCTGGCCGCAAAACCGGTAGCCTTGATGCTTCTCATGGGGGGGTACGGTTTTTTCCGTTCTTTAAGCTTCATCGCAACAAACGCAGCCTTTTTCAGGTCCTTAAAAACCATCGGTGCGGAAAGGGTCGGCTGGCTGAACGGTTCACTTACCCTCGGCTTTAGCTTTGTCGGCCCGCTTCTCGGAGGCTACTTGGCCAACTGCGTCGATTTTTCCCGAATAGTCCAGATGGTGGCCGTGCTGATGCCGATTCCGATACTGCTGGTCTTGTTCCATTACCGGGAGACACCGCGTGCAACGGCATCCGCGGCAAAGAGCAGGGACATCGGCAGCCAGCTCAGGGAATTCGGGGCCCTGCTCCGGAACAGGTCGATATACCGGGTCCTGCTGGCCGAGGGGCTGGGTGGTGCCTGCTCGGGCACCTTCGGCGTTTTCATCATCATCGTCATCGTCGTCCGTACCCTGCATCTGGCGCCGACGGTGGCTTCGACCCTCCTGACCCTTCAGGGTGCTTTCTTTATCATGGCGGTCTTTTTTGCGGGGCCGCTGGTCAAGCGCCTGTCCACACCGAATCTCTACCTCACGTCCTTTGCCGCGGCCTCCCTCGGACTGATCGGTCTGTCCGGCGCCGGTGATCTGCTGGTGATGGGCCTGGCCTCGGTGCTCTTGGGCTTGGGCCTCGGCCTGAACCAGCTGCTCAATTACTCCCGGATCGGGGAGATACCTGGTGAAAAAGGAAAGATCACCAGTCTCTTGGCGACGGCAGGGAGTCTGGGACTTGCCGTCGGGCCGCTGGCCGCAGGCAAGGTGGGTGAGCATTTCGGCAATCAGCTGATCTTTGCCTTTTTTGTCCCGTTCTTCTTACTGCTTGGCCTCATGACGCTGTGCAGCCAATGGCGGAAGAGGGGGGCGACCCCCGGGACTGTCAGGGAACTGGACGCGTTAAAAGAGGGTGGGCAGCGCTGAAAAAAAAATCTTGACAAAATAATTCCAGCCTGATATTAATCTATCAAGTTGATAGACAAGATGGTAGATAGCAGGATGACCACGTAGACCCAACAGCAGCTCTGTTGGCTGACCAGACATCTGGAGGCCGAGGATAAATTCCTCGGCCTTTTTTTTTACTTTAGGCAAACAAAGCATCCCCTCCGTTGAAAGGGGAAATATCAAAAAAGGAGCGACTACCATGTCACAGCAGCGCTATCTCTTCACATCGGAATCCGTGACCGAAGGGCACCCTGACAAGCTGGCGGACCAGATATCCGATGCGGTACTGGATGCCTTTCTGGCGCAGGACCCCCTGGCCCGTGTCGCCTGCGAAACAAGTGTAACCACCGGTCTTGTGCTCCTGTTCGGGGAAATAACCTCCAAGGCGCAGGTCAATCCGGCCCGCGTCGCCCGGGATACCATCACCGATGTCGGCTATACCAACACCGAATTCGGCCTGGACGCCGAGCACAGCGCCGTCCTCGTTTCGCTCGATCAGCAGTCGCCGGACATCGCCCGGGGTGTCGATCAGGCGTTCGAGACCCGCAAGGGGCAAGACCACGACGGCTACCTCGATTCGGTGGGGGCCGGCGATCAGGGGATGGTGTTCGGTTTTGCCACCGACGAAACCCCCGAGTACCTTCCCACCAGCATCGCGCTATCCCATGGCCTTGCCAGAAAGCTTTCGGCGGTGAGGAAGTCGAACGAGATTTCCTACCTGCGACCTGACGGCAAGAGTCAGGTGACGGTTGAGTACGAAGGGGACCGGCCGGTCAGGGTTGACACCGTGGTCATTTCGGCCCAGCACCACCCCGATGTGGCGCTTGAGCAGATACGGGAAGACGTCATCAGGAACGTGATCCGGCCGGTGATACCGGAAGGACTGCTGGATGATAACACGAAGATTTACGTTAATCCCACCGGTCGCTTTGTCGTCGGCGGTCCCCACGGCGATGCCGGTTTGACGGGACGCAAGATCATCGTCGATACCTATGGCGGGTTCGCCCGTCATGGCGGTGGCGCCTTTTCCGGCAAGGATCCCACCAAGGTCGACCGTTCCGGCGCTTATGCGGCGAGGTACGTGGCGAAGAACGTGGTCGCAGCAGGACTGGCAAAGCGTCTCGAGGTCCAGATCGCTTACGCCATCGGGGTCGCCAGGCCGGTCTCCGTCTTTGTCGACAGCTTTGGAACGGGCGTACTCTCCAACGCCGAATTGTCTGCACTGATCAGCCGCCATTTCGACCTGCGGCCGGCAGCGATCATCGAGCAACTCGATCTGCGTCGTCCGATTTACCGTCAGACGGCAGCTTATGGCCACTTCGGCCGCACCGACCTCGATCTCCCCTGGGAGCGGACCGACCTGGCGCTGTCACTGGAGAGGGCCGCCTGATAACGTGGCAAGCCGGAGGCAAGGGAGCCCCCTTTGCCCCCGGCTCGCCATTGCTCCTGTCAACGTCTGTCTAAATGCTGCGTCCCCTTTTAATGCTAAGGGTTTTGGGATTTCATGTCCGAGTTCATTGCCAAAAATAAGCTGATCCTGAGTTTTCTCACGCTCAACATAACGAACGGGACAGCGGGGGGGCTGTTGCAGATCACCGTCCCGCTCTATGCCATGAGCCTCAATGCGACTACCGCACAGATAGGCATGATTAGAGGCGTGGCCGGGCTCGGTTTTCTGCTGCTGGTAATCCCTGCGGGTTTTCTGGTCGACCACTACGGGGCGAAGAAACTGTTCCTCATCGGGAGCCTGACGGTCACGCTCACCACGTTCGCCCTGGTGCTGGCGAAAACCCCGGCACTTGTGGCAGTACTGATGGGAGCGCAGGGTTTTTTCCGCTCCTTGCGCATGACGGCGATGAATTCCTCGTTCTTTGGCAATCTGAAAACGATGGGGCTCGAAAAAGCGGGCTGGTTCAAGGGGTCGCTCTCGATCGGGTTTACCTTTCTCGGCCCGCTGCTCGGGGGGTACCTGGCGAAGAGCACCCCTTTTCCGCTCATCTTTGAGCTGGTGGTGTTGATCACCCTGCTTCCGACGGCGCTGGTTTTTTTCTTCCACAAGGATAGCGTCGCGCCGAGCGAGGTGCCCCTGCGCGAGACCATCAAGGCTCAGTTACACGATTTCAATCTGCTCCTGAGGCGCAGGACGCTCTACCTTCCCCTGTTGTCTGAATGCATGGGAGCCTCCTTCATGTCGGCCTTCAGCACTTTCACCATCGTGATCGTGGTGCGCACCCTCAACTTGGCGCCGACGGCGGCTTCGTCACTTTTGACCCTCGAAGGGGCGCTCTTTATCCTGACTGTGTTTACTGCCGGGCCGCTCATTCGTCGCATCAGCATAAACAGGCTCTACCTTTGCAGTTTCTTCATAATTTCACTGGGAGCGATCATGCTGGCGCTGGCCGGCACTCTCTTCATGCTCGCCCTGGCAGCGGTAGTCGTCGGGTTCGGTTTAGGCTTCAACAACCTGGCCACCTATTCACAGTTGGGGCTGCAGGAAGGGGACAAGGGGAAAGTGGTAGGGCTTTTTTCGGCGGCCACGGGGGTCGGGATAAGCCTGGGGCCGCTGTTGGGGGGAGTAGTCGGGCATTATGTCGGTACCCAGTTGATGTTTATCTTTTTTGTACCGCTCATCGCCCTGTTAAGTCTCATGACGCTCCCCGGGCAAACCGGTGCTGCGGCGGCCGATCTCCCGGAGAAGGCTGGGGAGGCCGGCTTCAACGTGGTGGAATGACAGGCCGGCAACGCAGTAACCGGCGCAGTTGGTAACTCTTTGTGCCACTGCAGGCGCGATAAAGATTGAGGCAGGAAAAAAGAGCAGTTAAAGCGTACCTGCCGGTTCCGTAGCGAGCCGGAGGCTGACCAGACATCTGGAGGCCGAGGGACTAACCTCGGCCTTTTTTTATCCAAGCTTAGTCTATTAGCTAGATAGATAAAGCAGTATGCACAAGAACGGTCGTGTTTAGTGACAGGCGAAGCGGGGCTTGCGACCGGCAACCCGGGGGTGGCTGACCGGAATACCGGAGGCAGCGAGACTTTCCTTGGTCTTTTTGTATCGGCAGAAAGAGCAACGGTAAACCAATTTCTTGCCGGCCAGTCAACTGGAAGTAAAGGAAAGCTTAAGGAGGAGATGTTATGAAGGCAGTTAAGGTAATGAACTGGCTGTTGCTCGGCTTCGCGCTGATGGTGCCAGCCTCGTGGGGCGCCGAATCAGGGGGGGAAAGAGAAAACACGGCAGAGCCGGCCGTGAGCGCAGGCTGGGCGGCTGGCAAAGCTGCGGAACTGCCGGAGATCGAGCTGGATCCGGCCGGGAGCGAAGTGGCTGACAAGAGCGAACCGGTGACGCAATCGGACCTGCAGGGGGTAAGAAACGAGCTGGAGACCTTGCGCGATCAATGGCAGCGGACCTATGACAAGAGGACGGCGAATACCACCCGGTCGCTCAAATTCAGCGGCTCCGGGCAGGTGAGATACACCGGACCGGAAGATGACGCCCTCAAAAACGGTTTCAGCATCAGTTCCTTCATTCTCAGGTTCCAGGGGAATCTGAAGAAGGATTTCGAGGAAGGGAGAAACGTCGATTACACCTTCGCAATCAGCAACAACTCGTCAACGTTCAATATCCAGCCCCAGGACGCTTTTCTCACCTATAGCGTTCTGCCGACCCTCGACCTTGAGGGGCCGTATCTGAACGTCGCCGTGGGGCAGTTGAAGAAACCGTTCGGCTGGGAGGCCCAGGCATCGGAAGAATATAAGCCGACCATCCGGAGCGCGCAGGTTAACGGAGGTACCAAGTTCAGCGGTCTGACCAACACCGGCGGCTTAGGCCTCGACGAGCGGGACCTCGGCGTCGTCATCAGGGGAGACCTCTTCCCGCACGTCGACTACGGCTACCGGTATCGCGTGCCGGTCGTCGATTACGCCTTCGGGGTGATCAACGGCAACGGCCCCAATACGGGCGACGACAACGACCAGAAGGACATCCTCGGCCGGATAGCTTTCAACGCACCAGTCGATTTCAATGACGCCCTGAGAGGGCTTACCTTCGGGGTGTCGGGGTACTTGGGGAAGAAGCAAGCGACGGCGACCAGGGCAACGACGACAAGGGTAAATGTTCCGACAGTCACGCCTCCTCCGGCGTCAATTGCCGTAACGACCGCTTCCACCTCGACGACGCTCTCCAGACTAGGCGACAAAAAAAGATGGGGAGCCGACCTGTCCTATGTGAACACCCCGATAGGTTTTACCTTGGAATATGTCCGGGGAGAGGATGCGGCCATTTCCAATGAAACGACCACCACTACTAACGGCGCTACGACGACTATTCCGTCCACCTCGCGTACCGTCAGAAGCGAGGGGTATACCGTAACGGTATTCTACAACTTCGGCGAGCAGTTCCAGAAGCAGTACAAGCAGCAGGAACGCTACGACGACTGGTATCCGTTGACCTATCAGCCGTTCGTAAGGTTTGACCGCTTCGACCCCGACCTGGGCCAGCCGGACAACCGCTTCGACATCTATACCATCGGTTTCAACGCGTTCTTTGCCGAAACGACAAAACTGCAGCTCAACTACAACATCAAGGGGGGCCAGATACCGACGGCGCAAAAAAACAACGAGTTCCTGGCGCAGTTCCAGTTCGGATTCTAGGGCACGGCGGCACTCCCGGGATAACGGGGGGGACGGCAGTGCGACACAACATTTTTGAAGGAGCAGAAAATGAAAAGACTATTTAGCGGTTTATTGGCTGCCACTCTGCTGGTGCTGGCAGCAGGAACGGGTACTTCGTTCGCGAAGGAGAACAAGCCGGAAGTGATCCGCATCGGCACCTCCGGCGGCGGTTACGGCAAGCCGGTCACCACCATGCTTCTCGGCATCGTCCAGACCAAGGGGCTGTACGAAGAGGAGTTCAGAAAGGACGGCATCAAGATCGAGTGGAACGTGTTCAAAGGCTCCGGTCCCGCCATCAACGAGGCGTTTGCCAACGGCAATATCGACGTTGCCAGCTACGGCGATTTCCCCTCCATTATCGGCCGGGCCGGTGGGCTGCCGACGAAGCTCGTCCATTCATCTTACAAGCGCACCGAACAGTACGTCTTCGTACCGGCCGATTCTCCGGCAAAAACGGTCAAGGATTTGAAAGGAAAGAGGGTCGCCCTCGGCAAGGGTACCAATGCGGAGCCGGCCTTCATAAAGATTCTTGGTCTCTACGGTCTGACCGAGAAGGATGTGCGTCTCGTCAATGTCAGCAGCGGTGATGCGAAAGCGGCACTTGCAGCCAAGGACGTGGATGCGGTAGTGGGGGGCTCCGACCTCTTCTCGGCGCGCAACCTCGGGCTGGCCAAGATCCTCTTCTCGACGGATGCCACGAAAGTCGATCCGGATGTGCAGGCACAGGGCGCCTTCTTCGTCACCGAAAAGTTTGCCAAGCAGTATCCCGATATCGTCAAACGGCTGGTTAAAATCAACATCAAGTCCGCGGCATGGGCGGCAAATCCCAAAAACAAGACCAAGGTGTTTGAGGTTTGGGCGAAAAGCGGCGTGCCCCAGTCAAACTACAAGGAGTCCTTTGCCAACAGGACGATCGCCGATTACCTGGACCCGATTGTCGACGATTTTCATACAGGCCACTACAAGAGGCTGGTGGAATGGGCCAAGGGGAAAGGGTACATCAGGAAAGCCTTCGACGTGGATAAATGGGTGGACCTGAGTTACCAGCAGGCAGCCGTTAAGGAGCTGAAGGTGGAAGGGCTCTGGGCTGAAGCCGACAGTTTCGGCAGGCCTAAGAAGTAAGTAGCCTGTAAATAACTTCAAATGAACGAAATGGAGGCTTAGATGAGTGACAGACACAAGCTGGGCTATGCGGAACTTGTTGCCAAGTACCCGGAAATACCGCGCTTTGTCATCCGCAAACTCGATACGGCGCTGCGCGGGGTGACCCTCACCGAGAAGGCGTTCGTGCGGGCGCGTGAAGAAAACGGGCTCTACGACTTCGGGCCCGACCTTGGCGCCGACAAATACCAGCTCTCTATCGGCGCCGCGCTGTTCCGGGACGGCACGCAGGTGCGCGGCCTCGACTCGCTCGCCTTGAAATCACCCATCGTCGATCGCAAGGGCGCGCCGTACACGCTCGACGTCGTGGACGGGAAGCTGTGGCTTGTGGACGGCGAGGAACCGGTCGAGGAAGTGGACCTGGTGCCGACCCCCGCCTTCTACGGCAAGAAGACCAGCCGCGGTACCCCGATGACCAAGGTTCTCCGCGGCGGACTGAACGTTCTCGGCATCAACGTTTTCGGTTTCTGCCAGTTCTGGAGAGACAAGATCGCCTGCCGCTACTGCGGCTCGGTGCAGAACTTCAGGATGGACGACCGGCAGACGCGGGAGACCTTGGAGGATCTGTACGAGTCGGTGACTGAAGCCTTGAAAGAAGAGGGGCGCTATACCAGTTTCGCCCTGATCAGCGGCTCGGATCCCCGGGGCGATCGGCCCTACGACAACGAAGTGAATGAGCATGTCAAGGTCCTTGAGACGATTCAGCGTGCTGTCGGCAACAACAGGAAGTTCACCGCGCGGCTGATCGCCAGCGCCTTTCCGGTCGAACAGCAGATCAGGCTGAAAGAGGCGGGGG
>Ga0209317_1002496_pt1 | contig 13296 bp, 13 predicted proteins | sample RifGroB2_FD_183994 | JGI IMG/M metagenome (GOLD analysis project Ga0209317, IMG submission 183994) | Soil microbial communities from Rifle, Colorado, USA - Groundwater B2 (SPAdes) (version 2) | ecosystem: Environmental > Terrestrial > Soil > Unclassified | place: Rifle, Colorado | collected...
GCAGTACGGCGGCCGCTTCGACATCAAGGTGATGCAGCAGACCGGCAAGGGGAAAAACGACGCGGTGCGCCTCGGTTTCTCGCAGGCAAGGGGCGACCTGCTCACCATACTCGATGCCGACCTTACCATGCCCCCCGAGCTGCTGCTCCGTTTCTACCAGGCCTACTGCGACGGCCACGCCGATTTCATCAACGGTTCCCGGCTGGTTTACCCGATGGAGGGTGAGGCGATGCGGTTCCTGAACCGGCTCGCCAACACCTTTTTCGCCAAGGCGCTCAGCTGGGTCCTGGACGTGCGCCTGGGCGATTCGCTTTGCGGCACGAAGCTGGTGTCACGGCACGACTACCGCCGCTTCGTGGAGTGGCGGCACCGGTTCGGCGATTTCGACCCCTTCGGCGATTTCGAACTCCTCTTTCCCGCCGCCGAACTCGCCCTGGGGATCACCGACGTGCCGATCCGCTACCGGAACCGGACCTACGGCAGCACCAACATAAGCAGGTTCAGCCACGGCTTCATGCTGCTCAAGATGACCCTGATCGGGTTTCTCCGTATCAAGCTCGGCATAAGGGCGCGGTATGCTGGATAGTCCGGCAGGATACGACGAGATCAGGCGCAAGATCGAAAAAAAGCCGGCGCTCAGACGGTTTTACCTGGAGGTTTACCGTGAATACCAGCGCTCCCTGCAGCGGTGCCCGCGCGCCGGAGTCGCCCTGGAGCTAGGCTCGGGAGCAGGCTTTGCCAAGGAGATCGTCCCGGAGCTGGTCACCTCGGACCTGCTGCCGTACCGGGGCGTCGACCAGGTGGTCGACGCGACCCGCCTCCCCTATGCCGACCAGAGCCTGCGCCTGCTCTGCATGATGAACGTCTTCCACCACATCCCTGACGTGGGGGCCTTCCTGTCGGAGGCGGAGCGCTGCCTGGTCTCGGGGGGGAGGATCTTCATCACCGACCAGCATGTCGGACCGATCAGCAGGCCGATCTTGAAGTATCTGCACCACGAGCCTTTCGATCCTGCCGCGGCCAACTGGGAGTTCGACTCGACCGGGCCGCTCTCCGGTGCCAACGGCGCGCTGGCCTGGATGGTGTTTGTGCGGGATAAGGCGATGTTCGAGAAGCGGTTTCCGGGGTTGCGGCTGCTGCGTTACCAGCAGCATGCCCCATTGCGCTACTGGCTTGCGGGGGGGTTGAAGAAATGGAGCCTGATCCCCGAGTGGGGAATCGGCATGGCGGAAGCCCTGGACAGTCTGCTGATCAGGCTATGGCCTAACCTGGGGAGTTTTGTCTATGTCGAGATAGTCAGGCGCTGAACCTGGTTTTTGGCGCCCCCCGCAGCAATCCCTTCCCGAGAGCAACCGCCGCACCTCTTCCCTAGGAACATTCAGGAACCAGCACCGCCCTCGACTCGATCCTTTCTATGGCGAGCCTGCCTAAGCGTACGGACGGTTTCTCTATCAGGTTGAAACAGCCGTAACCCATTGCTAACGCAACAGCGGCGACGATGGGGAAAGCCATGCAGAACTGCACTTCCGCCGGGGCATCCTGCAGGTTCATCATCTTGATCAGCGACTGTATCTGTGGCGCCGTGAATCTCAGTATCAGGAAGTGCAGAAGATAAATCGAGTAGCAGTACACTCCGAACCTTCTCAGCAAGCTGTTGTTGGTGATCTTGTTCAGCAGCGTCCCCTCGACGGATGACACATAGATGCAAAAGGCAAACATCGCCGCAATGGCCGACAGGTACCGGGTCATCACGATCGGCATCAAACAGAAGGCGGCAAGGTCCCAGCTCCATGTGCAGGAAGAGATTCTGCCCCGCAACCAGTCAAGGCTCCCCATGTAGTAGAGCATGATCCCGATGCCGAAGATGTACCAGTGGTTCGGCGGGGCGAGGAAGATGAAATAGTTTGTTTCCGGTACCGGCAAGCCTAATAAAGGAGAAGCCGACCAGACAACGGCAAGGACAATCAAGGCGATGCTGTAGTTCGCTGCCTTGCGTAGCGTGGTGATTTTCCCGAAAATGACCGGAAGCATCAGGTAAAAGGTCTCTTCGACGAAGAGGGACCAGCCGCCCGGAACCACCTCGAAGCTCTCATCGAACCTGAAGAACCCGAAAAGAAAGGTGGCGCTGGAAGCTCCCACCAGCAGGGGTTTGTTGTCGAGGTAGGTAAATACCGCCGAGACGATAAGCCACAAAGGGAGGATCCGGAAGGCCCGGCGCAGGTAGAAGTTACGCTTGGGGTGCAGATCCCTTTTAAAGCGCCGGTAGGACGAATTGAAGAGGGTGAAGGCACTCAGGATGTAGAATAACTGCACCCCTCTTGCCCCGCTGTTGAAGAGTTTCCCGGAGCAGTCGAAAATAAAATTGCCGTGGTTGCTGTTGCCGAACAATTGGCTGGTATGTACCGCCACCACCAGCAGAATGGCTATGCCGCGCCACCCGTCGATATACGAGCAGTAATCGGCTTTATCGGCTATGGAAAGGTAGGGTTTCTCGGCCACGCGATTCTCCTGCGGAGTCTTAGGTGGATTCGGTGGCCAGATTCCGAACTGCGCCGCCCCTGTTGATCACGGTTTTGCCGAACTGTACCGACGGCTTCTCGATCAGGTTGAAGCAGCAATAACCGACCAGCAGCGAAATCAGCGAAACGATGGGAAACGCCAGGAGGAACCGGAGCTCAACCGCCGCATCCCCGATGCCGGCCTGTTTCATCAGTGACTGCAGGAAAGGGTCGGCGAACCGCAACACCAGGAAATGCAGCAGGTAGATGGAGTAGCAGTACACTCCGAACCTTCTCAGCAGGGCGTTGTTCATGATCCGGTTCAGAAGCGTTCCTTCATTTGAAGAGACGTAGATGCAAAAAGCGAACATGACAGCGATAGCCGACAGGTAGGTGGTCATGACAATCGGCATGAGACATAAGGCGGCTAGATCCCATCGCCACCGGGAAGAGGAACTCGGAAGCCGCAAACCGGCGTTGTGGATGATGTAGTACAGCATGATGCCGATGCCGAAGAAGCACCACTGGTTGGCGGGGAAGAGAAAAACGAAGGCGTTCGTGTTCGGTATCGGCAGCCGGAAATAAGGCACGGACGACCAGAGTACGGCCAGCGCCATCAGGGCTATCGTGTAGTTGGACGCCTTGCGCAGCGTGGTGATCTTCCCGAAGATGACCGGGAGCATCAGGTAGAAGGTCTCTTCGACGAACAGGGACCATCCCCCGGAAACAACTTCCAGGCTTTCCTGGAACCTGACAAAGCCGAAAAGAAAGCTGGCGCTTAAGCCCCCGACCCAGAAAGGCTTGCCGTCCAGGAGGCAGTACGCGGTAACCACCAGAAACCATAAAGGGAGGATCCGGAAGGCGCGGCGCAGGTAGAAGTTGCGTCTTGGGTTTGAGTCCGTTTTGAAGCGCCGGTAGGACGAGTTGAAGAGCGTGAAGGCGCTCAATATGAAGAAGAGCTGTACGCCTCTGGCCCCGCTGTCCAGCAGGGTCTCGCTGAAGCCGAACAGAAAACTGCCGTGGCCGTTGTTGCCGCAATGCTGGCTGGTATGCACCGCCACGACCAGCAAGATCGCAATCCCGCGCCAGCCGTCGATGTACGAGCAGTAATCGGCCTTTTCGGCAATGGAGAGGTACGGAGTTTTCGCCACTTTAGCTCCTGAAAAGTCTCGGTTAGCGGACCGGCGTCCCCAAAAGCGGCACGTCGACCGGCACCACCCGCACCGAGTCGTGCAAAAGGCTCGCGTGGTAGCCGGCGCCCATCCCGGCTATGAACCCGCTCAATTGGGAGTCGCTGATTCCCAGGCCGCGGGCGTCGTCGATCAGTACAATATGGCGCATCTCGCGGTACTTGAGCAGGGCGGTCAGCTCCTGCTGCAACGGGTCGCTCCCCTCCCCGGCGGTGTTGCCGCCCGAGAAGTGGGCGTCGAGCCAGATCACGGCAGGCTCGGTGAGCCCGGCAAGGATCCCGCGGAGGAGGTCCGCGCTGGAGCCGTTCAGCAGCTCCACGTGGCGCTTGCTGGAAAACCTCGACCTGGCCCGCTGGTACAGCCCCTGTGCCAACTCCACGCTGTAGCATTTGTCGAAGATTTCCGCCGCCATGGCAAGGGTATCTCCCAGGTAGGTGCCGGTTTCAATAAAGTGGCGATACCCGGTCAACTCCTGATAGTGGGCGATGGAGGCGAACTTCACCAGGTCCGGGGGGGGAGCCGGGCAGCCACGCACCAGGTAGTCAAGCATCGCCTGCCCCTGGTCACCGTCCAACCGAAACGATCCCCTGCCACACTTCACCTTTAAACCGAACATGCACCCTCCGATACCGTTTTTCCCCGCTGACCGACCAGTTCCGCGTACAGCCGCTCATACTGGCGCGTTATCTTCTCCCAGGTGAAGCGCTGCCGCCAGGCGGCGAAACCGGCGTCAGCCATTTCCCGGCGCAGGGGATCGTCCGCGCAAACCCGCTCCAAAAGCGCGACCGATTCAGGGACCCTCGCCTTGCTGTAGCCGTCCCGCGACACCTCGGTCGGCAAGAGCATGCCGCCGCAGGACCACCTGATGATCTCTGCGGCGTTCCCGACCTCCGTAGTGAGAAACGGCGTCCTGGAGGCCATGCACTCGAAGAGCACGATGGGAGAGCACTCGATTCTGCTCGGGAAGAGGAACAGGTCCGCCTCCCGGTAGGCGGCGACGGTTTCGCTCCTGGTTAGCGCCGAGACGATGAGTCGCTTGCCGCTTTGTCGCCACTGGCGCCGCCGGTTCAAAAACAGGGACTTGCAGCCGCAGATCTTGCCGCAGCCGTTCCAGTAACTGTTGCCGATCAAAAGCAGCGTGGTGTCGGTGAGCCGGGCGGCGTCGAAGATCGCCATCGCCTCGGCGTGCCCCTTGAGGCCGGTGTGCGACCCGACGTTGATGATGAGCCGGTGCGCTGCCGGGATGCCGAGCTTCTGGCGCAGACCGGCGGCAGGCTCAGCAAGGAACTCGTCCTCGCCGGCTCCGTTTGGTATCAGCACCGTGTTGGCGACCCCGTGGCTGCGGGCGAAGTCGATGTCCCGGTACTCCTCGGAGAGAAATACGTTCATGTCGTATTGCTTCAGGTAGCCCGGCATCTGCGCGAAATACCGTGCGTACCTGGGGGAGTAGAGGCCTGAGAAGCCGGTCGGCACCAGGACCTTCTTCCCCCGGACCCGCTCGATGATCGGGAGCATCAGGTCGGTGGCCCACTGCTGGGCGGCGAAGTTGGTCACGACGTCGAACTCGGAGCCGAGCAGGAAATCGGTGTAGCTCGCCGCGTCCCCCCGGTACCCGGACACCGCGCTCCCCTTGACGGCAAACTCCGCGATGGCGACGCCGTTCAGCCTGCCGCTCTCCCGCCCCCTGGCCCTGGAGGTAGCCACCGTGACCTCGTGCCCGAGCGCGGCAAGACGCTCCGAAATCTGGCGCACCACCTCCTGCATCCCTCCGACGGCGGGGTGGTACTCGGCGACTGTGTGCAGGATCTTCATGGCTACCCTTCCCACCTGAGCACCCGCTTTGCGGTGATGATGAGGATCTTCGGGGCGTTGAACAGCAGAAACAGCCAAAGCGACCCGACCGCACAACCGAACAGGTCCCGCTTCGCAGCCCGGGTGAGGAGCTGCCCCGCCTGACGTAACGACTCCAGGTCGGGGAGATCTTCTGCGATCCTGCAGACCACGGTATTGCTCCAGGCGCCGTGATGCCCGAACTTGCGCGCCGACGAGGACCACTTGTTATAGAACAGGAGCGTATTTTTGAACATAAGGTTCGAGTCCAGCTGCGCGTTGCCGTCGTGGCTGCGTATCTTCACCAGTTTCTCGGCCACGTAGTCGAACTGGTAGCGCTGCGCCAGCCTGAGCCACATGTCCCAGTCCTCGCACCCCCTGAGGCTCTCGTCGAACTCCCCCACCCGGTCCAGGCACTCCCTCCTGATCAGGATGCCGCTCGCGCTTCCGGTGATCAGGTTCCCCGGCAAGAGCCTGTCGAAGATCCTGCCCCGGTTGGCAGGGTCGAGCGGCACGAGGTAGGCGTCCTCGCAGACGGCGCCACTCTCGTCGATGATCGCGTAATGGCTGTAGACTGCCGCCAGGTCTTTCAACTCTCCCGCCTGAAACACCCGCAGCTGCCTGGAGAGCTTCTCCGGGAACCACTCGTCGTCCGCGTCCAGGAAGGCGAGGTACTCGCTCGTGCTCTTTGCGATGCCGGTGTTGCGCGCGGCGTTGGGGCCGCGGTTCGCCTGGTACAGGTGCTGGATCGGGATCGGGCTGGCATACCCCTGCACCAGCTCTGCGGTAGCATCGGTGGAACCGTCGTCGACCACGATGATCCGGTTCGGCGCATGGTCCTGGCTCAGCACGGAGGCGAGCGCCTGGCGGATATAGCGCTCCCCGTTGTACACCGGGATGATGACGTCGACCGAAGCGCTCAACGCCTCTGCAGCTCCACGGCTATCTGGCACGGGACGCTCCCTGGGTCATAACGGCGGCAGGTGCAGAAACTTACGCACCCGGCCGGAAAAAGAGTGCCAGCGATGCAGCAGGTAAGCCTTCTTGATCCTGGCGTACCGGGTGCAGATTTCTGTCTTGAGGCCGGAATCGAGGCCGGAATCGGCGTCCAGCCTGGCGGCCGCCTCCAGCATGACCGAGAGCATCGCCTTGAAGTCCGGCCTCGCGGAAATCCGGTCGAAGGCGTGATGGGCCAGTGCGGCGAGGTCCCCGATGGCGGGGTCGGTGATCTCCCGGCCCGAGCAGGCCGCCAGGTTGGCCATGGAGATCTTGATCACCTCGTCGGTGAACGATCTCTCGTCGGACCTGCAGATGCTCCCCTCCACTTCGCGGTAGGCAAGGAGCATCTCGGGGATGTTGGCCATCTTGCCGTATCTCCCGCGCAGCAGCCGGGACCAGAGGTCGTAGTCCTCCGGCTGCCGTGACTTCTCCGCGGTGTAGAAACCGACCTGGTCCAGCGCCGACTTGCGCAGCATGACGGAACTGTGCACGAAAAAGTTGTCGAACAGCAGGTTGAATTTGAGCGCCCCGTTCTGATAAGGATGCCGGTGCGCCCGCTCGGTCGGGGTTGCCTCGACCCAGATCTCTGACCAGGTGCCGAGCATGCAGTACTCCGGGTGGCTCTCCAGGAACGCGACCTGCTTGGCGAACCGCTCCGGAAAGGAGACGTCGTCGGCGTCCTGCCTGGCCAGGTAGCGCCCGGTGGCAAGCTGGATGGCGCGGTTCAGGCTGGTGGAAAGCCCGCGGTTTTCCTGGGTATGGAGGCGGATCCTCGGGTCGCTGTACCCGGCGATGATGTCGGCGCTGCCGTCGGTTGAGCCGTCGTTGATGATGATCAGCTCGAAGTTGCCGTAGCTTTGCGTCAGGATGCTGGACACGGCCTCTGCCAGGTATTTTTCCGCGTTGTAAACCGGCATCAGGACGCTGACAAGAGGTGAATTCATCTGGTACTACTCCGCTTCTTTGAAAGGTTGCGCCGGTTAGCCCGGCAGGTACTTCTTGATCCGGCCGGTAAGCCGGCAAAAAGGGCATTGCTGCGGGACGAAGATCGGGGGTAGCTTCGTGTAATGATGCAGCTTTTCCACGAGCCTCTCCCTGGTCTCGGCGTCGACGCTCTCCATGATGATATCCAGGTGCTTGATCTTGGAGGGCCTGACATCGTACCACTCCATGAATTCAAGGTACCGGATCAAGAGGTCGTCCACCCGGCAGGGGGTCCTGACGCTGGCCGACGCCGTCGGCGTCTGATGGGGGACCGCTTGCGCGTTTTCGATCACGCTTTCAAAGAGCGCCGGTTTGATCGACAGCTTCCGGTAGAGGGGTAATGCCCCGTAGAGATCGAACCTGAAGTGAAGCACCTGGCCCCGGTACAGGTCGACGTGCACGTGCTCTTTCTTGTGCACGTTGGTCACCCTGATTTCGAAGCCGTCCGCCACGTAGTTCTTGCCCCAGGAGAGGATCTTACTGGTAAAATCGGCCACCGAGTAGCAGAAGATGTCGACATCCTCCCCCTCTTGATAGCCGGGAAAAGTCGCGGACATCTTGACCACGCAGTAGGAACCGCCTGCGAGGTCTTGGAAAAAGGATAGTAGATCCAGCATGGTGACTCCTAATTCAGGACTGCGACGTGGAGTGCGTCGACTCCTTGATGCTTCAGGACGGCCACCCTGTGGACGCCATCCAGCACTACGAACTGCCTCTCTTCCGCCTCCCGGACTATGACGTAATCCGAGTCGAAGGGAGCCAGGAGATAGCGAAACGACTCCTTTAAACCAAGGAGCCCGGGGAGCGTGTGATCGTCGGTCAGGGCGGTGCCGAGAAACTTTTCCAGGTAAAGCCGGTACGGCTCGCAGTCGCCGCAAAGCGCCCGGTAGTGCGGCGTATTTTCTATGTCGGTCAGTTCGGGCGCGTACGAGAAGCGCCCCCCGGTCACCACCCGGCACCTGATCGCCGAAATAGGAAGGTACCGGATCGCATACTCGGAGATCTCGCCCAGGTGGTAGGGCGCTTTGAGCGCCAGGTTCCGGTTGTCGAACAGCTCGAGCCCCGGGTAGCCCAGGTAGCTGAGGATATGGTCCGTCTGCAGCTGATTGTCGGAGGCGTGGATCACGTGGTCCTCGGATCGCTTCCCCGCCGATCTCGGGTTGAAACGGTCGCGGATCTGCTCCTTGAGCGCCTTGATGCTCTGAGACTCGATATGCCTGAAGGGACCCTCGCCAAAATAGTCCTCGTCCGGGGCGCTGTTCTGAACGAAGATGAAATACGCCTCGCGCGGCGTCCGTTTCAGGTACTCCGTCTTCCCCCTCAAGTGCTCGATCGGTGCGTAATCGAAGGAATAGACGGCGTGGATCAGCTCCTCGACGGTGCCCGGGACGTGGTGCAGGATCTTGACGATCTTCAGCGCGCCATTGCTGCGGATCATGTCGAGGATCTGCTGGACCAGGTGAACGCCGTGCCCCCAGACCAGGAAGTAATCGTAGCGCTGACCTCTCATGGCAAGGGCCCTTTCGCAGGGTTCCCCTGCCGCATGTGGGTTACGTGGGAGCGCCATCTTGAATCTGCCCCTCCGCGTACTCGGCCGAAACGAAGACGGTGTTGGTGTTGTCCTTGAAAACGGGACGGTAGCCGTTTCGCTCGAAGTAATCGACGATGTCCAGACACTCCTGGCGTATCAGGAGGTAGTCGTCGTTGGTATCGTGCAACTCGATGATCACCATCTTCGGCTGCCACAGGGCGATGTCGAAGTTCTTCAGCACAGTCCACTCGTACCCTTCCACGTCGATGACCAGCAGGTCGAAATTGACCGGCACCTGCTGGGCGGTAAGGAACTCCTGCAAGGTCACCTGCTTCACCGTGATCTGTTCCCGCGTGCTGAAGAGCGTCTTGGCCCAGTCGAGTTCGAGGAAGTTATCGACCATCTTGTCGTTCATGGTGGAAAGAGGACCGCCGATGTTCAACGTGACGGTGTCTTCCCTGTCGCCGATGGCGACGTTGCGCACCAGCACAGCCCCGTTGCCGGCGTGCCGCTTCCGGCAGCGCTCGAAGTACTCGGGAACGGGCTCGATGTAGAACCCTTTCCACCCCATGTCGGCCAGGGCGCAGGTGTTGCTGACGTACTCGCCATCATAAGCCCCCACCTCAACGAAGCATCCCTCGGTGGTGAGGCCGAGGTACTTTTCGTAGAGCAGCCCGAGCCCCGGGATCTGGCAGTCGGCCCCGAGCCGGTAAAAGGACTGCGGCGGCAGGTTCTTTGGTGGGTACAGGCTGCCCCACAGATTTGATAGGCTGAATTTAGGCATTTTCTATTTCCTCATCTTCGCTAGTTGGTAAGGCAGTGAAAAAAGGCTGCCGGCGTCTCAGTTTTCTGTTAGCTTCCACTCGAACCTAGTCAGTATGGGGAAGGAACCGAGCCGGATGTGGTCGTGGAAGGCCCCCGACTCTACGGTGATCCTCAGGGCCGAACCTACCCAGTCCTCGACCTGGTCGTCGATCATGATGGTGACGTTCAGGAAGTACTCGCCATAGTTGAGGGGAGGCGAGAGGATGTTACAGGTGACGGCTGTATCGGAACTCCCCTCCAGCCGCAGCACCTCACCCATCATGAAGGAGTCGCAAGCGATGAGTCCGACGTCGGCGTTGTTCCGCAGGGTCACGCAGAACCTGGCGGAGACGGGGTGCGGGTACCTATTCTGCACGAGCAGCCCAAGCCGGACGGGGTCGCCGACAGAGTAGGCGTTGGTTCCAACGGTGTCCAGGGTGGCGATCTCCTTTAGAAGGAGCATCCCTCTTCCGCCGCGGTCGGTCCGCTGGGAGACCTCCGTGGACGCCGCCACATTCATGTCGTTCATGTACTCCCTGATGACGTCCGGTGCCGGGCCAAGCATCTGAGTCTGACCTTTGCGCAGGAAGAGCGCGCTGGTACAGAGCGCCTCTATGGCGGCCATGTTGTGGCTCACCAGGAGCACCGTCCTTCCCTCCTGCCGTGACGCCTCCTCCATCTTCCCAAGACACTTCTTCTGGAACTGGGCATCGCCTACCGCGAGCACTTCATCGACGATCAGGACGTCGGGCTCAAGGTGCGCCGCCACGGAGAAGGCGAGCCGCACGTACATCCCTGAGGAGTAGCGTTTGACCGGGGTGTCGAGGAATTTCTCTATCTCCGCGAATGCCACGATCTCGTCGAATTTGCTCCTGATCTCCGACCGGCTCATGCCGAGGATGGATCCGTTAAGGAAGATGTTCTCGCGGCCGGTAAGCTCGGGGTGGAAACCGGTGCCGACCTCGAGGAGGCTGGAGACGCGACCGCGAATCCTGGCGACCCCTTCGGTGGGCTTGGTGATACGGCTCAGGATCTTCAGCAGCGTCGACTTCCCGGCGCCGTTGCGACCGATGACCCCGATACGGTCGCCCGCGTGGACCTGCAGCGAGACGTCCTTCAGGGCCCAGAACTCCTCCCGCCCGGGGTGTCCCTGGTCGCGGCCGGGCGACACGAACCTCCTGAACTTGTCTGAGATGGTGTCCCGCAAGGTCGCGTACTGAGCTTTTTTCTGGTGGCGCAGGATGTATTTCTTCCCGAGCCCTTCAACTGACAGGAGCGCTTTCATAGAGACCTCAGATCTCATCCGCAAAGGAGGACTCGGCATGGCGGAAATACCAGATTCCCAGGGCGAAAAGGAAAACGGTCGCAGCAACCGAGAGGTACAGCCCCGGAAGGTACAGGCTCATCCCGTTTCCGGTCAGAGACCAGCGGAAACCGTCTATCGCCGCCACCATCGGGTTCAGGGAGTAAAGGAGCCGCCACCCCTGCGGCACGACGTCGCTTGAGAAACCGACCGGCGAGATGAAGAGTCCGAATTGGGTCACGAAGGGGACGATGTGCCTGAAATCCCGGTACCGGACGTTGAGGGCAGCGAACAAGAGCCCCGCCCCCAGCGAGGCGAAAAAAGCCAGCCCGACGAACAGGGGAAGCAGGAGGAGCCGCCACCCCGGATTGATGCCGTAGTAAAGCATAAGGCCCAGCATGATGACGAAGGAGATCAGGAAGTCAACCAGCGTGGCGGCGACAGAACTCGCCGGTATGATGAGGCGCGGGAAGTAGACCTTAGTCAGCAGGTTCGCGTTGTTGATCAGGGATACGCTGCACTCGGTGAGCGCCCCGGAAAAGAACTGCCAGGGGAGGAGCGCGGCGAAGACCAGGACCGGATAGGGGACGCCGTCGGAGGGGAGCCGGGCCAGCTTGCCGAAGATCACGGTGAAGACGACCATGGTCAGCACCGGCTTCAGGACGCACCAGAGCACGCCGAGCACCGTCTGCTTGTAGCGCACCAGGATGTCGCGCCAGGCCAGGAAGGCGAAGAGCTCCCGGTAGGTCCAGATGTCGCGCCAGTAATCGGCGGCGCTCCCTCCCGCCCTGATCACTACCTCTTTGTCGTTCCCTCTTTGCATATTACCCCGGTGTTGTGACTCTCTGACAAAGGCGCATCAGCTCCGCCTCGAACAGCACGGAGGAGCGGTCCAGACGGTGCTGCTGCGCGAACTGCTCTCCGGCGTCGGCAAGTCTCGCGGCAAGTTCCTCATCCTCCAAAAGCCGCGCCACCTGCCCGGCGAGCGCCGCCACGTCGCCGATCGGGCCCACCAGCGCATTGTCGCCGTCCCTGGCAAAGCCGATCGCCTCGGTGGTCACCACCGGACAGCGGCAGGCAAACGCCTCCAGCACCATGAGGCCGAACCCCTCGGAGCGGCTGGGGTAGAGGAAGAGGTCGGCGCTGCTCATGATGGCACGCAGCGCGTGCGGCTCGACGGAGCCGAAATCCCGGTGCGGCAGTGCGCCCTGCCGGGCCGCCTTTTCGCCCACGGTCCAGACCTCGACAGGAACCCCAGCCTTTTCCAACTGCGCCAGCACCTGCCGCGCCAGGTCGAACCCCTTGCGCTCATCGCGGCGCGACAGCAAGAGGACCGCCTTGCGCCCGTTCTTGCCGGCGACAAGCGCTGCCGATGGCGCCGGGAAAAACTGGGCCGTGTCCACGCCGTTGCCGACCACGCTGCAACCGGCCGCATACTTCTCCCTGAAGGTCTGCGCCAGCTCGCCGGAGACGGCGATGGTCGGCAGGGACAAGACCGAGAAGGCCTGGAGGTACAGAAAGCGCATCAGGCCGCGCATGAAGGAGCCGCGGTACGCCGTCTCGTTGTCGTCCTGGGCGAAGTGCAGCACGCGCCCCCGGTTCCTGAAGTCAAGGAGCACGGCGGTGACCACGATGCTGGCGATGACCAGATCGCAGCGCTGCCTCTCGAAAAGGGCGCTAAGCAGGGTCCCCAGCTTGGAGTGAAGCCGAGGCTTTTCCAGCGCAATGGCCGGGTGCAGGGGGAAGATGGTCTGCACCAGGTTCGAGCGGATCACCACTTGGTGCCCCGAAGCGGCGAGCTGCCCCAGGTGGGCCAGCACGATCTTGTCGCCGCCCCGGTTCAGGACGCTATGGGCGAAATAGACGATCTTCATACTCTCCTGAACAGGGCGTCCAGATCGGAGGGGCGCCTCCCCTCCCCTCCGGACAATTCCAACAGGGCAAAGCCGTGCTCTTCCAGGAAGCTCCCGATCCGGAACAGGTTCCCGGCGGACTTCCGGAAGACGCTCATCTCGACCAAGACCAGGTCGGTGCGGGACAACAGCTGCACGCCGGACTTCAGGACGTCGAACTCGCTTCCCTCCGTGTCTATCTTCAGGAGGTCGACCCTCTGCACCCCGAGTTCGTCCGCGATGGCGTCCAGGGTGCGAGCCGGGA
>Ga0209317_1002497_pt1 | contig 13293 bp, 10 predicted proteins | sample RifGroB2_FD_183994 | JGI IMG/M metagenome (GOLD analysis project Ga0209317, IMG submission 183994) | Soil microbial communities from Rifle, Colorado, USA - Groundwater B2 (SPAdes) (version 2) | ecosystem: Environmental > Terrestrial > Soil > Unclassified | place: Rifle, Colorado | collected...
TGGATGACCCCACATACCGCAAGGGGGATGTTGAAAAAAAACGGCCCCCGGCCGGTCCCGCCGTGCAGCCGCAGCCTGAAGGTATCCTCGTCTATACCGACGGCGGCTGCCTCAACAATCCCGGCCCCGGCGGTTACGGGATTATTATCGAACATGATGGCGAACGTCATGAACTCTCCGGCGGGTTTCGGTTGACCACCAACAATCGCATGGAAATGATGGCGGCAATCATCGCCCTGGAAGAACTGCAGGGCTCCCGGCAGCGCATCCATCTCTATTCGGATTCGAGCTATCTGGTCAATGGCATCGAGAAGGGCTGGGCGAAAAAATGGCGGAACAACGGCTGGAGCAAGTCCGACGGCCGCGCGGCGCTGAACAGCGACCTGTGGCGGAAACTGCTTGCACTGCTGGAGGGGCTCATGGTGGAGTTTCACTGGGTGAAAGGCCATGCCGGCCATGAACAGAACGAACGGTGCGACCGCCTGGCGGTTGCTATGGCCCGGCAGCGGAATCTGCCGGTCGACGAGCAGTACGAACTCCTGGCGGAGAAGGGAGTGAGCGGTGACCAAGGAACTTTTTAAGGGCTCGATCCTGTTCGGCCCGCTGCCGGCGGTGCTGGTTACGACCGTCGACCGGGAAGGCCGTCCCAACGTTTTCACGGTGAGCTGGACCGGGGTCGCCTGTTCCCGGCCGCCGATGGTAACCATCGCCGTGCGCAAGGAGCGGCTCTCCTACGAGAATATCCAAGCGACCGGCGAATTCGTCATCAACCTCACCACCCGCGACATGCTCAAGATGACGGACTTCTGCGGCTGCCGCTCCGGCCGCAAAGTTGATAAGATCAAGCACTTCGGCCTGGAACTCGAACCCGGTGCCGAGGTTGCGGTGCCATCGCTGAAGAAAAGCCCGGTGGCCCTCGAATGCCGGGTGAAGTCAGTGACCGAACTGGGTACCCACGATCTGTTCCTGGCAGAGATCGTCCGCAACAAGGTGGAACAATCGTTGATCGACCGGGACGGCAAAATTTGCCTGGGCGAAAGCGGCCTGCTCGCTTACTGCCACGGCGAATATTTTGCCCTCGGTCGTCAGCCGATGGGAACATTCGGCCATTCCGTTGCCAGTCGCCGAAAAAAGGAACAGGGAGCAAAAAAAATCGGGAAAACAAGGTAACAAACCCCGCTTCCTGGACCACTTCCCTCGATCATGCCTTTATTCGGGCAAATATCATACCCAATCCTGAAGCCAGGCATCAGGAGTTCGATTTGATAATGGTGCGGAAAAAAGATAAGATAGAACAAGGCACCACTTTGTCGTTCTTCAGCATATTTGGTCTTTTCTCTCACAGGAGGGTCCCATGGCAGATTCCCTAAAGGTCAGACAGGCAATCAAAAGGAAGTTCCCGGTCATCGATATCGATGACAGCCTGCAGTCGGCAATACGGCTTATGGCGGAGGCCAACGTCTCGGTGCTGGCGGTAAAGGTCGGCGAGGAGATGATCGGCGTAGTCACGGTAGCCGATATCATGCATGGCCTGGCCAACGACTACGATCTCGACAACACCAGGATTTCAACCTTCATGACCAAGTGCGACTTCCATACCGCCTCCTCCACCAAACATTCCTGCATCCAGCTCGACGAGGATCAGGACGTGATCTCGGCCATCAAAGTCATGTATGAGGCGGGAGTCAACCATCTGCTGGTCACCGGCGAACGGAATGAGCCAAGAGGCATCGTCTCGAGTCTCGAATTGATCAAACTGGTCGCCTCCGGCAAGCGGGAAGAACTGGCGAGCTGAAGGTCCGCAGGGAGATGAAGATGGAGCGGATCGTCGCCAAATTCGGCGGATCGAGCGTGGCCGACGCGGGTCAGATCAGAAAGGTCAAAGCCATTGTCGCAGCAGACGTACGACGCCGGATTGTGGTGGTTTCTGCTCCGGGGAAAAGACATCCGGGCGAGGCAAAACTCACCGATCTCCTCTACCTCTGCCACGAAATGGCCGCCATGTCCACCGACATCGGCGGGCCTTTCAGCCTGATCCGCGACCGATTTGCCGAAATCGCCGGAGGCCTTGGCCTGAACACGGCCGTTAACCGGTTGATCGATAGGTTCGGCGAGGAGCTTACCGCCGGTTGCAGCCGCGACTATGCCGCTTCCCGCGGGGAATATTTTTCGGCCTGGCTCATTGCCGAATTTCTCGGCGGGGAATTTATCGATCCGGCGGAATATATCGTCATCCGGGCGAACGGCACAATCGACCGGGAAAGTTATCTCCGGCTTGGCGAACGGCTGGACGACAGCCGGGCCTTATACGTCATGGCCGGCTTTTATGGCAGCGACCGAAACGGTCAGGTCAAGACCTTTTCCCGGGGCGGATCGGACATCTCCGGGGCGATTGCCGCCCGGGCGGCCGGGGCCATCCTCTATGAAAACTGGACGGACACCTCGGGCATCCTCATGGCCGATCCGCGGATCGTCGATTCGCCGCAGACCATCGACGAGATCTCCTTCCGGGAGATCCGGGAGATGGCCTACATGGGCGCCTCGGTCTTCCACGACGAGGCGATCCTGCCGGTTCGCGAGGCGGGCATTCCCATCCGGATCAAGAACACCAACCGCCCCGACGACCCCGGCACCTTAATCACCCCGGAATTGAGCGAGAGTACGGTTACCGCAACGGAAATAGCCGGCATCGCCGGCCGCAAGGATTTCTCGATGATCAATCTGGAGAAATCGCTGATGAACCGGGAGGTGGGTTTTGCCCATCGGCTGCTCGGCATCCTGCGGGAGCAGGGTGTCAGTTTCGAGCAGTGCCCGTCCAGCATCGACTCGATCAGCGTCATCGTCGAAGACGCCCAGTTGCAGGGCCTGGACGAGCTGATCCTCGATGAAATCAGGCGGCAGCTGGAGCCCGACCAGTTGTCTCTCGAGAGGAATCTGGCGCTGATCGCCGTGGTCGGCGAAGGCATGGTGCGCACGGTGGGGATCGCCGCCAAGATATTCGGCGCGCTGAAGGATGCCGGGATCAACGTCCGGATCATCAATCAGGGCGCCTCGGAGATGAATATCATCATTGGCGTCTCGGCGGGCGATTATGAAAATGCGGTCCGCGCCCTTTACGAGGCCTTTCTTCGTCGTAAGGACTGAGCTATGAGGACTGGGGACTGAGCGAATTCTGTCCTCAGTCCTGAGTCCTCAGTCCTCGTATTTTACCCTTCGTCGAGCAGCCGGCGAACCGTGGCGGCCAGATCTTTCAGAGCGACTGGTTTCATATGGTAGGCCTTGATGCCTTGCAGCCGGGCCCTCTCTTCGTCGATCATGGTACTGTGCCCGGTACAGAGAACGATCGGGATGTCGGATCGCAGCGCGAGGATTTTTGCCGCCAGCTCCTCGCCGGTCATATCGGGCATGGTCTGATCGGTAATGATCAGGTCGAAGGCCTGGGGCTTGGTCCGGAAGATCTCCAGGGCCTTTCTGCTGCTGCCGAGAATTGTCGTGGTGTATCCCTGTTTGTCCAGAAAGATCTGCAGCATCCTGGCAATGCTGGGATCGTCGTCGACCACCAGCAGCCGTTCCTGGCCCGGGCCGCACGGGGCATCAGCTACGGCTGGCGGCCTGATTTGCTCCTCCGTCCGGGGAAAGTATAAGGAAAAACACGTGCCCTTCGGCAGATTTTTCGAGACCCTGATCGTGCCGTCGTGATTTTTCACGATGCCATGGACCACGGCCAGCCCCATGCCGGTTCCTGTACCGAATTCCTTGGTAGTAAAATAGGGATCGAAGATCCGGTCGAGATGCTCGTCGCTGATGCCGGGGCCGGTATCGGCGATATCGAGTCGCACCTGCAGCCCTGCGGGCAGACGGCCGCCCGTCTGGTCGAGTTCCTCCACAGTCGGTGTCACTTCCCGCAGACAGAGGGAGAGGGTGCCGCCTTCAGCAGCCATGGCCTGGGCACCATTGGTGCAGATATTCATGAGAACCTGGTGGATCTGGGTCTGGTCGGCGAGAATCGGGCCGCAGTTCGGGTTCAGATCGAGCAGGATATCGATGGTGGTGGGGATGGTCGATCGAAGGAAAACCACGACCTCCTGGACCAGGGTGTTCAGGCTGATCGGTTCGCGGTGCTGTTCTTCCTTGCGGGAAAAAGCAAGAATCTGTTTGACCAGCTCCTTGGCCCGGTTGCCGGCCTTTGTCACCTCCTGTAAGTGATTTCTGGCCTGGCTCCAAGGCGGCAGATCTTCCATGGCCATATCGGCATAGCCAAGAATTGCCGCAAGGATGTTATTGAAATCGTGGGCGATGCCGCCGGCGAGCGTGCCGATCGCTTCCATCTTGTGACGCCGGCGGAGCTGTTTTTCCAGGAGGGATTTTTCCACATCGGCTTTCTTGCGGGGGGTGATGTCCTGGAAGATGCAGGCGAACTGGCCCGGGGCCGGGCAATAGGCCGCCACTTCGAAATATTGGTCGAGCGGAGCCGTATATCTCTCAAAGGAGATCGGCCGGCCGGTGAGCGCCACCTGGCCGTAGGTATCGATCCAGGAGGGTTCGGTATCCGGCAGCACCTCAAGCACGGTTTTGCCGATCAGATCTTCGGCCTTCATTCCGGTAAGGGCCTCGAAGGCCGGATTGACGCTTAAGAATCGGTAGTCGACCGGTTGGCCGTCCCGGCAGATGATCTCGTGCAGGGCAAAGCCATTGAGCATCTTGGAGAAGAGATTCCTGTAGTTCTGTTCCGCCTGGTGGATCTCGGAGAGATTCTCTTTCACCAGCTTTTCATATCTTCTTGCACTCTCGCGATTTTTTTTGCTCTCCTCGCGAATCTTTTCTTCGAGTTTCTGCCGCGTGAGGTGGAGTTCCTGCTCGGCCAGCAGCCGGGCAGCCGTCTCCTCCTGCAGTTTGGTCAGGATGACGGCCGTTTCGGCGTGAACCGCCTCGGCAATCGGCGAGAGAATTGCTGCTCCGGCAGGTTGGATCGGGTTGTCCATGCCACACCTCATAGTGGTTGGGCAATGGTTGGGCGTGTTGATGTGCCCGTGGTTGGAAAGGAGCAAAACACAAGATAATGGTACTTCATAGAAATAGCCGCGACAAATTTTTTTTACTCTTCATTACTTCATTGGTGGGAACATCAAGATTGATAGGGGACCTTGGAACCAATGAAAATCTTGAAGGTTTGTCGAGATTGACCTATAACTTGAATCGAGTAGCGTGCCGTACCTCCCTGGCTCCGGCATGGCGGAAATTTTTTCCGCTAGGTGCCATAACTCTCATCCTCTTCAAGAAATTACGCCCGTGAAACGTCTCCTCTTCATTCTTGTCCTGCTGTCGGCCGGCGGCTACTTCGGCTATCTCTATCTCAGCCGCGAAAAGCCGATAACCGTCTCGGTGAAAACGGCCGACGTCGGCACGGTGGAAGCGACGGTGGCCAATACCCGCGCGGGTTCCGTCAAGGCCAGGCGCAGGGCGATGCTGGCGCCTGCGGTCGGCGGGCGGATTGCCATCCTCGGGGTTGAGAAAGGGGATACAGTCGAGGCCGGGCAACTGCTGATCACCCTGTGGAACAAGGATCTCACCGCGGAACTGGATCTTGCCCGGCAGCAGGCGGCGGTGACTGAGGCCTCCGCCCGCGAGACCTGCCTTTTGGCCGATTATGCCGGCCGTCAGGCCGAGCGGCAGATCGAGCTGCGCAAGAACAAGTCGACCTCCGAGTCGAGCTACGAAGAGGCCGTGTCGACCGCCGCCGCCAAAAGGGCCGCCTGCCGTGCCGCCGAAGCCCAGAAAGCGGTGAGTCTTGCCCGGATCGATGCGGCGGCGGCGATGGTCGAGCGGACCATCATCGCCGCACCTTTTGCCGGGATCGTGGCCGAGGTCAACGGCGAGATCGGCGAATTCATCACCCCTTCGCCGCCCGGCATCGCTACCCTGCCGGTGGTCGACCTCATTAACCTGGAATCCCTCTATGTAGCAGCACCGATCGATGAAATCGATGCCGCCCAGATAAGGCCGCAGCTGACCACCCGCATCACCCTTGATGCCTTCCCGGAAAAAACCTTCATGGGCACGACCCGGGCGGTGTCGCCCTACGTGCTGGAGCAGGCGAAACAGGCCCGCACCGTCGAGGTGGAGGTCGATTTTTCGGAATCGATGAAGGACCTCAACCTTTTGGTCGGTTACAGTGCCGATGTCGAAATCATCCTCGAATCGCGGCCGCAGGTGGTACGGGTCGCCAGCGAATCGCTGCTGAAGGACGGCCATGTCTATGTTTTCGATTCGGCTACCGGTCGCCTGCAATACCGCAAGGTGAAAACCGGGCTCGGCAACTGGCAGTTCACCGAGATCCGGGAAGGGGTGGCGGCAGGCGAGCAGGTGGTGACGACCATCGACCGGGAGGGCTTGGCGGGCGGGGTGGCCGCGGTGGTCGAGAGCGACGGCACAGACGAGCCGGCGGCGAAGAAATGATTGAACTCCGCGACATCAGCCGGACCTTCACCGTCGGCGGCCAGGAAGTCCGGGCCATGGACCATGTTTCGCTTGCCATCGGCGCGGGCGAATACCTGTCGATCATGGGTCCGTCCGGCTCGGGGAAATCGACGCTGCTGAACATCATTGGTCTGCTCGACACCCCGAACAGCGGCACCTACATGTTGGAAGGCCGCGACGTGACGAGCCTCGACGATAAACAGCTGGCGGCCACCCGCAGCAAGAAGATCGGCTTCATCTTCCAGTTTTTCCATCTCATTGCCCGGCTGACCGCCGAAGAGAATATCGAATTGCCGTTGATGCTGGCGGGAGTTGCCGCGCGCGAACGCCACGAGCGCAGCGCCCCGCTCATCGACAGCTTCGGCCTCAGTAACCGGCAACACCATAAACCGGACGAGCTGTCCGGCGGCCAGCGCCAGCGGGTGGCCATCGCCCGGGCGGTGATCAACCGGCCGGCGGTGCTCCTGGCCGACGAACCCACCGGCAATCTCGACCGCAGCAGCGGGGCGGAAATCATCGACCTGCTCGAACGGCTGAACGCCGAAGGCCAGACCCTGGTGGTGGTGACCCACGACCCGGAGATCGGCAACCGGGCCCGCCGCCGCATCCGGGTGGTGGACGGGCGCCTTGCCGCCGACAGCGGGGGGTGAAATATGCGGCCCCTCGATATCCTGCGCTTCGGCCTGATGAGTCTTGGCAGCAATCGGGTGCGCACCCTGCTCATGCTGCTGGCCATGAGCATCGGCGTCGCGGCGGTGGTGCTGCTCACCGGTATCGGTAACGGCGCCAGGCTCTACATCGTCGATCAGTTTGCCTCGCTCGGCACCAATCTGGTCATCATCATCCCCGGCCGGGCGGAAACCGCGTCAAACACCCCGGCGACCCTCGTCGGTGAAACGCCGCGTGACCTCACCCTGGAGGATGCCCAGGCGCTGTCGCGGAGCGAATTGGTGGCAAGAGTCGCGCCGCTGAATATCGGCGAGCTGCATGCGGTCCGGCAGGGCAGGGAACGGCAGGTGCCGGTGCTCGGCTCGACCACCTCCTTTCTCGATATCCATCATCTGGAGATTGCCCTCGGCACTTTCCTCCCCGAGGAGGATTGGGATATCGCCCGGCCGGTCTGCGTCATCGGACCAAAGGTTCATCAGGAATTGTTCGGCCGCGAGTCCGCCCTGGGCGAGCTGATCCGGCTCGGCGGCTACCGCTGCCGAGTTATCGGCATTCTCGGTTCGGAGGGCAGGTCGCTCGGCTTCGACACCCAGGAACTGGTGATCGTGCCCGTGGCCTTTGCTCAGATGCTGTACAATACTAGCGGCCTTTTCCGCATCCTGGTCGAGGGCAAAGACCCGGAGACGCTGCCCCGGCTGAAGAAGCATATTACCGAGACCATCGCCAAACGGCACCACGGTGAGGAAGATGTCACCATCATCACCCAGGATTCGGTGCTGGCCACCTTCGACAAGATCTTCAAGACGCTGACGCTGACGGTGGCCGGGATCGCCGCCATCAGCCTGGTGGTGGCGGGCATTCTCATTATGAACGTGATGCTCATGTCGGTGGCCCAGCGGACTGCCGAGATCGGTCTGTGCAAGGCGCTCGGGGCAACCCAGGGAAAGATCATGACGATGCTGGTCAGCGAGGCCCTGCTCCTTTCGGCCATCGGCGGTGTGATGGGCCTGATGCTCGGCTTTGCCGGGGCTTTCGGGATCGCTCAGGTCTATCCGGAACTGAAGACCATGCCGCCCGTCTGGGCGGTGGCGGCGGCCATGACCACTGCTCTTGGTACCGGCTTTATTTTTTCGCTGCTGCCGGCCAGAAGGGCCGCCCGCCTCGACCCGATCCGGGCCCTGGCCGGACACTGAAGGCGAGCGATTATGGGAATTTTCGACCAGATCAGGTTCATCACCACCTCGATCCGGGCCAAGCGCCTGCAGTCCTTTCTCACCGGTCTCGGGATCGCCGTGGGCATCGGCGCGGTCATCCTCCTCACCTCCATGGGCGAGGGGCTGCAACGCTTCGTGATCTCTGAATTCACTCAGTTCGGCACCAATCTCATCGCTGTCAATCCCGGCAAGGTGACCACTATGGGCACGCCCTTGGGCATCCTCGGTTCGGAGCGGCTCCTGACGCTTGAGGACTGCGACGCCCTGCGCCGCCTGCCCCAGGCGGAAGCGGTGGTGCCAATGGTTCAGGGCAACGTCGAAGTGAGCGCGGGCGGCCGGACCCGCCGCATAACCCTCTATGGCGTCGGGCCGGAGATGGACAAGGCCTTTCGCCTGCAGGTCGGGTCCGGCCGCTTCCTGCCGCCTGACGATCCCCGGCTGGCCCGGCCCTTCGTGGTGCTGGGGGATAAGGTGGCCAAAGAGTTGTTTCCCGGCGAAAATCCCCTCGGCCGGCGGATCCAGATCGGCAACCAGCCGGGGCGGGTTATCGGGGTTATGGAGTCGAAGGGCCAGGTTCTTGGCTTCGACATGGATGACACCGTCTATATCCCGGCGGTGCGGGCGCTCGATCTGTTCGACCGGGAGGGGTTGATGGAGGTCGATGTCCTCTACCGGAGCGGTTATAAGCCTGCCGAGGTGGTGGCAGCCATCCGCCGCATCCTCATCAATCGGCACGGCCAGGAGGATTTCACCATCACCACCCAGCAGCAGATGCTCGACGTGCTCGGCTCAGTGCTCGATATGCTGACCGTGGCAGTGGGCGCCCTGGGGGGCATCTCGCTGCTGGTCGGCAGCGTCGGCATCTTCACCATCATGACCATCGCCGTGCGCGAACGGACCGCGGAGATCGGCCTGCTGCGGGCCTTGGGCGCCACCCGGAACCACATCCTGCTGCTCTTTCTCCTGGAAGGCACGGTGCTGGCGGGACTCGGCGGTACCGCGGGACTTGTAGCCGGCGCCTCCATCGCCTGGCTCGTTCATGCCTTCGTGCCGCTCCTTCCCGTTCACACGCCGTGGAGTTTCGTGGTGCTCGCCGAACTGCTCGCCATGACGATCGGCATTGTCGCCGGCATCCTGCCGGCGCGCCAGGCGGCTCTCCTCGATCCGGTCGAGGCTCTGAGGTCGGAATGATACGGGTGCGGTCACAAATGATCGTCCTGTGGGGGCGATGACTTACCGGAGGAGTTCCCTAGGAGCCTGTCGGATTATGCCCTTTCCTCCCATCTCTTCGTTAAACTCGAAAAAATTATCCTCGGAATATTAAGTATATGCCTCCGGTAATTTTTTCGAGTTTGCCTTGATCTGAGAAAAAATTGCTATAATCCGACAGACTCCTACGCCACGACGATATTCGACTCCCTGTTGGTTTTTCCCTCACTTTTTGCCTGGTTAATGGCCATGCCGGCATTTCTCAGCAGCGTCTCTTCATCTTCGCCATGCATGGGATACATCGCCACCCCGAGGCTGAAGTTGACAGCCAGGGTGGTGCCGTTCAGATCGTAGGCAGGCGAGAGCTGTTTCACGATCTTATTGGCTACGGTAAGGGCGTCGCCGGTAGTCCCGGTACTGACCAGGATGATGCAGAATTCATCGCTGCCCAGTCTCGCGACGGTGTCGCTCTCGCGCAGCAGGCCGTCAATTCTCCGGGCGATTTCACGCAGCAGCCGATCGCCGGCCTGGTGACTGAGGGTGGTGTTGACGCTTCTGAAGTTGTCCACATCGATGAGAAGGAGAGCGAAAGGGGTGTCGTTGCGGCGGGAGCGGGCGAGTTCCGATTTCAGCTTGTCGCTGAACATCGACCGATTGGCCAGGCCGGTCAGGGCGTCGTAGTAGGCCAGCCGGTGCATGGTTTCTTCGGTGATCCGTTTTTCGGTGACGTCGTCGAGGATGAGCAGAAATCCGGCCAGGGTATCGTGGTCGAAGATGCCCGAGAGGGTCGCCTGGATGATTCTCGCCAGATTGTTTTCCCGGCGCTGCATGGTGAAGGTATAGGTATCCCCGGTTTTGATTCTGTCTACCGCCTGTTCGAGTCGGCCGTAAGGGATGTTTCGGTGCTCGACCAGGGTTCGGATGTCCTTGCCCACTACCTCGTCCGCGGTGATGCCGAGGATGAATTCGGCGGAGTGGGTCAGGTGGGAGACGCGCAGTTCGGGATCGGTGATCGCTATACCCGCATTGATGGCGGAGTTGAGGATGGCATCGAGGCAGAGGGTCTTTTCCGCCAGCTGGAGTCGGGTTTTCGCCAGTTCGTCAGCCTGCTCCCTGGCGACGATTCGCAGCGTTTCGATGAAGGTGTGTTCCAGGCCGCGGACCAGATCGGTCTGCGTCACGACCCCGATGGCCTTACCCGCACCGTTGACCACCACCAGATGGCGGATGTCGTATTCGTGCATCTTTTCCGCGGCCTTGAAGGCGGGCTGGTCGGCAAAGGCGGTCTGAACCGGGGTGCTCATCACATCCTGGGTCACCGTGCTCTCCAAGTCCATGCCTTCCGCGGCAAAACGGGCCATATCGCGTTCGGTGATCACACCGAGCGGCTGGAGTTGCCGACAGACGATGAGGAAACTTAAAGCTCCATCGGCCATGGCCTTGGCCGCACGGGAGACGGCGTCATAAGGATCGGCGGTGACGATGCCTTTATTCATGATCTGACCGACCGTACAGCCTTTCTCCAGATAGTCGTATTCGAAGTGGTCGAGCAGGTCCGACTGGGTGATGACTCCCAGCGCTTTTTGGTCGGGACCGACGACCACCAGATGGCGAATGTGGTTTTCGGTGAGCACGCTGAAGGCCTCATACAGCATCGTCTCGGGAGTGATGGAGTGGACATCGCGGGTCATCACCAGGGCGATGGTGCAGGCGGCAAAATCCGGATCCGACCGGCCGATGCAGCGGACGATATCCCGCTCGGTGAAAATCCCGATCGGTTTGTCGTCTTCGGTGATGACAATGCAGCTGATGTTTTTTTCCCGCATGATATCCATAACCAGGGATGCGGGAGTATCGGGGGGGACTGCGAATAGTTCAGGCTGGAGAATATCCTTTATTCGTTTTTTCATGATGACCCCCTGAAAAAGGCTTTTGGTTATGAGCTGGGCGGCGGTCGGTCGATCCTTGTCGTGCGCGAAATGTCGATATGGTTCTTCATCGTAAATTTTATCTGTTGGAGATTACTTAAGTATATAACCCCGCGTCCGGAAAAGTCCAGTTGCTTCAGGAAGATTGGCCGATGATCCCCGGATTTGATCGCAAAATTGAGCGATTGGAAGTCGTCAATTGTCGGGCAGGTGTCTGTGACTGCACCGCAACAGGCACCGGAGGACTTTCCGGGTTCCTGGCCTGCCCTCGGGCGATGCCGAAAAAACCAGGTTAAGGGTGAAAAATCGGCAAGCAAATTTATAAGTGTGGTACAGTGCCCCACAAGATGCTCTGAGATCAAGACCCCCCGGTAATGAAGAAATACTATGCATAGTCCCGCCTTCCAGCTCAGTCCGCAGTTTGTCCAGGAACTTTCCGATCGCATCAGTGGTTCAAAGGAAGTCCTCGCCCCCCATTCGGCGCTCGGCGATGTGTTCCTGGTCGGCAATGCGCCGTCTCCCGAACATCTGGCCGAAATGATCAATGTGGCCCACTGGGCGAGTTACGCCACCGAGGAAGGGTATTCGGTCACCGCCTCGCTGCTCCTGCGCCAGCCCGACCATATTACCGATACCTTTCATTTCGACACCCATATCGAATTGACTGCCCGAACCATTGTCAAGCTGGGTCCGGCCCTGGAAGACCCACGGGCCGATATCGGGGTCTGGCCGGACGAGGCGGGGCAGCTGAAAATCTGGGGCTTTACCACCATCTCCTACGAGACGGCCATCGCCTCGGACCTGCTCATCAAGATTCTCGGGCCGGGACGTATCCTTATCATGTACAGCGGCCGGACCATTGCCGCACTCACCGCCAACCGGGCGGTTTTTATCGATTCCCGCAGTTTTCTGCACACCGTCATGCCGAAGATTGCGGCCCAGGCCCACACCACCGATATCTCGCTGGTCAATCTTTTCCGCTACAATGCCATCCTCAAGATCGCCCAGCAGATGCGCACCCACGGGCGCGGCGGAACGGTCCTGATCGTGCCGGAGGACATGAACTGGAAAAAATCGATCAAGGCCCCTATCCACTACACCGGCGGGGCCAGTTTCCTCGATCCGGACGCCATGTTGTCGACCCCGTCGCGGACCGAACTGGCGGATAACGAGAATCTCCTGCGCATCGTCCGGGACATGAACCTGACGCTGAAAAAAGACTGGCTGCGCAACTGGCAGCAGGTGCAGCAGCAGTGTACCAGGATCGCTCGCCTCACGGCGGTCGACGGCGCCCTGGTCATGACCTTTGACCGCTATGTTTACTGTTTCGGGGCCAAGATCGAGACCATCGATACCAGGACCATTGCCACCAGCCTCTCCGTCATCGAGCCCTTCGAGGGCCACAGCATGGGCGTCCATCCGTTCTCTAGCCTGACAGGTACCCGCCATATTTCGGCGGCCCAGTTTGCCTACGATCAGCCGGGGGCGATCTCCATCGTCGCTTCCCAGGATGGCAACGTCACCTTTTTCACCAGGGATATGGAGACCGGTGGTATTCTCACCATTCAGCAGGCGGAGATGGCCCTCCTCCACGAGGGTCTCGGCGGCTCCCTCTGGAATCTCTCGCTCTTCTCCGACATGGGCTGGCTGGAAAAGGATGTCAGCAAAAACGAGGAAGGCTATATCGCCGGCTTTGTCCGCTGGATGCGCAATGCCCTGCTGAAAGCTGATAGCTGACTGCTGAACGCCTAAAAATTAAAGATCTTCGCCTCCGCCGCCATGTCGATCAGATGCGG
>Ga0209317_1002498_pt1 | contig 13288 bp, 11 predicted proteins | sample RifGroB2_FD_183994 | JGI IMG/M metagenome (GOLD analysis project Ga0209317, IMG submission 183994) | Soil microbial communities from Rifle, Colorado, USA - Groundwater B2 (SPAdes) (version 2) | ecosystem: Environmental > Terrestrial > Soil > Unclassified | place: Rifle, Colorado | collected...
TTGCTTGTGCGGCGTACTTATGTACGCCTCCGCGCAACCCCTCGGTTTCCTTGCCAGGACGAAAAATCCCCGCCTTCCGAATCGGAAACCAATAGTTTCACATCCGGAGTTTCCGGATGGAAACTAACTGAGAGCGGCCGCACCCCCGGGAGGCTTCCTCTCCCGGGGATTTCCCCCATCCCTCTCCTTTGCCTGGCCGAAGCGCTTTATCCAGAGGGACGACAATTCCACCAGTACCGACGCTCTCTGCCCGCATCATTGCTTCCTCTCAAAGAGGGACGGGGACCACAGGGGGGGTAAGACAAGCCAGGGGCGCGACCATGACAAGCCGTTTTTTTAGCATAGCCTGGCAAATCCTGCTGCTCTGGCTGGTATTTCGCTGCGGGACCTACCTGGTCGCTCTCCTGCACCTGGCGCTGCCGGGGAACGTGGCCGGGATGCTGCTCATGTTCGCTCTATTGGCCAGCGGCGTCGTCAAGCCGGCCCGCATCGAGGCGGGCGGCGGCTTTCTGCTGAAGCATTTTGCCTTCTTCTTCATTCCGATCTCGGTAGGTCTCATGGCCTTTGGCGGCCTCATGCGCGAGAGCGGTCTCGCGCTTTTGGGAATCCTGGTGCTGAGCGCTGCGGTCGGTGTGGTGGTAACCGGCGTCTCGGTGCAGTTTCTGCACGCCAGGTCGTCGCGATGAACGCGCTTCACTTCGCAGGCCTGATAGCGCTGACGCTCGGCGCCTACCTGGTGACGCGCCGGATCTTTCTGGCCTATAAGTATCCGCTTTTGAACCCGGTCTTTCTGAGCACGCTTGTCATCATCGCCGCCCTGAAAGCCGGAGGTTATACCCTGGCTGATTATCAGCCGGCCAAGGAGGCGATGACCTTTCTGCTTGGCCCTGCCACCGTGGCGCTCGCCTTGCCGCTTTACCACAATCGGGCGGTGCTCAGAAATCATGCGCTGCCGGTTTTAATCGGCGTCATCGCCGGATCTCTGGCGACCATGGCGGCGGCGCTTATGGCAGGCCGTCTGCTTGGTCTCGGCAAAGGGGTGCTGATCTCCCTGGGACCCAAGTCGGTCACCGTCCCGATAGCGGTGGAGATCTCCCGCCTGGCGGGCGGAGAGCCTACCCTCACCGCCGCCTTCGTGGTGGCAACCGGCATGATCGGTTCCATCCTGGGGCCGTTCGCCCTGTCGCTGTCAAGGGTGAAAAATCCGGTGGCCCGCGGACTGGCCCTGGGGACCGTATCGCACGGGCAGGGGACGGCAGTCGCCCTTCTCGAAGGGGAGACGGCCGGCGCCATGGGCGGGGTGGCCATGGCCATTGCCGCGCTGTTAACCGCCTTGATCGCACCTTACTATCTGCCGCTGTTTCTGCCCTGAAAGCCGGGCGGCAACCTGAACCCGGCTGCAAACCGGAACGGAAAAAGAGAACGCTTGGCTCGCAATAGCCACGGAGGGAACAAGCCATGGAAAATAGTTTTATAAAGGCCCTGACCGAGATCGTTGGAGAACCGCATACCCTGAGCGACCCGGAGTCGCTTGCCTGCTACGGATATGACTCGACCCCCGAGCTGCAAAGCCGCCCCGGCGTGGTGATACTCCCGGGGAACGCGGAAGAGATCTCGCGGGTGATGACGCTTTGCGACGGCGCCGGCGTGCGGGTCACGCCGCGCGGTTCCGGCACCAACCTCTCCGGCGGCTCCATCTCCTTCGACTCGGGAGTCGTGCTGCAGACCAGCCGGATGAACCGGATACTGGAGGTCGACGAGGAGAACCTGACCGCCACGGTCGAGACCGGGGTGATCACCAGCGCCCTGCACCGCGAGGTCGAGGCCAAGGGGCTATTCTACCCGCCGGACCCGGGCTCCATGAACATCTCCACCATGGGGGGGAACGTCGCCGAGAACTCGGGCGGGCTGCGCGGGCTGAAATACGGCGTGACGGACGACTATGTGATGGGCCTTCGCACCATCCTTGCCAACGGAGAACTGCTGAAGACCGGCGGCAAGGTGGTGAAGGACGTGGCCGGCTACAACCTGAACCAGCTCCTGGTCTCCTCCGAGGGGACTCTCGGCATCTTTTCCGAGATCATCGTCAAGCTGATCCCCAAGCCGCAGGCGAAGAAGACCATGCTGGTTCACTTCCCCCAGCTGGAGCAGGCGGCTCTCACCGTCTCGCACATCATTGCCGCCCGCATCATCCCGGCCACCCTGGAATTCCTGGACCGGGTCACCATTAAATGCGTTGAGGACTACGCCCATGTCGGTTTGCCGCTGGACGTCGACGCGGTGCTGCTGATCGAGGTGGACGGGCACCCGGCGCAGGTGGACGAGGACGCGGCGGGGATTCGCACCATCTGCGAGCGGCACGGCTGCTCCTTCTTCCAGACGGCGGCGACCCCCGAGGAGGCGCTGAAGCTTGCCACCGCCCGCAGGGTCGCGCTCTCGGCGCTGGCGCGCCTGAGGCCGACCACCATCCTGGAGGATGCGACGGTGCCAAGGAGCTGCATAGCGCCCATGGTGAAGCTGATCCAGGAGACGGCCAAGAAGTATGACCTGCTGATCGGCACCTTCGGTCATGCAGGCGACGGCAACCTGCACCCGACCTGTCTGACCGACGAGCGTAACCCGGACGAGATCGCGCGCGCCCACCAGGCCTTCGCAGAGATTTTCGAGGCGACCATCGCCATGGGGGGGACCATCACCGGCGAGCACGGAGTAGGGGTGGCGAAGAAGAAGTACCTGCCGAAACTGGTGGGTGAATCGGGTCTGCGCGTGATGCGCGGCATCAAGGGCGCCTTCGATCCCAAGGGGACACTGAACCCGGGAAAAATCTTTTAACTGGCCGATCTCTCCCCCCTTTGAAAAGGGGGTCGGAGGGATTTGGCGAAGCTGCCAAAGATTAAAACCCCCTATCCCCCGTTGTCTGGGGGAACTTTGACTTCCAACCTGAGTTAGAGGTTCACATGGATTATCTAAAGCTGATCAACTGCATGCGCTGCGGCATGTGTCTGCCGCAATGCCCGACCTATAAGGAGAGCTTTCTGGAGACCGCATCGCCGCGCGGGCGCGTGGCGATGGTGCGCAAGTTCCAGGAGGGCGAGCTGGTGGAGAGCGAGAAGTTCCTGGAATACATCTCCCTTTGCCTCGACTGCCAGGCCTGCGCCTCGGCCTGCCCCTGCGGGGTGAATGCCGGGGAGCTGGTGGCCGAGTTCCGCTGCGAGAAGAAGCAGGAGGAGGGGCTCTCCATGATGGAGGAGCTGATCCTCAGAAAGCTCGTGCCGCACCCGGACCGCCTGGAGGCAGCGACCGCGCCGCTTCGTCTCTACCAGGCAACCGGCATGCAGAAGGTGGTCCGCTCGCTTGGGCTTTTGAAGGTGTTCCCGTCAGCCCTTGGCAGGATGGAGGGGCTCTTGCCGACCCTCCCCGGCAAACCGCTGCGCCAGACCCTGCAGGAGGTGACTCCGGCTGTCGGACATGAGAAGGGGACGGTCGGCTTCTTCCTCGGCTGCGTGATGAGCCTGATCTTCAGCGAGGCCAGCCTCGCCACCGTGAGGCTCCTCTCCTCGCTTGGCTACAGGGTGATCACCCCGAAGGCGCAGAAGTGCTGCGGCGCCCCCAACATGCTCGGCCACGACCTGGCCGGCGTCCAGCAGGCGGCCCGCTTCAACACTGACCTCTTCGGGGCCTACGACCTGGACTTCGTGGTCACCGACTGCGGCGGCTGCGGCGCTGAGTTGAAGAAGTACGGGATTCACCTGGAGGGAGACAAGGAGGCGACCGCCTTCAGCGCCAGGGTGCGCGACATCTCGGAGATTCTTGCCACCGAGGGGGCCGTGCTGAAGGACAAGCTGAAGCCGCTGGCGCTGAAGGTCACCTATCACGACCCCTGCCACATCGCTCACTGCCAGGGGATTCGCAGCCAGCCGCGTGCGCTCATCAACATGATTCCGGATATAGACTTCCGGGAGCTCTCCGAGGCGGACGCCTGCTGCGGCTCCGCCGGCACCTACAATATCGAGAAACCCGAGATGTCGGACCGCGTGCTCTCCCGGAAGCTGGAAAACATCCGGAAAACCGGGGCCGATTATCTGGTGACCAGCAATCCAGGCTGTCTGCTGCAGTTGAAGAAGGCGCTCTCGGAGGCCTCCCCGCAGGTGCAGGTGATACACCTCACCGAGTTGCTCAGCATGAGCATGGACGGCCGCGCCTAGAGAGGCGCTGGCCTGTCGAATCCGACAGTCACCGCCTCGAAAAGCCGGCTGGCGGATTCCAGCACGTGGGGCGGTTGTAAAAGCGGAAAAAATAGTTGCTTTGGCGGCACTAATGTAGTAACCGTGGCGGTCATGAAATTCACTCCGATAAAACCGAAGAAAGTGTCGACCCAGATAGCCGAGCAGATCAGAACCTCGGTACTGGCTGGCGAATTCAACCCGGGCGAGAAGCTCCCCCCGGAGCGTGAACTGGCCGAGATGTTCGGCGTCTCGCGCCCGTCCGTGCGCGAGGCCCTCAACATCCTCAGCTCCAGCGGTCTCGTCGAGACCTACCAGGGGGGCGGCACAGTGGTCCGTTCCCTGGTGGAGAGTGCCGCCGGCACCCCTCTTTCCGAGCTGATCCGGATCGACGGGGACCGTGCCATGGACGTAATAGAGGTCCGCAAGGGTATGGAGTCCTGGACCGCCTGGTACGCCGCCAGTCGGGCGCTCCCCGAGGACATCAGGCGCCTTGAGGTGGTTGTCGAAGGGATGGCGAAAAATCTGGAGGAACTAAAGCAATCGGAGGACCTTGACGCGAATTTCCACACGCTTATCGCGCGGGCGACCCATAACGTGGTCTGGTTTCACATGATGCAGAGCATTTTCGACGCCATGCAGGAATTCCAGCGCGACGTCTGGCGGGCCGTCTATCTGACCGGCGACGATCAGAAGCTTCTTTATCTCCATCACCTGCATATCTACGAGATGATCCGGGACCGCAACCCGGAAGGGGCGAGGGACGCCATGATGGAGCATCTGAGCTTCGCGCAGAAGAGGTGTTCGTCCTATGTCTCCATGCGCGGCACGGAGCAGGCGGTATAGGGGACTGCTGCCGGGGGCTGGGGACTGGCAGCAGTAATCTGAAAAATGACGATGGCCCGAAGGCCCGGCAGAAAATCTGCCGGGCCTTCCTGCTTAGGACCTCGATCTTCAGCGAGGCCGGCAACCAAACTCTTCCCCACTTGGGAAAGTGGGTGATGGGGGATTTTGTCCCAAGGTGCAAGAGGGCACGCTTCCCAATTTTGCGGCAACTGGCGCCGATCAGGCGCCAGGGCGGTTTTCTGTTGAAGCGGGGGGGCTTTTTGGGTATAGTTACCCGATTTACCCCTACAGATAAAACCTAGGAGGGTTTTCAATGATAGATTTTCTGGGCGATTGGAAGAGAACCGAGTACTGCGGCGAGTTGAGAAGCGCACGGGTAGGCCAGGAAGTGACCCTGATGGGATGGGTCTCCAAACGGCGCGACCACGGTGGCCTCATCTTTATCGACCTGCGCGACAGGGACGGCATCGCCCAGATCGTGTTCGATCCGGAAAGATGCCCAGAGGCGCACGCGAAGGCCGAGTCGGTACGAAACGAGTTCGTGCTGGCCCTGAAGGGGACCGTCGCGCTCCGCCCGGAAGGCACTGTCAACCCGAAGATGAAGACCGGTGAGGTCGAGGTGCTGGTGACGGAGTGCAAGCTTTTGAACCCCTCGAAGGCGCTCCCCTTCACCCTGGACGGCTTCGTCGACGTCGCCGAAAACATCCGGCTCAAGTACCGCTACCTGGACCTGCGCACCGGTGCCTTGCAGGCGAACATGGTGCTTCGTTCCAGGGTCGCCCAGCTGACCCGCTCCTATCTGACCGATAACGGCTTTCTGGAGATTGAGACCCCTTTTCTCACCAAGTCCACCCCGGAAGGGGCCAGGGACTTCCTGGTTCCTTCCCGCATCAACAAGGGCGAGTTCTACGCGCTGCCGCAGTCGCCGCAGCTCTTTAAGCAGATTCTGATGGTCTCCGGCTTCGATCGCTACTTCCAGGTAGTGCGCTGCTTCAGGGACGAGGACCTGCGCGCGGACCGGCAGCCCGAGTTCACCCAGATCGACTGCGAGATGTCCTTCATCGACCGCGAGGACATCATCACGGTCATGGAAGGGCTGATGGCCCGCATATTTTTCGAGGCGAAAGAAGTCAAGGTGACGCTCCCTATCCAGAGGATGACCTATGCCGAGGCGATCGACCGTTTCGGGGTGGATAACCCGGACCTGCGCTTTGGACTGGAGCTGGTGGAACTCTCCAATATCGTCAAGGATTCCGGCTTCAAGGTGTTCGCCGAGGTGGTGAAGGGAGGCGGCATCGTCAAGGGGATGAACGTGAAGGGGGCCGGTTCCATGTCGCGAAAGGAGATCGACGACCTGACCGATTTCTCCAAGATCTACGGAGCCAAGGGGCTGGCCTATGTGAAGATGACGGCGGAAGGGTGGCAATCCCCGATCGCCAAATTCTTCACCTCCGAAGAGATCGCCACCATGGACCAGGCGTTCGACGCGAAGGAAGGCGACCTGCTGCTTTTCGTGGCGGACAAGCCGAAGGTGGTGAACGATTCCCTCGGGCGTCTCCGGAACCACCTGGCTGCTAAGCTGGGGCTTACCGATCCGAAGGAGTACCGTTTCGTCTGGATCACTGACTTTCCGCTGCTCGAGTGGGACGATGAGGGCGGCCGCTGGTGCGCCGTGCATCACCCGTTCACAGCCCCCATGGACGAGGACCTCGCCTTTGTGGAGAGCGACCCCGGGCGCTGCCGCGCGAAGGCGTACGACCTCGTGCTGAACGGCAACGAGATCGGCGGCGGCAGCATCAGGATTCATCAGGAAGAGGTGCAGTCCCTGATGTTCAAGATGTTAGGGCTCTCCGAGGAGAATGCCAGGAGCAAATTCGGCTTCCTGCTGGACGCCCTCGAGTACGGAACCCCGCCCCACGGCGGCATCGCCTTCGGTCTGGACCGGCTCATGATGCTATTGACCGGCTCCGATTCCATCCGCGACGTAATAGCCTTCCCGAAGACCCAGAAAGGCGCCTGCCTGATGTCCGATGCGCCTTCCGGTGTGGACACGCTGCAGTTGCGCGAGCTCGGCATCCGCCTGGCCTCCAAGTAACGGACAGCGACTATTGAGGCTTCTTGGCAAGTTTACAGCGTTCGTGCTCCTGTTGCTGACCGCAGCCTGCGCTACGCATCCGCCGCGCTTTCGCGAGGAGGCCATGGCCAGTCTGCAGCATGTGCAAGGGGAGGGGGGGAAAACCCTCCTCCCCGCTGAGTTCGCCAGCATGCTCGACGCCTTTCAAAAGGGGGAGTCTTTTTCGAAGCAAAAGCAGCGGGCGGCGGCGGAGCGCTACTTCTCTCTCACCCTTTTGAAGGGGGCCTTGCTGGAGAAGGAGATCCTCGAGGAAAATGCGCGTCGGCACGAGGCCGCTGCGCATCTGGTCCAGGAGCAGAAAAGGGTTGCTCTTGAGCGCCGGGCGCGTGAGGAGACGGAGCGCCTGGCGAAGGCCAGGGAGGAAGCGGAAGCGGCTATTCAGAAGGAAGCGGTCGAGGTCGTCCGCAAGAAGACGAAGCCCCAAAAGGAACCTCCCCAAGTCTCCTCCCACACGGTGAAACGGGGAGAATCTCTCCCCCTGATCGCCTCCCAGCCCGAGGTGTACGGTGACCGGAACCTCTGGCCGCTCATCTACCGGGCAAACCGGGACCAGATCAGGGATCCGCGTCAAATCTGGCCCGGACAGGTGCTGCGGGTGCCGCGCAACCTGGGACGCGACGACTTCTCCGAGGCAAGGCACTACGCACAGGAGCGGCCTTTGCGCTGAAATGATTTATTTCGGTCAAGGGAGTGCGTCTTGAACCGACCTTTTTTTTACGGGCAAACTCAACTTCATTAAATCGACTCAACCCAGATGGTAAACTCCCCGGCACCTCCCGGACTCCATCTACGGGCGGGGCACTCCCCTCTCTTGGCGGTTCCCAATCGGATAGCCAAACAAGGTTTCCGACCGTCTGCCGCCTGAATCCCCTGCTGGAGCTCCCTTCTTCATTATAGCGCAATGATAATAGCCGCTTAACTTGCCTGCCCGAACACACCTCATTATTTTTACAAATCCATAAGTTTGCACCAAGAATTTCCCTTGACAGCGAAAAACGATTTGTATACTGTATACAAAATTTTTACAGGCTGCCCTTTCCTGCTAACTTGCCATAATTCTTAAATAAAGAGCGAAAGGTCGAGCAGGCTGATTGTCGAGGCCGTTGTTGCGTCTCCTCAAAAACTGTTTGGTGCCGCAATGGCGGTTGCTGATTAAATATCTGAAGGTAGGAAGGGTAAAAGAACTATCATTGGGCGGATGGCCTGCTGCAGCTGCCCCTTTCATTAAGCCTCTGGCGAGATTGGAATTAAAACTAAGGAGAGATCATGACAACACAGACAGCAAAGATTATCTGGACAAAAATCGACGAGGCACCCGCATTGGCCACCTACTCTTTACTACCCATCGTCAATGCGTTCACCAAAGCCGCTGGCGTTGTCGTCGAGACAAGAGATATCTCACTTGCCGGCAGGATCATCGCGAACTTTCCGGAGAATCTGACCGAGAGCCAGAGGCAGCCGGACGAGCTGGCCTACCTGGGCGATCTCACCCAGAAGCCGGAAGCAAACATCATCAAGCTCCCCAACGTCAGTGCTTCCATCCCGCAGCTGAAGGCGGCCATCCAGGAGCTGCAGTCCCAGGGGTACAACCTGCCGGAATACCCGGAAGAGCCGAAGACCGATGCGGAAAAAGCGCTGCACGCAAGGTATGCCAAGGTTCTGGGCAGCGCCGTCAACCCGGTCCTCAGGGAAGGGAACTCCGACCGCCGCGTGGCGAAAGCGGTAAAAGAATACGCCAAGAAGCATCCGGTCAAATTGGGTGCCTGGAGCGCGGAATCGAAGACGCATGTGTCGCACATGACAAGCGGCGACTTTTACCACAGTGAAAAATCCACCACTGTCGCCAAGGCCACAGACGTCAAGTTCGAGTTTGTCGACAAAGCCGGTAAGGTCACCATCCTGAAAGAGAAGTTGTCCCTGCAGGCAGGCGAGGTTCTGGACGGCTCGTTCATGAATGTGCGCACCCTCAGGAAGTTCATCGCCGAGCAGATCGAAGATGCCAAGAAGAAGGATGTGCTTTTCTCCGTGCACCTGAAGGCAACCATGATGAAGATTTCCGATCCCATCATGTTCGGCCATTTCGTCTCCGTCTTCTACCAGGACGTTTTTGAAAAGCACGCCTCCGTCTTCAATGAGCTGGGGGTCAATGCTGACCTCGGCATGGGCGATCTGTATGTGAAGATCAAGGCTCTGCCTTCCGCCAAAAGGGAAGAGATAGAGGCCGACATCCAGGAAGTTTACAAGAAGAGACCCGCCCTTGCCATGGTGGACTCCGCCAAGGGGATCACCAACCTGCATGCAAGTAACGACATCATCATCGACGCGTCGATGCCTGTCGTTGTCCGTGACTCGGGGATGATGTGGGGCCCGGACGGAAAACTGCACGATACCAAGTGCGTCGTCCCCGATACCTCCTATTCCGAGTGGTATCAGGAGTGCATAGCGTTTTGCCAGAAGAACGGCGCCTTCGATCCGACCACCATGGGTTGCACCTCCAACGTCGGCCTGATGGCACAAAAGGCCGAGGAATACGGCTCACACGACAAGACCTTTAAATCCCCGGGCAACGGCGTCATCCGCGTGGTCGACGCTTCCGGAGCGGTGCTGTTCCAGCACGACGTGGAGGAGGGCGATATATACCGCGGCTGCCAGGCCAAGGATCTGCCGATCCGCGACTGGGTCAAACTCGCGGTAAGCAGGGCAAGGGCAACCGGAGCGCCGGCCATTTTCTGGCTGGACAAGGCCAGGGCTCACGACGCGCAGATGATCGAAAAGGTCAACATGTACCTGAAGGATCATGACACGACCGGCCTGGATATCCAGATCATGTCCCCGGTGGAAGCGATGAAATTCACGCTCCCCAGGGCGAAGGCAGGCAAGGACACGATTACTGTAACAGGTAACGCCTTGAGGGATTACATCACCGACTTGTTCCCGATTCTGGAACTGGGGACCAGCTCAAAGATGCTTTCCATCGTACCGCTTCTGGCCGGTGGCGGACTCTTCGAGACGGGAGCAGGCGGCTCGGCTCCCAAGCATGTCCAGCAGTTCCAGCAGGAAGGGTACCTGAGATGGGATTCGCTCGGCGAATTCCTGGCTCTCGCAGTTTCGCTTGAGCACCTGTCCAATACCTTTAAAAATGAAAAAGCCAAGCTGCTCGCCGAGACGCTTGATCTCGCAAACAGCAAGTTCCTGGACAACAACAGGAACCCGGCCCGTAAAGTCGGCCAGATCGACAACCGTGGCAGCCATTTCTACCTGGCACTATACTGGGCCGAGACGCTGGCCGCCCAGACAAAGGACACCGAACTGCAGGCACGCTTTGCCAAGGTGGCCAAGCAGCTGCAAGAAAACGAGGCGAAGATCAACGAGGAGCTGATTGCGGCCCAGGGGAAACCGGTTGACATGGGCGGCTACTACCACCCGGACGATGCCAAAACGGAAAAGGCGATGCGTCCCAGCGCGACCCTAAATGCAATAGTCGACGCTATCGCATAAAGGTATAGGCAATAACCCTTGTAATATAAATCCAATAAACAGAGTAAAGGAGAGGAAAATGGCCAGAAAAAAGATTTCCCTGATCGGCGGCGGACAGATTGGTGGCGTGTTGGCTCAGCTTTGCGCACTGCGCGAGCTTGGTGATGTCGTTCTTTTCGACATCGTCGAGGGCCTTCCCCAGGGGAAGATGCTCGACATCGCCGAGGCGGCTCCGGTCGACGGTTTCGACGTCAACCTGAAAGGCACCAACAGCTACGAGGACATCAAGGGCTCGGACGTGATCATCGTCACCGCAGGCCTGCCGCGCAAACCGGGCATGAGCCGCGACGACCTGATCGAGGTCAACTCCAAGATCATGACCTCGGTCGCCGAGGGGATCAAGGCTAACGCACCGAACGCCTTCATCATCGTCATCTCCAACCCGCTCGACGCGATGGTCACCCTCTGCCAGAAAGTCACCGGCTTCCCGCACCACCGCGTGATCGGCCAGGCCGGTGTGCTCGACTCCGCCCGTTTCCAGGCCTTCATCGCCTGGGAGCTCGGCGTCTCCGTGAAAGACGTGAACGCCATGACCCTCGGCGGCCACGGCGACGACATGGTGCCGCTGGTGCGCTATGCGAGCGTGAACGGGATCCCCGTCATGGAACTGCTGGAGAACAAGTACAGCTCCAAGGAGAAGGCAGCCGAGGTTATGGCAGCCATGGTGAAGCGCACCCGCGGGGCAGGCGGCGAAGTCGTGGCCCTCTTGAAAACCGGTTCCGCCTTCTACTCGCCCGCCTCCAGCGCCATCGCTATGGCCGAGTCGATCCTCAAGGATCAGAAGCGCGTGCTCCCTACCTGCGCATACCTGAACGGCGAATTCGGCGTCAAGGGCTTCTACGTCGGCGTCCCCTGCGTGCTTGGTGCAGCCGGTGTCGAGCAGATCCTCCAGTTCAAACTCGATGCTGAAGAGCAGACGATGATGGACAAGTCCGTGGCAGCCGTCAAGGAGCTGGTCGGCAGCATGAAGTAAGGTTTGGGCAGTAAGCACCCGGGGGTAAGGAGGTTTCCCCTCCTTACCCCTTTTCTGCCTAAGAGCGCTAAGCTGCCGTTTTTCCCGACAATGTTGCTTGCATTTTGTATACAGCATGTGGTATAAAGCCATATTTGCCAGCCCGGAAGGGCATATAAGTCAAAGGAGCTATCTGGATGGAGAAAAAACTGCCGACAATCGAGATTATCGAGAAATACTGCAAGGGATGCCACATCTGTGTGGAATTCTGCCCGACCAAGGTATTGGAGATGAAAGGTTTCGTGGCGAGCGTCAAAAACCTTGAGGCTTGCATCAAATGCATGCAGTGCGAGCTGAGATGCCCTGATTTCGCAATCAAAGTGACAGCTTAATTATTTTTAGGAGGTATTGAAAGTGGCTAACAAAGTTGCATTCCTTCAGGGGAACGAAGCTGCCGCACAGGGTGCACTGTACGCCGGCTGCACATTCTTCGGCGGTTATCCGATCACCCCTTCCACCGAGGTGGCAGAGGTGATGTCTATTGAGCTCCCGAAGATCGGCGGAAAGTTTATCCAGATGGAAGACGAGATCGGCGCCATGGCTGCCATCATCGGTGCTTCCCTCACAGGCGCCAAGGTGCTGACTTCGACTTCCGGTCCCGGACTCTCCTTGAAGCAGGAGCTGATCGGCTATGCCTGCATCGCCGAGACCCCGGCCGTCATCTACAACGTCATGCGGGGCGGGCCTTCCACCGGCATGCCGACTGGTCCTTCCCAGTCCGACGTCATGTGCGCCAAATGGGGGACCCACGGCGACCACGCGGCCATCTGCCTGGTTCCGGCCTCCGTGCAGGAGATCTTCGAGGAGACCGTGCGCGCCTTCAACCTGGCCGAGAAATACCGCATGCCGGTCATGATCATGCCTGACGAAATCGGCGCCCACATGCGCGAGCGTATCGTGTTCCCCGAGCCGGGCGAGCTGGAAGTCATCAACAGGACCGCGCCTTCCGTCTCCCCCGCTGACTACAAGCCGTACGACACCAAGTTCGGCGATGTTCCTCCGCTGGCCGCTTTCGGCTCCGAGTACCGCTTTCACGTGACCGGCCTCAACAAGGCCGAGGACGGCTTCCCGACCACCAAGGCGTCCCTCGTGCAGGCCGAGGAAGAGCGCCAGATCCGCAAGGTCGACGCGAATATCGACGACATCGTCACCTTCGAGGAGTACCTTTTGGACGACGCGGAGGTTGCCATCGTAGCTTTCGGCTCCACCTCCCGCTCCGCCAGGTTCGCCGTGAACGAGGCGAGAAAGGCGGGGATCAAGGCAGGCATGTTCAGGATCAAGACCTTCTGGCCCTTCCCGGACAAGCAGATTGCCGCACTGGCCAAAAAGGTGAAGGCGATCATCACCCCCGAGATGAACCTCGGTATGTGCACCGGCGAAGTGAAGCGCTGTTCTGCAGGAAACGCGCCGGTATCAGGCATCTTCCGCGTTGACGGCGAGCCGATCAACCCGGGGCAGATCCTCGAAAAGATCAAGGAGGTTATGTAACATGTCTTTTGATTACGATAAATACCTGCGTCCCGGGAAGCTGCCGCA
>Ga0209317_1002499_pt1 | contig 13280 bp, 26 predicted proteins | sample RifGroB2_FD_183994 | JGI IMG/M metagenome (GOLD analysis project Ga0209317, IMG submission 183994) | Soil microbial communities from Rifle, Colorado, USA - Groundwater B2 (SPAdes) (version 2) | ecosystem: Environmental > Terrestrial > Soil > Unclassified | place: Rifle, Colorado | collected...
AGATGTAAGGCATACTTCATATAAGTTTACAGGTAATTTGAGAATATGTTACTTGGCTGTAAATAATAGATAAGTCTTTGAAAGTCAAAAGGTATTCTCTTATTACCCCTTCAAAAAGAGGTTTGAGAATTATTGCAGAAATTGCCGGATTTTTACCAGCCGGTTTGAGAAAAATTATATCTGCCGCCGAGCCTTTAAAAACCTCTTAATCCTTTATTGAATAAGCGTTTAAGCGTGTTTTTATATAGCGGCTGACCTATGCAACTTAGTTGCTATGGTTGCATAGGGTAAGCAACAATGTCACTTACCCCAGCCACTAAGGAACAACATCTTCCGGCCGCATCAGCCATACCCTTATATTATAGCGTTCCGATAAAGGTTTCAGTCTATCAAAGGAACCTCCGATCAGACTCTTTCTCTAAAATCAAAACAATGCCCGGCTTCTTTCCTGTCTGTAGAGCATAATAAAGACTCTGCCCTACAGACTCCGCCCACTTCGATGCGAAGTCAAATTCAATTGCGTACTCATCTGTGAGGCAGTCAACTCGGGCGCCGTCATCGAGGACATACTCGATGATCCCTCTGGCCTGCTTACACCATACCTCCTGATAGTCTTTTTCTTTATATTGATGGGCAGCCTGAATCGGCAGAGCTAAAACTATTAGAATGAATAGAAACATTAAGAGTAGTTTTTTCATTTAATATTTATAGTCTCCTTTCCCCATATCCCAGTGCCGGCACTGAAATAATTTGATAGAAGTCTATGATGATGTATAACTTTTTGAAGAGAGACACCCATCTCTTTAGCGACAATTTTACTTATTTGTTCTGTGGTGGGCATTTTAAGCGGTTGTTTTGAGTATTTATCTGCAAGCTGTTTATCGGTTTTATAATAAAAGAGAACTATTTTTTTAGCAGTCTCAAAAGTCTCTTTATTGAATATAGATAAACGAGGCGCATCATTTATAAATAAAACTTTTTCATTATCATCCCTTACTGGTTTACCGATCTCTGAATTCCATTTTTTAATTTGTTCATCAGACGGCACGCCGTAATGGATTGTAATTACATTGTCCTCATAATCTGCCCTTCCAGCAAAATATGCGTAGCGTCCTAAATCAGCATCAGGTGTAAGTTTTACAAATATTCCTGTGGCATTAGGATATTTCCCATACACTGCTTTTAAAATAGCCAAGAGCGAAGGTTTTACCTGTTCTCTTTTAATGTCGAACGGCACTATTGCTGTAGCTATTCTGGCCTTCCCACCATGATAGTTATCCTCCTTTATATCGACATTCATATTCGGCACCGCGCCGACCAACATAGCCTCAGGGATTGCCTTATCAATCTTTGATTCGCAGGAAATTAAGAGCATTGTTATGAGCAATAGAAATGTTTGGAAAAAACTTTTCATATCATCTCTCCCGATCCTTTTTTATATTCTTTTTTCCAGTAGCTCTCTTCTCTTTTTTACATTCCGGAGCGTCCGGATGGCACGCGCAATATTTAGAGTAATTATGGATGTGATAGCCTCCGCGCTTACGGTCATTGTGTCCGCCGCATGCGTCCGTTCTTCCGCCGTGCGCTAAAACATTCGATGCAGAAAAGAGAAAAATTACGAGCAGGAATAAAAGTTTTGTAAATGTATTCATCTTTTTCCTCCCATCCTACCTCTCTATTTCCCTTCCGAACCAGATGACCTTGCCATTGATGATAATCTGCTCCGACTCGGCTTCGAGAGGTTCATATTTTACGTTATCGCTTATTATCCGCACCTTTTTTGACGGATATATCACCTGTAATCTCTTTATCATTATAATATCATCCATCGCAATTGCATAGATGCCGCCCTGTGGGTCGATATAATTTCTATTGTGATCCACTAAAACAATATCTCCAGAATTCAATGTCGGCTCCATACTGTCGCCGCTCACACGGATTAATGACATATTCCGGGGATCGCCATGTTTCTGAATCCAATCTCTTTTAAAAGCGAGCTTTAGTTCAACTGCGGTTTCAGGGATTAGCCCGCCGCCCGCGCTGATTTTGCCGGATACCATAGGAATATAAATAAAGTCTCCATGCGGGGCTGCTTCTTCGCTGACACTAACAAGCTGTTTTAGTTCTCTTCTTTGGCGCAGTTGATTTTCTATCCATTCCTGTGTCTCAAAAGTGCTTTTATTAAATCGGTGACAAATATCGGAAAATGCCATCGTACCATAATTTGTAATATATGTTAACTCCCCTTCCTCTATCATCGATGATGGGGCTTGTGCATAGACCTCAAACGCTTTCTCTCTCTTTATAATCCCTTCGCCGGTGAGAAGCCAGTGAATATCTATATCTTTTTCTCTACATAGTGTAATTAAGATTTCAAGAGGAATAAAGTTGCGAGCCCTCCAAACCCCGAGTTTGCTCGGAGTAATGCCCAGCATTTTAGCCAGTTCCACATCCTTTTCTATATGAATCTCCGCCTTGAGCCTGTCAAAAATAATGTTTACATTTTGAAATTTTTCTCTTGACATTCATCTACACCAAGTATATAATCTACGCATGGTAAACAAATCGTTAATATTCAGGGGTAAAAAAAGCCTCATAAAAATAAATATCACCGAGCTTGCCCGCACAATTGGACGCACCCGGACATGGGTGTCTCTCGTCCTTAACGGACACAGGAAAGGCGATGCGACTCGTAGAGCCATAGCGAAGGCCCTCAATATGCCGTATGCGCGGCTATGGGGCAAGGCTGCTAAAAAAGCAGCGTAGGGGTTACCTGCGAATGCATTTATATATAAGGAGGTAGTCATGGCAGATCCTTTAGATTTTTTTTCAAATCCTGAAGGCGGGCAATCAAGGCGTCAATATAGCCTTGCGGCGGAGGAAGACATTCTCCGTCTGCGTCGACAAATTGCGATGCAGAGGCAGGCAGAGCGCCTGACTCTTGCATCAGCCCGCGCAATGCTAAAATCTCTATCCCATTCTGAACACTCATCAGGAGTTGTAAGTGAATAGCACAGCCTTGCAGATTCATATGGTCATAGGATGTAAAGAATCCGCACTTATCTTCAAGACACGGGCCGAAGCTGTTAAACGGGCATCCTTTCATGGTTTTAAGTATAAATTTTTTTGCGGGTTTAAGCAATGACAAAAGCCAAAAATAAATCGTCCGAGCAGACCAATATCTTTGACTGGCTTAAAAAAGCCGAGGAGCTTACCCGGCAGACAGAGTGCATCGTCAAAGGCGGACTTGACATTGATTCCGAGTTCAGAGCGGCTATATCTGAGGACATTAAACACGCCGTCGTTTCTTGCTCTGGCCGCGAGCTTTCCCGGTATGAAGTCGCCGCCCGCATGTCTGATCTGATAGGACAGGAGATAACCAAATCAATGCTCGATAATTGGTCTGCAGAGTCCCACGAAAAGCACCGTTTTCCGTGTCAGTTCCTTCCGGCATTCATCCTTGCCACGGGAGGGCAGCGCAGGGTATTTGAAGTATTAAGCAGACACTCAGGGCTTTTCGCCCTTCCGGGGCCGGAGGCGCTGAGGGCAGAGATTCAAAGGCTTGATGAAGAGGAGCGCAGGATAAAGGCAGAGAAGAGAAAGAGGAAAATCTTTCTTAAAGAAATTGAAAACGGAGGTAAGGAGTAAAAAGGCATGAAGAAACTGACAGCATTTCAATTGCAGGTAAAGTACTCCAGAGAAAAAATAATCCACGATATTTTGCGTATTCAATATGAGGAAAAATTGTCTTTAAGCAAGGCAATAAAAAAGTTCAACGATCTAACCGCATGGAATATTCAGTATGGGATCATCAGCAATGCCATTGATATGGCGAAACTCAACAAAGGCAAAAGCCGATCCATTTCAGAAAAAACTATCAGGCATTGGATTGCCCTTAAAAACAGACATGGCAGTATAGCGCTTGCGCCTGCAATTTCCCCTAAAAAAGAGACATTGGTTGCTGATATACGGCAGAAACTATCCGAGTTGAAACATACCATTGATGGCAGATACTACAGGCTCATAAACCTAATAGAAAATTTAGAAAGGAAGGTTTTTAAGAATGGCAAAGAAAAGTAATCCAACAGATGATCAACTCGTTGCGGTGCAGCAGCAGTATGAGGCGGAAATCGAGAAATTAAAGACCTCAATAGAAGACCGCGAGGGCATAGGCGTTCTTAAAAAAATTCAGATGGACAGGGCATATAATGACCTGATAGAGGCAATGACCTTATATAAATTGAAGGAATCCAAGTCTTACAGAGACAATGGACTTACGTGGGAGCAATTCTGCGAGACCATAGGGCTGGAACGCCGCACGGTTGACAATATTATTAATGATATCCGCCCCATATACCTGAGATTTTCGGAAAACGTTTCCGTTTTTTTTGGAGTGGAATTCAATAAAATCAGGCTCTTAGGAAAATCAATTCCGGAAAATGTTTCCGGAATTAAGGGTAACCTCATTGAATATGACGGCGAGCAATACCCAATCACGCCGGAAGGCATAGCTGCAGTTCTTACCGCTATACAGGAGACACATAAAAAACAGACCGATGAACTGATAGCGAAGCAAGAAGAAGCTCTCACGGACAAAGACTCAATACTGTCTGACCTTAAAGTCAGCCACAAGCGTCTACAAAAAAAGACAGAAGAACTTGAAATGCAGATACCGAAGCCAGATGACGACAGTTGGGCATCAGAGCCTTTGTCTCAGATAGAAAAATCCCTCTATGAGTTTATGAACCTGCTTAATCATTTTGTCTTTGCCCCCGATTTGGTCGGCAAGGGTAAAGTTGCAGGCAACATAAAAGCAAAGGTTGAGGGTCTTTATCAGGCAGGCTATAGGGCGTTCCTTGAATTCATCGATAAGTGGGAATCATACACCGGGCATAAGGTAAGGTAAGGAAATGAAGGCAGTAACGATAAAAGAGATAAGCATTGCTGCCGGCAAATCGCGTCAGGCGATAGAGAAACGCGCTCTCAAAGAATCATGGAGACCATGCGGCGTAAGAGTAGAAAACCACAAAGAGACACGCATATATAATGTCAATGATTTGCCGCATGATATTCAGTTATTATTCCCATCTTCTATGGACAGTCCCGAATCTACGGCTTTGCCTCTACGAGTCATGACCGTAATTCCGGCTATTAATGATGACGCCAGAAAGACAGCCCTTGCCCGGTTTGATCTTGTGAAGGCATGGGAGAGCTATAGGGCATCACATCAAGGCTTGACTGCCGACATAGATAAAGAATTCGTCTCAGGCTATAACTCAGGCGTAACATATCAAAGCCTCCATAATATATTAGGCGAGGCCTCTCGTGGAACGCTCTATCGATGGAAATCACAGCTTGACGGCTCCACAGAATATAATCGCCTCGTTCCGCAATACGGCAAGACAGCGCAGGCGCAGCGGCTTAACGAACTTGAGGAAAAGGTCTTTCTTACATTTCTTCTCAGCCCCAATAAAATCAGGATTGGCACAGCTATCAGGCTCACCCGCTTTGCGCTTGAGCGCAGGGGCTACCGGCTCGATAAATGCGATATGACATTTCGCCGCTACGCCGAGGACTTCAAGTCCCGGCAGTATGATAAATGGGTGCTACTGCGCGAAGGCCAGAAAGCGCTGCGCGACAAAGTAGAGCCTTACATTAAGCGCGATCCTTCCGTGCTTCAGGTCGGCGACGCCCTTGTCGCAGACGGCCACAGGCTTAACTTTCAGGTTATCAATCCCTTCACCGGCAAGCCGTGCCGCGCAACGCTGCTTGCTTACGTGGATTGGAAGTCTTACGACCTTGCCGGCTACGAGATCATGATCAATGAAAACACCCAGTGCATTGCCTCAGCCATGAGAAACGCAATACTGCGGCTCGGCAAAATGCCGGTCGTAAGCTATCAGGATAACGGCAAGGCATTTCGCGGGAGCTTCTTTACAGGCACGGATAATTTTGAAGAGTCCGGATTTTATGGGCTATTCGGTAGGCTCGGCATAGTGCCTGTTTTTGCAAAGCCTTATAATGCCCGTTCAAAGATAGTTGAACGGTGGTTTTTGGAATTTTCTAACACATTTGAAAGGCTATTCCCGTCATTCATCGGCTCATCAATTGCCGACAAACCTGCGTATATGCTCAGGAACGAAAAGCTCCACAAAGCGCTTCATAACGAATACATCCCAACTATAGAAGAGGCAGTCATGCTGCTTGAGTGCTGGCTTGAATTTCACCGCTCTCAGGAATGTCAGCATGTGCCGGGAAAGACAATCGGAGAGGTATTTAATGAAGGCAGGGGCGCGGGAGTAAACATTGCCGAGCTCGACGATCTGATGATGGATATGAAAATTACGAAGCCGGACCGTAACGGCATTCGCTTTTTAGGCCAGCATTATTATGATGAGAATCTTCTCGGCATCCGCGAGCAGGTATATATCCGCTACAGCCTCTTTGATCTCTCGCACATAAAAGCCTATGCGATAAACGGAGAGCATATCTGCAATGCTTATCGCGTGATGCCCGTGCATCCGCTCGCAAATGTCCTCGGCACACCGAAGGACATGGAAGCAGTCAAACAGCAGATATCCGCTCAGAAGCGGGCGGAGAAAAAGACCATACAAGGATCAAAAGAACTCATGCGGCTCGGCAAGACAGCAGAGCTTGACTGGCAGAAAGTAATAGAAATATCGCCGCGCATAGCTGACAGACTTGAGGCAGAGAATATACAGACACCGGCGATAGAGGAGCAGATTCCGGAGGAATGCGTAAGCGGATACGGGGACAGTCCCGAATCTACGGCTTCGCCCGTAATTCAGGGACAGTCCCCTACTGCTGAAGTCGTGAGACTTGAGCCGGAGGGCAGGCCGCTATTTGGAAATAACATCGAGCGCTACGAGTGGCATTTGCAATACGGCATTCTTACTAATGAAGACGATGCATGGTGCGTGTGGTTCAGAACTACGGATGAATTTAAGATGCTTTATACGGCTTTTCAAAATCAGGGAAAGGAGATAGAGGCGGGGCAATAAAAAAGGCTGCCGTTGGCAGCCCACATCTTAAGGTTAAGGAGATGATACCAGAATGAAAAAAGTTTTTGCAAGGACTTCCAATGTCAACAGTTTTGTATCAGCGATGACGAGGCTTCTTAAGCGTGAGGACGGCATACCGGGAATGTCTTTACTTTTCGGCGAACCGGGTCTCGGTAAGACCCGGACGACATTATGGTGGTGCGCCCAGAATGACGGCGTATTCATCCGCACTAAAAAACTCATGACCGGCAGGTGGCTGCTTGAGGAGATAGTCGCCGAACTCGGCGAGGCTCCCATGCGCCGGACATCCGAGCTATTCCGGCAGGCCGTAGATCAACTCCTTGAGAGGCCGAGGACGCTTTTTGTGGACGAGGCTGATTACTTAGCTCATGACGCCCGTGTGATTGAGACACTCAGAGATCTACACGATACAACCGGCACTCCGCTTGTGCTTATAGGTATGGATCAGGCTGACAAGAAGCTAATGCGTTTCAAACATCTGTATGACAGGTTCTCGGAGATAGTCAGATTCGCGCCGCTTTCCGCTGCGGATGTTAAGTCAGTAGCAGAGCAGATGTGCGAGGTTAAGCTCGCGGATGATGCGGTCTCCTACATTCACGGACAGGCAAATCGTTTTAGGCGCGTGGTGGTCTGGCTCTATAAGGCTGAATCTATCGCAAAGGCAAACAGCCTGAAGGAAGTAACTACGGCGCATCTGCAGGGGGTAAAAAAATGACTGTCATCCTGAGCAAGCAACAGGACAATAAAGAAAAGATATGGAAAACGATCAGGGCCTTGCGGGACTTCAATGTCGAGGAAGTCTCAATAGTGGTCAACGTCGCACACTCAATAGTGTCGAGATATATATTTCAGCTATATCAGGCAGGATATGTCCGTCCGGCGGGAAAGTGCAAAGAAGGCAACGGAAGAAAACGCCAACTCTGGCGGCTTGTGAAAAACACAGGCCCCAAAGCGCCCCTGCCTTGCAGGTGTCTTTACGACCCCAATATTGACGACCTTGCGGCAGTAAAGGAGGTCAAAGATGTGGCTTGACATACTCAGAAAAGAAGTCGCTGCAAAGGGGCCCCAGCAGGTCGCCAAAGAGCTTGGCACCAGCCGCTCTACGGTTGACATGGTTTGTCAGGGGAAGTATCCGGCGAGCACGGCGAAAGTAGAGGAGCGGATAAAAACGATCTACGGCAACAACGGCGGCATAGACTGCCCTGTGCTCGGCGAGATCACGCCGAACGCCTGCGCTGAGAAGTGGAAGCTCGCAAAAAAGATAGGAGGCTTTGCATCGAATCCCGAAACGATCAGGTTATATGCGAGTTGTAAAAAATGTTCGGTAAGGAAATGACTATGCAGACAGCAGAGAGACAGAGCGGCATAACGCCAGTCCAGATACGGAAAATCCATGCCCTCAAAAACCGGCTCGGCTGGAGCGATGAGCAATACCGGGAATATTTGATGACCGAGGGCGCCGGCTTTGCGACAAGCTGTAAGGATTTGATCGAGGACGAAGCAGAAAGGCTTATCAGAAAAATGGAGCTTGCAGCCGCGGCAAAGGGAGTGTGGAAGCGCTACAAGGGGGACAGTCCCGAATCTACGGCTTCGCCCGTAAATCCGGGACAGTCCCCTAAGAAATACGATGAGTTTGGAAAGCGTCCCGGCATGGCATCGCCCAAGCAGCTCCGCATGATCGAGGCTATGTGGGCGGATGTCTCTAAATACAAGAACAACAGCGAGGCAAGGGAAAGGGCATTGAGGTATTTCCTGCACCACATTACAGGAGTTGACAGACTGGAATTTTTAGAATCCCGGCAGGTGCAGAAAGTAATCAAAGCATTACAGCGAATGAACCCCGAAGGAAGGACAAGATGAAACCTAAAAAGTTTTTCGAGTTCCTTGAAGTGATTGATTTATATGAAGACGAAGGCTATGCATTCGAAAGGAGGGCTTATGAAACTAAGAGATGCAAGGCTTTGCGCTGATTGCGACGAGGTGTATGAGGCATTTGGCATATATGCCTGCTGCCCGGCGTGCGGCTCGGAAGCGTTTACTCTCATCAGCAAGTGGCTTCCAACAGTCGCGGATTTTGAGAAATGGGTTAAAGAAAAAGAGGGGCAGCCTGTTGACGCAGGACATGCCCCGATGATGAGGTGAAGCTATGAGCATTATAACACAAGAGAAACATGAGGGGACTGTCCCAAGATTTACGGGCGCAGCCGTAGAATCGGGACTGTCCCCGGTAGTAGATGTGGAGTTCGACGCGCTGCGGAGCTACAAGCAGGAATTTTTCGATCTCTACGGAGAGTTGCTTACAGTCGCGCATGACACCGGATGCAAGTATCTGATCACGGATAGGGCAACCGCACGGGTGATGGAAGTCCGCACCGCAGCGGATCTGACAGGCAGCGATGAGAGCGCGGACTGGCTGTCGCTGTCATCGGTAATGCTCTCAATACAGCGCGAGGCAGAAGAGTCAGACGACTGCTGCGAGATATATCACCGCGCAGCGTATCTTGCAAGCAGGGCGTCTGTAATAACGCAGAAAATGCGGAGGTAGCTATGGATATCCAATGCGATAAATGCGGGTCTGCAATGATCGAAGACAGCAGTTTTGAGATAGAGTCTTACCGCTGTTGGAACTGCGGCAATAGGCGCTATCCCGGATACCCGAAGCGTCCGGGCAACATCGAGCTATGCGCCAGTTGTGGAGAGGAGTTTGACCGGAAATTTTCGAATCATATTCTCTGCGATGTACGCAGGGAATCCGATAAGTTCGTTTTGGGAAACAGAAAGAGAGCGAAAAAGCGCAGAGAGATGATGGAGGCAAGGCATGACAGCGCAGTGTAACACGGAGCTAATGCGCTCCGTCGAATTGAGCGACCGGTTGAAATCCGGCCGCAAACAAGGAGGAAGGAAATGGCAGGAATGTATGACATCGAGTTGGCTACGCAGAGATATGCCGATGCCCGCAGCGCGGTAGAGTCCGTAGTCTCGGCGATCGAAGATGAAATGGCGGCAGTTAAAAAGCGGCACATGGCGCGGCTTAAAAAAGCCGTGGCATCAATGGCTATGTTCAGAGATGAGCTTACTCTCGACATTAGAGATAATGTCGATCTGTTTACTAAGCGCCGCACACAGATTTTTTATGGAGTAAAAGTAGGCTTGCAAAAACAGAAAGGCGAGATCACATGGGCGGACGAGGCGCAGGTGCTGAAGCTCATACATAAGCACTTCCCGGACATGGCGGAGTCGCTCATTAAGTTTACGGAAAAGCCGCTCAAATCCGGCCTCGCACAGCTTGCGGTTGCCGATCTAAAAAAGCTCGGAGTAGCGGTAGAAAATGACACGGATGTTGTTGTGATCAAAGATACGGTCAGCGAGGTAGAAAAGCTCGTCGTGGCGCTGCTCAAGGATGAGGAAATCAAGGAGGCAGCATGAAAGATTGCACTACATGCGAATACAGAAAAAAGGTAACCTCAAAAATTCAAGGGCAAAAGATACCTGACGGCACAGGCAAATGCACGAGATCAGGCGGACATTGCGACCCTGACATAGTATACGGCTACATCGGAGAGCCTCCGAGAAAACGAAAAGAAGCAAAGGAGATAGCGTGAAAAACATCGATGTGAAATGCGAATGCAAGACCTGCGGGATGAAAGTGGAGATCGAAATGCGCGATCTTAAAAATGGATTTACGTGCCCTAAATGCGGGTGCGAGGAATATCGGATACTGCTGTAAGGCCGAAACTATCATTATCCTGATAGCAGGATAATGATAGTCGCAGCGTGATGCGCTGCCTGATGAGGCCATGAAATGAGACATGCGGCAAGCATAGAGACGAGCGACAGGTTGCAAAAAGTTCTGGACGTGCTGTTTGACAGGCAGTGGCACAGCACGCTTGACATTATGCAGCGGACATATCTCTGTGCTGTCGGCTCGGCGATATCGGAACTCCGCGCCAACGGTATCAGCGTTGAATGCCGGTGCGCCGCAAAGGGGAAGTATGAATATCGCCTTGATGACGGGAGGCTGTTTGTATGAGAAAGTTTCTCCTTGAGATTGGCAGATATTTCGAGACCGTTATCAGCTACGGCGGAGATAAGAGGGTTATCCGCATATCAAAAGAAAATCTCTGCTGTGAGCAGGTCAAGAAATTTGCATTTTTCACCTGCCCTGCCCTCGGCATTGTCAGACTCAATATAAATTACTGCTTTGTCTGCGGGAAAAAGCTGGAGAGATAATGGACTGGATAAAAGAGATAGAATTTGAGGATTTACTTGAAAAAGATGCCGGGTTAATATATCAGCACTGCGGCATAGAGATATTAATGAGCCTTTGGCAGAATCTTCCGGGCATTACGCTTTATCTCAGCGAAAAAAATCTTTTTGAGATGAAGAAGCGGTATATCCGTATTAATTATTGCAAGGACGATCCGGCATACAACGCAAAAGCATTGGCTGTAAAGTTGCAAGTCTCGGAAAGGTTTGTCTATGAGTCGCTGGCTACGACGGCAGAGAAGGACGACAGACAGGGAAAATTGATATGAACCCCTTGACAGCCCCGGAGCTTTCATATAATAATGAAAGTGCGAACAACCTTGTAGGGGCTGTCCCTGCCCTCGCAATTTATCGCGAAAAAGGGGTGATTTGTTTTTGGGCGTTTCAGTTGCCCGCAGAGTCCTTGCGTCGTGAGGCGCAGGGCAGGTTCCTACAAGGCCTGTCGCAACTCTGCGGGCTTTTTGTTTGCCCGCAACGCGAAAAAACTTGTAGGAGGCTTACCATGACAGACCGCATCGAAGCGGCGGATAGGCTCACTGTCTGCGCCGCAAAACTATCCTTTATCACAGATATCTTTTCTCAGGACGAAATCCGCACATTCCGCTTTTCAGAAGACGGCATGAGCGGGTTTTACTTTGTAGTCTCGGAAATCGAGCAAGAACTTAGTCTGATAGCAAAGGAGGTGTAAGATGAATGATGTAATGGTTATCGAAGGAATGGAGATTGAGAGGATTGAGTATCAGGGGCAGCCGGTATTGTCGCTGCCGATGGTGGCACAGCTTCACCGTAAGGAAACGAAACTCGTCTGGCAGAATTTCAAAAGGAACATTTCGAAGTTCACGGAGGGGGTGGATTTTTATGATTTACCTCAGTCGCTTTGGTCGGGTTTTTGGTATCCTCAAAAAGAGGATACCAAAGGGGTCAAAGACGATACCAAAAAAGGACATAAAGGACATAAAGGCAGCATGATATTTCTGTCCCTTAGGGGCTATATGAAGGTAGCTACAACCTTTACTGATGACCTTTCTTGGAAAATCCGCGACATGCTCATCGACAGCTACTTCAATCTCAGGGAGCTTCAGGCTATCGCAAAAGACCTTATTGCACTGAAGGCCAAAGCTGACGAGGCTGAAACGTGGAAAGACAAATATCTGCATATGCATGAGGAGGTTTATCAGATATTCAAACAAAAGCTCATAAAGAAGCCGCCGCTCACAAGAGACGAGATTGAGCGCATCAAACAAATGTATGCCGAGGGATACAGCGCCAGAGAGATAGGCCGCGCTGTAGAAAGGACAGGGTCAACAATTTACCATGTTCTTGCCAACGAACTATCCGAAGACGAGATGAAAAACTACAAAAAGATTCGCGGTAAAGATTGGGGAAAGAAAAAAGACTGAGCGGTTGCCCCCTAAAGCCCTCTGCGGGAGGCCGGCAGAGGGCTTTTTCTATGGGAGTTACCCTGCGCGACAGGGTAAGTTGATTTAATCCTCTTTTAAATAGTCTTTTATCGCCTCTTTAATCTCCTGTAAATCGCTATCAGTCAGCTTCAAAACCGGTCTTGCAGGGATGGTTGCCTTTTTGCCTCTGCCCGCTTTACCGCCGAATTGATGTATGGCTGCTTGTTTTTTGTTAGTGCCTACCAATGCCGAATCATTATCATATTTTTCCGCCACGGATGCAGCCATTTGCCCGGTGTCTTGCAAGGTCTTTCCTCCTTGCCTTTGCGCCCTTTTGGAAGGCTTCCATCGAGGCCGTCCTTCCTGCTCAAAGTTTTCCTCTACGGCGTCATGCATTACGCCTGCAATTTTACGCATCAAAGGCTGTCTGTTTTGAATACGACCGGCAAGACGGGTAAGTTCTTTTTTTACTTCTCTGTCGTCAATGTCGATTTTAATCATTGCGTTTATAGAGCTTTGCTATGTCTTTGTTATAGCCCTGCATATCGGGCTGCCACGCGGCCTTGCCGGG
>Ga0209317_1002501_pt1 | contig 13263 bp, 11 predicted proteins | sample RifGroB2_FD_183994 | JGI IMG/M metagenome (GOLD analysis project Ga0209317, IMG submission 183994) | Soil microbial communities from Rifle, Colorado, USA - Groundwater B2 (SPAdes) (version 2) | ecosystem: Environmental > Terrestrial > Soil > Unclassified | place: Rifle, Colorado | collected...
CAACGTTTTTTTTGATTTTTTCATAAACATAAAAAGTTTGATGAAACCAAGTTCATCAAACTTTCTGTATTATCAATGTTGATTAGCCTTTTAGAGCTTTTCACCAACCATTTTTGACTAATATGCCCAAAAAGCACAGATTACAAAGTCAGCACCGCGGAAGATAGCCACACTCTGTTCTTCCAACTTGAAACCCGGAACTTGAAACTTGAATCTTCTTTAGTACCCCAACTCTTTTCCTTTTTTAATGGCCGGAATTCCATACTGCATCCACACAGGCATAGGATCGCCTTTCAGGTAATGATCGAAAAACTGCTTCATTCGGATAGTTAAATCCATTCGGTTGGCCCAACTTTCGGCTTTCAGGTTGTGAGCTTCGTTGTTGTAAGTCAGCATCCAAACCGGCTTATTCAAACGACGCATGGCGGAAAACAACTCAATTCCCTGGGACCAGGGTACCGCGCCATCGTTATCGTTGTGCATAATCAGCAGTGGGGTTTTTATTTTAGGCACATAAAAAAGCGGTGAATTTTCAATGAATTGCAAAGGTTTATCCCACAGCGTTCCACCAATCCTGCTTTGTGAATATTCGTACTGAAACATGCGCGAGAGTCCCGATTCTCCACGAATGCCACCATAAGCGCTGGTCATATTGGCAACCGGAGCGCCGGCCATTGCTGCAGCAAACATTTCGGTTTGGGTAATCAGCCAGGCCGTCTGGTATCCGCCCCAACTCTGTCCCTGAATACCGATTCGTTTACGGTCGATAAACGGGAACAAACTACTCATAACCTGAGTTCCGCTAATGACTGCATCGAATGCCGACTGACCCGGATAACCATCCGTGTAAGTAATATCAGGAATAAAAACAATGTAATCGTTGCTGGTATAATAAGTCCGGTTAACGGTAGACCGGGTTGGTGCAGGCGTAGTATATTCATGAAGGTTATCGGCATTACGCTCGTAGAAATACACGATCATCGGATATTTTTTATCCGGATCGATGGTTTCAGGAAAATACAGTAATCCTTCGAGTGATTTACCGGAGAAGGTATCCCAATGCACCAAATGTACACCTGGCCATACAAAATCTTTTTGTTGCACATTCGATTGTGAAAGCTGGTGCCGGTTTTCGAACAACATATTTCCGGTCCACAGATCAGGAGAAGTGTTCACATTTTCACGCAACCAAATCAGAGATTCAACATTTTTTGCCTTTGCCAGATTTTCGAATTTAAAGTCTTCCATCAGCAACATTCGCGGTTCGGTATAATTACGAAAATCTGCTTTAAAATATCCTTCAGATTTGTTTTGTTCATCGAACGCATGAAGTATAACCGGTTTAGTGGTGTCAATAAATTCCTCTTCCGGATCAAGTTTCTGGTAACGAAATCTCAGGTTATTTTTCCGGCCATAATTACGCGTTGCATTAACCGGCACTTTAACTCCATTCAAATCAACCTTCCATAGGTCGTAACGATCGTAAAGCAGCACATAATTGTCGTTTTCCGACCAGCCGGCAATTCCATAAGGATTTGGATTATCGGGCATATCCCAGCGTTCATCGCAAAACATAGCCGGAATTTTGGAACTAATATCCAGAATATCGGTGGAATTAATGTTGGTTGAACGGGCATAATAGGTACTGTCGGCAGGATCGTACCAAACCACGTAATTGCCACCGGGTGATAAGGAAACCGATGATTTATTCTTAACCATGATCCTTTTAATCCCTGTTTCGATGTCAACCAGGTAATAGTCGGCATTCGGTTTGCCTGTCCACGAAGACTCCAGCTTATAGGGAGAATTATCTATACCCAAAGCAACCCGTCCGTTTCCCTTTTGAATCGTTCTTACCTCTCTGATAGCAGGATCGCCCAACTGTAAACATTTCAATTTATCAACCAGATAAACTGCTTTATAAGTTCGTTTTTTTTCCTTTTCCAGATTGACTTTCTGCTCGGGTTGCAATTCAACGTCTTTCCATGACCATATGTCCAGCATCGGTTTTTCGTCGTCAAGAAGGGTGTCTTTGGGCTCAGCTTTCGGTTTTCGGTTGGTTCCGAAAAACAGGTATTGCCCGTTTTCAGAAAAGCTGAGATCAGCAAACTCTGACGGAGACCAGCCCAAAGGCATAGACGAGTCGGATACATCTACCTGTTTTGGTTCGCCTGTGGTGATCGATCCGTAGTATAAACCGAAAACTTTTTCCTTGATAGTATCAGTCGAAAATAAAAACCCAAACCGGCCGCCATCCTGACTGGATGTGATCTTTTTAGCTGTCCCGGGCTGCTTAAAAATGACATTCGTCTTCCTGGTTTCGGTGTCAAATACCAGTATTTCAGTCCGATCAACTGAATCTTTTGTTTGACGGATGAAAGTAATGCTTTGACCCAAAGGCGCATAATAATACTCGGTTACATTCTGAAAACAGACCGTATCGCCTGTGGCCGCCTGAAATAAGATCAATTGACTTTTTTGATCGTCAGGCTGATCACTCTTTTTTTTACTTTTTGGTTCGTCTGGTATCTTATCGGTTTCTTTTTCAGCTTTTTTCCCCGGTTTTTTCATGTCGGTCAGAAAAGCTATCCAAAGCGCGTTTTCTTTGGGCAATGAAAATTGTTTCAAATCAGGAAAAGCATAAACCTTATTCTTCTTGAAAATCAGGATTCCCAGGCTATCTTTAGGCATTAGTTCTTTTTTCACCTTCTTCTTTTTGGCGCTCCTGACAGAGTCTTCGGGTTGTTTAATTTTATAAACGATAAAGTCTGATTCCGGCGAAAAACGGGCATCAAACCCTCTGGCAAGCGTATCAGCTTTCTTTGAATCAATGGTCTTAATGATCAACTCGCCGTCGCCCTTTTGTGGGTTCAGCTCAAATGCAATAAATCTTCCGTCGTTGGAAATAAGTGGCTTGCCCAAAACCTGCCATTGGGCAAAATCATCGGTTGAAAGAGGTTTCTTTTCAATATTCTGTGCAGGAACAAGTAAAGAGGTAATAAAGAGTAGAAATAATAATCCCGTTCGTATCATAATCGACTTTTTTCAAAGATAGTTCTCAAAGATAAGGTTTGAGAAACAATTGTTCAAGATTAAAACAGTCGAGCAGGGTTTTACCATTAAGGAGGGTTAAAATATTACCTTATAATTGATCATCTCTGGCCAAAAAATATTCCAGCTAATTAAAAATAAACGATCTGAACATACTAAAAAGAGGTGATTGATAGTTTTACTTACGATTGTATTTTGATAATTCATAAAAAAGCTATCGGTATACGAACTAATCAATCAATTCCCGGTAGAACCTTTCAAGGGCAGATTTATCTGCCCTTGTTTATTTTCAGGAAAGTAATCAGTGGTCAGTGTTCAGTCGCAATATGTCCAGTTTTTTTCCTTTTTCAAATTTGTTGCGGGTTGCAGGTTACATGTTCTCGTAGTGCGAAACTCGTAACGTTCATTTCTGAGAACTGCGACTGATCACTGACCACTGATTACTTTTCCTTTTTTCTAATGACTATTGACTTTTTCCTCTTTATTTTACAGCTTTCAGCCACGCTTCGGCCATCAGCGAATTGCCTGCCATAGATGGATGAACACCGTCGGCGGTCCAGTATCTGCCAGGCGCATACTTCTGAGCCTCGTCAAAAATAGTCTGAAATGGAACAAAAACACAGTCAAATTCTTCTGCCAGTTTTTTTGCTGAAGCACGGTACCCATCAAATTCAGGAAACCATTTTTCATCAACAGCAGAACCATCCAGAACAGCAAAAGGCTCACCAATAACCAGCTTAATATCTGGCAGCATTTTTTTTGTCAATACCAGCAACTGCCGGTAGTCGTTTTCATATTTTTCAATCGTTCCGTCGTATTTGCCATTCAGCTTGTGCCAAAAATCGTTTACCCCAATCAGAATACTGAGTAAACTTGGTTTCAGATCGAAACAATCTTTTTGCCAGCGGTCGGCCAGTTGAAAAACTTTATTGCCGCTAATCCCCCGATTGTAAATGGACAGTTGTTGAGCTGCCATTGTGTTTAATAAGCTGGAAGCAGCCAGAAAGGCATAGCCCGAACCAAAAGACACAGGCGAATTAGCCTGTTGCTTAAGTTTTTCGCGACCAGCATCAGTAATCGAATCTCCCTGAAAAAGGATCACATCACCAGTTTTAAGTGAATTAATCAAGTCTTTCCTTTTCGCTGCCTTTGATGGCATTGTGGCCGCCAGTATATCAGGAATTGCAGCAAGCCCAACAGCTGTTGCTGCAGCATTTCTTAGAAAATTACGCCTGTTAATAGTCATTGGATCAGAGTTTAAGTAAAGTTTGAATCAGGTGTTGCAGTCGTTCCCTGACAGGTAATAAAGGTAATTCAATTACCTGATAATTCAAATCGGCATAAGTATCTAATACTATTTGATGAATTCTGACAGATTCTTCAAATGATTCTGTCCTGATCAGATCATTTTCAAATATTTCCTCCCAGGGAGGAGTTACAAAAACGTATGGAGCATAACGATATTTTGATGTGCACTCCGATAAAATTTTTGGAGCACCAAAACCATGATAACGGGCAAACGCCAGTTGATCAGGAATTCCACGGTCGGCAAATGCGATAGTATTCACGGGCACCGATTCGAAAAAATTAATCCTTTTTGTTAAGACTTCCTGCTGAAAAAGTTTCGGATTTTTCCAGGGAAGAACTTCTCCTCCTGAATTAAGCTGAGATTCGATCAATTCACGGGCAAACTCTCCGGAACAAAGGTATCCGCGCTTTCTGAGCTCCTCAATCAGTACAGTTTTACCAAATCCGGGGCCACCGGTAATGATATAGATTTGTTTTTCAAACATACGACTGATACAGTCCCAAATTTCAGGTTCCAAATTCCAGGTCTTTCGATCTGGAATTTGGAACCTGAAATTATCTCGCCAATACTTCCAAACACATGCGGCTGTTGTGATACGGGCATTTCCAGAAACCAGCTTTATCACCATTTCTGTTTGGAATTCCTTCGTCCGAAATACTCCAAAACCACTCCCCTCCTGCGCGGTCTATCAGATTTTCTGAAATATATTTCCAACAGTTTAAAGCCTTATCAAGCCATTCCTGATCATTAGTCAATTCATAGGTATTCAGGAATCCAACCACAGCCTCCGACTGAACCCACCAATGCCGATCAGTTTCCAAATGGCCTTTGTCGGTCTCATATACCATGCTGCCGTCTGCACGCAATCCCTCACAGGCAGCTTCGGCAATTTTTATGCAGATTTTCTGAACCTGAGCCAATAATTCCTGATCACCCAATACCCGTGCACCTTCATCTATCAGCCACGAGGCTTCAATGTCGTGACCATAAGAAACGATGGTTGATCTGGTATTCCAGTTTTCATCAAAGAACAGGTCCAGATGAAAAGTCTTCTGATTGACGATCTTTTCTGTAAAAATCAGAATCAGGTTTCGCAGTTGCTTTTCCAATTCCTTGTCTTTCCAAACCCGAAAAAGATTGGTATAAGCTTCCAGAATATGCAAATGCGTATTCATGGTTTTCTTTTCATTCTCATCTTTTTCGCTCAACCGAAGGTCTTCAAGTAACTTCCAATCGCGGCTGTAGGCTTCAAAATAGCCATTTAGTTCAGGATCGAAACTGTATTTTTCAATGATCACGAATAGTGCGATAGCTGTTTGCAGGCTTGTCTCATCTCCTGAAGCGCGGTAATGTTCGCTAAAAGCGTAAATAAAAAAGGCCTGTGAATAAATCTGCTTTTTTGTATCAACAGGTTTCCCATCGAACGAAATAGTCCAATAGGTTCCGCCAAATTCAGCATCAAAAAAATGATCCAGAATATAGGCTTTGGCTCGGTTTGCCATTTCAAGATAAACCGGATTTTTCTCCTGAAGATACGCCGAAGAAAATGACCAAAGAATACGGGCATTCAGGATTCCTCCTTTATCAGCCTGCGGAATCAACTGCCCGTCACCTTTAATCTGGCCATAAAAACCTCCATGCGATTCGTCGACCATTCTTCCAGCCCAAAAAGGGAGAATATTATGCCTCAACTCTTCTTTAACTTGCTGTTTGAGCTCTATAATATTGTTTTTCATTCGTTTATATTTTTCACCACATAGGCCAATCGTCATCTTGTGTATAACGACGATCTCAGCGTCTGTTTATTTGGAAGTATTCCTTTTCAGTTCAAGCTGTTCCGAATTTTCCCTGACTTTTTTATCAGAAAGCGGATAGAACAACATCCCAATGAAAGCCAGTACACAGCATGCTGCAGGCATTAAACTGATCATGATGTGCTCTCCAAATAAGGTCTCCGAACTTTGTTCTACTGCATCAGGCATGTAATGAAACACTGCCAGAATCCATCCACTCATCGCTGAGCCAAAAGCCCAACCCAGTTTCTGGGACATGGATGATGAAGAAAAAATCAATCCTGTTGCACGGCGTCCTGTAATTAGCTCCTGGTGATCCACAATATCAGCAAACATCGACCACAATAACGGAAGTACATATCCGGCGAAAAGAGAAATCATGAACTGAAAAATAAGAATCCAGGTAATATCATTCGGGATGAAATAGAAACCTGTACTTAATATTCCGGCAATTAACATGGCAATCATATACGTTTTTTTCTTACCGTATTTTCTGGAAATGGCTGGTGCCGCCATTACACCAATTAAATTGGCAGCCTGACCAACCAAAAAATAAATCGTGGTCATGTCCCATCCGGTTCCAGCCATCCGATAGTTTACTTTCACATAATCTCTGAAGAAGTAGATAGCTACGCTGTCGCGGACAGCATTAAAAAGCAAAGCAGCCAAACCAGTTGCTACCAAAATCCACCAGGGAGCATTATGAAACAAGTTCTTCAAGTCCTGCTTGATTGAAACATTGTCTTCGCTCTCAATTTGGGTTACCCGTTCTTTTGTCCAACTGAAACACAACAAAAACAAGATCACGCAGATCATCCCAATCGCGCCGACGCCCATCACCCAGCCAACGGGAGAGGTACTAACGGAAGATTCAGCAGCCTGGGTTGTTTTTGCAAGGTCAACATTACCAAATGTTTTGGAGAAAAAGTCGATCAGCGGTTGCAGCAACATGAAGGTCACAAAACTGCCAATGAAGGCAAACGACATGCGGTAGGATGAAAGCGAATTCCTTTCTGTTGGATCGGAAGAAATAGCTCCAAGCAACGATGCATACGGCACGTTGATCATCGAATACACGATCATCATCAGCGAGTAGGTGATGTATGCATAAACGAGTTTCCCTGTTTGACCAAAATCAGGAGCAAAGAAGGTGATTGCACCCATGACCGCAAATGGAATGGCAAACCATAACAAGTATGGGCGGTATTTTCCGTAGCGGCTTTTGGTGCGGTCGCTGATAATTCCTACAAAAACATCGAAGAACGAATCCCATAAACGTGCAACCAGAAACATGGTTCCGGCCGCCGCTGCAGTGATACCGAGAACATCGGTATAAAAAAACAAGGAATACATTCCGAAAATCTTCCAGAACATCGATGAAGCAGCATCGCCGAAACCGTATCCGATTTTCTCTTTAAGGGTGATTTTTTCAATAGCCATAGTATAGGTTTGTTTTTAGTTAGGTTTTCAATCTTAAAGTTCCAAATTCCAGGTTTCAAATTCCAAGTTGGGTTTACTTGGAACTTGAAATTTGGAACTTGAAACTATTTCTTCCCCAGAATTTCAAGGTTTTTTGCAATCTGTTTTTTTAGCGTTTCAACCGATGCTGCTGAACGGTAACCATCGGCAGGTGAATTAAGGCAATAGTCAACCAGCTTGTCAACGGTTGAAGTAGCTACATGCATCCGGGTATCCGAAGAGGCGTAATACAAGAAAACGGTTCCATCTTCATCGGCAATCCAGCCATTGGTGAATAGCACATTCGACACATCACCAATACGTTCTTCGCCAATCGGGCCCATTAAATGACCGGCTGGTTCGGCAATCAGTTTCGACGGATCTTTCAAATCGGTCATGTATAAATAAATCACATAACGCAAACCGGCAGCACAACCGCGTACGCCATGAGCCAAATGCAGCCAACCTTTATCCGTTTTTATCGGATGCGGACCTTCGCCGTTTTTCACTTCCTTAATGGTGTGATAATACCTGAAATTGATAATTTTTTCTTCTTTTACTTCGGCGCAGGTCATGTCGTCAATCAACGCCCAGCCAATTCCGCCACCACTTCCGGCATCAATAAATCCATCCTGAGGACGGGTGTAAAGGGCATATTTCCCATCAACAAATTCGTTATGCAGAACCACATTTCGCTGCTGACTTTTTGTTTTCAAATCCGGAAGTCGCTCCCAAGTTAGCAAGTCCTTCGTGCGCACGATTCCGGCCGCAGCGACCGCCGACGATAAATCGCCCGGAGCAGCATTCGGATCTTTACGCTCGGAGCAGAAAACGCCGTAAATCCAGCCATCTTCATGAGCTGTTAGGCGCATATCATACACATTGGTATCCGGAATTTCGGTCTCGGGAATGGTAACCGGATAATCCCAGAAGCGAAAATTGTCGATTCCATTGGGACTTTCGGCAATGGCAAAAAACGATTTGCGGTCAACGCCTTCAACACGAACAACCAGAATGTATTTACCGTTCCATTTCATGGCTCCCGAATTCATGGTTGCATTCATCCCAATACGCTCCATCAGATAGGGATTGGTTTGTTCGTCCAAATCGTACCGCCAGATAACCGGGGTATGCGCGTTAGTCAGAATGGGGTTTTTGTATCGGTCGAAAATTCCGTTGCCGTTTTTAACCTTTTTATTTTTGACCGACAACAGTTCATCGTGCTTTTCGAGCAGTTTATGAACCTTCTTTTTGAAATTTGATTTCATCGTATAAATTTTATCGTGTTTTGTATTTGAACACAGTTAAATTATCAACTCCAACAAAATAAAGCTAAAACAATACAATTGCTTAATACTATTCGAATAAAATATAATACTATTCCGTCATTCTGCTGGTATAAAACAAAGATATTTTTATTTCCAGTTTTAAAATTCGAAACAGTCATAAAAAACAAAATTAAAAACGGAAGCAACCAAACCGTTGTTTTTCAGCATTAAAGTAAGTATCCGAAAAATAATGTATTTACTAAAATCATAGTGATACGGAAGTTATAAAGTAAAACATGAATAAATACTATTCACACTTATCTAAGGTAACTTTTCGCTTTCAAAAAAGGAAGAAATGGGTATAAAAACAAATAAGCACCAGATTTCTGATGCTTATTTTGAGCGGGAGACGAGATTCAAACTCGCGACCCTTAGCTTGGAAGGCTAATGCTCTATCGACTGAGCTACTCCCGCAATTAAGTTTCAAGTTCCAAATTCCAAGTTTCAAGAAAACAATTGGAACTTGGAACCTGGAACTTTGAACTGTGTTGTGGGGAGAGCAGGATTCGAACCTACGAAGACGTACGTCATCTGAGTTACAGTCAGACCCAGTTGGCCACTTTGGTATCTCCCCGAAAAAATGTTTTTGAACTTAGTTTTTGATGAGCCGAATCTCAGATTCGAACTGAGGACCCCGAGATTACAAATCACGTGCTCTGGCCAACTGAGCTAATTCGGCAAAAAAAGTGGGTAAGCTACCTGCATCGCACCGCTCAACCGTTTACCCTTGCTGCCTTCCGACCCTGGGGGATTTCAACAGGAGCTAGTCGTACAGGACTTACCCGGCGCAAAAGTAGAAAAAATTGACTTCCCTGCAAATGAATCGGGGTGTTGCCTATAATTTATTTTCAATCTAATTACTAATCCTTTAATGCTCAATTAAGTATTAGTCCCCGAAAAGTATGCGGGCATAATTAAATTCAGAAAATGACCCGGAATATATCAGCAGACGATAAAATCAAATATATTTGTTAATCACTAACCAAAAAAAACACACTATGGAAGAAAAATCAACCTTTTGGAAATCGGCAATGGTTTATGGCTTATACCTTGCTTTAGTTTTAACCCTTTTCTCAGTTATTTTGTATGTTTCGGGCCTGATCCTGAATACTACAGTTGGCTATATTTCAATTGTAATTATGATTGCGGGTATCGTAATCGCGCAAATCAGTTACCGTAATAAAGAATTAAAAGGGGCCATTACATACGGGCAAGCATTGGGTTTTGGAGTAGCAATTATGCTCTTTGCCGGAATTGTTTCTGCCTTATATACGCTCATACTTTACACATTTATTGATCCGGCTTTGATTGACCAGATGAAAGCAATGCAGGAAGAAGCCATGATGCAAAAAGGACTTAGTGAAGATCAGATTGAAACAGCCATGTCGGTGGCTTCAAAAATGATGTCACCTGCCTGGTTGTCAATTATGGGATTTGTCGGTTCTGTATTTAGTGGAACGATTGTATCTTTGCTCACTTCTATTTTTGTAAAAAAGGAAGGCAACCCGGACGCTTTTGACGAAGCGATGGAAGAAGTAAAAACTGAAGAATAGCTGAATGAATATTTCCGTAGTTGTACCACTTTTTAATGAAGTTGATTCACTAACTGAATTGACAACCTGGATTGACAATGTCATGCAGGCCAATAACTTTACCTATGAAGTTATTTTGATTGACGATGGCAGTACCGATGGTTCGTGGGAAATGATCGGGCAGCTTTGTCAGCAAAATCAGTGCATTAAAGGAATCAAATTCAGGCGCAACTACGGAAAATCGGCAGGTTTGTATTGTGGTTTTGCCCAGGCCGAAGGCGATGTGGTCATTACCATGGATGCCGACCTTCAGGACAGTCCGGAGGAAATACCCGAGCTTTACCGCATGATTACCGAAGAAAATTATGATCTTGTTTCCGGTTGGAAGAAAAAACGCTACGATCCTTTCTTTTCAAAAAACCTGCCCAGTAAATTTTACAACTCGACTGCCAGGAGGATGACGGGAATTAAAATCCACGATTTTAACTGCGGATTGAAAGCCTACCGGAAACAAGTGATTAAAAGTATAGAAGTTTACGGCGATATGCACCGCTATATCCCGGTTCTGGCCAAATGGGCCGGGTTTAAACGAATTGGCGAGAAAGTGGTCCGGCACCAGGAACGTAAGTTCGGAACCACCAAATTCGGGATGGAACGTTTTATCCGTGGCCCGCTCGATTTACTTTCTGTTATTTTTATCTCGAAATTCAGCAAACGCCCGATGCACTTTTTTGGGGTTTTCGGCACTCTTACATTTATTGTTGGATTTGCGGCAGCCATCTGGGTTGGCGCACAAAAAATAATTCATACCCTGAATAACGAAATTGCGCCGCGAATTACTGAAAGTCCCTATTTTTACCTTTCGCTGGCTGCCATGATTATCGGGACACAATTGTTCCTGGCCGGATTTCTGGCTGAGCTGAATGCCCGGAACTCTACAGACCGTAACTCCTATCTGATTGATAAGAAGACCAATATCTGATATCTTCGGGATGAATTCACAGTCACCAAAAACATACCGCCAGCTTAGAAAAGGAGAAGAAATTGCAAATGCAATTACTCACGGCATCGGATCGCTGCTAAGTATTGCCGCATTGGTTGTACTGATTATTGTTGCCGGAAGGCATGACGACATCTGGCAATTGGTCAGTTTCTCGATTTATGGATGCACACTGATCCTGCTTTATCTGTCATCAACCCTATATCACAGTTTTTCGGAGTCGAAATTAAAAAACCTTTTTGCGCGCTTCGACCATATTTCGATTTTTTTGCTTATTGCCGGGACCTACACTCCCATTCTTCTCACTTCGATGCGTGGTGTTTTAGGCTGGACATTTTTCGGTATCATTTGGGGGCTGGCCATTGCTGGATCAGTGATCCGGTCAATTTTCCTGCACCGTTTCAGAAAACTGATGGTTGTTCTTTACCTGATGATGGGCTGGATGGCTGTACTGGCCGGAAAACAAATTTACCAGAGCCTGCCTTCAATAAGCATAACATTTCTGGTTTTGGGGGGCATTGCTTATTCGGCTGGAGTCATTTTTTATATGTGGAGAAGCCTTCCTTATGCGCATGGAATCTGGCATCTTTTTGTTTTAGCCGGAAGCATTCTTCATTTCTTTGCCATTTATTTCAGCATCAACTAAAAAACAATCCTGAAAATGAAAAAACTAAGCTTCTGTTTGGCTATATTTCTTTTAACCACAGTCTTTTGGGCCCAATCCCAACCGGTAAAAAAATACTCGCTGGTCATTCATGGCGGGGCAGGTGTGATGGACAAAAAAAGTATGACTCCTGAAATGCAGAATGAATACATTTCAGTCCTGAACCGGGTTCTTCATATTGGCGATTCGGTATTGACAAACGGTGGTACCTGTCTGGATGCAGTCGAAAAAACAATCGTGATCATGGAAGATTCGCCACTTTTTAATGCCGGCAAAGGAGCGGTTTTTAACCACGATGGAATAGTTGAACTAGATGCTTCGGTGATGGAAGGAAAGTCGCTGAATGCCGGAGCCATTGCGGCTGTCAGGGATATTAAAAATCCGATTCGTGTGGCGCGGGCAGTCATGGAAAAATCGGAACATGTGCTGCTAAATGGTTCAGGAGCGTCACAATTCGCTAAAATGCAGGGTTTTGAATCCGTCGAAAACAGTTATTTCCACACTGAGAAACGTTATAAATCACTTCAGGAATTGCTCAAAAAGGAAAGGGAAGCTACTGCCAAAGACAAACATGGCACGGTTGGCTGTGTTGCCCTCGATATTTACGGGAATATTGCAGCGGGCACTTCAACAGGCGGAATGACCAATAAAAAATATGGCCGCATCGGCGACTCGCCCATTATTGGCGCCGGAACCTATGCCAACAACGAGACCGGCGCTTTTTCATGTACCGGACATGGCGAATATTACATCAGATTAGGATTTTCAAGAGATATTTCGGCGCTGATGGAATATAAAAAGCTTTCGATCGCCGATGCCTGCAGCGAAGAAATCAGGAAACTGACCCGACTGGGCGGAACCGGAGGAGTGATCGGGATTGACCGAAAAGGAAACATTGCCATGGAATTTAACACATCGGGCATGTTTCGCGGGTATGTAAAATCGAATGGAGAAAAGGAAGTGGCAATTTTTAAATAATTGAAGAAAGTTCGTCATTGCGAGTTTTCACCCCAAAAAAAATTGGGGCACAATGTGATGATGACAGAATGCTAAATTGATACATGAGATATGTTAAAAGCATTTTCATTCTATTCATTATCAACAGCATATAAAAATCTGTCATTGGTA
>Ga0209317_1002503_pt1 | contig 13260 bp, 11 predicted proteins | sample RifGroB2_FD_183994 | JGI IMG/M metagenome (GOLD analysis project Ga0209317, IMG submission 183994) | Soil microbial communities from Rifle, Colorado, USA - Groundwater B2 (SPAdes) (version 2) | ecosystem: Environmental > Terrestrial > Soil > Unclassified | place: Rifle, Colorado | collected...
CCTCTCCCGGAGGGCGAGGGGTGTTTTTTATATGTAAGTCAAGCGACCCAGTGAGTTGGATCGATCAAGAGGAAAGTTAAATGCAAACCCGTACCGCAGCCCCGTCCGACATCATGTCCGTTACCGAGCCGGCCTTGCTTGAATACCCGTCCAAGCTGTTCGTGGAAACCACCAGCCGCTGCAACCTGAACTGCGTCATGTGCATGAAGCAGAACGCGGACGGCAACGGGGTCAAGGACGGCGACCTCGATCTTGCCACCTTCAGCGAGCTGGAGCCGGCGCTCCCGAACCTGGAGGCCCTGGTCTTGAATGGGGTCGGGGAGCCTCTGCTGAACACCCGCCTGGAACACTTCATCAGTCGGGCCAAGAAGCTGATGCCCGCCGGCAGCTGGGTCGGCTTCCAGAGTAACGGCCTGCTCCTGTCCCACCTGCGCGCCGTGTCGCTACTGGACGCGGGCGTGGACAAGATCTGCCTCTCCATGGACGGCGTCGACGACACCACCTTCAGCTCCATCCGCTCGGGAAGCCAACTGGGCGACCTGGAGCACGCACTGAACGCGCTGCGCTCCGCCAAGACCGCCTGCCACCGCCCGGATATGGAGATCGGGGTCGAGTTCGTGGTGATGCGGGACAACCTGAGCCAGCTCCCCGCGGCGCTATCCTGGGCAGCCGAGTTCGGTGTGAGCTTCGCGCTGGTCTCCCACCTGCACCCGTTCGACGAACCGCACCTGGAGCAGTGCAGCTACGACCTTTGCACCGACGAGGCGATCACGCTGTTCCAGACCTGGAAAAGCAAGGCCGACCTGAAGGGGGTCGACATCGGGCGCTACTTCGAGATCCTCTGGAATTACAAGAAATCGGAGAGCGAGCGGCAGGTCATCGAGTTCGTGTCGGCCATGAAGGCGGATGCGCAGCAGCGGGACATCACGCTGGACCTGAAGAGGCTCTTCGCCATGGACACGACGAAGATCCACCAGAGCCAGGGGATTTTCGAGGAGGCGGCGCAGGTGGCACGCAGGACCGGGATCGAGTTGCGGCTCCCCGAGATCGCCCGGCGCGAGAAGCGCGGCTGCAGCTTCGTGGAGAAGGGAAGCGCCTTCGTCTCCTGGGACGGCGCCATGCATCCCTGCTACCACCTGTGGCATTCCTGCCGCTCCTACGCCAACGGCTGGCTGCATCCGGTGCAACCCTGGGTCTTCGGCAACGTGAAGGACCGCGGCGTGCTGGACATCTGGAACAGCCCCGAGTTCCGCCGCTACCGCGAGAACGTGGTGCGCCACGACTACCCTTCCTGCGCCGAGTGCAACACCTCCCCCTGCGACCTGGTGCAGGCGGAGCGGTTCGATCAGGACTGCTACGTCAACACCGAGCCCTGCGGCAGCTGCCTGTGGAGTTCGGGCGTGTTCAGGTGCCTGGATTAAAAACAGGGGGCTAGGGGCTGAAACCAGCCCCTAGCCCCGCCTTTGCTTTAGTCAGGTTCCGGCCAGCCTTCCGCACGCGCCTGTCATCTTTAACCCGCCGGTCGTCAACTTAGGTACGCTGGCGTTAAGGGGTGATAAGCTTGTGGTCAACCCTTACAAATCCGCCGTCAACCTTGAAGCTGAAGAGCGAAAGATTGGCAAACTTTCTTCCAACCTTGCGACGTCTCCCGTCAACCATGTGATGTTTTCCGTCAACCTTGACACGTTTCCCGTCAACCTTTAATCCTTTTTTGTCAACCTTGACACGTTTCTTGTCAACCTTGACACGTTTCTCGTCAACGTTGATACGTTTTTCGTCAACTTTGATACGTTTTTCGTCAACCTGGATAAAACCTAATAATTTAAGTCTCTTAAGGGACATGTTTTTGCGTCGAACGTTTGCAACCGAAACCGATCCTTCAAAAGCATTTCCCCGCACTTTAAAGGTTTTTCTCGATCCGCCAACGTCTCGATGCCGCGCTACAACGAACCGGCCATGGGTATCAACGGAAACAAGGACTCATGACGGCTATAATCCCCATTTTTTAAACTTTCCGGAGCGTGGCGAGCATCTCGCCGGACGCTGAGCGCCTCGACCGCGAAAAGTTGAAAAACAAAATTGAAAATCTGTGAAGACGCTCCTGGAGTCGCTGAGGGAGGTTGAGGAGTGGTTATTCCTGGCGCCGCTTCCGAGTCAGAGGTCGCCGGTCATCTCCTGCAGCAGGTAGAGCTTCGGGTTCACCTTGCGCACGCAGTCGATGACCTCGCGCAGCATCTCCTCGTCCAGACCGCACTCCTCGTCCACCCCCTGGAAGTAGGGGTACCCCTTGGGGAGCGGCGTGAGCGCGCCGTCGCGCAGAAGCATCACGTCGACCATGTCGTTCACCCGCCCCTCGGCCTCCCAGGGGTCGCGGTAGTTGAACTGCCGCGCCACCACATGGAGCCCCATCCCGTTTTCGAAAAGCGCCTTCACCTCGAAGGAGAACTCCCTGGGTGCGCTGTAACTCTCGCTGCGTCCGGAGCGCACCATCACCTGGGCACCCGCTTCCCTCAATATCTCTCCAACCGATTCGGCGGTCATCGGCACGGCAGTCGTCTCTTCCATATCCTTAAACCTCCAGTCTCAGTTCGATGCCCCAGGGCGCCGGCTTCTCCCCCTCTGCAGTCAGCACCCACAGGGTCGGCAGCTCCATCTGCTCCGGGACGGGGCCGATGCCGTCGGTGAGATAGATCACTGCGGCCGGCAGGGGATGCATGCCCCTCGCGTACTCGAAGACGGGCCTCAGATCGGTGAACCCGCCGCCGTCATGACGCTCGGGAACGAAGGCGCTCCCCTTGAACGCCTCGATCTCCTGAATCCTGCTGTTGGCGTAGAGCACGGTGATAGCCGCGTCGCGCCCCCGGGCGATCTGCACCAGTTCCCTCGCGAAGGCCTCCCGCAGCTCCACGATGTTGGTCGAGTCGCTTACGTCCACGCCGATCAAAAGCGTCAGGCGGTGCCTCTTCCTGGTCCCCGGGGTGTCGTGCTCGAAGCGGCGGTGCTCCCGCATCCAGGAGCTCTTCTTGCCGATTCTCCCGGCCGTCGCCACGAACTGCCGGAGCAGCTGGCGCCAGGGGATGGGGGAGGGGCGCAGGATGGCTTCCACCACCGCCCTGACCTCGGCCGGGGCCTCGCCGTCGCTGCCGCGCAGGCTCTCGCGGGTGACCGCCCGCAGCATCTCCTCGGCAAGCGGGATGGGCGTGCTGTCGGCGTCGCTCCAGATGGCGTGGTCGTCCAGGGTCGAGGCTCCCGCCGGGTCCCTGCCCGCCCCGGAGGCGCCCTGGATCTCCTGCGTCTCGTCTCCGAAACCGCTCCCCGCCAGGTTGCCGACGTCGAAGGGGCGCACCAGCCAGCGGTAGTACTCCTCCGCGGCGAGCCCGTCGGGCATCTTGAACTGGGCGGGATAAAGGGCGTCTTCGGGGAGCCCCGGCGTGTCCGGGTTGATGGCCAGGTCGCAGGCGACGTCCCAGTCGTGGCCGTTTTTCCCCCTGCCGCGCAGCATGTGCAGGTGCAGAAGGTGCTTCACCAAGTGCTCGAGCACAGCCTGCTGTTCGCCTGCCAAGAGGAGACCAAACGATGCGGGATCGACGGCGAGGGTAGGGATGCCGTTACGGATGGTGACGCCGGCCGCCTTTCCCTGCAGCGGGAGTTCCTCCCGGCGCAGGTTCAGGATGAAGTGGCCGTAGAAGGGGCGCTCCCTTAACAGGCGCACCACGGCGTTTTGCAGCGTCCCGGGTGCCACGGGCTACCCAGCCTGCTCGCTGATCGCCTGCATGGCGTCGAAGATGACGCTGTCGTGTTTGTCCTTGACCAGCAGGAGCGCCACCTCGGGGATCTTCAAAAGCGACTTCACGAAGCCAAAGCGCAGGTCGCGCGGCAGCACCGCTATGTAGGAAACCAGGTTGTCCTCCTGCTCTTCGGAGAGCTCCGGGGAGACCTGCAGCCGGGCGCTCAGGCCGTTGATGGTGGCCGCCTGCACGTCGTCGCGCTGGGACTGAGCCCGCTGCGCCACGTTCGCCCAGTCGTTCAGCACCTCTTCGGCGGAGAGCGGACGTCCTTTCTTGTCGGAGAGCCAGCGCATGAAGGTGATGGCCGCCTCCTTCCCGACGATCCCGGAATATACCTCCATCTCCAGTTCCGGCGGGAACTTGCACTGCTTCTTCAGGACGCTGACCATCTCCCAGGCGCGCTCGCTCGGCTCCACCTGCAGGTCCATCGGCATCCCCTGTTTGGCGAGGAGCCCCTGGTTGCCGGAGAGGAATTGGCGCACCTCGCCGGCCAGTTCGCGCTTCTGCGCGTAGCGCGCCCAGCACTGGTAGTCGGTCTCGACGAAGAGCATCACCATGCGGTCGACAAGCGCCCGGTCCAGGGTCGCCACCTGGTAGCTCCCGTCGGGGGGATTGATGCTGACCACCACCTTGTGGCGGCGGGAAAGGGTATGGGTGTGGATGGCGCGCAGCATCCCTTCTGCTGGGGGCTCGACGAACTGGAAGATCGCCTGCAGGGTGTCCTCCTGCTGAGCGCGGTTCAACTCGTCGCAGTGGATCACCGTGGGGAGTTCTTCGTCGCCCGGGAGCCACGAGGGGCGCGACCATTGCATCACCTCCCCGCTTCTGAAGGGGATGCCGACCAGGTCCCCAACCTCCATCTGCCCCAGGCGCAGCGAAACGTAGCGCCGGTCCAGTTCGCGGCAGGCCTGGATGATGCCGGCACTTTTACCTACGCCGCGGTGCCCGACCACACAGGGGGTAAGGTCGGTCCTGGAGAGGATCTCCTTCACCACGGTCTTCATCTGTTCCACGTTCATGGCACGTCCATCCTTTGCCTTCAGTAACTCTGTCGATCCGCTATCTTACACAAAATCAAAACCCTTGGCCACGGAGAAAAACCGGGGGAATCCGGGGGAACCATGAAAAAAGGGCACTGGCGGTTGCCTGCGTTGGACGACGCGACTTTTGTTGGTAGTATTACCGCTGTATTCATAACCCAAGCAGATGGAGGAAATGGTATGGGACAGAAAGAGTGCTGCGAAGGAGGGTGTATGGTGAAGCTGGTGGTGGGCGGCCTGATCGGTGCCGGGCTGGCGCTTTTGCTGGCTCCCCAGACCGGTAAGAAGACCCGCGCATACCTGGCTTCCATGGCGGAGGAGATGGGGGGCAAGGCCAACGAGGCGGCGAGCGAGTTCGCCGACGCCGTTTCCGAATTCGTGGACCGGGCCAGCGACCGCGCTGCCGAGTTCTTGAAGGAGAAGGAGAACCTCACCAGGGAGTCCAAGAAGATGCTCCTTACGGCTCTGGAAAAGGCGCAGGAGAAACTGGAAGAGCAGAGGAAGAGGCTTGAGGAAAGCATCGGGTAACTGACACTGCTGCACCACAATCAAAAAACGGAGGTATCACCATGGCAAAAGAACCCTGGGTCGACCAAGACGTCTGCATCAGCTGTGGCCTTTGCACTGACAACGTGCCGGAAGTGTTCCGTTTTGCCGATAACGGCAAGGCCGAATGCTACGACCCTGCCGGCGCTTCAGAGGACGAGATCCAAAACAACGCCATCGACGTCTGCCCGGTGAGCTGCATTCACTGGCGCTGATGTTCCCGCTAGCGGCACGGGCGCGGCGTGACGCGCGTCCGTGCCAGTGATGGACGAGGAGGTTATCATGACCCGTTTTGAGACTTCGCGTATCAGGGAGATGATCGGCATTAAGATCGGGCTCGTGCAGCAGGCGGCGCAGCGGCTTGATCCGGCCCTGGAACTGGATCAGCTTGAAGAGGGAATAGCCGATCTGGAGAAAGGAATCGGCGAGATGAAGGAGATTCTGGCAGGCTTACCCTACAAAAGGGCCCTGGACTAAAAAACGAGAGCTGCCGCAAGAGATGCAATCAGGGCCGCTACCCCACCGGGTGCGGCCTTTTAATTTGCCTGTGAAGATCGATAGCCTAGCGGGGCGGCCTCCCGATGATGAGCACCCGTGGGCCGTTTTTGATTTTATGAAAGCTTCCGGGGTCGCTGCGCGGGTCCACCACCCATTGATACAAGGCCTTGGCATCCTCGAGAAACGGCCTGGTCAGTTCGTGGTAGTTCTCCTTGTTCACCTTGCGGTCGTACTTCCGGTAGTAGTCGTACTGCATCTCCTCATCGTACAGGCCGATGCAGCCGTGCGAGACCGGGTAGCCGGGGAGGTCGCGCCCGTGTATCCAGTAAGAAGGTTCCTCCTCCTTGCTCTTGTCGACCCAGAACCTGAGGGCGTAGTGCATGGGGTAGGGGCGCCCGAGCTCCTCTATTTGGTAGAGGTTCGACCGGTGCTTGCGGTCCGCGGCGTCGATGCGGAAGATGCCGTTGGGGACCCTCTTCCCTTGAACCCCTAAGGCGACGGGGGAGGAGAAGGCCAGCTTGCCGTACTGGTAGGCCCCCAGGAACATCTCGGTCTGGTCCACCATGATGAATTTCGGTTCCCGCGAGGCCTCCGGGTAGTTAAGGGGCATCGGGGTGAAGTCCTTCACCTGCTCCAGGCGCTCGGGGACCTTGATCGACACGCCACCCAGGAAGTGGCGCCGGTCCAACCGGTTGAAGCGGAGCACGTCGCGCCAGTATGTTCCGAAGAGCCCCTGCGGCGTGTCGCTCCACTTCAGCTTCTGGCAACGCCAGGGGATGCGCGAGTCGCTTGGATAACTGATCTCGCACAAAGACCTGATCTTGTCGGCGGCTGACGCTGCCGGCACCAGGGCCATCAGTGCTGCGACAAGCATGAGGAATCTGGTCAGAGCTGCCATGGTAATCCTTGGTCGTGGAGGGGGGATGTCTGCCTTGCGGGGCGGCCACCGGCGTTGTCATTCTCCATCGTCAATCGTCCATCGTCCATCGCCCATCGTCAATCGCTCATCGTCAATCGTCAATCGTCAATCGGCGGCGGTCCGTCCTCGAACCGGGTCCCCTTGCGGCACCAGCGGCCGCCGCTCACGATGGAGGAGAGGGCCCCCTCGCGCTCGACGGTGTCGGCCCGGACCGAGAGGTAGACGTGGATCGGGATGAAGGCGAGGAAGATCCACATGATCAGCTGGTGGGCCAAGCGCAGGTACTGCACTCCGACCAGGTTGTCGAACCAGACGAAGTAGCGGAAGAGGAAGTTGCCGGGGTCGTAGAGGGCGTAGAGGGCGAAGCCGGTAACAAGCGCCAGCAGACCAACCCCGAAGATGGCGGTGTAGGCGACCTGCTGCAGCGGGTTGTGGCCGATGTAGTGCGGCGGGCGGTCGAAGCGGCAGAAGAGGTAGTTCTGCGCCACCTGGAGCAGGTTCTTCAGGTCGCGCACGCGCACCGGGAAAAGCGCGTACCAGCGCTGGAATCGGTTGGAGGCGAGGAATAGACCGGCGATGCGCAGGATGGCGGCGCAAAGAAGGAGCCAGCCGGCCACGAAGTGGACCAGCCTGAGCCAGCTCAGGTAGTTGGAAAAGCCGCCGGCAACCCCGTAGACGAACCGGCTGCTTCCCATCAAAAGGCCTGTCACCGAAAGGACGATGATCAGCAAGACCGACAGCCAGTGCAGGACGCGCAACTGCCAGTCCCAGACCGGCACATAGTAGAAGTCACCCGGCTCCTCGCTGCGCCTGCTCTTTTGCCTGGTGGCCCGCACCGGTATGTACCCCAGGAAATCCCACCTCTCGCTGCCGTCCGGGGCGATGCTCCCCCGCCCCACACCCAGCGCGCGGAAGCCGTGCGTCATCTGCATCTCGGCCAGCAGTTCGGCGCGGTAGCGGGTCGCCTCGTCCGGGTGGCAGAGATAGAGGATGGTGTCGACCTCGCCGCGGGCGAAAAGCGCCTCCTCGCCCGAGTCCACCCGCCGCACCCGAGCCACACTGCGGGCCAGTCGCGGCTCCAATGGGGTGAAGCCGGTCTGTTCGTAGTGGCGCAGGTCCTCCTTCCTGGACGCCGCGCTCAGAAGCGCCAGGTCGACCGGGTCCCTGGTGCCGAAGGGGGCCCCCAGGGCGGCGGCGATGAGCAGGTCGCGCCTCTTCCTTCCGGCGAAGGGGACCGGGGCCCCCAGCTCGATGCGTATTTCGGATTCCGGTATCTGGTAGAGGCTCATTGCACCTTTACCTCCACTCCGGTGCCACCCGGTACCAGGAGATGAACAGCGCAGGACTCGCACGGATCGAAGGAGTGGATGGTGCGCAGCACCTCGATGGGACGCTTGGGGTCGGCCAGCGGGTGCTTGCCGTCGCCCGCCAGCGCCTGCTCGAAGGGTCCCATCTGGCCGCCCGGGTCGCGGCCGGAGCTGTTCCAGGTGCTGGGGACCACGGCCTGGTAGCGTGCCACCCGCCCGTCTTCGATCTCCACCCAGTGCGACAGCGTGCCGCGGGCCGCCTCCATGAAGCCGATCCCCTGGGCCTGCCTGGGCCAGCTCGCCGGCTCCCAGAGCTCCCGGTTGAAGGTGGCCACGTCGCCGGCCTTGATCCTCTCGTTCAACTGCGCGAACCACTGGTCCATGCGCCGGGCCAGGACCACCGACTCCAGCGCCCTGCAGTAGGTGCGCCCCAGCGTGGAGTTGAGGGCCTCGACCCCGGCGCCCAGTTTGGCAAGCCCCTCCCTGGCGAGCTGCACCGTCTCGGCGTGCCCCTGCGCGCAGGCGACCAGGATGCGCGCGTTGGGCCCCACCTGGACGGCACGGCCGTCGTAGCGCGGCGCCTTGCACCAGGTGTACTTCTCGCGGTCCGAGAGCTGCTTGAAGGGGGGCTTCGGCCCGGTGTACTTCGGCTCTGTGTGCCCCTGCCAGGGGTGGAGCCCCTGCCGGTCCCCCTCCGGGTAGCTGTACCAGGCCGAGGAGACGAACTCGGCGACCTTCCCGGGGTCGAAGCTGTGCGGCGTCGTGTAGTTCCCGTCCATGAGCAGCGCGGCGGGCACGGCCCCTCCTGCGGGGGTGCCTGAACAGGAAAAAGCGCTCTCGCCGGTGGCTAAAAGGGTGGGGGACGAGGTGCCGATCGCGGCGTATTCGGGATAAAAGGAGGCGATGGCCAGCACGTCCGGGTAGTAGACCTCCAAAACGAAGCGCTTCGCCTGGGCGATCATCCCGGCGATCTCATCCAGCCGCACCTGGTTGATGGCGATCTGGTTGTCGAGGTTGATGGAGCAGGCCATCCCCCCCACCAGGTAGTTGGGGTGGGGGTTCTTCCCTGCGAATATGGTGTGCAGGCGGATGATCTCGCGCTGCCAGGAAAGCGCCTCCAGGTAGTGGGCGAGCGCCATCAGGTTCGCCTCGGGGGGAAGTCGATAAGCGGGATGCCCCCAGTAGCCGCCGGCGAAGATGCCGAGCCCTCCCCCGGCGGAATCTGCCACCCGCTTTTGCACCTCCTTGTACCAGGTGGCGGAGTTGTTGGGCCAGGGGGAGAGGGAGGCGGCCAGGCGCGCTGTGGCGGCCGGGTCGGCCTTCAGGGCGCTCATCACGTCGACCCAGTCCAGCGCGTGCAGGTGGTAGAAGTGCATCACGTGGTCCTGCAGCGTGGCCATGCCGGAGACGAGATTGCGGATCAGTTCGGCGCAGGGGGGGATGCGGCACTTGATGGCGTCCTCGACGGCACGGATCGAGGCTATGGCGTGCACCCCGGTGCAGACGCCGCAGATGCGCTGCGCAAAGGCCCAGGCGTCGCGCGGGTCGCGTCCCTGCAATACCCTCTCGATCCCCCTGAACTGGGTGGCGCAGGCCCAGGCGTTGCTGATTCTCCCTCCGTCCGCCTCCAGTTCGATACGCAGGTGCCCCTCGATTCGGGTAATAGGGTCGATGACGATGCGCTCTTTGGCCATCTCGGTCTCCTTAAAAGATGCAAGCTCCTTAAAAACTTCAAGCTCTAACGCAAAGGCGCAGAGCCGCAAAGGCGCAAAGAAAAACAAGCGGAAGGGAAAATCAGGGCTGCGGATTTTCCTTCTTGCCGCTTGCCTTGCGTCTTGGCGCCTCTGCGTCTGCGTTAAGGATTTTTGTCGCCCTCTTCCCCGGGCTTTTCCTTGTCCCCCAGTACCGCGAGCGGCAGGGTTTCCGGCTGGGCCCGCTTCGCCCTCTTCCTGGCGATCACTGTGGCGGCGGAATGCACAGCGACGCCACCCACCGAGGCGGCCACGGCGGCGGCGCCGATGGTGTTGGCGGTCGCCTCGACGCCGAGACCCGGGACCATGAAGCCGGGGAGCCTGCGGTAGAAGGGTGTCATGCGGTCGTAGAAGTGGCGCTCGGTGCACCCCAGGCAGGGATGCCCCGCCTTGATCGGGAAGCTCTGTCCCAGGTTCCACTCGACCGTGGCGCAGGGGGCGAAGGTGGCCGGTCCCTTGCACCCGAGCCGGTACAGGCAGTGCCCGTGGCGGGCGTTGTCGTCGTCGAAGCTCTCGGCGAACTGGCCCGCATCGAAGCTGGCCCGGCGCGGGCACTTGTCGTGGATCCTCTGCCCGTAGGCGAAGAGCGGGCGCCCCAGGCCGTCCAGCGGAGGGGGGTGTCCATAGGCTAAGTAGTAGGTGAGGGTTGCCGTGATGGTTTCGGCGATGGGGGGGCAGCCGCTGATGTTGACCACCGGCCGGTCCCTGATCACCTCGGAGACCCCGACGGCTCCGGTCAGGTTCGGCGAGGCGGCCTGGACGCAGCCGTATTCGGCGCAGGCGCCGACAGCCAGGATGGCGCTGGCGTTTTGCGCCGCGCGCTTTAAGAGGTTCAAAGCGGAATCGCCGCCGATGGTGCAGTAGGCGCCGTCGGCGTTGAGCGGCACCGAACCGTTCACCAGCAAAAGGTGCGGCTTGCCGGCGGCGCCCTGCAGGACTTCCTCGGCTGCCGTCCCGGAGGGGGCCATCAGCAGTTCGTTGTAGTCCAGGGAAATCTGTTCCAGGACCAGCCGTTCGACGGGACTGCTTCCCGAGCGGAGCAGGCTCTCCAGGCAGCCGGTGCATTCCTGCAGTTGCAGGTAGATGACGCTTGGGCGTCGGGCGCCGGAAAGCTTCTCCGCCATCTCCTGCGCCAGCGCACCCCTCTCACCCGGAAGCGCTGCCGCCGCACCGAAACATACCGCCATCCTGCCGCAGAAGGTGAGAAACTCCCGCCTGGTAACGCCGTGCCTGGTCAGGAACTCCTCGAACGTCTCACCGCCTAGCCAACCGTCTTCGTCGGGATCTTTCATCTTCGTTCTCCGTCTCCGTTTCCCCTTCCCCGAGCGGGAGGGTCATGCGAGAGAGAACTCCCCTCGGCCCATGGGAATGCCGCCGGATCTCTCCAATGAAATCCGAGAAAAGATTAACGCTAAAAAAAAGCGTGTCAATTAAAAGCCAGGCACAACTCCGGGCGGGGAAGCCCTTAAAAGGAGAGGAGACTTTTCTTTCTTGGACCCGACGCTATACTTTGCCAATTGAAAAATTTTAATCTTTATAGACGCGCCGGTCGGCGCTTAATGGGAGAGGTGGCCGAGATGGGAAAGGTGAGCGTGCCGGGCGCCGCGCGGGGCGGCCTGGCTGTATTTTTCGTTGTCGCTTTGGTGCTGCTGTCGGCAGCACGGCAGGCGCGTGGAGGCGATGCTGCGGCGGAGATGCAGGCCTACTGCAGCGTCCCCCCGCTTCCCGGGTTCGGGGTCAAGCCGAACCTGCTCCTTTTGCTGGACAATTCCGCCAGCATGTATGATCTGGCCTATACCGACCCCGACACCTTCTGTCTTGACGACAGCTTCGATGCGAGCGCCGAAGGAAAATACCCGGGGTACTTCGACCAGGGGACGGTCTACCGGTACTCCTCGCTCAACGGTGGCGGTTTCGTGGCCGCGCCGGGGACCAGCATCGAGGCAAGCAGCTGTAACCAGGCCAGGAGTTCCCACTTCTGCGTCAGCGTCGACGGCAACAAAAAACTCACTAACTTCCTCGCCACCGGTAAATTCCTGAACTGGCTCGCCATGAGCAAGCTGGACCTGGAGAAGCTGGCATTGACCGGTGGAAAGTACAATCCCGCCACCGGCATGCTGCAAGCCGAGTCGCGTGGCTGCCAGGGGAAACGCTACGTGAAGATCGTCAACGGCGGGGATGGAAACCCGCTCCCGGTCACCTTCGGGGTGCGCGGCCCGATCCCCTCGGAATCCGGCTACGTTTCCCAGGGAAATCACGGCGGTCCCACCAGGATAGACATCTACCCTGCCAGGTACAACAGGGACGCCTGCCTGTCGGCAGTGAGAAAATGGCAGCAAAGGGCTACTGTCCCGGATCTTGGGGATGCCGTGGGGCTTTGCATGGGGGCGCTTTACGACGATATCGGCGTGCCGACGCCGGGGAAGCTGTACACGGAAGCTCTCAGCTACTGCTATTCCCACCTGGCCGGGGTCCAGATCCGCTTCGGTGACCTGGAACCGACTCTTTTAACCGACTGCCTGCAACGCTACACCGCCGTATATGACGACCAGCCGACGAAGCTGGTAAAAAACGTAGGGGACGACATCTGCGCCAGAGACCTGTATCACAACCTCCTCTACCACGGCCCCATAGCCAACACCAGGGGGTACCTCGGGCAGTGCTACAATGGGCACGCATTTGTCCCCCAGTGCGTCGAGATGCAGATCCTGGACTTCTGCAGCGAGGTAGAGAGGCCCTGGCTCTCCGATCCCTCTGCGAATGCCAACCAGAGCGGGACCGACGCGAGCCTCCCCGCCTTCATCCTGGAAGCCGGGATCTACAACCTGGGCGTCGTCGCTGCCACCGCGCAGGTCCGACTGGCTCCGCCGGCCGCACCGACTGGCCTGATCCAGCAGTTCGCCGCCGACATCAACTTCGGCGCCATGATCTTCAACGACAACGGCGCCGGCTCCGAGTGCGGCGGTGTCATCCCCTGCGTCAAGCACTGCCAGAACGACGCGCCCCCTCGCAGGGAGTGCTACGTGGACGGCGACTGCAGCGCGGGCACCGGGCCCTGCATCGAGGACACCCGCAACGACGGCGCCAGGATCATCTCCTACATCAACTACTCGCAGGTGGGAGATCATGCCACAGGGCTCGTCGCGGCCGTCGATGCCATCAGGGGAACCTCCTGGACCCCGCTGGCCGAGGCGCTCTACCAGACCATCGGCTATTTCGCCAACAAACCCGCTTTCCGTTTCCAGGCCGGCGACTTCGACCCGGCAAAGCCCCCCTCCAAATACAGCTGCCAGAGAAACAACGTGCTCATCCTGACCGACGGCATGTCCACGGCGGACCGCGCACCGGCGGTGAACGGTTTCGTGGCAGGGGCGGTCGCCACTTGGGTGAACGGCAGCGACGGCATGCCCG
>Ga0209317_1002506_pt1 | contig 13257 bp, 15 predicted proteins | sample RifGroB2_FD_183994 | JGI IMG/M metagenome (GOLD analysis project Ga0209317, IMG submission 183994) | Soil microbial communities from Rifle, Colorado, USA - Groundwater B2 (SPAdes) (version 2) | ecosystem: Environmental > Terrestrial > Soil > Unclassified | place: Rifle, Colorado | collected...
GTGAGGTTTTCCGACGGCACCCGCCGCGTCGTGAAGCTCTCCGAAATAACCGGCATGGAAGGGGATACCATCGTGATGCAGGACATCTTCCTGTTCCAGCAGACCGGCGTCGATGGCGACGGCAAGGTTCTCGGCCAGTTCAATGCCACGGGCGTCAGGCCGCGCTTTGTGGAACGGATTGCCGCGTACGGGCTAAGCCTGCCGGCGGGGATGTTCTAAGGGGGGCGAAAATGACGGGCACCTTGTTGCTGCTTTTTGCCGCGGTATTTCTCGGCACCTTCCCCCTGGCATTCTCGATCAGGAGAGCCTGGGATTCCCGCCGCATCAGGCACAGGATCAGCAACCTCGGCGGGGATGCCGGCGGCGCATCCGAGGCCGCCGCATCTCGAGTCTTACGCCAACCGGGCCACGTGGAGCAGGTACTGTCACGCCTGCCGGTTACAGCCTCCTTAAGCAGACGGGTCCAGCGCTCCGGGGTGGAGGTTTCCACAGCCAACTTCCTGCTGCTTATTAGCACGCTTTCCGGGGCCGGCTTTGTCATCAGCTATATCTGGAGGGACAGCGTCTTTCTCGCTTGCGCAACTGCGCTGGCACTTGCATCGCTTCCCTTGCTTTACCTGGTCCAGCGCAAGAAGCGGCGCGACGCACTCTTTGCCGAGCAGTTGCCGGATGCGCTGACCTTGATCGCACGTTCCCTGAGGGCAGGTCATTCGCTCGCTTCTGCGGTGGAACTGGGGAGCATGGAACTGCCTGACCCCACCGGGGGGCTTCTCAAGCTTGCATTCGAGCAGCAGAACCTTGGGGTGAGGATGGTGGACGCACTGGTGTCGCTGCGTACCAGGATCGACAGCGAAGACTTCAATTTCTTCGTCACCATCATCAGGATAAACAGCGAGTCGGGAGGGAATCTCTCCGAGATCCTGGATAAACTGGCCGAGACGATCAGGGCCCGCTTGCAGATACGCCGCCAGGTCGAGGTGCTGACCGCTGAGGGGAGGATTTCCGGTTACATCTTGGTAGCCCTCCCCATGGTGATGTTCGGTATCTTCTACATCATTAGGCCGGGGTACCTCGATGTCTTCTTCACCGAGAGGATCTGCCAGGTCATCCTCGGAGCCGCACTACTCGGGCAGGCCGTCGGGTACCTGTTCATCCGCAAGATCGTCAACATTTCCATTTAGGAGTAAAGGATGCTCACCCTGATAATGTTCATCGTCTTCGCATCCGTGGCGCTGCTGACCGGCGTGGCTCTCTATCCGCTCATGAGCAAGCAGGAGGTCGTCAGGCAACGGCTTGCCAAGCTCGAGTCGCGGCAGCAGGGTGCAGCCGCACTGGTCTCGGCACCGGAGAAATGGCAAAAGTTCCTTGGGGATCTGGGCGCGAAGCTGCAGGTCGAGCCGGCGGACTACCGCAAGTACCGTGAATCCTTGAGCGCTGCGGGGTTCAGGAAGGAGGCCGTCTACGTGTTCCTCGGCGCGAAGGTATTCCTGGGGATCGCCCTTCCCGCGGGGTACCTGCTTCTTGCACTGCCGCAGGGAGGCATCGCCGGCAGCACCAAGATCCTGTTGGCCGCCTGTCTGTCGGTGGCAGGATACCTTCTGCCGACCTTTTGGGTCGACCACCGCGCCAAGACACGCAAGACTGCCGTGTTCCACGCCCTTCCGGACGTGCTTGATCTGCTGACCGTCTGCGTCGAGGCGGGGCTTGGCCTGGATGCCGCGCTGGTCAAGACGACGGAGAATTACCAGGGGAGGAAATCCCCACTGATTGAGGAACTCGACCTTGTGATCTTGGAGATCAGCGCCGGCAGGCCGAGATCCGAAGCGCTCAGGGGTCTTGCCAAAAGAACACAGGTGGACGACCTGAAGGCACTGGTGTCGATGCTCGTGCAGACGGAAAAACTCGGCACCAGCTTGGGCAAGACCCTGCGCATCTATTCTGATTCGCTGCGGACTAAGAGGAGGCAGATGGCCGAGGAACGAGCCGCGAAAACCTCGGTGAAAATGCTCTTCCCGCTAACCTTCTGCGTCTTTCCTGCGCTCATGGTGGTCATGTTGGTGCCCGCGTTCTTCAAGATCTTCAACCTGCTCAAGAGGTTTCAGCATTAGATGCCGGTAGATGCCCTTGCTGCCGTTGCGCCCCGCATGCAGTTACGCTGTTTGGCAGCACCGGGCTCAGGCAGCGGAGGTCCGGCTATGGCTGGCGTCCTTGCATCTTTTTGTGGACGTACACTCGCCCTGGAACCCCTTCCCCCCCGCCTCTGTTGCCGTCGAACCCCGCACCCGATGCCCCTAAAGCATGTCAGCGTACTGGATCCCGCCCTACTCTATGTTCTATGAGAGAACTCGCGGAGAAACGCGCAGCTCTTATAGTATTTCTCTGAGTGCCAGAAACATTCGACGCATCGGCAGGTCAAAATGACATGTCTCAGTCTTGAAACGCCGTGCTGCCGAACTCACGACAGACTTGCGGCAAAACCGGCCATTCAATCTCGGCAGTAAGAGAAAACCTCACTGGTCTTTGAGAGAAATTTCTTTTTTTATGCAATAAACGCTGATCAGGTGGTGAAGGCAAAGGCTGCGCTTGCTGGGTGTTATCCCGTCCCACCCCCTGCGGCCTCAACTCAAGCTGGAGCAGTTGCTTCTCCGAATCCCTTAACATCCTATTTACAAGCTTGTCTTTAAGGTTAGAATGCTCTTACCGAGACACAGCATCAAGGTGTGCAACCTCATCGCTTAAAGGAGGGAATATGAGCCTGGCGGTCAGTAAGGACACCCAATTGAAACGGGCGCGGCTTTATCCAGCAGTCATTCGCCTGCCCCTGGATGAAGCAAACCTCTGTGTCAATTGCGACACCATCCATACCGGGGACAACTGCCCCACTTGTGCGTCTAGAAATTACATCCTGCTTTCCTCAGTCATCGGCAGGATGTCGCAGACTTTCCGACTTAATCGGCAGCTTGCCTCATCAGACAGACTCGCCACGACTGCAGGATCCCCACAACCAGATGCGCTGTCTTTTACGGGCAATGGCAATCGCCCCTCCTTTTTTTCGCAACTGCTGCATCTGGTTAGCATGACCAAATGACCGAAGTTATCTGATAATCCGCTCCTGAAAGCCGCCGCCTTGCAAACGCCCGCCTTTCAGGAGCGGCGAAGATGATCCCCGGATCAACTCCTTTCCTCCGACAAGCAGCAAAAGAGACCCTGAAAGCACCTCCGCTCAACCACACAGCGCCAGCCTGTTTTCCCCCAAGGGTAACATCCAAAACAAGGTGCGTCCCCTCCCGCTCTATGCTGGGCGGGCCAGCCGGGAACAGTCACACCAGCGGCAGCCTCGATGTCTCAGTGACCCCTTTCAGTCTTTACTATTTTCACCTCCCTACCAGCCGACTCCTAGACATAGTCAGGCCAGGTAGCAAAGACCTTGATCCAGATGCGCCAATGTGATGAGGTTTTCTCTTAAAGAGATAGTGCTCCCTTTTACTACCAAGTGCGTCATTTCCGCCATTGCTTTGGTCGCTATGTCTGTAAAAATTATATAGTTATAATTGCATTTCGGTTACGACCAAAGGATATCAACAAGGCCGCTCTGACTGTTTGTATATTGCCCCAACTATAGGTGCGTGATTTTAACAGGAGCTACCATGTGTCTGGGAATCGGAGGTTTCAAACCAACTATCGGTGACTTGGTGAAGGTGCTGAATGAAGCATACAACCCCATTGCCAAAGGCACCATCGCACGAATCACCGGAGTGTCCGAAACAGGAGATGTCTACTTTATCGAGGGAAACGATGACGTGCCGCTATATATCAAAGACCTTGAACTGGTCGCCTACAGGATCGGACGCTATGACATCACGCCACGGACAAGTGCTCTAAGGACGGAGAAGCCCTGTTCCTGACAAGGTGAAGAATGAGACGACGACTCTAGACGGAAACGGCATCGAGGTGTACCGAGCTGCAAGTGGCGGAGGAAACATATGATGACCGACTCGAGATACAAAATGGCTACCCGCGGCATGGACTTGTTGGAGGAATCCCATCTGCCATACGTGAAAAAACTGCGTTTGCAGGTCCTTTTGCTGGAGGTGAGGATATTGTTGCTGAAGGCCGAGCCTCTACGGGCCCGCGATAATGATGCTTTCGAACAAACGACCTTTGCCGGGATACTGCTTCAGATGGAGCAACTGTGTCAGGAGTACTGCACTGAATCTTTTTATCGAAAAGTCGCCGAAGGTCTGAACGAGGTCGTAAAGGAACTTTCCTCAGCCGACCTGTTGCCGCAAAGGACGTAGCCCCGCCCCCGTACCCCACCTTCACGTGCTCGATCAGTTTCCGCGTGTCGCTCTATTGAGACGGAGGAGTCGTATGAGAAAAGCCCTGACAATTGTTTCTTCATCGTTTATTTTTTTCATCAACTTAAGCCACCCCTGCACTGCTCTGGAAGCAAACATAAGCTCTCCGGACATAACCGAAGCGGCAGACCTGCAGTTCGGCACCAACCTTCCCGACGAAACGCGGGTGAAGCTCTGCATCTCTGACGGGTCCGAAACTATCAGGTGTGAAGGAAACACGTCGGCCTTCAAAGGCATTATTAAAGACCCGGCGACGAACGGATGTCTGAGGGAACTACAGGCCGGAAGGTACCTGCTTGAGATAATTACTGAGTATTCGCAGTTCCAACCCGAGCCTGTACGAGCGGTAATCGGTGAGCGGGGCGAACATCTTCATGGAGAACTGGCCCTGAAGAAGATGCTTGGAACACGGGTATGGATGGCCCGGCCAATGGTGGTCCAGGAAGACGGCAGACTCAGTTGCCGCCAGGATCAGTAAACGGCGGCAACTGCCCTAGCCACCGGCTGCCCGGTAAGATCCGTGGCTTGAAAAACCAGGGGTTTTGTCCTGCATGCGGCCGATTATGCCGTCCTGGACTGCATGATTCACCAATTGTGCGATATTTGAGACCTTGAGCTTTTTCATTACCTTAAGCCTGTAAGATTCGGCGGTTTTTATGCTGATATTCAACTCATAGGCTATTTCCTTACAGTTTTTCCCAACGGCCAGCATCCGGTATGCCTGGTCCTCACGGTTACTGAGCTGGTATTTGCTTGTTGGTTCCCCTTGGTCTGCGAAACCGGAAATAATGATATCACTGAGCCGCGAGCTTAAATAAGAGGACTTGGTATGAACTGCTCTTACTGCCTTGATCAGTTCGTCAAAAGCCCAATCTTTCAAAATGAATGATTTTACCCCCAGTCGTAGCGCCTCCACGACATACTGGCGGTCATTGTGCATCGTCAGTATGACTATTCCTGTGTTGTCAGTGCTCTCTAAAATCAACCTGGCAGCTTCGGTGCCTTTTATGCCCGGCATGTTCAGGTCAAGCACAACCACGTCCGGCTTTGTCTCCAGAGCGCGTGCTACGGCAGTCGGACCGTCGCCGGCCTCTGCAACGATTTCCATATCCCGTTCACGCTCCAAGAGACCCCGCAGCCCCTCACGAAACATCGTGTGATCATCGGCAAGTAACAACCTGATAGCCATATACCCTCCTGACATAAATTATTCGCTCCACAATCATGCATCAGCAGCGACAGGCAGGACGGGTGTTTCATCTTGGACTTGCCCGCCCACCATTTGTCGTGAGTCACTGTGTCAAAACCCTTTACAGATTAAAATAAATTAACTATACTCTCTTTCCACCAATACGCAACCTTCAAAATGAGGATAATCGAATGCCGAACAAACTGAATGAGTGCAGTACATACACAACTGAGGAGAACCGAATCATTTACCCGCACCGCCTGCAAAATCTCGTTCAGCAAGTGCCGGTAATTCTATTCCAGTGTGAGCTAACTGCTGACGGACAGTTGGGCATCTCGTATATGAGCAACGGATTACAGGCACTGCTTGACGTGACGCCTCGTGAGGCAATCTCTGACCCCACTGTGATTCTCAGGGCGATTTTTCCGCCAGACCGTGAAGTAATTCTCACTTCGATCAAAAAATCTGCCCAACACCATGAGTTCTGGTCGCGGGAATTCCGCATCTTTTCACACGGCGAAGTGCGATGGGTCGAAGCAGAAGCAACTGTGCAACAATATGGAGCAGTGTATGTCTATAACGGGTATGCAAGGGAGACAACAGAACGTAAATTGCTAGAGTTGAAGCTGCGCGAGGCACAGGAAGAACTGCTCGGGATGGTGGAAGATCGGACCCGGAGCTTGACTAAAATAAATGCAGAGCTACAAAATTTGAACAACGAGATCAAGGCTGAGATTTCAGAAAGAATAGTACTCGAAAACAAGCTAAGGGAATCTTATGACCTTTTATCGCTGTTGGGAGCAGATCTGATACATTCAGAGGAGCGTCAAAGGAGAAGAATTGCTACTGAGCTTCATGATGACGTAGTTCAATACCTTGCGCTAGGGAAGCTAAGAATTGAGATGTCAGTACAGAATTCTTCGCCGCCTCCCGACCTGATGAAGGAACTTGTGGACCTGATTGTAAACGCAATCAAACAAATCCGGAGAATTTGCAACGACCTGAGTCCTCCACTGCTTTACGACTACGGACTTGTTGAAGCGATTAACAGCATGGGCTTCAGCTTGGCAAGGGACCACGACTTCAAATTTGAAATCAAAGGGGGTATCCCTCAGGGGATTCTCACCAATCACGTCCGCACTGTTCTCTTTGAATCGGCAAGGGAGTTACTGACGAACGTGGTGAAGCATGCCCAGGCGAAAAGAGTACGTGTGCAGTTGCGAAAAAAGGGCGAAAAGGCTTACTTGCTCGTTATGGATGATGGTATGGGCATGAGTCCTTCAACCGGAAATGGATTCGGGCTGTCACATATACGGCAAAGAATCTCTTTCCTGAAAGGCACGATACGGTTTTCCTCCACGCTTGATTGGAGTACGGTGGTCACAGTCGCTGTCCCATTCGCCGGATAGCCTTGACTAATCAGCAAACTGGCGGCACTGGCTTGCGCCGCGCCTGAGGGAAGCGCCGGTAAAATATCTGCACCAAGAGAGCATCTATGGTTTCAAACAGGGACCCGAAATTTACTGGTTTGGCAAAAAATCGGCATGCGCCTGATGCCATACAACGCTCGATAGTTGCCGGATCCCGACATGCAGAGATGAACACTACGGGTCGGGTTGAAAAGGTACGTTTGAGAAATAACGCGAATTCATCACCACCAAGATCAGGCAACAGTACATCGAGGAGGAAGATGTCAGGGTCACACCGGGAGATGATGCGCAACGCTTCCACCGGGTTTTCCGCGTGAAGTATTTTTTGCATCGGATAATTCTTCTTCAACTGTCCGATGACCATTTTTGACACATCGAAATCGGCATCAACATAGAGAATTGTCATTTTGCATATATCGATCACCTTCGCCTCCATCAGCACCAGATTACGCCACGAGTTCGACCAATTTTACCTCCCTCTTAAGCCACACGCGCAAATTTCAGCTATTTAAGCATTTGCTTGCGCCTTTAGCTTGGAACTGAATGTGACATAACCTGATCGCCACTTAAAAATCGACCGACGGTCCACACAGGATACCGTAGCTAGCACACCTCGCGACGACGTCATGTCCAGTCGGCATCCCGCTAGATTGATTGGCTTTATGGAAAACATAGGTATCTTTGGCGAACGCAAGGGGCACGAGGCTAGGAGGACCGTATGGTAACAGAGGACAGTGCGGAAATGATTGGCTGGAGTTGGGACGAGAGATTGGCAAAATCTTTTGACACAAGACTTTTTTCTGCAAGGCTTCCAACTTGCGCCACCAGGTCGAGGAAATACTGCTCATCGTATTGATGCACCCTCGCGCAACTGGAGTCCGCCTCCCTCAGCAGTGCTACTTTGATCTGAATGAAGTCTGCTTCAAGCCGGCGTTTTTCTCTGAGGGGAACGTCTGCATTACGCAGTAAAGCAATGCACTCGCAAATACACCTGTAACTCCTGTCCATAAAACCTCCCCCTTTTCTCAAACGGATTTTCGGTATTTCCCCTGTATTGGCGAGGCGAGAGGTGTTGCACCTTTAAATATTTAGTTTCCGTCCGGAAACATAACGCTTTGAATTTACAATCGAATATTGCAAAAATCGTTTAGTTTTTGTTCCACTTGTGGTAATGTCAGCTCCGCAAGTCACTGATTTTGTTAAATTCAATGACCATAGGAGCGGCAAAGATGAGGCAAAAACAGACCCGACAGATGAGCCTGTTTTCCGTCACGGCTCGACATGACATCGGGCAGGAACTCAGGGAGATCTCCCAGGTGCTCGATGACACCCCGCAGATGCTGGACCTGGTTTATAACGACCTGATCCGTAATCGCCGCCACGAAACTGGACGTGAGGGGATGACCGCCGAGCAGGTGCTTCGGTCCTGCGTACTCAAGCAGTTTCGCTGCCTCTCCTACGAAGAGCTTGCGTTCCATCTTGAGGATTCCAATTCCTTCAGAGCCTTCGCCCGTCTTGAGATGGGGCAGTATCCGTCGTCATCGACGCTCCAGGAGAACATAAAGCCGATCTCGGAGGAGAGCTGGGAAGCGATTCACATCTGCCTCATGCGGTACGCGCAAAAAGTGCGGTCTGGAAAACGGCCGTAAACTGCGCATCGACTCCTCCGCCGTTGAGACTGACGTCCACGACCCTACCGAGCATCTCTTCTGTGGGATGGCATCCGAATCATCACCCGCTACCTTGAGGAAGGGCCACACCCTTGATCCTCTCCCCGACTACCGATACAGCGACCATTTACGGGTGGCGAAGAAGCGCCTGCTCGCGGTGGTCAATGCCAAGAAGGAGGAGGATCGGGTCTCGGCCTACCGTGACATGGTTTACTATGCCGGCAAGGTTGTCGGCTATGCCAAGGGCGCGATCCCTGCTTTGGAAAGGTACCAGGCGGTTGACCTCGGAGGGATGATGACGGCAATGAGACTCCGTGCCCAGTTGAAAAGGGCTGTCGAGTTGCTGGAGAAGGTCATCAGCCAAACCGAACGCCGCGTCTTCCGCAAAGAGAAGGTTCCGGTCTCGGAAAAGGTGGTCTCCTACTTCGAGGACCACACCGACATCATCGTTAAGAGCCGCCGGGAGGTTGTGTACGGCCACAAGGTCTTCCTGACCAGTGGAAAGTCGAACTTGATACTGGACTGCCTGGTCGAGCGGGGCAACCCCGCCGATTCCGAACAGTACATCCCGATGCTCAAGCGCCACGAAGGGATCTTCGGCCAGTTCCCGCGCCAGACCAGCGCCGATGGCGGCTTCGCCTCCAAGAAGAACCTGGCCGATGCCAAAGAACTCAAGATCAAGGATGTAGCTTTCGCGAAGAAACGCGGCCTCGCTGTCGTCGATATGGCAAAGAGCAACTGGGTCTACAAGCAGCTCAAGAACTTCCGGGCCGGTATTGAGGCGAACATCTCGACGTTGAAGCGGGCTTTTGGCCTGGACCGTTGCAACTGGAAGAGTTGGGAAGGGTTCAAGCGCTATCTCTGGAATTCGATCTTTGCCTACAACCTGCAGGTGATCGTCAGGACCAGGCTCAACGCAGCCAAAGCGGCAGCCTGACACCTGAAAGACCCCGAACGAGTCACCGTCGGGGATTGTTGCGTCCAAAAATTGAGAAAGAGCGGACACCATGAGGCCGCATTAGCAACACCTTACGGATTTGGCCTGCGGTTGGCCGAATTTGTCGCTACGAAGTTCACAAAAATGCAGTTTCCGGATGGACACTATTTACAATAAAAAATGAATAAGCAGTACTCGATCAGACGGCACTGCCGCACCAAACGATCGGTTGCGCTGCATCTAAAATTCCGTGCGGAGGCGGGCTCACTCCACCGTCCTTTACACCACTGCCACGGGCGGCCTGGGGCCCCCGCACCCCTACGTGCCGTAATTTAAAGCTCCTTGCCGCCATTTAGAACTCCTGGGTTGGGAACCATGACGCGATACTCCTGAAAGCGCTGCATTGCCTGCAAGATCGGTCAAGATGCAGCCCGGATAGTTGGCGACCAGCTGGGCTACTGGTCCGGTCCCAACAGCAATATGACGACTTTGGCTCCCATCACACCTCCCCTGTCGTGCTCCGCTCTCACTTGGTGGGCTTTCTGGTCGCCCTGCCTCTTTCCAGCCCATACTTGCCGGATTCCACCAACCTGTCAGTCAACCTGTCGATCAGACGGTTCGAGAAATAGAGCGCAATGGCGGCGCCTATGGAGAGGAACGCGATGATAGAGACTGCGGGTACAACTCCATTAAATGTCATGATTGCCTCCATTGCATGGTTGATCATCCCACAGCGGGCCCTGCCTGCTTAGGACGCAAAAAAACCGGGGCCTTAATATCCTGAGATATTTCGGCGACCCGGCTGTCTCAGTGAGACCCAATAGGCTTTCCGTCCCATCCTCGCGGAAGGTTTAGTATTGTCGGTTATCTGCACTATGTTGTTTTGTGGGTAAAGTCTCATAATTTTTCATAACTGTCAATGAAAATTAATCACAAAAATCAAACCCAGTACAAATCGTCACGTACCGTTCGGAAACCCCCAAGAAGTGAGGTTGAAACGAAACATGACGGGTAGGTAGTATCGGAGCATCAATTCGTTTTCCACTGTGTCTGTGGATAAGGCCGTTATGCCTGTGGATATCTAAAGAAGGAGGTATGACTTATCGGCTACTTCTACTGGTTGCACAGTTTTTGATCATATTGCGTAAGTGTACGTATTAAAAGGCTCAGGACATATCAGTGGGGCTGCTGCGGTAGCTTGAATTTGACAGTTCAGAGGCAAGGTGTGGCTCTTTGTCAAATACCTAAGGGGCCTCTGGATCTTCCCGTACATACACTGCTGCGGTTGCCATCTCCCCCGAGGAGACAGACACAATCCTCCTGGCAGGTGACATGATTTCCGCTTTGCATTTGCACACATTAATAGGAAAAGTACAATTGTGCTGTTAATTCTTCTTGCAAGTCCTGATGCGACTACATGAAATTAATGAGAAAGCAAGCGAGAGGTCATTACATGACGCCACAATGCTTCATCGTGAACGAGTGTCTGGCATTACTCAAACAGGCCGACATGCCGCCCATAAAAAAGCTGCGCATCGAGATCCAGCTGATCCAGATGAAAAGGCTGCTGCTTAGGAATGACTTTCCCGCGGAATCATGCGAGGATATCTTGCGGGAGATGTTGTCCGAGCTTCGCAGGGTCGGCAAGGGCGAGCATGATGCAGACACCGTCAGCACTCTGATAAGATATATGGGGCGGTTTGTAAATATGCCAAAATGCCAACGGTGAGCGCGGCAGAGACGGGCATTTCAGCATGGAAATAGGCCTGGTCGCCATTTTAGCCCTGATATGGGGATGCATCGTACTGATTCGCATCGTGCCTGCCGTTCAGCCGAGGCGTTCCGATGAATCGCAGGATAAAGAGATGTCTTGTAGACGGTCCGCATCTGCGGAATGGGGGATCCAAGACCCTTGGACGTCATCTGAGTCACGCTCACCAGATGCAGCCGCGCGCCTACAGGAAGCGGTTCGGCATACCGGCTGAACAGTCCCTCTGCTCTAAGTCCTTTTCGGATTCGCGCAGGCAGATGGTTTTTGAGCTGGGACTCGCTGATAAACTCGTAGAGGCGAGAGAGGTGAGACTGGCAAATATCCGGCTTAAAAAGTAGGCTTTTGCCAAACCCGCCCAAGCGGCTAAATCCAAATCGGCGCTGTCGGCTAAACCTAGCTCGCTTCGCAAGGCTAAGGCAACAGTTCCTGCAGGGGCACCCATTAAAAGGCTGTCGGTCAAGGGCAAAAACGTCCGGCCCACGGTGACGCGAACCTGCTGCGGGTCGTCCTGGAAAACCTTTTCAGCAACGCCTGGAATTACACCAATTAAAGAGCAGGCCATGATCGAGTTCGGCGTCGGTGATATCGGCGGTGTGCCGGCCTATTTCCTCCGGGACAACGGCGCCGGGTTCAGTATGGAAGATGCGGACAAGCTCGTCACCCCTTTCAAGCGCCTTCCCGAGGCGGAAAAGCAGAGGGGCTTCGGCATTGGGCTTGCCACCGTGGAGAGGATCATTGCACGCCACGGTGGGCGGGTGTGGGCGGAGGGGACGTTGGGCCAAGGGGCCTGTTTCTACTTCACCTGGGCGCCGTGACAGTAAACAGCTTGTCTGGCGGGAGAGGGGAGGCATCCTCTGTCCTGGTAATTCAGTTGCATTAGGCAAAATTCCAAGGGCGCAAAGCCGACGGACCCGATCCCTAAAAAGTTCAGGTAGCCGAGCTGCCGAAGAAACAGGCGATTACTTTTAAAAGGGCCCCTCAAAGCGACAGCTTATGGGGGGCCTTTTCCCGTTGCCATGTTCCCCGCCAAGGGGTGCTCCGCAGTCGTTGCATCTTGTATCTCCATGGGCGCGATTAAGTGGACCCTATAGGCAAGACAATAAACCGTCGAGTTTAAGGTGGTGCCCGGTCGCGCAGCTGACCGGCGCTGCCCCGGTTTTGAGCGTGGTTTTACGCTCAACAAATTTGTCCACGATTCTAGCTCCGCCGCCGCTGGCCGTTTGGTAGACCTGAATCGGCGTGAGGTTGCCGAGCGATTGATGGGGCCGTTCAGTGTTGTAGAACTCGAAATACTCTGTCAGGCCCAGCTGCAACCCGAGCATGTCGACATACCCTTTCAGGTACACATCCTCGTGCTTGACGCTGCGCCAGAGCCGTTCCACAAAGATGTTGTCCAACGCCCGACCGCGCCCATCCATACTGATAGCGATGTGGTGCGACCTTAAGACGCCGGTGAAAGCATCGCTGGTGAACTGACAGCCTTGGTCAGTGTTGAAAATATCAGGAGTGCCGTAAGCACGTAGCGACTGTTCCAGGCAGTCAACACAGAAATCGCGGTCCAATGTGTTCGACAACCGCCATGCCAGCAATTTGCGTGAGTACCAGTCGATCACTGCTGCCAGATAGGCAAAGCCGCGTGTCAAGCGAATGTACGTGATATCGGTACTCCAGACGTGGTTGGGCCGCGTCACATTCACGCCTCTAAGCAGGTACGGGTAAATCTTATGCTGAGGGTGAGGGAGGCTAGTATTGGGACCTGGTGCCATGCCAGCAAGTCCCAACAACCCCATCAGCCGCTGGACCCGCTTACGGTTGACCAGATGCCCGGCTCTGCCCAGATGAATCACCATCCTGCGGCTACCATAGAACGGATGACGTGTATATTCGGCATCAATCAACGTC
>Ga0209317_1002507_pt1 | contig 13256 bp, 11 predicted proteins | sample RifGroB2_FD_183994 | JGI IMG/M metagenome (GOLD analysis project Ga0209317, IMG submission 183994) | Soil microbial communities from Rifle, Colorado, USA - Groundwater B2 (SPAdes) (version 2) | ecosystem: Environmental > Terrestrial > Soil > Unclassified | place: Rifle, Colorado | collected...
CACGCCTGAAGCAGATGCCGATGGGGCGGGCCTGGGAAGCGCTGCGGGAAAACGAGATAGCCTGCCGCTCGCTCGGCATCAACCACGTCTCGGTGAAACTCTCCGCCTTCATGATGGCGGCGATGATCGGGGGGGTCGCCGGTGTGTTCTTCGCCACCCTGCAGGGGTTCATCAACCCTACCTCCTTCACCTTCTTCGAGTCCGCGCTGATCCTGGCCATCGTGGTCATGGGCGGGCTCGGATCGACGGTGGGGGTGATCGTCTCGGCCCTGGTGCTCACCGTGCTCCCGGAGCTGCTGCGCGGTTTCTCGGACTACCGGGTGCTCATTTTCGGGGCGCTGATGGTGCTGATGATGATCTGGCGTCCGCGGGGGCTTTTGAGAATCAAGCGTCGGGCATTCGACGTGGGGGAGGCATAAGTGGGAAATTCTGTGCAAACAGCGCTACTTTCTGTACGGGGGCTCACCATGCGCTTTGGCGGCATCCTGGCGCTCTCCGAGGTCGACTTCGACGTCCAGCGCGGCTCCGTCACGGCCCTGATCGGGCCAAACGGCGCCGGCAAGACCACCCTGTTCAACTGCGTCACCGGTTTTTACCTGGCCACGGCGGGGAGCATCCGGTTCCAAAACGGCAAGGGAGAGGTCGACCTGATCAAGGTCCTGGGGGAGCCGTTTCGAAAGGGAGACTTCACCAGCCCGCTCGCCTTCGTGGAGCGCCTCTATTTCAAAATGTTCGGCGGCTCGCACCGGGTGGCGCGGGCCGGGGTGGCGCGCACCTTCCAGAACATCCGGCTGTTCCGGGAGATGACGGCGCTGGAAAACCTGCTGGCAGCCCAGCATATGCGGCTTAACCGCAACCTGTTGGCCGGCACCTTCAACCTGAAGGCCTACCGTGATTCCGAGCGGGAAGCGGTGCAGCGCGCCTACGACTGGCTCAAGGTGTTCGGGCTGGAAAAGGACGCCAACCGTCTGGCAGGGGAGCTCCCCTACGGGCACCAGCGCCACCTGGAGATCGCCCGGGCCGTCTGTACCGACCCGCGCCTGGTCTGCCTGGATGAACCCGCCGCCGGCCTCAACCCGAAGGAAACCGAGGAGCTGACCGCCCTGATCCGCAAGCTGCGCGACGAGCACGACATCACCGTGCTCCTCATCGAGCACGACATGGGGCTGGTCATGGACATATCCGACTACGTGGTGGTGCTGGACTACGGCAAGGTGATCGCCAAAGGGAGCCCCCAGACGGTCGAGAGGGACCCGGCCGTGCTGGCCGCCTACCTTGGGGAAGACCATATCGAAGAAGGGGTTGAGCTATGAGCCAGAGGCACATTTTGGAGATAGATAGGATCGATGCCGGCTACGGGCCGGTCCAGGTCCTGCGCGGGGTATCCCTGCACGTCGACCAGGGAGAGATCGTCACGCTGATCGGGGCCAACGGGGCGGGGAAGTCCACCCTGCTCATGACCATCTTCGGCCAGCCCAGGCCCTCCCGGGGGTGCATCAGGTTCAAGGGTGAGGATATCACCCGGGTGCCGACCCACGAGATCGCCAAGTTCGGCATCGCCCAGTCCCCGGAGGGGCGCCGCATCTTCGCCTCCATGACGGTGGAGGAAAACCTGCTCATGGGAACCACCCCGATCGGCCTGGCCCATGCGGACGAGGACCTGTTGAAGTCGTACGAGATGTTCCCGCGGCTGAAGGAGCGCAGAAGCCAGCGGGCCGGGACCCTTTCCGGCGGCGAGCAGCAGATGCTCGCCATCGCCCGCGCCCTGATGGGACGCCCGGGCCTGCTGCTCTTGGACGAGCCGAGCCTGGGGCTGGCTCCCCTGATCGTGAAGCAGATTTTCGAGATCCTGGCCGAGATCGCCTCCACGGGGACCACCATCTTCCTGGTCGAGCAGAACGCGAACCATGCCCTGAAGCTTGCGGATCGCGGCTACGTGCTGGCGAACGGGGAGATCCGGCTGTCCGGCACAGGAGACGAGCTCCTGGCCGACCCGGAGGTCCGCAAGGCTTACCTCGGCGGGCATTGACCACCCTTCCCCCCTCCCTGCCATTGCATCAAGATCACCGTCCGCCTGAGAGCGAAAAATCGGGCGGTGATCTTGATAACACGGACCCGCGTGATATCATTCATCTTTAATTAAAACCACAAAATCCAGCCGAAGCACCTGCCCCGAGGTTCCCTGACCTGCTTTCCCCCGTTTTTCAAGACCGACCGTCACAACTGCGGCACTTCCGCGGAGCTCCCTGTGAGTTGGAGTCGCCTTGACACGATCGGTGCTTACTGCTCCGCCCAAGGAGGTTCACGATAATGAGGCTCATGTTCCCCGCTTCGGCGAAAAACTGGCTTTCTCTGGCCGGCGTCATCATCGCTCTCACCGCCTTGTTCATGATCCTGTTTCTCGTCATCGTGTCATCGGTCATGAGGGAGCAGGCAGCCTATCTCGGCCTGGTGACCTACATCCTGCTGCCTGCAGTCATGATCGTGGGCCTTTTGTTGATCCCGGCCGGCATGCTTCGGGAGCTGAAGCGGGAACGGCGCGCTGGGGAGCATCCCCAGGCGGGGTGGCCCAAGATCGACCTGGATGAGCCAAGGCACCGGCACGCCTTCTTCGTCTTCGTGGTAGGCACAACGGTCTTCGTCTTTCTATCCGCCGTCGGCAGCTACCAGGCCTTCCACTACACCGAATCGACCGGGTTCTGCGGCACGCTCTGCCATACCGTCATGGAGCCCGAACACACGGCGCATCACCACTCCCCCCATGCACAGGTCGCCTGCGTCGAGTGCCATGTCGGGCCGGGAGCCGACTGGTACGCCCGCTCCAAGCTCTCCGGTCTGTACCAGGTCTATGCCGTGGTGGCCGGCGTCTATCCCCGTCCCATCCCGACCCCCATAAAGAATCTACGCCCGGCGCGGGCCGTCTGCGAGCAGTGCCACTGGCCGCAGAAATTCTACGGGCACAAGCTGCAGTTGCGCACCCACTACCTCTCGGACCCGTCCAACACCCCATGGCGCATCGGGCTGAACCTCAAGGTCGGTCCGCCTCAGGAAGCACAGGGACTGGTAGAAGGGATCCACTGGCATATCAGTCCGGGGGTGCGCATAGATTACCGGGCTGCCGATCCGGGCCGGCAACGGATCACCTGGGTGCGCTTCACCAACCTGGAGACCGGGTTGGTGAAGGTTTTTACCGACAAGGGGGAGAAGACCGCGGGGACGCCTGCAGCGGGAGAGCTGCGGACCATGGACTGCATGGATTGCCACAACCGGCCGTCTCACCTGTACCGGCCGCCGGCGCAGTTCATCGATGAGGCCATTACCGCCGGACGGATTCCGGCCACCCTCCCTGAGATAAAGAAACTCGCGGTCCGGTTGTGCACCCCCCCCTATCCGTCGGCCGAAGCTGCGCAGCAGGAGATCCGCGCGGGGATCAGCCAGTTCTACCGGCAGGACTACCCGGAACTGTACGCCCGCCAGCTAGGTGTCGTGGAAAAGGGGGTGACAGGCGTGCAGGGGGAGTTCGCGCAAAACATCTTCCCCACGATGAAGGTGAACTGGACGGCCTATCCGGACAACATCGGCCACCTCTATTTCGCAGGGTGCTTTCGTTGCCACAACGGCAGTCACTCGACCGAAAAGGGGGAGACCATCAACCGGGAGTGCGTCTTGTGCCACGATATAGCTATCCAGGGGATTCCCGGGAAGGGACTGGAAAGCGCGCGGATTGGCGAGAGCCTGCCCTTCCGGCATCCCGAGGAGATCGGCGACGTCTGGCAGCAGGTGCCCTGCACCGATTGCCACGCCGTGGGCAACCCTTGAAGAAGGAGTGGGAAACTGAATCCGCGCGCTTCGCTGCCGAGGGATATCGGAGCGCAGTCGCACCATAAAAGGAAGCCGAAGTCGGACTCGCCTTATGCTGCGCGCCACTGATTTTCAATCGACATGATTCCTCCCCCTGTGGCGACGCGCCAGCCTTACCCCTTTGACAATGAAGACGGGAAGCGAGAGGCCTCGGCTGTCGACCATAGGGTAATTGCCGTGGCGCTACCGGTCTGTAACAGTTGCTCGACAACCACTGTCTTAGCCAGTTTGTCAAAGGCGGAACTGAAGGAAATCGTTTGTCACAAAACATGATGGAACAAAGGTCTTCTCGCTGTGGCTGACGGTATTCGGTTTCGCTCCGCTGCTGCCGGATGCGGCTGCGCTTCCCTTTGGGGACATTCAAAACTTGACGAGGCTGACGGGGTGCTGCTATGATTAGTGGCGCTAATTATTAGCAGCACTAATTGTTTGCCAGGGCAAATTCGGGGAGTGTTTGGTATGGGCAAGGCAGATGAGATACCCGAGGTAATCGACAACCTGAGGAGGATATTCCAGGCGGTTACCGAATATTCCAAGTCCGCCGAGAGAGAGACCACATTGACGGGTCCGCAACTCTGGGCCTTGAAGATCTTGGCCCAGGATGCCCCCCTGCGTGTTTCCGAGCTGGCGCGCCGGATGTACCTGCGCCCGGCGACCGTGGTCGGTATCCTGGACCGGCTGGAAGCCAGGGGGCTGGTCACGCGCAACCGTTCCGAGAAAGACCGCCGGGCGGTGGACCTTGATCTCACCGGAGCGGGGCGGACGCTGGTGGTCAATGCGCCCGAGGTGGCCCAGGCCATGCTGATAAAGGGACTGGATGCGTTGTCGGAGGACCAGTTCAGCCAGGTTCTGGAAGGGATGCAGCGTATGGTGCAGATCCTCGGAGCGGAGCATCTCACCCCGCAACCGCTGCACAGCTGACCAGGAATATTCTGACTAAAGGAGGAGGCGCATGAAAAACTCTCTTGAGCTCGCCCTGATCGGCAACTGCCAGGTCGGTGCCCTGATCGACCCTGAAGCGGAAATCGTCTGGTACTGCCTGCCACGCCTCGACGGTGACCCGGCGTTCTGCTCCCTGTTGCAGGAGCATGAGACCGGCTCGGGGACAGGTTACTGCGCCATCGAACTTGTGGATCAGGTCGCCTGCGAACAGTCCTATCTCCCCAACTCCGCCGTCTTGGTGACCCGCATGACCGATACCAGGGGGTCCGTGCTGGAAATAACCGACTTCGCCCCCCGCTTCCGGCAGCACGGGCGGATGTACACCCCGATGATGCTGGTCAGGCAGGTGCGGCGACTGCACGGCAGCCCGAGGATCACCCTCCGGATCCGGCCGGCCAGAAATTACGGCTCCGAGCGGGGCGAGTTCACCTACGGCAGCCACCATATCCGCTATGTCTCCCCCTACATGGTGCTGCGGCTCACTACCGACGCCTCCATCACCAGCATCCTCCAGGAGCTTCCCTTCATTCTGGAAGACGAACTGAACCTCATCTTCGGCCCCGACGAGACCATCCAGGAGAGCATCCCCGAGCTGGCGCTCCGGTTCAAGAACGAGACCCTGGCCTACTGGCATGAATGGGTGCGCGACCTGGCTGTTCCCTTCGAGTGGCAGGACGAGGTGATACGCGCCGCCATTACCCTGAAGCTCAACACCTTCGACGATACCGGCGCCATCGTCGCGGCGATGACCACCTCGATCCCCGAGTCCCCCGATTCCGGCAGAAACTGGGACTACCGCCACTGCTGGCTGCGCGACTCCTATTTCGTGGTCAACGCCCTGAACCGCCTGGGCGCCACCCGTACCATGGAGCGCTACCTCGGGTACCTGGTCAACGTGGTGGCCGGCTGCGACGGAGGCGGACTGCAGCCGGTGTACGGGATCGACGGCAAGACCAATCTGGAGGAGCTGGAGGTGACGACGCTGGCGGGATACCGGGGCATGGGGCCGGTGCGGGTGGGAAACCAGGCCTACCAGCAGATCCAGCACGACGTGTACGGCTCGGCCATCCTGGCGGTGACCCACGTCTTCTTCGACCAGCGGCTCATGCAGCGCGGCGATCTGGCCCTTTTCCATCGGCTGGAGCCGCTGGGCGAAAAGGCGATCCAGGTGCACGATCAGCCTGATGCTGGGTTGTGGGAGCTGCGCGGCAGCAAACGGGTGCACACCTTCTCCAGCATCATGTGCTGGGCGGCCTGCGACCGTCTCTCCAGGATAGCCACCCGGCTCGGGCTCGCCGAACGGGCCGCCTACTGGAGCGTGCAGGCGCAGCGGATCCACGCCACCATCTGCGCCCGGGCCTGGAACGAGGAGAAAAAGGCCTTCACCGCGGCCTTCGAGGTGGAGTCCCTGGACGCGAGCCTGCTGCTCATGCATGACGTCGGCTTCCTCACCGCGGAGGACCCGCGCTTCGCCTCTACCGTCGCGGCCATCGAGCGCGAGCTGCGCCAGGGGGACTACATCTTCCGCTATATCGAGCAGGACGATTTCGGAGCCCCCGAGAACGCCTTCATCGTCTGCACCTACTGGTACATCTATGCCCTGGCGGCCCTCGGGCGCAGCGACGAGGCCCGCCGGCTCTTCGAGAACCTGCTGGCGCGCCACAACCGCCACGGCCTGATCGCCGAGCATATCGACGTCCGGACCGGGGAGCAGTGGGGCAACTTTGTCCAGACCTACAGCATGGTCGGACTGATAAACGCCGCCATCCGTCTCAGCAAACGCTGGGACTCCGCGTTTTGATGCCGGTTTCGGGGAGTGCATTCTTATGAAGGTGGGATTGTTGGGTTTTGGCAAAACGGGCAAGGCAGTCGCATCCGTTTTGCTGCAGAGCAAGGAGGTGAATCTCCAGTGGGTGGTCCGCAAGTCGCACAATCTCGAGCACAGGTCGGTTCCCGAGTTTCTGGGGCTCTCTTCCAGCGAGCCGGGATTCATCTATTCGATCGAGGAGTTCGAGGCGGGTGAGTTGCTAAACAAGCTCCCCGTTAAGGGTGTCGGGCTTTACAGCATGGAGGATCTGTTGCTGCCGTATTTCAACGTCGGGTCGTCGTACTAAAGGCCGATGACCTTCTTAAGTGATGCAGCCAGGATCGACGGGCTGAAATTTTCCCAGGAGTTTTCATGAAACAATCAGGAATCGGTTCATCGTTCAAATCCCTGAACCTCTCTCTTCGTTTCGTAGTCCCGCTCGCCGTTGCCCTTGGGCTTCTGGCCGTTGCAGTGGTGCCGCTGGTGGACAGCCTGACGCTGCGCTGGTTCGTGCGCGACATGGATATCCGCTCCCGCCTGATCGCCAACACACTGCACGAGCCCCTGGCGGAACTTCTCGGGCAGGAGAACAGGGCCAAGATCAACGCCCTTTTGCTGCGGGCCATTCAGGACGAACGACTGCTGGCCCTTGGCTTTTGCGACGGCAAGGGGAAGCTGCTTTACCGCACGCCTACCTTCCCGCAATCCTTGAGCTGCTCCTCCGCGGCGCCGGAAGACGGGGCAAGCCCGCTGCATCAACTCCCCCAGGGGGCTGTACACGTCGCCGTCCACCCGATGGAGCAGGCCGGGATTGAAAGCGGCTCACTGATCCTGGTGCACGACATGAGCTTTGTCGAGCGCCGCAGCGCCGATACCCGGAAGTACATCATCACGCTCTTTGCCCTTTTGGGGGTGGTCATCTCCGTGATCACGGTACTGGTGGCCCACCTGAGCTGGCGCGGCTGGATGGACGGTGTGCGCGCCATGCTGCGCGGCGAGGGGATACTGAAGCCCTTTTCCCAGCCGGCGGTCGCCTCGGAGTTGCAGCCGCTGGTGGGAGACCTGCGCACCCTTTTGCGGGCGCTCGATTCGGAGCGGCGCTTCGCCGACGACGCCACCATCACCTGGAGCCCGGATTCGCTGCGCAGCCTGCTGCACAAACAGCTCACCGGGGAGCGGATCATCGTGGTTTCCAACCGGGAGCCGTACATCCACGGCAAAAAGGGGGACCGCATCGAGGTGCATCGCCCGGCCAGCGGCCTGGTGACGGCCGTGGAACCGGTGATGCGGGCCTGCTCCGGCACCTGGATCGCCCACGGCAGCGGCACCGCGGACCGGGAGACCGTGGATCGGCAGGACCGGGTCCGGGTCCCTCCGGAGCATCCCGAGTACACGCTGCGCCGCATCTGGCTCACCAAGGAGGAGGAGAAGGGTTATTACTACGGCTTTGCCAACGAAGGGCTCTGGCCCCTGTGCCATATCGCCCACGTGCGCCCCATCTTCCGCTCCAGCGACTGGGAGCAATACGTGGCCATCAACCAGCGCTTTGCCGATGCGGTGGTCAAGGAGGCGGACAGCGATGACCCGGTGGTGCTGGTGCAGGATTACCACTTCGCCCTGCTGCCCGGGATGATCCGCAAGGCGCTCCCCAAGGCGACCATCATCACCTTCTGGCATATCCCCTGGCCCAACCCCGAATCCTTCGGCATCTGCCCCTGGAGGGAGGAACTGCTGCGGGGGATGCTCGGCTCCACCATCCTCGGGTTCCATACCCCGTTTCATCGCAAGAATTTTCTGGAAACGGTGGACCGCTACCTGGAGACGCGCATCGAGCACGAATCGTCCACCATATCCCGACGCGGCAAGCTCACCATGGTGGAGAGCTATCCGATCTCGATCCAGTGGCCCCCCCCCTGGCAGGAGACGCAGCCTTCCGTCGCAGAGTGCCGCGCCGAAATACGCAAGGATCTGGGGGTCGCACCGGAGCACAAGATAGGGATCGGCGTGGACCGGTGCGACTACACCAAGGGGATTCTCGAGCGGCTTCGCGCCGTGGAAAAGCTTCTGGAGCTGCATCCGGAGCTGATCGGGGACTTTACCTTGATCCAGATCGCGGCACCGTCGCGCTCCGCCCTCGACGACTACCAGGCCTTCGAGGCTCAGGTCAACAAACTGTCGCAGCGCATCAACCAGCGCTTCTCGAAGGGGAACTGGCAGCCGATCTGTCTCAAGATGGAGCACCACGAACCCGAGGTGGTGAACCGTTTCTACCGGGCGGCCGATGTCTGCATGGTGACGAGCCTCCACGACGGGATGAACCTGGTGTCGAAGGAGTTCGTGGCCTCCCGGGACGACGAGCAGGGGGTCCTGGTGCTGAGCCAGTTCACCGGTGCGGCTCACGAGCTGCACGAGGCGCTCATTGTAAACCCCTACCACATCGAACAGACCGCTGAAGCCCTGCATCAGGCAGTTATCATGCCCGACTTTGAACAGCGCGAACGGATGCGCAGCATGCGGGCGCTGGTGCGCGATTTCAACGTCTACCGCTGGGCGGGGAGAATGCTACTGGACGCGGCCCGCGTCCGCCAACGGGAGAAATTATCCGCCAGAATCGGGAGGGATTAGTGACGCCATCGTACCTATTTGATTCACAAGGACTTGCCGCCCTTGCCCGCCAGGTGGCGCCTGACACACTGTTCGCCTTCGACCTGGACGGCACCCTGGCGCCCATTGTCGAGGAGTTCGCTGCGGCACAGGTTGCCGAACCGGTCCGCAACACCTTGCTGCGGCTGGTCCAGCTTGCCAGGGTTGTCGTGATCACCGGCCGATCGAGGAAGGATGCCGAGGTCATGCTGGGATTTGAGCCGCATCTGGTTATCGGCAACCACGGCGCCGAATGGCCTCCTGATGGAGACAGCCGGAATTGGCAGTTCGTCGAGCGCTGTCTTAAGTGGAGACAGCAGCTGCAGGAAGCCCTGTTTTACGAACAGGGTGTGGAGATCGAATTCAAAGGCGAATCCATTTCACTGCATTATCGAAAAGCCGCCGATACCGACCAGGCCCTGTCGCAGATCCATGCCGCCATCGACGCACTGGAGCCGGCCCCGAGAAGGTTCGGCGGCAAATATGTCGTCAATGTGGTTCCTATGGAGGCCTTCGGCAAAGGAGACGCACTGGCGGCCGCCATGGAGCACTTTGGTGCGGCAAGGGCAATTTTCTTCGGAGACGACGAGACCGACGAGGAGGTGTTCCGCCTGCCGCGCGACGACGTGTTCGGTGTTCATGTCGGTAAGGACGACCGGACGGCCGCATCGTACTACCTGAGCCAGCAGTCGGAAATGCTGGGGCTGCTCAATTCAATAGTGGGGATACTGGAATCGCACCGCGAGGACGGGCCAGATCGCGCAGAAGGTTAACACGTGGCGCTGCGCCATCGGGGCGCTCATGCGGGACAACCACCTGATCAAACGGAGGAACTATGAGTGACGCTATCGAAATCATCGGCAACTCCCTGGTTCAGCATGGCCCCGACAATGACCGGGCCTACCTCATGAAGCTCCACCCGACTGATATCCCGGACATCATCGGCCATCTAGAGCAACTGGCCAGTTCCCGAGGCTATTCCAAGGTGTGCGCCAAGGTGCCCGCCTGTGAGGCAGGCCGGTTTGTCGCCGCGGGGTTCCATCTGGAGGCTGCCATTCCATACTTTTTCCCGGAAGGGGGCTCCGCCTGCTTCATGGCCAAGTATTTCACCGCCGACAGGAAGCTGGAGCGCCAACCGCTGCTGGTGCGGGAGATTCTGGCCGCGGCCGATGCCCGGCAACCCGCCGTCGCGATGCCACTACCCGCGAGGTTCGCCTTACGTGTGGCCCGAAAAGAAGACGCCGGCGGGATGGCGGCCTTTTACCGCCAGGTTCTCACCACCAGAGCGTGCGCCGTCCATGACCCGGCATTTATTCGTGCCGCCATGGAGGAGAGCAGCATCTTTTTCGGCGCATGGAAGGGGGAAAGCATCGTCGCCCTCTCTTGCGCTGAGGTCGACATCACCTCGAGCTCTGCGGAGATGACCGATTTCGCGACCCTGCCGGAGTACCGCGGGCATGGAGTCGCCCTCCACCTGTTGCGGCAGATGGAAGAGCACGTACTGGCTCTCGGCATCCGGTCCGTGTTCACCGTCGTCCGGGCCTACTCGTTCGGCATGAACATCGCCCTTGCCAGCAACGGCTATAGCTTCGGCGGCACCCTCACCAACGACTCGAATGTGCGCGACAGCATGGAAAGCGCCAATGTATGGCACAAGGTGCTGCCGGACGATCCAAGGCTCGCCTGGAGGTTTCTGTTCGAGGCGGGTGCCCCGGAGGACGGCAGAGGCCCCGGCCGCACGCAGCTTAAATAGTCACGGAGCGGATGGCGCCCCGCCTCAGTCGGTAAGAAAAAACAGGTCAGGATCGCTTGCCCAATGCCTTTCGGTCAATTATTATCTTGTCCTAACCCCGGCTTCGGCTGGGATCCCCGGTATACAGAGACCCCCCGAATAAAAATGCCGGTTGCCCGAAGCCAAAGGGAAGTGATCAAACGTGGCCGATAACCCTGCCAAAAATAGGCTGATCAATCTTTTCACCGAGTTCGGTGAAAGCGAGAAGGCTTCAGGAATCATCCTCATTATTTGCACGCTGCTTTCCATCGCCATCGCCAATTCTTATTTCGGGAAAGGTTACCTCGACTTCTGGCACGCCGGGATTTTGCACCTCAGCCTGCAGCACTGGATCAACGACGGACTGATGGCGATCTTTTTCCTGTTGATCGGGCTTGAGATCGAAAGAGAACTTTATGTGGGGGAACTCTCCAATCCGAGGAACACCTCATTGCCAATTGCGGCCGCCCTCGGCGGCATGGCGGTACCTGCTCTGCTGCACTTCCTTTTCAACCGGGGCACCGCAACAGTGGATGGCGCCGGGATTCCAATGGCGACAGATATCGCCTTCGCACTTGGAGTCCTGGCACTGTTGGGAAGCAAGATCCCGGTAGCATTGAAGATCTTTCTGACGGCATTGGCCATAATAGACGACTTGGGCGCGATCGTTGTCATTGCCCTCTTTTATGTCTCCGACTTCTCGCTGCTATACTTCGCCTTGGCGCTGGGGATGTTCGCAGTGTTGTTGGTTCTCAACCGCTGCAATGTGAATCGGCTCTCCGCTTACCTTATCCCCGGTGGCGTTATGTGGTGCTTCATGCTGATGTCCGGTGTCCATGCCACCATTGCCGGAGTTCTTCTGGCCTTCGCCATCCCGTTCAGGGGTGGGGATTACCACTCCCCATCTTACAAGTTGCAACATTTCCTGCACAAACCGGTGGCGTTCATCATCATGCCGCTTTTCGCACTGGCTAACACCGGCATTGCCCTGTCCGGAAACTGGGTGCAAGAGTTGGCGAATCCAAACAGCTTGGGCATTTTCGCCGGACTGTCGGCTGGCAAACCGCTGGGGATCGTGCTCTTTAGCTATCTGGCAGTTAAGTTGGGCCTGTCGCGGCTGCCAAATGACGTCACTTGGAGGCATGTCATCGGAGTAGGCTTTCTGGGAGGCATCGGTTTTACCATGTCGATTTTCATAACCCTTTTGGCTTTCGACAATACCGAAATCATCGAGAGCTCGAAACTTAGCATATTGCTGACTTCGGTCCTGGCGGGTACCATCGGATATCTTATCCTGAAAAGGCAAGCCGGCAGTACGTCGAATGGCTCCGTTTGACCGGCGCGCAAAGGAGCCTGAGCACCTGTTCTGCCGCAACTGCGGACAAGTCCCTGGCCGAAAGGCTAAGCAAAACGGGGCATGCCGTACCACAACCTACGGAAAGGAGGTTCACATGAAAGCAAAAAGCTTCTCACCCCTTCTGGCAACCCTGCTCTTCGCGTCTATCGTGTCACCGGTCTGCGCCGCTCCCTGGCAGCAGTGGCGCGGCAGCGGCGGCTGGGGCATGGAGGGTTCCTACCAGCGGATGTACGATCCCGCCAAGGTTGAGACCGTCAGCGGCGAAGTCGTCGGTGTAGACAAGATGACGCCCAAAACAGGGATGAAAAACGGCATTCACCTCCGTCTCAAGACGGAAAGGGAGACCATCCCGGTACACCTGGGACCCTCGTGGTACATCGAGCGGCTCGATACCCGGATCGAGAAAGGGGACCGGGTCGAGATCAAGGGTTCCCGCGTCATGGTGGACGGAAAGCCCGCCATCATCGCCGCGGAGGTGAGAAAAGGGGATGATCTGCTGCAACTGCGGGACGCCGGAGGGGTTCCCGCCTGGGCCGGCTGGCGCAGAAGGTGACGGGAGAAGAATGACGGCAGCAAAAGGGGGCGCATGTATCATGCGCCCCCTTCTTTTTACTGGTCAATGCGCTTTTCGCTGGGCCGGCTTCTTCTTGGCTGCCGCCTTCTTTTTGACTGCCGCCTTCTTCTTGGAGGCGGACTTCTTCTTGGAGGCGGACTTCTTCTTGGAGAGGTACTTCTTCTTGGAAACCGACTTCTTCTTCGCGGCGACCTGTTTTTTGGAAGAGACGTTCAGCTTGCTCAAGAGCTCGACCGGCTCCAACAGATCGGGGTCGGCCTTTCTCGCCGCAGTCAATGATTCCCTGGCCTTTTCCCGGTCG
>Ga0209317_1002509_pt1 | contig 13243 bp, 14 predicted proteins | sample RifGroB2_FD_183994 | JGI IMG/M metagenome (GOLD analysis project Ga0209317, IMG submission 183994) | Soil microbial communities from Rifle, Colorado, USA - Groundwater B2 (SPAdes) (version 2) | ecosystem: Environmental > Terrestrial > Soil > Unclassified | place: Rifle, Colorado | collected...
TCCAGGCCACCGAGGATTCCCTCTACCGCGCCATCGACGTCGCCGACACCGCACATCGCCTGTCGGACATCGCTCACGCGGTCCAGTCCTACGTGGAGGCGCGCGGCTTTTCCGTGGTGCGCGACTTCGTGGGGCACGGCATCGGCAAGGAGCTGCATGAGGGGCCTCAGATCCCCAACTTCGGCGTGCCGGGCAAGGGGCCCAAGCTGAAAAGCGGCATGGTCCTCGCGATCGAGCCGATGATCAACGAGAAGGGTTACGACGTGAAGGTGCTGGAGGACGGCTGGACGGCGGTAACGGTCGACGGCGGGCTCTCGGCGCACTTCGAGCACACGGTGGCAATAACGGACAACGGTCCGCTGATACTTACGAAAATCTAGATTGGCAAAACGTCTGCAAAAGGAAGTGAACTATGAAGGTTCGGGCATCGGTTAAGAAGATCTGTGTAAAGTGCAAGATTGTCAAGCGCAAGGGGATCGTCCGCGTCATCTGCGAGACCCCCAAGCATTCACAGAGACAGGGCTAAGAGTAACCATTAGGAGGAGCGGGCATTGGCACGTATCGCAGGGGTAGACTTACCCAGGAATAAGAGAATAGAGATCGCACTCACCTACATCTACGGCATCGGCAGATCTCTGTCCCAGGAAATTCTGACGGCAACCGGTGTTGACATGAACACCCGTTGTGACAACCTGACCGAGGCGGAAGTCGCCAAGATCAGGGAGCATATCGATAAAAACGTTAAGGTCGAAGGCGACCTGCGCCGCGACATTTCCATGAGCATCAAGCGCCTCATGGATCTCGGTTGCTACCGCGGTCTTCGCCACAGGAAAGGTCTTCCCTGCCGCGGGCAGCGTACCAAGACCAATGCACGCACCAGGAAAGGGCCGGCTCGTACGGTCGCTGGCAAGAAGAAATAAGATTCTGGAGGGATAATGGCGAGCCCGGCTAAGAAGGTCGTTAAGAAGAAAAAAGAGAAAAAGAATATTCCCAACGGCGTTGCGCACATCCAGGCGACGTTCAACAATACCATGATCACCATCACCGACCCGGTCGGTAACGTGGTGGCCTGGTGCACCTCCGGTGCCAAGGGTTTCAAAGGGTCCAGGAAGAGCACCCCGTTCGCAGCCCAGATGGCTGCCGAGGATGCCGCCAAGAAGGCCCAGGAGCATGGCATGCGCAGCATCGAAGTGTACGTGAAGGGTCCCGGCTCCGGCCGCGAGTCCGCTCTGCGCGCACTGCAGGCAGCCGGCTTCGCCGTCAGCTTCATCCGCGACGTCACGCCGATTCCGCACAACGGCTGCCGTCCCCCGAAGAGAAGAAGAGTCTAGGACCGTTTTTACGGACCAACGGAATAATCAGTTAGGATCATAGGAGGTCTTCATTGGCTAGGTATACAGGGCCCTCATGCAGGCTGTGCAGGCGCGAAGGATCGGAACTTTTTCTTAAAGGCGAGCGTTGCTACACCGACAAATGCGCCATCAAGAGAAGGAGCTATCCGCCGGGACAGCACGGACAGGGTCGCATAAAAGTTTCTGATTACGGTGTTCAGCTGCGCGAAAAACAGAAGGTGCGTCGTATCTACGGCATCCTCGAGAACCAGTTCCGCGGGTACTTCGAGTCCGCAGACCGGATGAAGGGCGTGACCGGCGAAAACCTCCTCTTCCTCCTGGAGAGAAGGCTCGACAACGTCGTCTACCGTCTCGGGTTTGCCACCTCGCGCGACGAGGCACGCCAGCTTGTGCGTCACAGCCACTTCACCCTTAACGGGCGTAAGGCTAACATCCCCTCCATCCAGGTGAAGGCGGGCGATGTGATCCAGCTGCGCGAGAAGAGCCGCAAGATCGCTGTCATCACGGAATCCCTCGAGGCCGTAGTACGCCGCGGTATCCCGCAGTGGCTCGAACTGGATAAGGATGCGTTCAAGGGTACCGTGAAGACCAGCCCGGTACGCGAAGACATCACCATGCCGATTCAGGAGCAGTTAATCGTCGAGCTCTACTCCAAGTAAAGGCTGACTACAACCGATACAGGGGGATCTAAATGTATAGAAATTGGCGCGATCTGATCAGACCGAAGAAGCTCCAGGTTGAGACAGAATCGCTCACAAATACATACGGCAAGTTCTACGCCGAACCTTTCGAAAGGGGGTTCGGTACTACCCTGGGAACGGGTCTGCGTCGGGTCCTCATCTCCAGCCTGCAGGGGGCGGCCATCGTCTCCGTGAAGGCCAAGGGCGTGCTGCACGAATTCTCCGCGGTCCCGGGCGTTACCGAGGACATGACGGACATCATCCTCAACCTGAAAGGGGTGCGCCTCAAGGTGCACGGCAACGAGTCCCGGATGATCCGGATCGTGCAGAAGGGTGAAGGGGTGGTCAAGGCGAAGGATATCGTCACCGACAACAACGTCGAGATCCTGAACCCGGAACATCACATCGCAACCTGCTCCAAGGACGCCAACCTGGAGATGGACCTCATGGTGAAAGTCGGCAAGGGCTATGTCCCGGCTGACCGCAACCGCGACGAGAAGGCACCGGTCGGGACCATCCCGATCGACGCGATCTTCTCCCCGGTCCACAAGGTGAACTTCACCGTCACCAATGCTCGCGTAGGTCAGATCACCGACTACGACAAGCTTACTATCGAAGTCTGGACCGATGGCAGCGTGAAACCGCAGGACGCGGTGGCTTACGCTTCCAAGATCCTCAAGGACCAGCTCTCCATCTTCATCAACTTCGATGAGGACGTGGAGCCCCAGGAGGAGGCGGAGCCGGAAGAGGAGCGCGAGCGCTTCAACGAGAACCTCTACCGCTCGGTCGACGAGCTGGAACTCTCGGTTCGCTCCGCCAACTGCCTGAAGAACGCAGGTATCAAGCTGATCGGCGAACTGGTCTCCAGGACCGAGGCCGAGATGCTGAAGACCCAGAACTTCGGCAGGAAATCGCTGAACGAAATCAAGGACATCCTGGTCGACATGGGTCTCACCCTCGGCATGAAACTGGAGAACTTCCCGGATCCCGAGATCATGAGGCGGCTGCGCGGCGAGCAGAAAGAAGAATAGTCCATACGACTTCATTTATAGATCGAAAGGAAGTGAAAAGATATGCGTCACAACAGCGCGGGTAGAAGATTAGGTAGGACCACAAGCCATAGGATCGCTATGTTCAGGAACATGGTGACTTCCTTTCTCCAGCACGAAAAGATCACCACGACCGATGCCAAGGCAAAGGAACTCCGTTCCATCGCCGAGAAGATGATCACCCTGGGCAAGAAGGGCGACCTTCACGCCACCAGGCAGGCAGCGGCCTACATCCGCGACAAGAAAGTCGTGACCAAACTTTTCACCGAGATCGCACCGCGTTACGCAGAGCGTCCCGGCGGCTACACCAGGATCATCAAGCTCGGCATCCGCCCGGGCGACACCGCCCCGGTGTCCGTGATCGAGCTGGTCGAAGCCGAGATGAAGCCGAAGAAAGCCGCTAAGCCGGCTGCCAAGGCTCCGAAGGCCGCCAAGGCTGCTCCGGCAGTTGAGGCCGCTGCGGCAGAAGAGGCTCCGGTTGCAGAAGCTCCGGCCGCTGAGGCTGCTGAGGAGACCACCGAGGCTTAATTGCCACTCGGTTTCAAAAAAGTGAAAAGGGATACGGGAAACCGTGTCCCTTTTTTTTGGGCTCCGCCCTTCGCACACGTTCCCGCCCCCCCCTGCACCCCCGCATCTTCTCCTTTACATTAAAACCACCTCTCTGATAAGATGCGCTGCTCATGAAGATCAAAAGACTCGAAATCCACGGATTCAAATCCTTTCAAGACAAGTCCGTTCTCGACTTCAACCAGCCCATCACCGGGGTGGTCGGTCCCAACGGCTGCGGCAAGTCCAACGTCGTCGACGCCATCCGCTGGGTCATGGGGGAGCAGTCCGCCAAGAACCTGCGCGGCAAGTCGATGGAGGACATCATCTTCGGCGGCACCGAGTTCAGAAAACCCCTGGGCATGGCCGAAGTATCGCTCTTCTTCTCCACCGAAGACGGCCGCGTCCCGGCGAAATACCTCAACTTTACCGAGATCCAGGTCACCCGCCGCCTTTACCGCGACGGCGAGAGCGACTATCTGCTGAACAAGACCCCCTGCCGCCTGCTCGACATCGCCGAGCTCTTCATGGACACCGGTATCGGCGCCAAGGCCTATTCGATCATCGAGCAGGGCAAGATCGGCATGATCCTGCACGCGAAGCCCGAGGAGCGCCGCTTCCTGATCGAGGAGGCCGCCGGCGTCACCAAGTTCAAGGCGCGCAAGGTGGTCGCCATGAAGAAAATGGAGGCGACCCGCCAGAACCTCCTGCGCATCGGCGACATCATCTCCGAGATCAAGCGCCAGATGAACGGCCTGCAACGCCAGGCCAAGAAGGCTGAGCGCTTCCGCGAGATCCGCCAGGAGCTGAAGGAGATCGAACTTCTCTTCGCCGCCAAGGGATACGCCGGCGTCGAGAAAGAGCGCAACGGCCTGGAGCGTGAGATCGCGGAGTTGGAGTCGAGGCTGGTCGAGGTCACGGCGCGGCTCAATGACGCCGAACTCTCCATCGAGGAGAAGCGGCTTACCCTTCTCGAGACCGAGCGGCAGCTGACCGCCGCGCAGGAAGAGATCTTCCGCTGGAAGAGCGAACTGCAGGGAGGGGAGAACCGGCTGGAATTCCAGCGCAAGGAACTCGCCAACCTGGAGCGCCACGGTGCCCGGTTCGAGGAAGAATTGCAGGGGCTCAAGGACCAGCTGGCGACTTCCGAGCGCGAGATCGGTACCCTGCAGGCGCAGCGCGCCTCCTTCCAGGAGGAGCTGGCCCGCGAGAGCGAGGCCCTCGAGTACCGGGAGTCGCTCCTCGAGGAGATGGCCGCCGGCGAGGCCGGCGTTACCCGGGAACTCGATGAGACCCGTCGCGCCATGTTCGCTGCCCTCTCCGAAGGGGCGCAGGCAGCCAACCAGCACGCCGCCGCACAGAAGCGCCTGACCGCGCTTTCCGACCGCCTGCAGGCGAGCCAGAGGGAGCGCGTCCTGTTGGGCGAGCGCCTGTTCGAAGCTAACGGCAAGGTCGATGCGCTGAAACAGGAGCGCGAGCATCTGGCCCGGGAGAAGGCGCTCGCGGACGAGGAGCTGACTCTGGCCGGAAGCCGTGAGGCCGAACTGAAGCAGGCCCAGGATGCCGGCGACAAGCTTTTGCAACAGAGTCGCGATGCGCTTTCCGCCGCGGCCTCCCGCCTGAAATCGCTTAAGGAGCTGGAGGCCCAGTTCGCAGGGTACGGGCAGGGGGTGCGCAACCTGCTCCTTGCCGAGCCGTTCAAAAACGCCTCCCTCACCATGATCGCCGATGCGCTTGAGGTCGAGGAGGAGTTCGAGGTCGCCCTGGAGGCGGTCCTTGGCGAGAGGCTGCAGTATCTTCTTTGCGAATCGTCCGCCACGGCGCTCGATGCCGTTGCCCACCTGAAGGGGAGCGCCGGAGGGCGCTGCAGCTTCGTGACCGCTCCGCCCTGGCGCCACCAGGCGCAGGATCTCCCCCCGGGGGCGTCCCCGCTGCTGGAGAGGGTCACCGTCCCGTCCAGGTTCTCGCACCTGGTCGAGCCGCTTCTGTCCGGCGCCTACCTGGCCCGCGACCTGAGCCACGCCCTCGAGCTCGCCGGGTCCTTCCCGGCCTCGACTTTCGTCACCTTGGACGGAGACCTTGCGCATGGCGGCGGCATCGTCAACGGCGGTTCCGCAGAGCCGGCGCAGCAGGGGATCATCCATAAAAAGAGGGAGATCAAGGGGCTTGGTGCCGAAGTGGAGCGTCTCGATGCCGAGGTGCGGGAGCTCGCTGCGGCGCGCGAGAAGAGAAGAGGGGAGATCGCCGATGCCGAGGCTCACCGCGTCGAGCTGCGTCAAACCCTGCACCGTCTGGAGATCCGGATACTGAACGCAGAGAAGGACCTGCAGACCGCCCTGGCCGAGTGCCGCCGGATCGAGGAAAACGGCTCGGTGCGTGAGGCGGAGGAGGAGCAGCTCTCCGAGGAGCAGTCGCTGGTATCCGGCGAGCTGGCCCAGGCCGAAGCCAGGAGGGTGCAGGCCGAGGAACGCAAGGCTGCCCTGGAAAAGACCGTGGAGGCTCTGCAGGGACGGCTGGAAGGTTCCCGCTTTGAGATGGAAGAGGCGCGCGAGCTGGTCACCTCCATGAAGGTGCGCGTGGCCGCCCTGCGCGAGAAGGGCGAGTCCACCGAGCGTGCATTGCGCCGCGTGGAAGGGCTCTGCGCCGACCTCGCCAACCGGATCGCGTCACGTACCCGTGAGCTCGAGGGCTCCGGTGACGAGCGCACCCGCCTGCTTGCCGCCATAGCCGAAGGGGAAGAGGCGCTGCGCGGAGTCGTGAAGCAGCAGTTGGCCAGCGAGCAGGCCCTGCTCCAGGTGAAGGACCGTTACGAGGCTGAAGCCGCCAAGGTTCAGGAGGAAGAGGCTCTCCTGAAGGGGATGCGCGCAGACGCAGCCGCCGTAAGGGAACAGCTGAACGCGAAAAGCCTGCGGCTCACCGAGGTGAGCATGCGGCTTGCGCACCTGGAAGAGACCCTCAGGGAAAAGCATCGCATCGAGATCGCGGACGCCCTGCTCAACTACTCGAAGGTGGAGTGGGACGAGGCGGAGAGCGCCACGCGCCAGGCGGAACTGCAGAAGGCGATCAACGAGATGGGCGAGGTCAACCTCATGGCCATCGAGGAGTTCAAGGAGATGGAGGAGCGTTTTTCCTTCCTTTCCAGCCAGAAGGACGATCTCGAGGAATCGATGAACGCGCTCCAGAAGGCGATCCAGCGCATCAATCGCACCACCCGGAAACGCTTCCTGGAGACTTTCCAACTGGTGAACGAGAAGTTCCAGCAGATCTTCCCGAGGCTCTTCTGCGGCGGTCACGCCGAATTGCGCCTCACCGACGAGGAGGACCTGCTCAACACCGGCCTGGAGATCGCAGTGCAGCCGCCGGGCAAGAAGCTGCAGAACGTGTCGCTGCTATCCGGCGGCGAAAAGGCGCTCACCGCCGTCGCGCTCATCTTCTCGATCTTCCTGATCAAGCCGTCACCGTTCTGTCTGCTTGACGAGGTTGACGCGCCGCTCGACGACGCCAACATCGGCAGGTTCAACGACATGGTACGGGAGATGAGCGCCAACTCGCAGTTCATCATCATCACCCACAACCGCGCCACCATGGCCGTCGCGGACACCCTGTACGGCGTAACCATGGAAGAGCCCGGCGTTTCCAAGCTGGTCTCGGTCCGCCTGAACCGCTAAACGTCCACGGGGTTACTGTAGGGGCGAATCATCATTCGCCCCCCACGCGCCGCCTAAAGACTGCGGAACATATTGCGCTTCCGCCCCCCCTCGACCTCCGGGAGGAGGGCATGGGTGAGGGGAGTGCCATGACTTTAGCTGCAATTTTTCGTCTAGGAGCTTGACGTGCCGTTCAAGAGACTGTTGACTACACTGGTTGATTCCGTGCCGGGGGCCAATGGCGCCATACTGGCCGACTGGGAAGGGGAGGCTGTCGACCAGTTTTCCCATGGCGACCCCTTCGAGATGAAGGTTACGGCAGCCCACTGGGGCATCCTGCTGACCCTGCTCAAGGGGCTGCACGAGAAGTACGCTACGGGTGCCGTGCGGGAAAGCGTGATCAGCACGGACGAGCAGTACGTCATAGTGGGGGCGATTGGTGACGACTACGCCCTGGTGATGACCTTGGAACGCAGCGCCCTGCCGCTTTTGGCTCTCAAGAGGTTCCGGGAGACCGCGCAGCTTTTGCATAAGGAGATCTATTGATGGCCGAAGAAAACAAGGGATTTTTCAAAGGTCTTTTCAAAAAGCTCGGGATTGGCCCCGTCGAGGAGCCCGCCGAGAACCTCGAGGAGAAACCGACCGAGGAGTTCGAGCAGCAGGAGTCGGTCGCGTCCGCACAGCCCCCTGCGCCAGAGCCGCCGGTGGAGGCGCAGCGCGTTCAGCCTGTCGTTGCGCCCATGCCCGTCCCCCCCTCTGCCCCGACCCCCCCTTCGCGCCAGGCCTGGACCGAACCTGTCGCCCCTGCGCCCGCACCGGTCGCCGAAGCTGCCGAACAGGCCAAGCCAAACCTCTTCGAGCGCCTCAAGCGCAGCCTCAGCAAGACCCATGAAACCATCATCGGCCGAGTCGATACCCTGCTCCTGGGCAAGAAGCAGATCGACACCGACACCCTTGAAGAACTCGAAGAGATCCTGATCACCGCCGATCTCGGCGTGAAGACCACGGTTGACCTCATCCGCACCCTCGAACAGCGCCTGAAGCGCGACGAGCTGCAGGACGGCGCCGCACTGAAAAGGGCGCTCAAGGAAGAAATCCAGCTTCGTCTCATGGAGCACCACGCTCCCCTGGTCGTTACCGATAAGAAGCCCTTCGTGATCCTGGTGATAGGCGTGAACGGCGTCGGCAAAACCACCACCATCGGCAAGCTCGCGGCCCGCTATGCCGGAGAAGGGAAGAAGGTCCTGCTTGCCGCGGCCGATACGTTCCGCGCGGCCGCCGCCGAGCAGCTCGAACTCTGGGCAAAGCGCGTGGGCACCGACATCGTGCGCCACAAAGAGGGTGCCGACCCCTCCGCCGTCGTCTTCGATGCCTGTAAAGCTGCCATCGCGCGCGGCACCGATGTCCTGATCATCGACACCGCGGGGCGCATGCATACCAAGGTCAACCTCATGGAGGAGATGAAGAAGATCCGCCGCGTGTTGACCCGCGAGATCCCGGACGGCCCGCACGAGACGTTGCTGGTGCTCGATGCCGCAACCGGGCAGAACGCGTTGTCGCAGGCGAAGTTGTTCAAGGAGGCCGCCTCCGTCACCGGTGTCGTCCTCACCAAGCTCGACGGCAGCGCCAAGGGGGGGATCGTGGTTGCCGTCAGTCATGAATTTGCCCTGCCGGTCAGATTCATTGGTGTGGGCGAGTCCGTCGAGGATCTCAGGGCCTTCGATCCGGCCCAGTTCGTCGAGGCTCTTTTCCAATAATAGCCTTGACTTTTGAGTACTTGTCGCATAAGATTTTGCCGCAAAAGGTGAAATAATGAGTGACGACTTGTTTAATGAGCTAGAGGGGCGGATAATTTCTCTAATGAATGTTGTAGACGAGTTGAAACTCGAAAACAACAGGCTCAAAAACGAGAATAACCGGCTCAGTGAAGAACGGGTTGGTCTCAAGTCCCGGATCGATTCGATACTGAAGAAGTTGGAAGGGGTCTGACAGCTTGGTCGCCACACACAGCATCAGGGTTCTGGGGAGGGATCTCCAGGTAAAGAGCGTTGCGACACCTGAGCACGTGGCGCAAGTCGAGACTCTGGTTAACGAGAAGTTGGCCGAGGCGGAAGCCAAGGTCAGCGGCGGCGATACCCAGCTGGTGGTGATTCTGGCCCTGATGAATCTGGCCGAAGCCTGCCTGGGTGCCCGGAAAGATTTGGCAGAAGAGCGTCACACCTGCAGTGAGCGGGTCACGGGGCTCATTGAACGGCTGGACCGGCAACAGTTGTAGAGTTTCAGGTCTCTTGCGGGAGATTCAACATATAGCTGATTGGTTGCACGGTTGCAAAGCTTTGCCAGAACCTGCGTGGAGAAGATGGTTTCCTCCGCGTTTGCTGATAGTAGCCTAAAGACGTTAAGCAGCATGTCCAGGGGTTATGGCTGCATTTACATAAAGTTCAAATTTGGCGCTTCATTTGAACGCGGCCCTTTCTATCAAAACCTGTCAACGCAGCACCCGTCACACCCATCCGCACTCCCCCTCCAGAGCACCTGTCTCTTCGGACGGCCTGCCGTCCGCCTTCTGCAAAGTCACGGAATTGAAAAGTTATGCCCAAACGCGCCCATAGAGCCGCTACCCTGGCTCGACGCCGGGAGTTGTCGAAACCGCAGGTGGCCTCACTCAGTCTGGCCCTGCAGCAGCGTTTCCTCGACCTCCCCGAGTTTCAGTCGGCCCGGACGCTGGCCCTTTATGCGCCGATCCACCACGAGGTGGAGACCGCCGCGGTTGCAGCGGCCGCTCTGGCGGCTTCGAAAAAGCTGCTCTATCCCGCGGTCGTTGGGGACGATCTTAAGTTTTGCCAGGTGGCGGCCCTAAGCGAGCTGGCCCCCGGCAAGTACGGCATCCCCGAGCCAAACGGCGAGGGGTGCGACCCGGCGCAGGCCGATCTGATCGTGGTCCCGGGAGTCGCCTTCGACCTTTGCGGGCGGCGCATCGGCTACGGCAAGGGGTATTACGACAGATCGCTGCACCGTCTGGAGGGAAGCGGGAAGCTGGTGGCCTTTTGCTACGACTTCCAGTTGCTTCAAGAGATAGTCGGCGAACCGCACGACGTGACGATGGATTTGATCGTCACAGAGCTTCGTGTTGTTCGCGTTAATAAAAATATACGTGAGGGGGAACAACAGTGAGTATCGACATTACGATTACCATAATCCTCGTGCTTGTCGCAGGCGCCGTCGGCTACGTCATCGGCAACGTCCTGCGCAAGAGGCTTTCCGATTCCCTGGTGACCAACGCCGAGACGCTTGCCGCCAAGATGATCGAGGACGCCAAGCGCCAGACCGAAGTGATGGCCATGGAGGCCGCGGTCCAGGCGAAGGACGCGGTTTACCAGGCCAAGGAAGAGTTGGAGAAGCAGTTCGAGCAGGAGACCCGCGAGAAGCGTCGCGACCAGCAGGCCCTTGAGAAGAGGTTGCAGCAGAAAGAAGAGAACCTGGATAAGAAGGCCGACCTGTTCGACCAGCGCGACTCGGATTTCCTCAAGAGGGAGCAGGCACTTGCCGTGCGCGAGCAGTCCCTGGTGAACAAGGAGCAGGGGCTTACCCAGAAAGAAGAGAGGTTGGACGCCCTGGTGGGCGAGCAGAAAGCGAAGCTGGAGCAGATCGCCGGCATGACCGCGGCGGAAGCCAAGAAGTTCCTGATGGATTCCATGGAAGACGAGGCGAAGCTCGACGTCGCCAAGCTGATCAAGGCGATGGAGGAAGAGGCCAGGGAGACTGCCGACAAGAAGGCCAAGGAGATCCTGGCCCTTGCCATGCAGCGCTACGCCGGCGAGTACGTGGCCGAGCGCAGCGTCTCCGTCGTCACCCTCCCCTCCGACGAGATGAAGGGACGCATCATCGGCCGCGAAGGGCGTAACATCAGGGCCCTCGAAGCCGCCACCGGCATCGACCTCATCATCGACGACACCCCCGAGGCGGTCATCCTCTCCGGGTTCAACCCGGTCAGAAGGGAAGTGGCCAAGCTCGCGCTGCAGAAACTCATCGCCGACGGCAGGATCCACCCGGGCCGCATCGAGGAAGTCGTCGCCAAGTCCCAGGAAGAGATCGAGCAGGCCATGAAGGAAGCCGGCGAGCAGGCCGCCTTCGACCTCGGCGTGCACGGCATCCACCCGGAGATCCTGAAACTCATCGGTCGCCTGAAGTACCGCACCTCCTACAGCCAGAACGTCTACCAGCACTCGCTGGAAGTCGCCTTCCTCTGCGGCATCATGGCCGCCGAGCTCGGCATCAACGTGAAGCAGGCGAAGAGGGCGGGCCTGCTGCACGACCTCGGCAAGGCGGTCGACCACGAGATCGAAGGCTCCCACGCCGTCATCGGAGCCGACATCGCCAAGAAGTACGGCGAGTCCCCGAAGATCGTCCACGCCATCATGGCCCACCACGAGGACGAGAAGCCGGCGACGGTGCTCGCCGTCCTGGTGCAGGCAGCGGACGCACTCTCCGGCGCACGCCCGGGCGCACGCCGCGAGATGATGGAGACTTACGTGAAGCGTCTGGACGACCTGGAAAGGATCGCCACCTCCTTCGATGGCGTCCTGACTTCCTTCGCCATCCAGGCAGGCCGCGAAATCCGCGTCATGGTCTCCAGCGACCAGGTGACCGACGACCGTGCCCTGGTTCTGGCCAAGGACATCGCCAAGAAAATCGAGACCGAGATGACCTACCCGGGTCAGATCAAGGTCAACGTGATCAGGGAAACCAGGGCAACCGAATATGCCCGTTAAGATTCTCTTCATAGGTGACGTCATCGGCAAGCCGGGGCGCGAGGCGCTTTCCCGTGAGCTGCACCGGATCGTGGACCGTCACATGGTCGATCTGGTGATAGCCAACGGCGAGAACGCCGCCGGCGGATTCGGCCTGACCGAGGAGACCGCGCAGGATCTCTTCAAGTGCGGTGTCCAGATGATCACCTCCGGCAACCACATCTGGGACAAGAAGGACGCCCTCGAGTACATCAAGCGCGAGGAGCGCATCGTCCGTCCGGCCAACTACCCGGAGGGAACGCCAGGCAGGGGAACTACCATCGTCAAGACCCCCGGCGGGGTCAAGGTCGGTATCCTGAACCTGGAAGGGCGGGTGTTCATGAACAACCTGGACTGCCCGTTCCGCTGTGCCGACCGCGAGATTGCCAAGCTGAAGGAAGAGGCGCCGATCATCTTCGTCGACTTCCACGCCGAGGCGACCAGCGAGAAGGTATCGCTCGGATGGTATCTGGATGGCAGGGTTGCAGCCGTTATCGGGACGCACACCCACGTGCAGACCGCCGACGAGCGCATACTCACCGCCGGCACCGCCTACATGACCGATGCAGGCATGACCGGATCTTTCGACTCGGTCATCGGCGTGAAGAAGGAAGAGGCCATCCAGAAGTTCGTCACCCAACGCCCCTCGAAGTTCGAGGTGGCGAAGAAAGACATTCGGATCAACGCGGTTGTCATCGAGGTGGACGAGAAAACGGGGTTGGCTCTGAATATCGAGCGGATCAACATAGCCTGCGGCTAGTCCGCAGGTTTCCCCTTCCTGCGTATGGGGCTGATGCGCCCCTGCGCCGACGGGGCTTGCCCGCCGAAGCGCAAAGCGCGATGGCGGGAAATAAATTTGGAGGGAAAGTGATGACCGTTGCAGAGCAGATGGAGATTATCAAGAGGGGCGCCGTAGAGATTCTGGTGGAGAAAGAGCTGGTGGAGAAGCTCGAGAAATCCGTCAAGACCGGCGTGCCTCTCAAGATCAAGGCCGGTTTCGATCCGACCGCGCCCGACCTGCATCTGGGGCACACCGTGCTGCTGCACAAGATGCGTCAATTCCAGAAGCTCGGCCACGAGGTGCACTTCCTGATCGGCGACTTCACCGGCATGATCGGTGACCCGACCGGAAAATCCGAAACCCGCAAGGTTCTGACCCGCGAAGACGTCCTCAAGAAC
>Ga0209317_1002510_pt1 | contig 13242 bp, 15 predicted proteins | sample RifGroB2_FD_183994 | JGI IMG/M metagenome (GOLD analysis project Ga0209317, IMG submission 183994) | Soil microbial communities from Rifle, Colorado, USA - Groundwater B2 (SPAdes) (version 2) | ecosystem: Environmental > Terrestrial > Soil > Unclassified | place: Rifle, Colorado | collected...
GACGATGTAGACCTTTCCCCGCGTCGCCGCGATCCGCTTCCGGCGTCGTCCCCTCTCCATGCGGACCGATATCTCCGCCCGGTGAGCCTCGAGGAACTCCCGCATCGCTTTCGCCGCCCCCGGGTACCGTCCTCCCGTGGAGATCGCGGCCGTGAATTCCTCTCCCCGGACCACGGCGGAGAGGAGGAAGGTGCACTCCTCCGGAGAGTCCGCCACGTTGACGGGGATGCGGCGCCGCCGCGCCTCGACCGATATGCGGCGATTCAGCGCACGGTCGGGGGTGGCGGCGAAGACGAGTTCCGCATCCTCCAACTGGTCGGGATGGAACGTGCCCCGGAGGACCGCGAGATCCCCGCGGGCCGAGCGCTCCTCCACGGCCGGGGAAAACTCCTTCGCCACGACCGTGACCCGCGCCCCGCACGCGAGCAGGGCCTCGATCTTCCGTGTCCCCACCGCGCCGGCCCCCACCACGAGGACGCTCGCGCCGAGAACGTCGTGGAAGACCGGCAGGTATCGACGCATCGGGCTCATGGCCGCCTCACAGGGAATATTCGGGCGCGTCGGCCCCGAGCGGGTCGGGGAGAACTGTTCCCCGCAAGGCGGTCACGCGGGGGGACGCCGTCCATGTCCCTCCCCGCGATCTCGACCGTCCCGCGGTCCGCCCGCAGAAGTCCGGCCACGACGCGCAGGAGCGTGGATTTGCCGCATCCGCTCGGCCCGAGGATCGCCAGCGGGATGTCCACGAGCGCGTTGATCACCTTCCTCCCCGGGAACCGGTAGCGCGTGAGGAGGAACGCCATCGTCGTCCCGATGACGGCGTTGACGGCGGTGGCGGCCAGCGCGACGAAGGCGGTCAGCCGCAGGGCGCCGACGGCATCCGGGTTTTTCAGCCGGTCCCAGAACACCCCGATCCCCTCCCGCACGGCGTACTGGTTCAGGGACACCAGCGGGAGGAGGATCAGGAGGAAGAAGAGCCCCAGCGCTGCGGCGAAGGTGGCGCCGCGCACCAGGGCGTCCGTATCCGGGGACCGGCGCATCGCAGGGCGGCCTACCGGACCTGCGTCTTCTTCCACGTGTTCTCGATCACGTTCTTCCGGGCGCTCTTCCATCCTCCGAGATCGTCCACCGTGAACGGTTCAGCGACCTGCGCGTACTTCGCGTGGAACTCCTTCTCGACCTTCCTGTCCACGGGGCGGAAACCGAATTTCGCGTAGGAGCGCTGCGCTTCCGCGGAATAGAGAAACTTGATGAGCTCGCTCACCGCGTGCTCCTGCTCCGGACGGATGTTCCTGTCGACCCGCGCCACTTTCCACTCCGTCTCGATCGTCTTCTTCGGCACCGAGATCGCGTAGTCCCGCCCCTTGGCCTTCTCGAGCAGCGCCTCGTTCTCGTAGGTGACGATGGCGTCGCCGAACCCCGCGTCGAACTGGACGAACGTCTGACGGGCCGATTCGGGCTGGGCGATCACGTTCTTCTCCACCGCGGAGAGGAGCTTCACGCCCCCGTCCTCCGGCCCGAAAGAGAGGTTCCGGAAGTTCGCCCCCGCGCCGTAGATGGCGAAGATCGCCCACTGCGCACCACCCGAGGTGTCGGGGCTGGCATGGAGGACTTTTGTTCCGGGCCGAGCGAGGTCCTCGAACGTCGCGAGCCCCTTCGGATTCCCTTTACGCGTGACGAAGACGATGACGGATTTGATCACCGCCCCCTTGTTCAGGTTCTTCCGCCAGTCGGAGGAGATCAGTCCCTTCTCCTTCAACTGATCCAGGTAGAGCTCGGAGGAGAGGACGGCGACCTGGACCGGCGCGCCGCCGAGGATCTGGTTCTTCAGCGTCCCCGAGCCGGCGAAGGAGGCCGAGACGTCCACGTCCTTGCCGAACTTCTCCTTGTAGTACTTCTTGAACGCCGGGAGGATCTCCTTCGTCGTGGCGTCCTCCGTGACGCAGCAGGAGTGGAGGTTGATCTTGATCGTTTCCGCGAGGGCAGGTTGGACGGCGAACAGCGCGGCGACGAGCAGGACCAGCAGCCGCTTCATGGTACCTCCGTAAAACAGTAGATTTTGTAGGGTAAGACGGTTCCGAGGGGGGCAGCGGAAATACAGTCTTACCCTATAGAGTAAGTAGTATATAGTTTCATTCCATTGTGTCAAGAAAAAAACCGGCGGATCAGCGAACCGGAGGAGGGTTGCGGTGTACTGGGAGATTCACCTGTCCGATGCATCCGGATATGCGTCAGGGCGGCCCGGGGAACTGCCCAAAGTGCGGCATGACGAATGCCTTGCATGAGCCTTCGCGCAATGGCCTCGATGGCTTTCATTTCCACACCCCCGAAATATTTTGCTTGACACTCTTGACAATTGGGTGATACATGTGAACAACCATTTCATCGAAAGGCTTCCCTCATTGGATTCACCGGTCAGGACACACAACGACACCGAAGCGAAAAAACCGGAGTTCATCGACGGCGTGAGCGCGCGCTCCGCCCGGAAAGCCATGCCGGGCGACCGGATGGTCCGGGCGCTTGCCGAGACCTTCGGAACCTTGAGCGACCCCACACGCGTGCGGATCATCTCCGCCCTTGCCGGTGAGGAACTCTGCGTGTTCGACCTTGCCCGCCTTCTGGGCCTTTCCGGCTCCGCGATCTCGCACCAGTTGCGGCTCCTGCGCGGCCAGCGCCTCGTGAAATACCGCAAGGAAGGCAAGATCGCCTTTTATTCCCTGGACGACGATCATATCCGGAACCTCATGGAAGAGTGCATCAAGCACGTCACCTTGGAGTGATTTTTTTTCTTCCATGGATGAAACGTATGCTCATTCTTACGAAATGGCACGAATGCTCAGTAATGCCAAAGGAAGGGGGGAGGGGACATGTGCATCGCACTGATCGGGGGAATGGATCGGCTGGAGCGGTGCTACGTCATGGAGGCCGAACGGGTCGGCATATCCCTGAAAGTGTTCAACGGACCGGAAGCCCAACTGACCTCCAGGATGGGGAAAGTCGACGCGCTTGTGATCTTCACCAACAAGGTTTCCCATCGCGCCCGGCGGGAGGCGATGGGGGTGGCGAAGTCGAGGAATATCCCCGTTTACCTTCGCCACTCCTGCGGGGTCTGCACTCTGCGCCGCTGTCTGGAGTGCATTCAACCCAAGGGGGTCAACTGATGATGTGGAAGAGGATTCTGTTGACCGTCTTCGCACTTTCGATTCTTGCCGGCGTATCGTACGCGGCGCAGGAAGCGCCTCTCCCGGTGAAGCCACCCGAGGAAGCGGCGGCGAAAGATCCGCAGGACCCGCTGACGTTCGGATCGGTGAAGCTGGGGCTGGACTCCATGGTGCGGGCCGAGACCGCGACGAACTTCAGCCTCGGGAGCTTCTCCTTCACGCCGGGGAACGACGAAGGGCGAATCCTGTTCCGGCTCCGACCATCGGTGACCGTCAACCCTTCGGAAAACCTGACCGCCCGGGTGGAGGGACAGTGGTACGCCTTCTACGACGATCGGGACTTTTCGGAGTTCACCTTGTATCAGGGGTTTGTGGAAGGGACCGTCGCCGGCGCGAAAAAGCTCTCCGTAAAGGCGGGCCGCCAGGAGTTCGTCTATGGGAGCGGCTTCCTGCTTGGCAACGACGCCTTTTACGACGGCCTGTCTTTCGATGCGTTGAAGGCATCGCTTAAACCTGCCAACGGAGTCTCCGTAGACTTGTTCGGGGGGCAATACGTGAGGAGGAACTCGGGCGGGATCGCCGGGAAGCTCTATGGGATCTATGCGACGTATGCCCCGAGAGAGACCCTTTCGGTCGATCTCTACGGTTTCCGGGATACCGGCGGAGCCGGGGAGACGCACGTGGGGGGAGACCACGAGAGGACCTATTCGGTGGGAACCAGGTTCACGGGTAACACCGCCGGGAAAAAGGTGGCCTTCGAGGTGGAACCGGTCTACCAGTTCGGCAGGAAGAACCGGGACGGAGCGAGCCACGACCACATCAGCGCCTACGGCGGCCATGTGGACGTGACCATCGATCCTCCCCTGGGGCGGTATCCCGGGATGATTTTTCTTTCCTACGCCTACGGTTCCGGTGACGGGAACCCGCAGGAGGGGAAGTTCACGGAGTTCCACAATCCCAACAACGACACCTCGCTGATCGGCGACATGAACGTGATCGGAGAGCTCAGCGGGATCGTCGTCGGGGATTCGGCGGCCAGCGGACTCCATGTGTTCACGGCGGGCGGAGGGGTCGACCTCACGGAAAAGCTGAACCTGTCCCTGGACGGGCACTACTTCCGGGCGAACAAGGTCCCGGCCGGGTTCCGCAAGGAGATCGGCATCGAGACGAACCTGATCTTCACGTACAAGCTCAACGACCGTATTTCACTCCTGGCGAGCGCGAACCGGTTCTTCACCGGCGGGTTTTTCAAGGATGCCGCCGCGAGCGGCAAGGACATCGACTACGTCTACGCGCAATTGCAGGCGACGTTTTGAAGAAACGGAGGTAGCGATATGTTCCCGCTGGGACTGCTGGCGAACGGCGAGAGGGCGGAAGTGGTAAACGGGATCCCGGCCCCGGAGCACGGCCATGGGCCTTGTTGCGGCGACTGCCGGGGCAAGGGACGAGAAGGCTCCGCCGTCCGGCTGGAAGATATGGGCATCCGGCCCGGCAAGGAAGTCGAAATGCTCAACAACGGGGGAGGCGGGGCCCTCCTCGTGAAGGTGGACGATTCCCGGATCGCTGTGGGGCGCGGCATGGCGATGAAAATCATGGTGAGGAGGCGGGGACGATGAACCTGGCGATGCTCAAACCGGGACAAAGCGGGCGGATCTCGCATATCGGCGCGCTCGGGCCCTTGAAAAGAAGGCTGATGGACATGGGCGTGCTGGTCGGCGAGGAGGTCAAGGTGGAAAAGGTCGCTCCGCTGGGCGACCCCATAGAGATCACGGTGAAGAGCTACAACCTCTCCCTGAGGAAGAGGGAGGCGGAAGGAATTCTGCTGGAGGTTCCGAAATGACGATGAGGAATTCCGTCCGTCCGTTACCCGCACCGGAGCCCGCACCGCTTCGCATCGCGGTGGCCGGGAATCCCAATTCGGGGAAGTCCACCCTGATCAATTCGCTCGCCGGCACCCGGTTGCATGTGGGCAACTGGCCCGGCGTCACCGTGGAGAAGAGGGAGGCGTCCTTCGAACGGCGCGGCGAACGGATCGCGCTGGTCGATCTGCCGGGCACCTACAGCTTAAGCCCGTATAGCCAGGAAGAGGTCGTCGCCAGGGACTACCTGGTGGAGGAGCGGCCCGACGTCATCATCGACGTGGTCGACGCCACCAACCTCGAGCGCAACCTGTACCTGACCGTCCAGCTCCTCGAGCTGGAGATCCCGGTCGTCATCGCCTTGAACATCCACGACGAGGCGGAGAGGATGGGGTACCGGATCGACGTGACGGCCATGGAGCAGGCCCTGGGCGTCCGGATCGTTCCGACCGTCGCCACGAAGGGGGCGGGGCTCGAGGCGCTTCTCGACGCCGCGACCGCGGCCGCAGGGGACCCCTCCCGCCACCGGCCGCGGCGCCTGCACTACGGCGGGGACATCGAAGCGGCCGCCGAGGCCCTCATGGCGGAGGTCCTTCGCGGGCATCCGGATCTCGCAGGAAGGTACCCCGGGAGATGGCTGGCCTTCAAGCTGCTGGAGGGGGACCGCCGCGTCATCGACGAGGCGGGCCTTCAGGGGATCGAGCCGCTGGTGGCCCGGGCGGCGGAGCACCTGATCTCCGCCCATGGCGAGGACGTAGAGTCGCTCATGGCGGACGCCCGGTACGCCCGCGCCACCGGCCTGACCCGGGAGGTCCTGACGAAGCCCGACGTCCGGAAGATCGAGCTGACCGAGAAGATCGACCGGATCGCGCTGAACCGGTTCCTGGGGATCCCCCTCTTCCTTGCCGCCATGTGGCTGGTCTTCAAGCTCACCTTCGACGTGTCGGCTCCTTTCGCCGACTGGCTCAGCACCGTGACCGCCGGACCGTTCACCCGGTGGACCCGGGTCCTGGTGGGTCTCGTCCGCGGTCCCGACTGGCTGATCTCCCTCGTGACGGACGGGGTCATCGCGGGAGTGGGGTCGGTCCTCGTGTTCGTGCCGGTCATCTTCGCCATGATGTTCTTCATCACCTTCCTGGAGGGGAGCGGCTACATGGCGAGGGCCGCCTTCGTGATGGACCGGGCCATGCACAGCATGGGGCTGCACGGCAAGTCCTTCATCCCGATGATCCTTGGGTTCGGATGCAACGTGCCCGCCATCTACGCGACCCGGACGCTGGAAAACCCCCGCGACAAGGCGCTGACCGCTCTTCTCATTCCGCTCATGTCGTGCGGCGCAAGGCTGCCGGTGTACATCCTCTTCGTCGCGGCCTTCTTCCCCTCCCGTTCCGGGACGGTGCTCTGGTCCCTCTACGTCCTGGGGATCGTCCTGGCCGTCCTGATGGGGATCCTCTTCAAGAGGACCCTGTTCCGGGGGGAATCCCCCATGTTCATCATGGAACTGCCCCCGTACCGGATGCCTTCGGGAAAAAGCCTTGCGATCCACACGTGGGAGAAGGGCAAGCACTTCCTGATCAAGGCCGGGACCTACATCCTCGCCGTCTCCGTCCTCGTCTGGTTCCTCCTGAATCTGCCCTGGGGCGTCGAGCAGAAGAAGGACTCTTACATGGGAACGGTCGGGCAGGCCATCGCGCCCGTCTTCAAGCCCCTGGGGTTCGGTACCTGGGAGGCCGCGTCGTCGCTGGTCGCCGGCGTCATCGCCAAGGAGATCGTCGTCGGGACGATGGGGGAAATATACGTTCCCGGGAAGGTGGAAGCGCCGGCGGGGCCGACCCCTTCGCTGTCGGAAGACCTCCGGGAGATCGGGACCTCCTTTGCGGGGGCGGGCAAGAATGCCTTCACCAATGTCTTTTCGACCGCAGGGATCAAGAGTCTCCAGGCGGAGGAGGACGAGGGGACGACGGGTCTTCGGTCCGTCGTCTCGAAGACGTTCACCCCGTTGAGCGCTTATGCGTTCATGGCGTTCGTCCTCCTGTACATGCCTTGCATCGTGGCTGCCGCGGCCTTCAAGCACGAGTTCGGCACATGGAAATGGTTCGGGGTCGCCTTCATTTACCAGACGATCCTGGCTTGGAGTGTGGCGCTCCTCATCTACCAGGGCGGAACGATCCTGGGAATCGGAGGGTAGCATGGGAATCGTCGATTACGTGCTGATCGGGTTGATCGTGGGAGGAGCGTTCTATCTCCTTTACCGGTCCCTCTGGAAGAAGAAGGGCTATTGCCACGGGTGCGATTCTTCCGGGAAATGCAAATAACCCTGTCGGAGAAATAGGATGGTGGCGAGTTTCATCGACGGAAGGATAAGGGTAAGGGACGAGGCGTTCATAAGCCGTTCCCGGGTTTTTGACGTCGAAGACGCCTTGTTGAAAAACAATGGGATCACGCGGACGAGTATTACACCATTACGAAACGCAACCTGTGGCTCGTGGCGGGCGGCGCCCTGAGCGCTCTCGCCGCCATCGGCATCGGAAAGGCGTCGAAGAAAATCAGACCCGGTGTCGTCGGCGCCGTAAAGGAGGGCTACGCGTTCAAGGAATGGGTCGCCGGAAAATACGAAAGGGCGAAAGAGGACGTGGAAGATATCGTGGAGGAGGCGAAACACGCCTATCACAAGGACCTCGAAGCGACGGTAGAGGCCGTGAAGAAGGAGAAGGAGATCCTGAAAAAGGTCGAAGAGGCGGTGGAAAAGAAGACCACGAAACGGAAGGCCAAAAAGGAGGATTAGCCATGGGGGACGGCAAGAACGGAGAACACGCCATGCGGCCGAGGGACTACGTCAGGACCGCTTTGAGCCTCGGTCTCGGCGCGGGGGCGATCGTCGGCGGAGCCTATATCTTCTCCCGGATCACGGAGAAGCAGGAGACGGAGACCCGGCTGGAGCGGCTGGAACAGATCGTCGAAAAGCTCTCCGGCGAAAAATAGGGAGGAGCGCGGACCCGCGGCCGCGGAGACATGCGTTCCTCCCTTGTCCACGAGCTGCCCGGCAGGCTGAGGATCGAACTTTCCGTTCCACGAAGCCCGGCGCCCGATCCTTCGTACGTCGAATCGTCCCTGTCCATCCTTGGGAAGGGCGCATCGGCCGCCGTCAACCGGCGGCTCAACGCGGAGGTCCTCGATGCGACCGCCGTCGGCGTGGCGATGGGCGTCGGCGATCACGGAACGGCCGGCACGATCTCTTTCCTCCTGAAGTTGGGCGGGTACCTCGAGGAATGGACGAAACAGAGGTCGAGCCGGAACCTCGCTGAAATGTTCTGCCGCGGAGAAGGCTGGGCCTGGATCAGGAGGGACGGCAGGGAGGCGCGGGTCGAAGTCAAGGATATCGCCGCGGGGGACCTCGTGGTCGTAAGGACCGGCGGCCGGATCCCGGTGGACGGGGTTGTCGTGGAAGGCGAGGTCTTCATAAGCTCATCTCACAGGATCCGCAGACGACGCGATCCACTTTGAGCGTCTCGCCACCAGCAAAGTCCGCCTCTTCCCGGGAAATAAAACCCGATTGCCCGCATGGTCTTGAAGAAATGCCTCTTCGCATCGAATACTATTCTCCATCCTCCGTAGGATTCGATCGCCCGGCGCATCCACGTCCGCTCCGCCCGGGCCGAGGGGCCGTTTGCAGCGGTCAACGATCTGAAGCACGGATTGCGGCGCGATGCCTGAACCCGGCGGCACCAGCACGTCGGAGTTGGAAACCGGCTCTTTGGAAAGACATCGAACAAGATCGAAACAGTCGCGGCGGAGGAGCGTGTGCGTTACCTGGAGCAGGTGAAGCTCGCGCGATTTCGCCTGCTGGTGCCCGGCCATTTCGAGGCGGGTATGGTCGGCAAAGTTCAGGTCGGCCGCTGACGCACCGGTGGCGCCGGTGTGACGATACCGGAGGATAGGGCCATGCGATCACGCCTGCTCGCCTTGACCTCGATCGCCTGTTTGCTGGTTGCGTCCGGCAGCTACGCCGCCGGCGATCCTTCCGCGGACAACGCGGCAGGTGCGACTTCCACCGAAAGCGGGCAGGACATGACCGCGGGGCTGGTGACGAAAGTCGACAAGGGAGCCGGCAAGGTGACCATCCGCCACGGGCCGATCGTGAATCTGGGGATGCCGAAGATGACCATGATCTTCCGAGTCAAGGATCCGGCCATGCTCGACCGGTTGAAGGAAGGCGACGAGATCCGTTTCGTCGCCGACAAGTTGGACGGCGCATATACCGTCATTCGATTCGAGCCGGTGAAGTAGCAAGCGGAAGCGGCAATGGAAATGCCCACAAGCGCGGGTCGGTCGCACGGCCACGACGGCCGGCCCGGGGAGGGTCACGCCAAGGAAGACTCCGGCGATACGGGCGCAGGCTGGTTCACCTGCCCGATGCACCCGGAGGTACGGCAGCCGGAGCCAGGGAACTGTCCCAAGTGCGGCATGGCGCTCGAAGCCGTTGCCCCCGCTGCGGTCACCACGCGGACGGAGTGGGTCTGCCCGATGCACCCCGAAATCGTCCGGGATGTGGCCGGCAACTGCCCCATCTGCGGGATGGCACTGGAGCCCCGGACGGCCGCGGCAGGCGAGGAGGAGAATGCCGAACTCGTCGACATGAGACGGCGTTTTTGGATCAGCGTCGCTCTCACGATTCCCCTTGTGGCGGTCGCCATGGGAGAACATCTGCCGGGGCATCCGCTTGCGCGGATCGCAACCATGTCGACGCTGGGCTGGCTGCAACTTGTCCTCGCCACTCCCGTCGTCCTGTGGGGAGGCTGGCCCTTTTTCGTTCGCGGCTGGCAGTCGGTGGTCCACCGCAGCCTGAACATGTTCACCCTGATCGGACTCGGCGTCGGCGTGGCGTATCTGTACAGCCTGGTCGCAAAGCTGTTTCCCGGGATCTTCCCGTCTTCCTTCCGCTTGGAAGGCGGAGAAGTCGCCGTATACTTCGAGGCCGCGGCCGCCATCGTGACCCTCGTTCTTCTCGGGCAGGTCCTCGAACTAAAGGCGCGAAGCCGCACCGGAGCGGCCGTCAAAGCGCTTCTGGGCCTTGCGCCGAAGACCGCCCGCCGTCTCCGGGACGACGGCTCCGATGAGGATGTCTCCCTCGATCAGGTTCACCTTGGAGACCGGCTGCGCGTTCGTCCAGGGGAGACGGTTCCGGTGGACGGCATCGTCCTCGAAGGGACCAGCGCGGTGGACGAGTCGATGGTCTCCGGGGAGGCCATTCCCGTGGAGAAGAATCCGGGCGACCGCGTGGTCGGGGCGACGGTGAACGGCACAGGCTCCTTCATCCTGAAGGCGGAGCGGGTGGGCGCCGAGACGCTGCTGGCACGGATCGTCCAGATGGTGGCGGAGGCGCAGCGCAGCCGCGCGCCGATCCAGAAGCTGGCGGACCAGGTGGCCGGCTATTTCGTTCCGGCGGTGGTCATCATCGCCGTCGCCACGGCCATCGTCTGGGGCCTCGCCGGCCCGGAACCGCGGATGGCGCATGCGCTGGTCAACGCGGTCGCGGTGCTCATCATCGCATGTCCCTGCGCCCTCGGGCTTGCGACCCCGATGTCGATCATGGTCGCGACGGGAAAGGGTGCGACCGCGGGTGTCCTGTTCCGGAACGCCGAGGCCATCGAGATCCTGCGCAAGGTCGACACCCTCGTGATCGACAAGACCGGGACGCTCACTGAAGGGAAGCCGAAGCTGGTCACGGTGGACCCGGCCGAGGGATGGGACGAGAAGGGTCTGTTGCGCTTGGCCGTCAGCCTGGAACGGGGGAGCGAACATCCCCTGGCGGCTGCCATCGTGTCCGGGGCGCAGGAACGGGGGGTCGAACCGGCCGCCACGGAATCGTTCGAATCGGTGACCGGCAAAGGGGTGAATGGACGCGTGGACGGACGCTTCGTCAGCTTGGGGAACCGCAATCTCTTCGAGAGCATGGGGATCGACCCGGGAGAGCTCGCCGGGAAGGCCGAAGCGCTGCGCAAGGAAGGGCAGACGGTGATGTTCGTCGCGGTGGACGGCAAGGCGGCCGGACTCCTCGGTGTTGCCGACCCGGTCAAGGGAACCACCCCCGAAGCGATCCGGCAGCTCCACGAAGAGGGGATCCGGATCGTGATGCTGACCGGCGACAGCAAGACGACGGCCGAGGCCGTCGCCGGAAAGCTCGACATCGACGAGGTGATGGCCGAGGTCCTTCCCGACCAGAAGGCCGCCGCCGTGAAGCGCCTGCAGGGCGAAGGGCGGATCGTGGCCATGGCGGGCGACGGGATCAACGACGCGCCGGCGCTGGCGCAGGCACAGGTGGGGATCGCGATGGGAACGGGAACCGACGTGGCCATGGAAAGCGCCGGGGTCACGCTGGTAAAGGGGGATTTGCGCGGGATCGTCCGGGCGCGCCGCTTGAGCCGGGCAACCATGCGGAACATCCAGCAGAACCTGTTCTTCGCCTTCGCGTACAACGCGTTGGGAGTACCCGTTGCGGCGGGCGTCCTCTATCCGTTTTCCGGCATTCTGCTCAGCCCCGTCATCGCGGCGGCGGCGATGAGTTTCAGTTCCGTCTCCGTGGTTGGCAACGCGTTGAGGCTTCGGCGAGCCGCGATGTAGAGGAATACTCTTCAGGAGATTGAAGAATATTCTTCGGATGCGGGCCTTCAAGCTCGCCTGCCACATCCGATTGTTACGTATCTAGCTGATATTAAAGTCATGTCCTCAACCGGCCCACAAGGTGGCACAACCCATGCTTGGAGGAAGGGAACTGCATCTTCCCAGAGGGTTCGAGACATGGCAGCGCGTCGCGGCAAGAAGACGATCATCGGCGGGACGGTCACCGGAATTCTCGTTTTCGGCGTCGCATTGGTTTCCGCCGGAGCTCTGGCCGGTTGCGCCACATTGCCCAAGGGGAGCGGCTTCGGCGCCGTCGAGCAGGTCGCCAGGGAGCGCCTGAACAAGGATGTGACGTGGCAGCGCGACGACGGCGAGCGCGATAGCGTCCGGTCCGCCGTGAAGCGATTCCTGGCTTCGCCGCTTTCCGCCGACAACGCCGTGCAGGTCGCCCTTCTGAACAACCCGGGATTGCAGGCGACCTATGCCGAGTTGGGGATCGCCGAAGCCGACCTCGTTCAGGCCGGCCGGATGACGAACCCGCACTTCGCGTATCTCCGGACGAGTGAAGGCGGCGAGCGCAAGCTCGAATGGGCGCTGACCTTCCCGATCATCGATCTCCTGACCATCCCGTTGCGGACCCGGATCGAAAGCGACCGCTCCGAGCAGGTGAAGCTTGCGGTGGCGGGGAAAATGCTCTCCGTCGCGACCGGGACGCGCAAGGCCTGGATCGACGCGGTCGCCGCGGAGGAGCGCGTGCGCTACCTGGAGCAGGTGAAGGTCGCTGCGGAGGCCTCCGCCGAGCTGGCGATCCGCATGGAACGTGCGGGGAACTTCAACCGGCTGGATCGGATGCGGGAGGAGGTATTCCACGCCGAGACGTCCGCGCAAATGGTGCGGGCGAGGCAGGGGGTGGTGGCCGAGCGAGAGCGGCTTACACGGCTGATGGGGCTTTCGGGCGACGACCTCGCTTTTCAGCTCCCCGGGCGCCTGCCGGATCTGCCCGCTTCGATGCCCGAATTCAGGGACATCGAGGCGCGGGTCCTGACCGGGCGACTGGACGTCCAGTCGGCGAAGCGAGACACCGAACGCCTCGCCGGGTCTCTCGGTCTCACCCGTGCCACCCGCTTCATCAACGTGCTCGAACTCGGGCCCGCGGCCACGAAGGAGGACCCCGAGCCGTGGAAGCGCGGCTTCGAAGTGAGCCTGCAGCTCCCGATCTTCGACTGGGGGGGCGCCCGCGTGGCCAGGGCCGAGGCGATCTACATGCAGGCGCTGCACCGCGTGGCCGAGACGGCGGTGAACGCCCGCTCGGAAGTGCGGGAGGCGTACTCCGCCTACCACACCGCGTATGACGCCGCGAAGCGCTACCGCGACGAAATCGTGCCTCTGCGGAAGAAGATCGCGGAGGAGAATATGCTCCGCTACAACGGGATGCTGATCGGCGTTTTCGAACTGCTCGCCGATGCGCGCGAGCAGGTCGGAGCCGTCGGCGCCTACATCGAGGCGCTGCGTGACTTCTGGCTTTCGGAGAGCGACCTTCAGGCCGCGTTCAACGGTCCACCCACGGGCAGGAGACATCCACAATGATGACACGTCGACAATTC
>Ga0209317_1002511_pt1 | contig 13235 bp, 12 predicted proteins | sample RifGroB2_FD_183994 | JGI IMG/M metagenome (GOLD analysis project Ga0209317, IMG submission 183994) | Soil microbial communities from Rifle, Colorado, USA - Groundwater B2 (SPAdes) (version 2) | ecosystem: Environmental > Terrestrial > Soil > Unclassified | place: Rifle, Colorado | collected...
GAGGAGGCGGACGGGTTTCGGGCTCGCCCGCTGAATTTTCTGATCGGCCTCAGAGGAAATTTTGCCAAAGATTAGTTGTAACTAGGCTCGAATCTTGTTAAAAGTAAATATCAGTGAGTAAAGGAGAAATCGTATGAAATCACGCTTAGGGCTTTTGATCGGGATGATTTTTGTTGCCGCGGGGATGCGTTTTCTACCCCATCCTCCCAACTTTGAATCGATCGGGGCCATCGCCCTTTTCGCCGGCGCCCATTTCGACGATAAGCGATGGGCCTTTACCCTTCCCCTGGCGGCGATGCTTTTGAGCGATGCCGTCATCGGCTTTCACGCCCAGATGCCCATTGTCTATGGGACCTTCGCGCTGGTCGTGTGCATGGGATTTTTCCTGCGCGAGCGGCGCACCGCTCTGAACATAGCCGGCGCGGCGGTGGCAGCCTCGACCCTCTTTTTCGTAATCACCAATTTCGGGGTCTGGGCTTTTGATGGACTCTACCCCAGAACTTTCGAGGGGCTCGTAGTCTGCTACATCGCGGCGATTCCCTTTTTTGGAAATACGCTGGCAGGCAACCTATTCTATGCGTTCTTGCTGTTCGGGGGCTTTGCGCTGGTGGAACGGAAAACAGCCGTTTTCGTCCCGGCCGCCCGCTCTTGAGCAGCGGCCAGGAACCTCAAGCATGGCAGAGTGGCTGATTTAAGCTCCGGTGTCGCTCCCCACAGCCTCAGAGATACTCTTAAATCCATCCCGCTCCAGCAGTCTCAGCAGTCCCTGGTTGATCCGCTTCACCGCGCACGGGCCTTCGTAGACGAAACCGGTAAGAATCTGCACTGCCGTGGCGCCTGCCTTGATTTTCTCATAGGCGTCTTCGGCGGTGAAGACTCCCCCGACTCCGATGATCGGCAACTTTTCCCCAGTTGCCTTGTAGATATGGCTGATAAATGAAGTGGCCTTTGCCCTTAGCGGTTTCCCGCTGAGACCTCCGGGTTCGTCCATCTTGGTAACGAGCGTCTCCCTCAAGAAGGCCGTAGCGTTGGTCGCAATGATGCCGGCGACTCTTTGCGACCGGGCCACTTCGATGATCTCGTCCACCTGGGAGAAATCCATGTCCGGTGCGATTTTCACGAGAACCGGCTTTTCTTGAGAGCCTATCAGACGGGCCATCTCGCGGTTTTTCGTTTGTATGGCACTTAATAGCTCTTTGAGGAGATTTTTCTCTTGGAGATCGCGGAGGTTTGGCGTGTTGGGGGAGCTGACGTTGAGCGTGAAGTAATCTCCGTAAGGATAGAGCTTTTCGAACGTGAAGAGAAAATCCGCCGCCGCGTCTTTGGTCTCAACAATCTTGCTTCTCCCGATATTGATGCCAAGGGGGATTCTTAGAACTTTTCCACTTTTCCGCAGGGCCTCTAATCTGACAGCGATCGCCTCGGCGCCTTCGTTGTTAAAACCCAGCCGGTTTATCAGGGCCTTATCTCTGGGTAGGCGGTAGAGTCGCGGCTTGGGATTTCCCGGCTGCCGGAGTGCCGTAACCGCACCCACCTCCATGAAACCGAAACCGAAGCCAGGCCAGATTGTTAATGCTGCGCCGTTTTTATCGAAGCCCGCCGCCAACCCCACCGGATTTGGAAGGGTCAACGCACCCAGCCGGACTTGAAGGCGCTTATCGTCGACGACATAAAGCTGTTCCAGCGCGCCTTCGAGGAAGTTTAACTTTGAAAGCAGGAATAGGGTCTGCTCATGAGTTTTTTCCGCGTCTTTAAGAAAAAGGATTGGGCGCAAGATATATTTGTAAAGCATGCTGCATAGGCCTTCGTATTTCGTGATTCTACCTGTAAAGCTCCTTTAGAAGACCGCTCTTCTCAAGATTATCCAGAAAACGAAGATCGATAAACTGCTCGACCTTAGCCGTTTTGGCCGCCGGTAATGTTTTCGCCAGGTCCTCCAGCGCGTTTTGCATTCCAGCCATATTGATGTAGGGGGCCCTTTCCAACACCTTGCCGATGTAAAGATCATAGGCTTTCTGGAGAAAAACAGGATCGGCGACCTGGCTGTATCTCGCGATAGACTTCATCGTCAGCTCTTTGTCGGTCCTGGCCCGGTGCATGCCACGCGCATAGGCCCGCATGAACCTGTCTACAATTTCGGGCCGGTTTCTCAGAATGCCGCCCTGGACAATCAAAGCGGGATTCGGAAAGGCAAGGTCCATATCGGTGATGTTGATGAGCTCTTTGAAGCCGAGTTTATCCACCGCAAAAAGGGTAGGCGGAGAGACCACGCCCGCCTCTATGGAACCGCCCTGGAGGCCGCCCATGATAGAACTGATTGCGCCCATCTGGAGAATGGTAACATCCTTTTCCGGTTGGAGGTTATGCTTCCTAAGGGCGTACCTTGCGGATATGTCGGTACTCGATCCGAAGCGGGTAACCCCAAGCCTTTTTCCCTTGAGACCCTCCACGGTCTTGATCTCAGGTCTGGCATAGATGGAAAAGATCATCTTGTTGACGGTATTGCCGATGATCTTGACGTCGGCCCCGCTGAGCGCCGCCGCCATCGCTGAGCTGCCGTTGAACGAGCCGACTTCGACCTCACCGGCAACCGTGACCTGAGCGAGCTGACTGCCGCTCGGGATGAGAATGATCTGGTCTTCGAGGCCTTCCCTGGCAAACAGTCCGGCGTCGTGAGCGACCCAGATACCGATGTAAGAGCCGCTGATCGAGCTGTAGCCGATGCGAATCCTCTCAGCGCCCCACGAAAACGGCGCCACTAAAAGGACCAAGAGCGCCGTGCTTAGAATCAGTCGTTTCATATATCCTCCTACGAGAACGATTATGGCACTTGCTTCTCTCAGTGCAAGGGCGAACATGCCGCGGGAACAACCAGCATATTTTTCTGCTTGAGCATAAACTCTTTGGTCGGGGGCGGCCACCCGTCAACCTTCTTGATGGCTTCCGCTCGAATGCGCTCCCGCTCGCCCGCGTCCCGGTAGGCCCACACGTGGATAAACTGGTTCAGCGATCCGATGGCGCTGTACCAGGCGCCCGCCAGGGGCGAGAGTTTAACACGCGCCGGAATCACCTTTCCAAAGCGCTCCAGCACTGTGGGCATCGTACCTGGCCGATAGGTGTAGGTCCGAATCTCATAAATATTTCCGAGCTTTCTTTCTTCAAACGGCGGCGAAAAGGGCGCGGGCTCAAGAATCTTGCTCTCCTGAAAGATAATAAACTCATGGGTGTTAGGCGGCCACTTTCCAGTCTTTCTCGCCGCCTGGCCGATCCTTTCCCGCTCCTCAAAACTCTCATAAGGCCAGACGTGAACCACAGTGTTCAGCGTTCCGACCTCGGAGTGCCAGAGACCCCCAAGTTTGGAGAATGGGAGACGCGCGGTAAGAGCCTCGGCAAAACGCTGCTCAAAGGCAGGCCCGGTTCCAGGCTTAAGCAGATAGGTGCGCATCTCTATAATCATGTTTGCCCCTTTCTCTGATTAGACTACTTACAAAGTTTTGAAAAACTCGGTTTTCAGGGCGGTAAAAAGGTCTCAGATGCGAGACGGTCGAGCGCGACTATTATAACCGCCGGCCTGGGAGGATCTCGAAGGGCCGATGCGTCGAGCGAGGAGCATCAAGCGTAACTCCGTCGAGCGTAGCACAGGCATATCGCATCGGACCGGAGAGAGACTCTCAGGCCGGCTGGTGGCAGATGAGCCTTTTTCAACGGTCTGATCTATTCTTTCCCACGAATTTATGAATAATTGCAACAGGCGAGACATTGGGCTATAAGGCCTTAACGAAAGCCGAGGCGAAGCGTGGAACTTAAAGAACTGGGGAAGACCGGCGTGAAGTTGCCCGAGATCGGGCTTGGAACCTGGCAGTACAGCGGCGGTCCGGAGCCGCTTCGAAAAGGCATATCTCTCGGCGCGCTTCTGATCGATACGGCTGAGATGTACGGTACTGAGAAAGTAGTCGGAGAAGCCGTCAAAGGCCAAAGGCAGCAAATGTTTATCGCTACCAAGGTTTCGGGAAACCACCTGCGCTATGACGAGGTTCTAAGTGCAGCGGAGAAAAGCCTTAAGAGGCTGGGAACGGATTACATCGATCTATATCAGATCCATTGGCCCGATCCAGGCGTGCCCCTCAAAGAGACGATGCGCGCGATGGAGACACTGGTCGACGCGGGCAAGGTGCGCTTCATCGGCGTGAGCAATTTTTACCTTAAGAACCTCGAAGAGGCGCAGGCATGTATGACCAAATACCGGATCGTCTCGAATCAAGTGAAGTACAGCCTCATGCAGAGGGGCGTCGAGGAGGATATGCTGGCCTATTGTCAGGAAAACAACATCACCCTGATTGCCTACAGTCCTCTCGACAGGGGCAGGCTCACCTCAAGACCGCTGATAAGGGATAGGGCCGCGATAAATGTTCTTCAAAAAATAGCATTGGAGACGGGCAAGACGTTGGCCCAGGTAGCCCTCAACTGGTGCATTTCCAATCCGAACGTCATCGCTATCCCAAAATCAGACAATGTAGAGCGAGTAGTCGAAAACTGCCAGGCTTCGGGATGGCGGCTATCTGCCAAGCAAGCGCAAACTCTGAATCAGGCGTTTCGCTAATTTCACTGTCCCGCCAGCACCCATTTCGCGATCTCGTCATGCCTGGCAAACCAGACGCCGGGGAAACCTTTCATATACTGGAGAATCTCCGCCAGCATCGCCGACATGAGAGGACGGCCGCCGAAATGGGCGTGGACCGTAAGGTTGATCATCCCCTTCGTTTCGGTTCTGTACAGGAAATCGAACGTATCCTTGTAGACTTGGTAGAAGTCCCTAGGGCTTCCCCTAAGCACCCGGTTGTCGGTGAAATCACTGTGCGGAATTGCAACAATAATTCCTTTGGACGTTTTCGAAGCGTACGGCAGATCGGTGTCGTTGTAGTCGCCATGCCACAGGAATCCCTCCTCGACCAAAAATTCCGCCGTATGCTCCGTGGGCGCCGCCACCGGACTAAACCAACCGGCCGGTTTAAACCCCACTGCTCTTTCGAGGATGTCACGGCATTTCCGGATCACTCCCCGCTCCTCCTCCGGCGTGAGATAGGGAAGGATCAAGTCCTGGGTATAGGAATGGCCGGCCAATTCGTGGCCTCTCTTGTGGAGTTTTTGAACCGCTTCGGGATAAAGCTCTACCGATTTTCCGCTTATACAAACGGTAGCCTTAATTCCCATTTCATCAAAAATTTTAATGAACCTCCATATGCCGGTTTTCCCCCCATACTCGGACCAGGATATACCCAGGCGATCAACGGTCCCGGGCTTGAGAACAGTGGTCATGGGTGAGTAAGGCGGCGCCTTGCCCTCGGACCAGCTCTCGAACATGACCGTCACAAGAATGGCGATCTTCGCACCGTTAGGCCAGTGTCGGCGATCGATGGTCATTTTACTCCTTCCTCTCTGCCCGGAACTAGAGTGAGGGGGGCCTGCCGAGCATCTTTGTCTCAGGGCCTCGCCGTCCCTGGAGCGGAAGATTGGCTCCAAGTCTTTAGAACTCTCTGCGAGCCGCGCGACCTCCGCACCGGAGGCGTCTCTCAAGCTCGATGCAATATAGTTGTAGTACGCTGCACCTGAAAATACGCTTGAACCTCCACGTCTGGTGCATCGATCTTTCGATCCGCCCCCGGCGCTCTACTCCAAGAGCGAGGGAGGTTGCTGAGCGAGCCCAAAGCATCGAACGTGAACGGTCCAAAGAACTCACTGACCCATTGCTTTGGGCGGACGAAGCAGCCTCCCGAGCGACCCCATTGCTTTCGGCGCGAGAGGCAGCTCCCCAAACGAAGATTTACACAGGCGGGAGACCGAAAAATTCATGCGCGAAAGCTGTTACGCCATAGTTCTTCGACTCTACGGAGATCCTCGGGAGAAAGATGGATGTCCGCGCCGGTAGCGTTCTCTTGCATCTGCCCGGCATTGCGCGCCCCCGGAATGGTGACGCTGACTGCGGGATGGGCGAGGCAGAAGGCGATCGCCGCCTGGGCGAGAGACTTTACCGGCCCGCGCACCAGAAAACGCAGCGACTCCACTTTTTCTAGCTCCTTTGCGAAAAGATCACCGGCAAAACTTCGCGCCCGCACATCCTCTCCTTGAAAGCGCTTTTGATCGGCCGGCGTCATTTTTCCGGTAAGAAGGGCCCGGCGCAGCGGCACTCGAGCGATCACCCCGACATTCGCCTTTTGCGCCATTGGAAAAAGCTGCTGGGCCGGTTCCTGCACGAGCATATTGTATTCGACCTGGATGGTATCGGAATATCCGCTCTTCACCGCGGCCATGCCCTCCTCCATCTTGTTGATGGAAACACCAATGCGGCGGATCTTTCCCTCTTTTTTGCGCCGCTCAAGCATCTCCCACACTTCCCCCCGCTCAATGACCTCAACGTTCGGATTATGCAGTTGGTAGAGATCCACATAGTCGGTCTGCAGTCGCTTGAGGCTGTCGTCCAGGACCCGCGTGATGTAGGAAACGGAGAAATTGGTCTTCCCTTTATTCGGCCCGACCATCGTGTTGCCGCCTTTGGTGGCAAGGATGACTTTGTCGCGCCTCCCCTTGAGCGCCTTCCCCAGCAGGCCTTCCGAATGGCCGGCGCCGTAGGCATCAGAGGTATCGATAAAATTGACCCCCAGGTCGAGGGCGGCATCAATCGCGCCCAACGATTCGGCGTCGCTCATCGGCCCGAAGTGGCCCGCATGCACCATCGTCCCCAACCCGACGACGCTGACTCGCAAACCCGTCCGGCCTAGCACCCGGTATTCCATCTCTCCTCCACTCTAAGGACTAATCTCAGTGCGCCTCAACATAGGACAAATCTGAGACCTGGCGCAACAGGCCGCTGAAAAGACCCGCCTGCGCTTTCATAGCTACCACTCTTTTTGTAGTTGATTCTTTCCACGAGCACGAGTCACGAACACGAACCACGCTCACCTCAGGGCCACGGCTGGGTCCTCGATCCGGTCACATCTTTGATTCCGCATCATAGGCCGGACTGGCTCTATCGATCCCGGTTTTGATTAAGCCAAGCGTTAAATAACAAGAGATATGCAAGTTACGCAAGTCTGGCACGAAGACGCTAGAAACTTTCACTTTTACTCTCAGATGAAGTTTAGAACTGTCCTTGACGTAATTCCGTACATTATTTATACTACAATAAAAGGAGGCCGTATGGCTATCTCGTCCAAAGATATCGTTCCTCTGACGCGGGCGCGGGCCAAGCTTGCCGAGCTTTGCGAGGATGTCCGGCGCGGGCACGGAGAAAAAATTCTCACGAAGAACGGGGAAAGTTGCGCGGCGCTGATTGATGCGGAGCGTCTCGATTACTACCATCGCTTAGAGCGGGAGCATGTCCATATCACGCTGATTGAAGAGGCGGTCCGCGGCATCGAGGAGGTCAATAGGGGTAAGCTTTTGACCGCAGCCAAACTCGAAGCCCGGTATGGCCGCTAGAACGCGGCCGCTTTTCACTGAGAATTTCGCCGCTAATTTAGAATCCGTCCGCTTATTCTTGGAACCCGAGGGCCGATCTGCCTTCCGACGCCTTCTGGGCCGCCTCTTCGACGATATCGTCCCAACTCTGGGCCGCTTTCCACAGTCGGGTCGTTCCTTCCTGACCCACGCTGTTCAGTCTCTAGAAGCTCAGGCGTTGCTGGAGCGTCTTAGGGCCGTGCTTCGCAAGGGAGATGATCTCCGGGAGTTTGTTGTGGATGATTACGTCATTCTCTACCTGATCAGGGGCCGCCGGCTCTATTTTCTAGCCCTCAAACATCACCGCCAACTGTCCTTTGATTTTCGGCGTCTTTGGCGGTAGGAGACCCTTGACAACCCACGAGCACGAGTCACGAACACGAACCACGCCTACCTCAGGGCTACGGCTGGGTCCCCGATCCGGTCACATCTTCGATTCCTAGCATCCCCAAACGACGCTGGCGCTGTCATGTTTGCGCAAATACGCGACGGCTACCGGGACGTTGAGACGGGAGGTAAACTTGTCGAGCCACTGTCACGAGGGACGGTAACTGCGCGCCTCGCATCTGGACCTTCTTGACAGGCCTGAAATCAGGGTTTTTCAACACCCCGGCAAGATCTAACTCTGATGGCCGGCATCCACTTCGCTCTTGAACTCTGGTGACACAAATCCAACAGGGCTCGCCTCTCGTAGTGCCAGCAGACGGTGCCAAAGACGAGTTCCCGCCGCGATCAGTAAGATAAACAGGCCGGCGACCGAGAAGGCAACCTTAAACCCTTGGACCTGCGCCAACCAGCCAACGATCATGGGCGTGATAAGAGGGCAAAGAATAAAACCCAGCCCAGAGCTGGCCATCGCCACAGAGCGATCGCCCGCTCTGCTGAACTCTGCGGCCTCTACTTGATACAAGAGGTCCATGATCGCGCCGGCTGTTCCCAGGGCTACGATTACGAAGCCGAGAGCCAAAGGCTTCGCCGCCAACCCTGTCGCCACCAGGAAGATGCCGAGACTTGCCATTCCCAGGGCGTAAATTTGCCGCTGCCGGGAAATAGCAATGGCCGAGCCTAACATCAGGCCGACCATAAGCGGGCCCAAGGAGCGAAGTGAAATGAGTAGTCCGATCCACTGTTCCTGATAATCTAAAAATGCCAGGTAGACGGGATAGATGGATTGGCTAAGGGTGGAAGGCAGGGCTGCCGCAAAGGAGACGGAGATGGCGAGCCAGATATGACGGTAGCCGAGAAACCGCCCAATTCCCTGCGTAATCTCCCATAATGCCCGACCGCTCGGCTTGGGTTCGACATGCGGAAAGCCCAGACTCAATACCACGCACATAATGGCAACCGAGGTCAGTGAAATAAATGCATTGTGGAAACCCAAGAGCGCTAAAATCACTCCTCCGAGACTCAAGCCGATAAGCCCTCCGCCATGGTTCCAAGCATAGAGCTTGCCCAACTTCTTTCCTAAGTTGGCGCCGGGCAGCTGGCTGCCCAGCGACTGGATCGAGATCCAAAAAGTGCTGCGGGAGCAAAAAGCGAGGAGCTGTGCCAGCAGAAGGTGAATGTAATGATCCGCCCACAGCAGTACCGCTCCTGACAATGCCAGCAGAAGAAAGCATATCTGAAGGACGCGCCGCTCACCGAAACGGTCTGAGATGGCGCTGCCGCCAAACCGGACTACCACTTCCGCCAGGACCGGCAGGGAGACAAGACTGCTTATTTTGATGATCGAAAAACCCAAGGATAGAGCGTAGAGAGGAACTAAAACCTGTAACATCCCCATGCAGATATTCCAGAGGGCGCCGCTGCCGTAGAGAGCGATGAGATTGTAGGCTGGGCGACTCATTCGACGGTGGAAAACGTTAGCTAGCCGCGTGGTTTTCGCTCACCTGCAGCAGGTAGGCCTGAATGAAGCGGTCGATGTCGCCGTCCAGGACCGCATCGGCGTTGCCGACCTCAACGCCGGTCCGGTGGTCCTTTACCATGCGGTAGGGGTGGAGGACATAGGAACGAATCTGGCTCCCCCAGGCTATCTCTTTTTTAGTTTTATGAAAGGTCTCCATTCTTTCCTGCTGCTTTTCCAGCTCAAGCTCGTATAGGCGCGAGCGAAGGATCTTCATCGCCATCGCCTTGTTCTTGTGTTGGGAGCGCTCGTTCTGGCAGGCAACCACGATATTCGTCGGCAGATGGGTGATGCGCACGGCAGAATCGGTCTTGTTGACATGCTGCCCGCCGGCGCCGCTGGAGCGGTAGGTGTCAATGCGCAGCTCCGCCTCGTCGATCTCTATTTTGATGGTCTCGTCGATTTCCGGATAGACAAAGACCGAGGCGAAGGAGGTATGACGGCGCGAATTGGCATCGTAGGGAGAAATACGCACCAAGCGATGAATGCCGGCCTCGGCCTTGAGATAGCCGTAGGCATAATCGCCCTCTACGGTAAAGGTGACGCTTTTTAACCCCGCCTCGTCGCCAGGCTGGTACTCCAGGATTTCTTTGCGATAACCCTTGCGGTCGGCCCAGCGAAGGTACATCCGCAGCAGCATCTCCGCCCAGTCCTGGGCCTCAGTCCCTCCCGCCCCGGGATGCAGGCTGACGATTGCGTTCCGGCGATCATCGGGACCGCCCAGGGTTTGACTGAGTTCGATCCGGGCCAACCCCTCAGCCACTTGCGCGACTTTCGCCGCCGCCTCGCTCAGCGCCTCATCGCTCTTTTCATCCTTCGCCAGATCGAGAAAGAAGCGCGCCTCTTCGAGACCGGCGCGGTAGCTTTCCCACGATTCCAGAATATCTTTCAGGCCAGCCTGTTCCTTGAGGATACCCTGCGCCTTCTCCCCGTCGTTCCAGAAATCCGGCTTAGAAGTCAGCTGATTGAGTTCTTCGACCTTTTTCCGCTTCCCATCAAGGTCAAAGACGCCTCCGCAGAAGCTCAAGCCTCTCTTCCAGATGGGTTAACTGCTCTTTGGTCTCCTCTAACATATGCTGGCCCCCTGATAAAAGCATTGCCGCTCAGCGGCCGGATTAAGCGGTCTGCTGCAGCGGCTATAGTAATTATACCCTCAAATCCTTCTTCCCACAAAGCGCCCGCGAGAGTTTTTTTCCCATCCCGCGCATGATTTGCGCGTCTCTCCGAGAGCGTTCATGGTCGTAGCCCAAGAGATGGAGAATGCCGTGAATCAACAGGCTTTCCATTTCCTCCATTAGCGTCCTTCTCCTTTTTCTCGCCTGTATTTCTGCCTGCTCGACCGAGATGACCACGTCCCCGAGGAGCTGCATGCCTTCCGGCAGCACCCCCCCCGAGGGAAAAGAGAGGACATCCGTGGGCTCGTTCTTGTGCCGATACCTGGCATTTAACTGCTGGATCTCCCGGTTCTTAACCAGGGCGATGCTTAACTCAGCCTGATTCTGATTGAGAAGCTCAAGAATTCTCCGGGCCGTCTTCTCTAATTTGCGGACCGAGAGTTTCCTGCCTGCGGCTCCCTTGACGTTCTTTATACATGACAATGAAACTTCTGGAGACGCCATCCGGTCGATTTCCGTCCGCGGCAGATCCTTCGCCTAGTGGGTGTCGAACACCGCCTGGTACTGGGCGAGCTTTGCCTTGACACCATCCTGTTCGGCCCGCGTAGGATTTTCGGGATCACCGGCTGAAGGAAGGCTCCCGAATTTCATCAGACAGGCCATCAGGAGCAGGCGCGCCTTCGTAGCGGTCAGGTTGCTCCCTCCGATCGAGAGCGGGGTGCGCTTCGCATCTACCAGACCTTCGGCGTTTCCTCTTCCTACGCGGACGAGTGGCATGCCGCTAAATACGGCTCGTCGTAACGCTGCATCCGCCGAATTGCTCATTGTCCCGAATGGCGCCGCCCCCTCGGCCACCAAGCCTGCCAGCGGCGCCGCGCGCAGGTTTTCCGCGATTCGTGCGAGAATTTCCACCTCCGAAGCCGCGCTGCCGGACTCGTCTTCCTGGAGATAGCGAGCGTGCTTCACGATCGTGACTTTCGGGATCGCAGTCGGAAGCAGGTTACCTTGGGCGTCCTTGATTCTTACGGCAATCCGGATGATCCGGTTGCCATCCAACCGCGCTCCCTCCACCGATTCGGGCAATTGGGTCAGGTTCACCGCTGAGGTGTAGGTATGCCGCTTAACGGTCCTGAAGGTCAGGGCAGGGGGACCGGGCTGTCCCATCGTTCCTATGATCCCGCCGTGACCTCCTGTAGCCACGTAGCCTCCGGGGCGCGCGTCGCCCTTCTGGACATCACGCGCGGTAAAGATCCGCTCGTCCTGGATGACCACGGCGCCCACGGTGTTGCGCCCGCTCTCGTCCGCCCAAATCCGGGAGACGATATAATCCACGGAGTCGATGATGTTGCGGTCACCATCGTTGCCCACGGCGCCGTGGGCCCGCTGCGAGGCGTTGCCAACTATGGGAATAGCCGTATCGATCAGAAGGTTCAGCCAATAGCTTGTCTCCTCGACGAATGGGCTTCCTTCCAGCCAGATCGCTCCGTTATACAAGCCGCGCTTTAAGGCCTGCTGGACCACGTTGGTCAGGCGCGCCAGGATGGCCATCGGCGGCTCTTTTCTTAAATATCCGGGGCGGTAGGGGAAAAAATCTTTTCCGAGAATCTCCGGTGGGATGTCACCTTGGCCGGCGTCCGAACGCAGCCCTTCCGGGAGCCCCTTCGTGTAACCGCCGGATGGCGCAGCGCGGTAGAAGTCGAAATCGGCCCTGGAGGAAAGCTGGGAGCTCACGCCCTCATCGCCGACCCCTAAGCGGTCGATCTCTTCGAAAAGGCGTGAGGGATCGGGAAAAAAAGGCTGGCGGCACTTCTCCGCCGGCGCGTTGGAATCGCCGCCGTCCCCCTCCCAGGCTTGACCGCTCGCCTGTCGAGCCATGTAGGGCAGGGGATAGAGCCCGTCCTCCGGCCGCAGAGTAACCTCATAAACGGGAATGTCATTGGCCCCTTGGCGCTGCTTATGAAACTGGCCCGAAGGATCGATGTAGCCGTCGGGAGGAGCGTACAGCTCGGCACCATCGCCCTCCAGCGGATGGGCGCTGAACTGCTCGATATAGACCGTAACGGGCGCCGCCAGTCGCTGCGCCCGCAGGGCATCGAAACGCATCGGCCTGCCATCCGGGTTTTTAAGCAGCGGCAGATCATATTTCTCCCTTGCCTTGTTGCTGGTGACGAGCGGCTCACTATTCTGGATCGTCGCTGTCGGCCCGGAAAAAACCGCGATCTTAAATTTTTCAGAGGATGGAATTTCTGCCATAGGTGTCTCCTGGACGATTTGAGCTTGTCGCCCTACCGTATTTGGGCTGAACTTTGAAAAAATCCCTGTCCATTAATAGTCCGAGCCATGGGCTGGCGTCAAGGTGTGAAGGACATTTGGGCGCTAGCTGCTGCGTCCTCGGTTCAGAAGGGAGAATAGTATAGAGCCAAGAGCCTAAACATTACTGGATGACCTGCAGGAATTGGATCACCTCCGGAATGAGACCCTTCCAATCCTGGCTCCGCGGCGAAAAAGAGAGCCGGCCCTCCGGCGAGAGACGATAGCCGGCCTGATCCTTTCCTATCAGATCAAGCAACCGCTTCACCTTGACCGGAGCGTCCGGGTGGAAGAGGAGGGAGAGTCTCCCGTCGTTGTAGGTGATCTGCTGCACTAAGTAATCTTTGAGCACGCGGCGGAGATACATGACCAGGAAGAGGTTTTCCGCCTCAGGCGCGTAGGGACCGTAGCGG
>Ga0209317_1002513_pt1 | contig 13228 bp, 9 predicted proteins | sample RifGroB2_FD_183994 | JGI IMG/M metagenome (GOLD analysis project Ga0209317, IMG submission 183994) | Soil microbial communities from Rifle, Colorado, USA - Groundwater B2 (SPAdes) (version 2) | ecosystem: Environmental > Terrestrial > Soil > Unclassified | place: Rifle, Colorado | collected...
CCCACTTTATCGGAGAGATAACCGGCCGCTGGTGAAAGCACCATTGTAAAGAGCGGGGCGCTCATGAACAGGACTCCCATGAAGGAGGGCGTAAAATGGAGAACGTCCTGGAGATAAAAGGGAAAGACAAAGGAGGTTAGGTGGTGTGTGAGAGTTTCTAAGAAAAGGCACAAGGTGCTGAAGGCAAACATCCGGTTCTTGAAAAGGGAGAGGTTCAGAATCGGGCTTGTGGCCGTGCCCTCACGGAGGAGAAACCCTATGAAGAGACCAAAGAAGCTTAGGAGAAACATGCCTCCCCATTCTGAGGGGAAGATTGCCATGACCCTAGGGTCCAGGACGGCGATTAACAACATCGTCGTTCCAACCAGCAAGGCGGCGCCCAGATAGTCAATGGATAAACTTGCGGCTGCTTCTGGTAGGGCTGCTTGAACTGCGGCACGCTTCCTGTCCATCCAGGTTAAGAAGGTTCCCACGCCTCCGATAGGAACAAGAAAAAAAAAGATCCCTCTCCAGTGGATATATTCAATGATCAGGCCGCCTAGGCTGGGTCCCAGGAGAAAACCAATTTGGTAAGCTGCTGTCACCCAACCCTGTGCCTTCCCTGCCCGGTTTTTTGGCACTGCCTCCATGGCCAAGGCTCTACCCTGGGATTGAGTCATGGCTGCACCAATCCCCTGAAGCAGACGGAAGAAAATGAGCTCGGAGACGTTCCGCGAAAGACCGCAGAGAAAAGAGGCTACCGTGAAGACTACTAAACCAAGGACGAATACCGTTTGCCCTCCGTATAGATCACCAATCCTTCCGAAGACCAGTGAGAGGCCGGCGGTAGATAGCGAGTATGCAATCACAGCCCAAGAAATCCCAATGATGTCGGTACCAAGATTATTGGCCAGAGTGGGTAGTGAGATGGCGAATATCCTGATGGCAACGCCGGAGAGGAAGGCGGAGAGCATTACATTGGTCAGGAGAGTCCAGTTATCGCGTGAGTCCGAAGAATTCGCCATGAAGTTGCAACAGGCCTTCTCTAACTGGCAATGGATGCTCCCTTAAGCATCAGTATCCATTTCAAGGAAAGACTCGTAGGCCACTCAAGAAGAAGAAAAGGGCAGTCAAGTGCCCCTTATTGACTCAAACAACGCGTCCCACTTTTTTTTCACTTAGCGAAATGAAACCTGCCGCTATCCATACAATTACAACCTCGGGCCTGTCAAGACTCTGCAGGCGCAGACTCTATGAAAGTTTTTTTCGCCGGTATTCCCCATAGAGAGTCGAGTGGATTTCCGACGCCGATTAATCAGAGGGAGAGAGATGTGGCAGCGGCCCCGGAGGAGCCGTCTGGGATTTGCCCCTTATGAGGGAAAAAAATGTCGCCGCCAGAGCGATGATGCTGATGACCAAGAACGTGGCGTTAAGCGCAGCCACGAAAGGCGCAGGGTTGGCCGGGGTCGGGGTCGCTAGCGCGTCGCCCGTATAAAATCTAAAGCCTTGAGTAAGGACGAAGCTGCCCAAGCTGAAGCCGAACACGCCGCCGAGCCCAAACATCATATTCACAGCGCCCGTGGCCACCCCTCGATGCTCCCTAGGCACAGCGGTGATCATCGCTGCGTGGTTCGGGGCAGAAAAGAGCCCATCCCCCGCGCCGGCGAGGCAGAGCACGAGAATAGGCGCCCACCAATGAGAGTCAGGCCGGAGAAAAACGCCGATGAGGAACGCCAAGGTCGCCAGACCGAGCCCGGCTGTGGCGGGTAGCGTCGGCCCGACCTTGTCGGAAAGATGCCCGCCAACCGGCGAAAAAGCCATAACGCAGAGCGGCGGGGCCAAATATAACAAACCGATGAAGGAAGGCGACAAGGAAAGCACCTCTTGGAGATAAAACGGGAAAACGAAAGAAGTCATGGAATGGCTTACCGACACCATCAAAAGGCAGAGGGTGCTGAAAGCGAACATACGAATCTTAAACAGAGAGAGATCCAAAATCGGACTGGAGGTGGTTCGCTCGCGAACAAGGAAAGATAAAATAAAGCCCACAAAACCAAGCGTAAGCAGGAGCGTCCAGCCGGCGGGTATGGCTTCCGTCACGCGCCGATCCAGAATGGCGATTAGCGTCACGGTTGTCCCGATCAGGTATGCCGAGCCGAGATAATCGACGGAAGAGTCTGCGCGTTTTCCGGAAACAACTCTGCGGATCGTGGATTTCCTCATCTCCCTCCAGGTCACCAGAGTCGAAGCAGCGCCAATGGGAACCAGGAAGAAAAAGACCCCTCGCCAATGAATATAGTCGATGATGAGCCCGCCGAGTCCAGGTCCCAGCAGAAATCCCACCTGGTGCGCGACCGTCACCCATCCCTGCGCCCTTCCAACAAAGTCCTCGGGAACCGCCTCCATGGCTAGAGCTCGACCCTGCGCCTGCGTCATCGCCGCACCAACGCCCTGAAAGATGCGGAACAGAAAAAGGTGAAAAATATTTTGCGAAAAGCCGCAGAGAAAGGACGCTGTGGTGAAGACCGCGAACCCGACGGCAAACACAGACTGCCTTCCGTAGAGGTCGCCGACCCTGCCGAAGATGAGCGACAGACTGACCGTGGCCAGAGGATACGCAATCAAAGCCCAGGACATTCCCGTGATATCCGTTCCCAGGTTATGGGCCAACGTGGGCAACGAGATAACAAAGATTCTTCCCGCCGCGCCGGTAAGAAAACCGCTGAGCATCGCGTTCACCAGCAGATTCCAGTTGATACGGGAGTTCATGGAGCACCCTGATGGAGCAGCGCCAAATTTCCACCTGTCACGCTTCCAGCCGTAAAGATCCACGAATCCCCGAAAGCGGGAACGTAGAGAAATCTACTGAGATAAGCAGGGACCTCTAGGTTACAGCTTTTAGGCTGGCTCGCGCTGGGAAACGGGCGGCACATCGAGCTTGGTTAGCAAGCTGGAAGGGAATACCAACACTCTTTTGAGCTTGCCGCAGGCAACGGCCGAGGCGTCCGGGACCGGGATTGTGGTTTTATTTTCCTTTAAACGATTCAAACAACTCGCCCCACTTTTTCTCCACAGCCTCGCGTATATCCTGCTCTACCCGATTAACCACCGGAAAACTCTCGCGCCAGGTATACGGCCGGCACGCATCAATCACTGCGATCGAGTTGGTAAAATCTCGCGTTTCCCGCTTCTCCGGCGAGAGGCGCGGATCCAGGGCCGAACTGCGCATCCCGTCCATCATCGTAATGCCCGTCACCGGATCGCATCGAGTCCCGACAGCCCACATTACCTCATCCAAGTTCGTGACGTCCACGTCTTCATCCACCACGATCACGAACCGGCCCATGTAGATCGTCGAGGCGACAAAATTACCCACTTGACGCGCATGCGAAGGATACCGCTGGGCAACCGCCACGATCACGATCCCCTTGCTATGCGTTGGGATCCACACCCCGCGAATATCCGGAAACCCCGCCTGCTCGATGGCGTCCCACGTCTCCGCACTGCTCGTAATAGACGGCTTGCTCAACGAATAAGGCGGCAGCGCCCCATAGTTGATCGGGTCATCCCGGAACAAAACCGATTTCACATGAATCACAGGCTCCGGAGCGCGAGGATGTCCATAGTAACCGGTCCACTCCCCATACGTCCCCTCCTCCCGGCTCTCCTTCCACGGAGGCGGCACCTCCCCCTCAATCGCCAACTCTCCATCTGCAGGGATCGGTATTCCAGTCACGGGACCTGGAACCACGGAAACAGGAACCCCCTTCAACCAACCCGCCGCCGCATACTCCGACTCTCCAAAGCGAGGCATAGAGGAGCCTGCCCAGAAAAGGAGAGAGGGATCATGGCCTAGCGACACGGCAACAGGGGCATTTTCCCCCTTTTTCCAATACTTTTCCATGATCATAAGGCCGTGTCGCCCGGGCGACATGTAACAACCCACCAGCTTCGGCTCGTGAAGCTGCACGCGGTAGGAGCCCACATTGCACCAGCCGCTGTCCGGATCGCGCGTAATCACGCAGCAACCCGTGCCTAAATACTGCCCCCCGTCCTTGTCCCGCCACACCGGCGCCGGAAACTGCGTTAAGTCCACCTTCTCTTTTAACATCACATTCTGCTGGACCGCGCCCCGCTTGACCGCAACGGGCGGCACAGGACTGAATGTCTTTAAACGCAACCGCCACTCCGAGACCATCCCCATCAGTGGTTGTTCTGAATTGATCCCCAGCATCAACGCCGTGCGCCTCGGCGGCACCGTCACGTTTACCGCCACACGGTAGCCCGGCTGATACCCCTGAATCTTTTCGAACAGCAAGGCCGGCCCACCGCGCTCCGCCATCAACTCTGCAATCGTTCCTAATTCTATTTTCGGGTCCGCCCCCTCGATCCGCCTAAGATCCCCCCGCTCCTCAACGATCCGCAGATAGTCCCTCAAATCCCCGTAGACGACGCTATTTTGGCGGGCCGCCTGCTTTGCCATCTCACTTCCCCTCTCTCTGGGCCTTGGCTATCGCCTTCGCATACTCCTTGCCTTCATTGGTGGAAAGCCAGCGGAATTTTTCCACAGTCTGTGCGCTATCAAACCAGCTAATGACGTGAATATTTTTTTTCTCCAGGGCGCTGACGATTTTCCGGGAGATCGGGCCTCGCCCCAACACTGAGTTTTCAGTGAACGCGTATTTTTCGAAAAGCTCGTTCGCCTCCGCGCCAGTAGCCCAAAGAGCAAATAGTTTGGCAGCGTTCGGATTCCTGGCCCCCTTGCGCACTACATACAATACTTGCCGCATCGTGGTTAAATCTTCAAAGAATGTCTCCCCTATGGGCGCATTGGGGTCCTTAGCTTTCTTATCGAAATACATATCAGCATTGCCGTAGAGAAATTTGAGATCCCCCAGCAGCATCCGCTCGGCGCCGGCATCGTAGGTTAGAACTTGCTGCTTGTTTCGGCCTAGCGCCTTGACGATCTCCAACCATTCCGCTCTGTCATATTTTAGGGTTGCCATCAGGAGGGCCGAAATCCACGGAGGCATGGAGAAAGCCCCTTTATACTTGGGATCCCCCTTCTGCTTCCACGTCTTGGGAAGGTCCGCTTCGGAGATCAGCTTAGGATTATGGAGTAAAGCCGTCGTTCGAGTTGACCAAAGAAAGCCGTACCCGGCCAGTATCTGCGGGCTTATCTTCTCCTTAATCTTGTAGGATTCCGGGACCGCTTCAGCCAGAAGCTCCTCCCAACCTTTAAGTGGCTCAGCGCCTCCCGCGTCCATGATGCTAAGAATATTGGCTGCCTCGCCCTGCATGAGATCGAATGTTGGAGGAATACCGCCCTTAGTCTCGACTACAGCCTTATTGAAAGTCTGCGACTCCTGCCCCGATAAATCAGCATTTAGTTTTATATCCAGGCCAAACCGTTGTTTAAAGGCGCTCACCATCTCGGCCGCACCCTTCTGCCCCATTGATGATGTTATCATTAAGTCCAACTGGCCTTCCTTGCGCGCCCCCTCTATTAGCTGCTGAAGCGCGCGTTTCCCCTCGGCAGAAGCGGCTTCCGTCAAAGCAGGTGTCGTAGGCAGGATGCGGGTTGCCAGAACCGCAAACATAACCCCCAAAAAGATCCTACCGCATAAATAGCGTTTCATTGCTCACCTCCTATTGGATTTCTCTCCTCTTAAGAACACGACGTGTTAGCTCCCATTATTTATGAAATTCTCGGAGCATCCTCGATCTGATCAATATCTCCATACCCTAGGTACTTATACGTACGGCACTGGACTGAAAGAATCCGCGCTCGACTTCCCGCATCACTGTTAAAATGTTGATGGATGACGTTTGAGGGGATAACGACAAGATCCCCAATCCCCCATTCCACCCGTTTGGCCTCTTCGGGAATACGGCGCTCATAGCTATCCCGCAACACCAATTCCATGTCCCAATGAAGGTCATATCCATGACCTTCAAGGACAAAAAAGGCCTCCTCGGCAGAATGCACGTGCTTGCCCGAACGCCCGGATGGAGCAAGCTCTTGAATGTACATGTCTATCGCGGTAGAAGCCGCCCCCATCTGCTCGTTGAGCAGGTGTTTTAGTTTTCCATGAGCCGAATTCTCCCACGGCATATCCTCCGGTTTCAGCAGCCTCTTTTTCCCTTCGGATTGCAGAATACCGGCCGCAGACGGCTGCGCCCGTCCTATCCGCTCGTCGTAATATCGGGCAGTCAAATTCCCTTTAGCGTACGCTGCCGCCTCCTCGCGCGCGTAGCGAGAGGGCCAATACTCAGGTTGAAACCCCTTAGAGGTAGCTGAATGTTCTTTCGGCTTGCCGATCACGTCATACTGCAACGTAAGTCCCAAAAGCAGAAAAAGAGGCTTGGCTTTTATCGCCAAGGCGCGCGCCGGCCTATCCGGGTTGCCGTTGAAATGTTGGTGCACGCAGGAGCCTCGAATAAGGGTCACGTCCCCGGCCTCCCACTCCACCCGTTCACCGTCGTGAATGTCGTAGCCTCGGCCCTCCAGGATGTAAAATAACGCCTCGTTCTGATGACCGTGCTTCTCGGTGACGCTGCCGGGGGCGAGCAACTCCTGGTGGATATGCAAGCTTTGGATGGTGTCATCGGCGGGGTCGAGCACCCCGGTGCTATAACTCTGCGGCCCGCCGCGCCATGGTTTTTCCGCAATGTGAATGATACGGGGGCGTGCCCTGAGCTCCCGCACCTGCTCTAGAAGCCCGTAGCCTTCGCTCTCAATCGCTCGGACATAAACATAATTCTTCTTTGGCTGTGAGGCCACATCCTCATTTCGTTTTGGAATCATCGCCTCCTCCTTGGCTACACAGCCATAATCCTCTTCGTCTTGGTTTTTCAAACTTCTATGCCAAATCTTCGCATTGTACTCTTACCCTACCAAGCTTCTCACTGTCAAGTCTTTGAAAGCGTTGGTCATGTAAGAGTCTGTGTGTAAATTCAGCAGAAATCACCTGTCGGTCAATAAAAACCTGGAAATTACTCGGTGCCCCAGAAGCACCGTTACCCCTATAACGACCGTCATCACCGTTGCCAGCGCGGCTGCAATCTCCTGCCTATAACCACCTGACCATATACTCCACACCCGAACTGAAATGACGTCTGTTCCTGGCGATGACAACATTAGAGGTACCGTCACCTCGCGGAACGTCAGCAGGGAGATCCAAAGTACACCATAAGCCAAGGCAGGCTTCAGTAGCGGCAACAGAATTTTCCACAAAGTCGCTATTACGCCTGCACCGCATACATAGGCTGCCTTATCAAGCTCGTCGTGAATTTGAAGCAATGCTGTATGGGTAATGCGACTGCCATACGGGAGAAAAACTACAACAAAGGCGGGAATCAGAATAAATAACGTACCATAAATAGGAACCCAATCAGCCACCCATAACGATAAGGTAAGGATCCCGAACGCAAGAACTATGCTGGGGACGGCCCTAGGTAACATGATAATGCTATCTACTACCTGGCGTCCCGGCACATTGCTCCTCAACACGAACCATGAAACGATCAGACTGATAAGGAATACCACCGGCGGAACGACAGCCATAACAAAGAGCGTGTTTTTGATGGGCGTGAAGCCGCCCATTTCGTTCCACATCTGGCGATAAGCATCCAATGTGAGAGTAGCAAAGGCGTCGGCAGACGGCATACGAATCACTGGCAACAGGGAAATCCAAGCCACAGAAAGCAAGGGGAGAAACAGCGCTAGCACCAAGTAACCGAAGACAAAAGCTAAGCATGGGTATTTCCAGCTACCTAGGCTGAATATTTTGGGTCTGTAACCTTTGCCTCTAACTGTTGTCCATTTGTAAGCAGCGTTAATTGTCCTATAATAAAAGACCAAGGCTATTAGGAGCGGGACCATGATAAATAAAGCGTAGACAGCTCCTTTGCCATAATCTGGTCTTGCGCCACCAGAGCCGACTACCTGCCAGAATATTTCCGTGGACAGAACATGGATTTGTGCAGGTGCTCCAAGCAATGCCGGTATCTCGAATATCCCAATGGCAACCATGAAGGTGTAAACCCCTGCCATCAGAATGCCGGGAAACATCAAAGGAAAGGACACAACCCTGAGTACCCGTATAGTTGAGGCGCCGCAACTCCGAGCCGCGTCCTCCAAAGCGGGATCCATGGAGCGCATCGCTCCTGACAGCAAGAAGAAGGCCAGGGGAACCAGCAACACTCCCATCGCGAGACTTATCCCGTAAAGGGTATAAATATTAAAGATGGGTTTATCCGTCCCAAACAGGTTCATAAATGCCTGATTAGTAAGGCCTATTCTTGGACTGAAGAGCACAATATATCCAATGGCTCTAATAAATCCAGGAATAGCAATTCCCGCTACCATGGAAGCTATAATAAAAGATTTGGCCGGCAAGTCTGTTCTCTGAACGAGCCATGTGAGAGGCAAGCCAATAACCAGAGTTACGAAAACTGTGCCTATGCCGATCATGAAGGTGTTAAACAGGATGCGTCCGGTGGCGCTGGTCTCAAGGACACGCTTAAAGTTGTACAGCGTAAGCCCTTCCTCACCTTCCACAACGACCGATCTTCCCAATACCACCCCCAGTAAAACCAACAAGAATGCGCATATGACACCTAAAAGGATAAAGATGCCGAGCTGCCCGTTTAAGTAACGGTCGCTAAAGGTCGGAGACACCACACCGTTCACTCGCGCAATCTGCATAGATATAGCCGTTTAGTCTCGAAAATGCTTTTGCTTACTCACCCACGGCAATGGCCTCAATCTCCACTGTCATGTTCTCTCGCGCCAACTTCTTTACCTCTAACAGAAATCCTCCTCCCTAACCGACCGACTTTTGGCGACTTTCTTGCCAAGAAAAAGCTATGCACTGCTCCGGATTAAAAGATAAGTATATTCTGTCCCCCGCTTTTACGCCGCCGGCAGCAGCCGCATTGACGTGAAATATCTGCCCGGCTACTCTCACTTGGCATACAATGGAATCTCCCTGAAAGGAGGTAAATTCGACACTTCCCTCAAACATATTATCACTATCGCTACCACAATTCTGCTGGATTTTAATATTTTCAGGCCGTATTACTGCTATTACACTGTCGCCATACGATTGATCACCCTGGAGCAACAAGCATTTCACGGTACCTATATCGGTTTTAAGACAGCCCAGTCGCTCCGTCCTGGTTTCTTCCATTGCGACTAGCTTTCCTTTAACCAGGTTAACTTTCCCTATAAAAGAAGCTGTAAAAAGGTTTGCCGGACGATGGTAAATCTCGTAAGGAGTACCCTCTTGTTCAATCTCGCCCTCGGACATTACAGCAATGCGAGATGACATAGAAAGCGCTTCTACCTGGTCATGCGTGACGTATAGCGTGGTAATCCCTCGCTGCTCGATCAACCGAGCTAGCTCCAGCCGCATCTCTTCGCGCAGTTTTGCATCCAGATTGCTCAACGGCTCATCTAAAAGAAGCAGCTTCGGCTCGGCTACCAAGGCCCGAGCCAACGCTACGCGCTGTTGTTGCCCGCCGCTCAGTAACGGCGCCGGGCGCCTTTCCAGGCCGTTGAGTCTCACCAGCGTCAATGCCTTTTCTACCCGGTCTTTCACCTCGCTCTTAGACGCGTTTCTCATGCCATGCACTAAAGGGAAGGCGACGTTATCGAAAACCGTCATGTGGGGCCAGATTGCGTATGACTGGAAGACCATACCAATATTTCGTTTCTGTATCGGCACGTTGATACCGCTTTTGCTCGAGTAAACAGTTACCCCTCCTATCTGGATCTCACCCTCGGTAGGCGTCTCAAGCCCAGCAACACAATTGAGAGTTGTTGTCTTGCCACAGCCGGAGGGTCCTAGTAAGGTGTAAAATTCCCTCTCTTTCACTTCGAAAGAAATACCGCGCACGGCTTCAACCGATCCTTTGTCTGTCCCAAAGATCTTTCGCAGGAAATCTACCTTTAGCATTTACACCCTCTAAAAGCTCACCGAGCGAGTTGCCCTACGATCTCTGTAATGACGCCGAACTCCTGGAGCAATATTATCCTCCTTTTCAAGTAAAACCGTTTCGTTGATCAAAAGACGTTCTCCTTTTTGTGAAGCTGGCCGCAAGAACACCATCATTAATTAGCGGACGCGGCTGATAACATGGTGGGCAAAATCTTGGATGACAGCCCTTCGATCTCGGCCGAAAGGAATGATAGCGACCTCATCAACGCCTTCTTGAATCGCCTTTTTAACCTCCGGCAAAACCTGCGCCGGTGTGCCGGCCAACGGTGCAAACATCCTCACAACTCGGCAAGCGTCGCTATACTACTTGCCGTGACAGTCACATGTCGCACCCCAATGTGAGTCACCCCGGTTCCTATCCGAACACGAGCAGTCTGCTTAGCGATGGCACCGAGTAGGATACCTACTTCTCTCCAGATCAAATGAGAATCCCCAACCCACAGGCTATCATAACCAAGGTCTTCTCCAAGTTTGGCAAGGCCAATCGTTTGCTCCGCGTGATACATGGGAAAAATCCCGACACCAAACCTTATCCCCTTCATAATGTCAGTCCCTTTCCCTATTATATTCATGGAAGTATTTCTCTACCCCCCTCTCAGAAGCTGTACGACCTTCTCGCTATATTCTTTTCCCTCTTTCGTAAGCGTCAGCCACCTGGGGTAATCCATATGGTCGAGCAAGTTATATATCTTTGTTTTTCCTTCCCTCTCCTGCGACTTTATCATATTGGCTATCTCACGGCCGCGCGAAACCGGATAAAAGTAGTTAAATTTAAAAACTGTCCGCTCTTTTATCGCCGCTGACTCAGGAGAACCCATGAAAGCGGCAAACAGCTTGGCCGTGTTCGGAGAGGGAGCGTCTTTATTCACGTGCACTGTATGGGCCACACGTAATGTCGCCTCCAGGGTTCCGAGAGCCACCGGCACACCAGCGGCCTTGATCTTAGTAAATATATCGTCTTGCCCCACTCCCATAATGGGCAGCTCCCCCGTAGTAAAGCGGGCCATCGCTGGACCAAAAAATTCCAGGATCGGCTTGTTCTCTCCCAGTTTCCGGGCGATCTCCAACCATTCGTTCTTACCAAAGTGAATCCCGTATTGACCACTTGCCGTTGGACTGGGGACCAACTGGAATTTGCCTCTCCATTTCGGGTCGGTGAGGTCCCGGTACCCTGCGGGAGCCTGTTCCGAAGGCACCAACTTCGGATTATAAAAAAGCGGATAGAAACTGTGGAAATTAACAACACCAAGCCCATTGTGAACGAGGGCCTCCGGCGGTGTCTCCTTGGTGAGCAGCTCCCTCTCGATGGAGAGCATTACCTCTTTCCCCCTTTTTTGCCTCTCGCTCTCGATCGAAAGAAAGACCCCCTCGGTCGCAAAAAATACGTCAAAACTCGGCCTTACCCTAGCCCTCTGCTCTTGAAGCATTTTTGCAGCCGTTGCCGCGTAGGAAGGAGGTGATAAAGAATACTCGATATGGGCATTGAGCCCTGGATATTTGCGGTTGAAAGCCGCCTCAACCTCTTTGACCCCTGCGACACCAAGCTCACCCTCGTCTACCAACCTTACCACTCTCTTCTCCTGCCGAGCAGCCTCAAGCGTCCTGGCTAGGATTCCCTGAGAATCCGGGCTGGGTGCGGCGGCAAATGCAGCCCCTGCTACAGAGAGCGCTAAAAACGCAAAACCGATGACTAAAACAGGACACCTTGCCGAAACCAGTGTTAACATAGTCCCTCCTTGCGGAATTAGTCCGCCGTCCATATCATCGCCCGTTATTAAGCAAACCGGACAAATAAATAGCCTGGGTTTGAACGTTCATCCTCGTGAAGATAATCCGTGATACGCACCGGCTTTGGGTTGGTGACCCATATCGGGAAGGTTCCTGCTCGTGCCAGCAGCCAACGCGGAATCGCCGCCTCAAGATTTTCGCTATCGCTGAAAGTCGTTTGCACCCTCGTCCCGTCGAACTCAACGATCGACTGTTTGATGAAGCCGGTTCCCCGGACCCTTACGGCTATGGGTCCATCGCCCTGGGTGACCGCACGCGGACTGAGCTCCGTAAGGTGCGGCACTGGATTCGAATGAAGCAGGCCAATGGGCGGCCTAGGGATTGGGTTAGCGAATTCAGCATGGTAGGTCCGGTCAACAACTTGACCATCCTTGATGACGGCACTGATGTTTCGGGCGGCGCCAATATCCTTAAGTGGATCGCCGTCCACAATCAAGAGATCTGCCACGCCCCCTGGCTTAATAACGCCCAACTTATCAGCACAGCGGAGAAACTCAGCCGGATGCCGTGTCGCCGCGACCAGCGCTTGCATGGGCGACAATCCGGCGTCGACGAGAAATTCGAGCTCCCGGTGGATGCTCACTCCGGGCACCGGCCAGGTCGAGGTGTCTGATCCAACCAATACCTTACCGCCCGCTTTAACGTAGCGGCACAGGAACGAGCAGAATTTTTCGTAGCCTCGAGCCAACTCATCGCGCTGCTCCGCGCTGAGGTGATAATACCTTTCCCAAGCGCCGTCTACCCCGTATCTGACATATTCCGGCAGATAGCCAAGGCCGGGATGCTCCATCAACCGCTTATCCTCCTCCTCATGTTTGGCGCGATTCGGACTGGCTAAAGCCCAGCGGAAGACAAAATCCGGCTCTAAGAAGGTGTCGTGTCTGATAAAAGTCTCAATGAGCGGGTCGAAGGTCTCTTCCTCCATCATAGCAAATAGCGACCAAGCCGTAACCGCCGGCTTGTGGGTCACGATCGCCATGAGCCGCTCGCGCTCGCGCTCAACCATCCACTGTGCCCGAGCCGGCTCCTTGACCGCCGCCATCGGAAGGCCGGTACAGTGAGCCAGGCACTGAACGCCAGCGAGCACGGCATCCCTAGCGCTTGTGGTCAGGTGGGCCATTACAGGCAATCCAGCGTCTCGAGCCTCACGGCACATAGCTTCCATCTCGTCAGGCTTGGCGAATCCCCAGATCTTGATCGCATCCACGCCTGCCTCGATGGTATGGCGGACCCACCGGCGTGCGTCCTCTACTCCGCGCAGCACCTGGGCTGGGTCATCCTCGCTAAAGATCGGATGCCCGCCAAATGCGTTGCCGCACGCAAAGATCCTGGGACCCCGGATATGCCCTCCGGCCGTGCCATCTCGCTGAGCAAGTATCCAGTCCAGGATGTTAGTCGCATCTAGGATTGAGGTAACGCCATGAGCAAGATAAAGCTCGCCCATCCAGTCAAGCAAA
>Ga0209317_1002514_pt1 | contig 13225 bp, 16 predicted proteins | sample RifGroB2_FD_183994 | JGI IMG/M metagenome (GOLD analysis project Ga0209317, IMG submission 183994) | Soil microbial communities from Rifle, Colorado, USA - Groundwater B2 (SPAdes) (version 2) | ecosystem: Environmental > Terrestrial > Soil > Unclassified | place: Rifle, Colorado | collected...
GGCCGAGAGGGAGAGGTACGGGGCGCGGGAGAGGAGCACCGCCCTGTCCGCCGCCTCCAGCGCCTTGTCGAGATCCCCCCGGACGAGCAGCAACTCTCCCACGCGCCACCAGATGAACCCCTTCCGCTCGTCGTCCGGGGCGGAGTACGCGAGGTCGAGGAACCGGGAGAGGGCCTCCTCGCCCTTCCCCGCCGCGTACTCCCCCTCGGCCTGAAGGAAGGGGCCGATCGGCGCCGTTCGCGCGGCGTCGCGGGTCCCGGGGCGGGGAACGGGGACCGCGTCGGTCACGCTGTACGGCCTGGGAGCCTCGGCGGCCCCGATGGACGCCGGATGGACGGGGAGCAGGGATGCGAACAGGCAGGCGGCGGCGAGGACCCTCCGGACGCAGCTCAACCGAAGATCTCCTTCACTTTCTCGAAGAAACTTCGGGAGATGGGACCGGGTGATTCCTCGGACAGCTCCTGGTACTCCGTGAGGATCTCCTTCTGTCGCTTCGTGAGTTTCCTGGGCACCTCGATCAGCACGCGGATCACGAGGTTCCCCCGCCGGCCCGAGTTGAGCGCGGCAACCCCCTCCCCCCGCATCACGAAATCGTGGCCGGACGCCGTGCCGGACGGGATGGAGAGGTTCTTCTTCCCGGAAAGGGTGGGCACCTCGATCGTCGCGCCCAGCGCCGCCTGCGGAAAGGTGATCGGAACCTCGCAGAAAAGGTCGGCCCCTTCCCGGATGAAGAACGGGTGCTCCTTCACGGTGAGCACCACGTACAGGTCGCCGCCGCCCCCGCCCGCGGGGCCGGCCTCCCCCTCGCCGCGCAGCTTGAGGCGCGTGCCGCTGTCGACGCCGGGGGGGATCTTCACCTTGAGCATGCGGTTTTCCCGGACGTGGCCGGTGCCGGCGCAGCTTCCGCACGGGTCCTTGACGACCTGGCCCGTCCCCCCGCAGCGGCCGCAGGTGCGGCGTATCGCGAAGAACCCCTGCTGCATCGTGACCTGGCCCTGCCCGTTGCAGGCGCCGCACCGCTCCGGCCGGGTCCCCTTACGCGCGCCCGTTCCAGAGCAGTCGCGGCACACTCCCGTCCTGGGGACGACGATCTCCTTCTCGGCTCCGAAGACCGCCTCCTCGAAGGTGACCGTAAGGTTGTAACGGAGATCCGCCCCGCGGCGGGAGCGGCCGCCTCCCGCGGCCCCCCCGAAGATCCCGCCGAAGAAGTCGTTGATGATGTCCTCGACGCCGAATCCCGAAAAATCGCCGAAACCGCCGAACCCCTGCCCCGCGGGCCCCGCGTGCCCGAAACGGTCGTACTGCTGGCGCTTTTCGGGGTCGGAGAGGACCGAGTACGCCTCGTTGATCTCCTTGAACCGGTCCTCCGCGGACTTGTCGTCGGGGTTCCGGTCGGGGTGGTACTGGAGAGCGAGCTGGCGGAACGCCTTCTTGAGGTCGTCGAGGCCGCTCTCCCGGGAAACGCCGAGGACCTCGTAGTAGTCGCGCTTCGACGCCACTTAGGGCCTGTCCAGGAATAATCTGTGCGATCTGGCCGCCGATTCATCCCGGCGGGCTGCGTTGCTCGTCTGTCGAATATTCACGATATTCTCCCTCCTCGTGCCTTGCCGGCCGGGCGACTCAACGCCCATATCCGCACACATTATTCCTGGACAGACCCTCTCTCCCCCGTTCCCGCGGGAGGGTCCCCGCCGCCGTCCTCCGGGGAGGCGGCGGCCACCGTCACCTGGGCGGGGCGCAGCAGGCGCCCGTGGAGAAGGTACCCCCGGCGCGCCTCGGCGAGGATGGTCCCCCCGGGCTTCCCCGAGGCCGGCACGCTCGCGATCGCCTCGTGGCGGGACGGATCGAACACCCCGCCTTGCGCGGAGAGCGGCTCAAGTCCGAACCTGCGCAACTCCAGGAGGAACTGGTCGTGCGTCATCCGGACACCGGCGAGGAGGGCGGCGGCGGAGGCCCCCTCCTGGCCCATCGCCCGTTCGAGGTTGTCGAGGAACGGAAGGACGGCGCGCAGCAGCTGTTCGTTCCCGAAGGCCGCCTGCGCCTCCCGCTCCCGCGCGACGCGCTTCCGGAAATTCTCGAACTCCGCGGCAAGGTACGCCAGCTGTTCCCTCAGCTTCGCCGGATCGGCCGTTTCCGCGGGTTCCCCGACGATCGCCGGCCCCGGTTCGGCAACCTCTCCCTCCGGACCTCCCGCCTCGACTTCCGCCAGCGGCGATTCTTTCTCCCTGTCTTCCATCCATTCCCTCTCTCGGTGAATTTGCACGGGATAAATCGAGGAAGGCTATCGGTCCTCGAACATCGTCGTGAGCAGGCTCGCGGCGTACTCGACCAGCGGGATCACCCGGGAGTAGTCCATCCGGACGGGCCCGATGAGGCCGATGCTCCCCACGGAGGAAACGCCCTGCCGGTACCCCGATGCGACCACCGAGATGTCCGGAAGCTCTTCCACCGTGTTCTCGAGCCCGACGGACACCTGGATCGCACGGCTCTCCATCGCCCGGTCGAGCAGGCGGAAGATCACGCTCTTTTCCTCGAAGGCGCGAAGAATCCGCTTAAGGCGGTGGACGTCCTCGGCGAACTCGGGCTGTTCGAGGATGTTGGCGCGCCCCTCGATGAAGACTTCCCCGGGAGCGGTGTCCGCGAGCGCCCGGGCGCCCATCGTGAGGGCACGCCCCATCACGCGGTCGTACCGGGCCTTCTCCTTGCCGAGCTCGGCGAGGATCCGGGAGCGCAGCTGCAGCAGCGTCCTCCCCTCGGCCATCTCGTTGAGGTAGGCGCTGATCTTCTCGAGCTCGTCGCCGGTGAGATCCGGCTCGCCCTCGATCAGGCGGTGCTGAACCCATCCGCCCCGCATCACGGTGACCAGAAGGATCCTCTCCACCCCCGCGCGCATGAGGCTCACGGAACGGAGGACCTGCTGTTCCGGCGAGGAAACCACGACGACGCTCGCCTGGTGGGCCAGGTTCGACAGCAGGCGGCTGACCTGCCGCACCAGCTCGTCCGCCGGGCCTTTCCCTTCCCCCGCGCGGTGCAGCTGGTCCATTTCGTCTCGGGCGAGGGTTTGCCGCGACAGGAGGTGATCGATGTAGTACCGGAATCCCGCGCCCGTGGGGACGCGCCCCGCGGAGGTGTGCGGCTGGGCGAGGTACCCGGCCTCCTCGAGGTCCGCCATGATGTTGCGGATCGTCGCGGGCGAGAGTGCCTGCCCCATCTTCTTGGAGATGGTTCGTGATCCGACCGGCTCCGCCGTTGCGATGTAATCCTCGACGATGTGGCGCAGGACCCGGGTCGTGCGTTCGTCCATCCCGGAAGCCATTTCACCTTCCCCGCGAACGAGTTAGCACTCCGGCAAGGAGAGTGCTAAAGCATAATGTAGCAGCCGCCGGCCGATGGTGTCAAGCCGGTCCCCCCTCTTCGAACTCCAGCCGGTCGCCGGGCACGGTGCCGGTGGCGGCGAGGGTCCCGGCGCGCAGCTCCAGCGCTCCCCGGGCGCCCCGGAACGTACGTCCGACCCGGTTCGGGGGGAGCCTCTCCAGGATCCCGACCACGACCCCCCCCGCATCGAGGAACGCCACGTCGATCGGGAACCGCATCCCCAGGGTGTGCACGCCGCGACAGGGAACGATCCACAACCCCTCGCCTTCCGCGATCGCGGCCGTCCCGAGAAGCCCCGCGAGGCGCGACAAGAAGGTGCCCGCCGTCCGCACCCTGTCCCCCAGGACGATTTCCCGCGTCCGGTTGACGACGCGCATCGATTCCCTCCGTGCGTTGGTCGAAATAAAGAATAGCAAATATCTCCTACTAACTACGGTAACTACCGGGCCGCTCGGACCTTCCGTACCGCCGCCTCGACGTCCCGCTTCTTCATCCCGGACTGACGTGCCTCCTTGTGCACTTTCCGGAGCATTTCCTTGAAATCCTCCGGAGACGGAGGAACGATCATCTTGAGGACAACGGTGTCGCCCGATCCCATGACGACGAACTGCGCCCCCGGCTTCAGGCCAAGACTTTCCCTGATCTCCTCCGGGATGACCACCTGCCCCTTGGACGACAGCTTCGTCGTGGACAATGCCTCCATTACCGCACCTCCCCAGGTTGTCTTACTGGAAAGATTATAACACTTCGATTCGCTCAGTTTCTCCTGAAGAAGACGGGGCGTGGTTTGCCCGGAGTACAGGGGATGATTCCGAGTACGACTCGGAGACAACGTGGCCCCTGAAGGATGGCCCCGGCGGCCTGACGCGGCGCCGGCGTGCGGCGATGGAGGCGGGGAAGGGGCGACGGGCAACGGGTGTTCTACACTGGGGATCTTCGCGCACACGGACGCAAGGCTGCGCTCTTTGAAAAGCTGATCGCGCACCCGCCTGAGGCAGTCAACGTGCTGCTCATGGAAGGGACCATCATCAACCGAACCGGTACCGACATCGGGTTCCCGTCCGAAGCTGATCTCGAAAACCAACTGGTGAGCATTTTCAAGAACACGGCCGGCATGCCCCTCATGTGGTGCTCAGGGCAAAACATCGACCGACTCGTGACTGTTTTCAAAGCGGCAAAACAATGTCGGCGTCAGTTCATCATCGACATGTACACGGCGCATATTCTTAAATCCACCGAGAATTCAAATCTGCCCCAGGCGCATTGGGATGGCGTGCGGGTATTCCTGCCGGAGTTCCAGAAACGACGGATCAAGCGGCAACATGACTTTGACGTCGCTGATCTGTACAAACCTTACCGGATCTATCCGGAGCATCTTGCGGCGGCGGCCAAGAACTCCGTGATGCTGTTTCGTCCGAGCATGCGGATTGATGTGGAAAGCGCCGAATGCCTTGACGGAGCGTGCCTGGTCTATTCGATGTGGGACGGGTATCTTGCGGAGGAGAGAACGAACCTGTTCTTGGGATGGCTCAAGGGACGTGGGATCCCCATGCACAAATGCCACACGTCAGGGCATGCGTCAGTCAGGGATCTGCAACGTCTGCGCACAGCATTCGGGGGATTTCGGGCTCGCCCCTCGCGGCCGCTCCCGCCATCCATGGCTTCCGCGGCACTTGCCTATCCCCGCGCCCCGCCTTGACGGTTCCTCGCGAGCCTGCGACGATTGGGCGATGAACTTCGTCTATCTCTCCCCCCATTTTCCGCCGAACTATTACCGCTTCTGCGTCGGGCTCCGGGAGGAAGGGGTGAACGTCCTCGGGCTGGCCGACGCCCCGTACGAGTCGCTGCGGCCGGAACTCCGCGGGGCGCTCTCCGAATATTACCGCGTGGACGACATGAACTCGTACGACGCGCTGGTCCGGGCGCTCGGGCACTTCACCCACCGGCACGGGAAGCTCGACGGGATCGACTCCCACAGCGAGCATTGGCTGGAGACCGAGGCGCGCCTTCGGTCCGATTTCAACATGGCCGGGCTCCGGCAGGACCGGATCGGGAACGTGAAGCGGAAGTCCGCCATGAAGGAAATCTACCGGTCCGCCGGGATCCGGGTCGCACGAGGCGCGGTGGTCCGCACCCTCGAGGAGGCCCGGCGGCTGGTCGCCGAAACCGGCTACCCGGTGGTCGCCAAGCCCGACGTGGGCGTGGGGGCCGCGGCGACGTTCAAGATCCGCGACGACGCGGGGCTCGCGGCCTTCTTCACCTCGAAACCGACGGCGGACTACATCGTGGAGGAGTTCGTACAGGGAAGGATCTTCTCCTTCGACGGGCTGGCGGACCGGGACGGGAACCTCGTCTTCTTCACCGCCCACGCCTACAGCCAGGGGATCATGGAGACGGTGAACGATGACAATCACGTCTTCTACTACTCCCTCCGCGAGATCCCGGCGGACCTGGAGGACGCCGGCCGCCGCACCGCGCGGGCCTTCGACGTACGGGAGAGGTTCTTCCACCTCGAATTCTTCCGCGCGGACGGCGACGGCGGGATCACCGCGCTCGAGGTGAACCTGCGGCCGCCGGGGGGCTTGACCACCGACATGTTCAACTACGCCAACGACATCGACATCTACCGGGAATGGGCGAGGGTGGTGGCGCACAACCGGTTCACGGCGGCCTGGTCCCGCGCATACCACGTGGCATACATCGGCCGGAAGCGGAGCAAGCGGTACGCACGGCCGAACGAGGAGGTCCTGCGGACCCTCGGTCCCCTCGTCTGCCACCACGAGGAGATCGACTCCATCTTCCGCGCGGCGATCGGCGACTACGGGTACCTCGTCCGGTCGAAGGAGCTCGAGGAGGTCCTCGCCGCCGCCCGGTACATCCAGGAGACCGCCTGACGCGGCGAGGAGGAGACCCGCGATGAACGTCGAGTACCATCGGTGGTGGAGCCGGAACCTCGGGCAGGAGATGGAGCTCAAGGTGTACGGCCACGCGGGGAAGCCCGCGGTGGTGTTCCCCTGCCAGGGCGGACGGTTCCACGAGTACGAGGATTTCGGGATGGTCGAGGCGTGCCGGCCCTTCATCGACGCGGGCGCCGTCACCCTCTTCACCCTGGACAGCGTGGACCGGCAGTCGTGGCTGAACGAGGGGGCTCCCCCCGCGGACCGCGCGCGACGACACAACGACTACGACCGGTACGTCGTCGAGGAAGCCGCCCCGTTCATCCGGGGACGAAACCCCGATGCATCGGGGTTTCTCGCGACCGGGTGCAGCATGGGGGGATACCACTCGGCGAACTTCTTCTTCCGCCACCCCGACGTCTTCGACGCCCTGATCGCACTGTCCGGCGTGTACAAGCTCTCCCGGTTCATCGGGGAGTACATGGACGAGAACGTCTACTTCAACGCGCCTCTCGCCTACCTGCCGTCGCTTTCCGACCCGTGGTACCTGGACCGGTACCGCCGCAGCCGGATCGTGGCGTGCGTCGGGCAGGGAGCGTGGGAGGACGAGATGGTCGCGGACACCCGCGACCTGAAGGCGATCCTCGCGTCGAAGGGGATCCCCGCGTGGATCGACTTCTGGGGGCACGACGTCAACCACGACTGGCCGTGGTGGCGGCGCCAGATGCCGTACTTCCTGGGTCACCTCGGCCTGTAGGGATCGCGCACTCCGCGCCCCGGAGAGGTTACCTCCCTTTCCGCTCCATTTTCGCCTTGAGGACTTCCCCCAGGGAACCGAGGGCCGGGGGAGCGGGCGGGGGAGCGAGATACTTCGCGTAATCCTCCGCCTCCTCTTCGGGCGTCTCACCGCCCTGCGCCGCCGGAAGGGAGAGGGCGACGCGGCGCTTCACGGGGTCGACCGAGTCCACCGTCACTTCGATCTCCTGCCCCGCGCGGAGAACCTCGCCCGCGCTCTTGATCCGCTTCCCCCCGCCGAGTTTCGATATGTGGAGCAGGCCGTCGACTCCCCCGCCGAGGGAGACAAAGGCCCCGAAGGCGGCCAGGCGGGCGACCTTACCGACGTGGCGGGACCCCGCCGGGAAACGGTCGACGGCGGTTTCCCACGGGTCCGCGAGGGTCTTCTTGAGGCTGAAGGAGAAGCGCCGGTTCGCCCAGTCGAGGCGCGTGATCGCGACCTCGACCTCCTGTCCCACCGAGAGCACGCTCTGGATATCCTCCACCCGCTCCCACCCGATCTCCGAAATGGGGATCAGCCCCTCGATGGGTCCGATGGAGACGAAGGCGCCGAACTCCCGGACTGCGGTGACGGTCCCCTTCATCACCATTCCCTCCGTGAGCGTCGCCATCACCTCCCGCGTTTTCCGCTCCTCCTCTTCTTCCAGCAAGGCCCGGCGGGAGACGACGATGTTGCGGCCGTTCTCCCCGTACTTCGTGATCCGGAACGCGGCGTGCTTCCCGACGCGCTCCTCCCGTCCCCCGGACCGCGGAAGGTCCATCTGCGAGTGGGGGCAGAACGCCCTCGCTCCGCCCGCGAGGCGGATTTCGTATCCCCCCTTGATCTCCTTCACCACGACCCCGTCCACGGGGATCCCGGAGTTCGAGGCGTCCTCGAGCTGCGCCGTCCCGGCCGCCCCCCCGGAGACGCGGGTGGTGAAGAGCATCTCGCTGCCGTCCGCGGAGACGAAGTACGCTTCGAGGGTGTCCCCCTCCTTGACGGCGACGGTCCCCGCCTCGTCTTGCAGCTCCTTGGCCGCGAGGACGCCCTCCCCCTTCCGCCCAAGGTCGAGGAACACCCACTCCGGGGTCACCTTGACGACCCGGGCGGATACCTTCCGCCCGGGCTCGTACCGCGTCGGGGCGACGAAGCTCCTGTCGAACATCTCCCCGAAACTCTCCTCTTCCGATTCCCCCGGCGTTCCCGTCTTCTCCTCGTCCGGCTCCACGTGTCTCCCCCGTCCTGTTTTTTCCGCCGCCTCCGCGCCTCGACCGGTATTAGCCGAGCAATTTCGCCAGCCGGTCCCGTTGCCGCCCCAGACGCTCCTGCCCCTCGTTCAGGGCGGTGAGTACCGCCTCCAGGGACTCTTTGGAGAGATCCTTCCCTTTCTCGAGGTATTCCTCCGCCTTTTCCTCCACGGCGTCGGCCATCCCGGCCACGCTCCCGACGACCTCCCCCGCCACGCCTTCCACCATCTTGCCCGTCTTCCGGGCATACCGGGAGATGTTCCTGCGCGTTTTACTTCCCGATTGCGGCGCGAACAGCAAGGCTGCGCCGGCCCCGAGAATCGCACCCACCAGCACCAACATCGCTCCGACCATCACGCCGTCGTTCCTCTCGTCCATGGGTCCCCTCCGTTTTCGTTTCTCGGCTCCCCGGGATCTGGTAGTAGTAGTGTACCCCGGAGACGCCCGGCGAAACAGCGGGACGGCGGTGGACATCCCATCGTTTACAATATCGCTGGAGGAACCCCCGATGAAAGCGATCCGCGTCCGTGCGTTCGGTCTGCCCGAAGTGATGCGCCTGGAGGAGGTTCCGGACCCCGCGCCGGGCCCGGGTCAGGTCCTGGTCCGCATCCGGGCCGCGGGAGTGAATCCCGTGGAGACGTATATCCGCACGGGGACATATGCCCGCCGCCCGGCGCTCCCCTACACCCCCGGAAACGACGCCGCCGGCATCGTCGACGCGGTCGGAGACGGAGTCCGGAGGGTAAGCGCGGGCGACCGCGTGTACACCTCGGAGACGGTGACCGGCGCCTACGCGGAGCTCGCGTTATGCGACGCCACACGGGTGCACCCGCTTCCCGGCAGCGCCTCGTACGCGCAAGGGGCCGCGGTCGGCGTACCGTACGCCACCGCCTGGCGCGCCTGCTTCCAGCGGGCGCGGGCCGTCCCGGGAGAGACGGTCCTGGTCCACGGAGCGAGCGGCGGCGTGGGGATCGCGGCGGTCCAGATCGCCCTGGCCGCGGGTTTGCGCGTGTTCGGAACGGCGGGGACCGCCGATGGGATCGCCCTCGTCCTCCGCGAAGGGGTGCACGTCGTCTTCGACCACCGTTCGGCGGGGCACATGGAAGAGGCGATGGCGGCGACGGGGGGCCGGGGATTCGACGTCATCCTCGAAATGCTCGCCAACGCGAACCTGGCGGGGGATCTGAAGATCCTCGCGATGGGCGGGCGGGTCGTCGTGATCGGCAGCCGGGGGACCGCGGAGATCGATCCCCGGGACACGATGGCGCGGGACGCGTCGATCCTCGGGATGTCCCTCTTCAACATGCCGGACGCCGATCGGGCCGTCGTTCACGCCGCCCTCGTCGCGGGGCTCGGGAGCGGGACGCTTCGGCCCGTCATCGGCCGGGAGCTGCCGCTGTCCGCGGCGCCGGAAAGCCACGTCGCCGTGATGTCCCCGGGCGCGAGGGGAAAGATCGTTTTGCTTCCGTAAGCTGAAAGGGGCGTCATGGAAACCCGGAACCGTACGATGCTCTTTCATGGACTGGTCGTGGACATCGAGCAGTTCGAGGTCCGGATCGGGAAGAAGGGGTGGCACACCTACCAGATCGTGCGGCACCCGGGCGGCGTCGGCGTCCTCCCGCTGCACGACGACGGGACGGTCACCCTGATCCGGCAGCTGCGGCCCGCGGTCGGAGACACCCTCCGCGAGATCCCGGCGGGCAGGCTTCAAGCGGGCGAGGATCCGGCGGAATGCGGCGCCAGGGAGATGGCCGAGGAGACGGGGCTCTCCGCACGCGAACTGGTCCCTCTCGGCTTTTTCTACCCTTCCCCCGGCGTCTTCGACGAGGTGATCCACCTGTACCTCGGCACCGGGCTGTCGCAGGGGAAATCGCAGCCGGAGCATTACGAGGAGATCGCGACGGAGCGGATGCCGATCGGTGAAGCGCTTCGCCTCGCGGCCACGGGAGAGATCCGGGACGGAAAGACGATCGCGGCGCTGCTGCGGGCGGGAAACGTCGTCCGATAGCGGTGGGAGGCCGGCGACCGCGTGTGATATCTTCACTGGGAGGCCGGCGACCGCGTGTGATATCTTCTTCGGACGCCGCCGATTCCGCACAGGAGGGTTCGCTCCCATGGCACGCGTCAACGAGCATTACCTCAAGCTGAATGCCGGGTACCTTTTCCCGGAGATCGGGCGCCGCGTCCGGGCCTTCGCCGCGGCGAACCCGTCGGCGAGCGTAATCCGCCTCGGAATCGGGGACGTCACGCGCCCGCTGCCTCCCGCGGTCCTGTCGGCGTTCCACGAGGCCGTCTCCGAGCTCGGCGACGAGAAGACCTTCATGGGATACGGCCCCGAGCAGGGGTACGACTTCCTGATCGACACGCTGATCGAAAAGGCGTACGCGCCGCTGGGCGTCACTCTCAAGCGGAGCGAGATCTTCATCTCCGACGGGTCCAAGTGCGACACGGCGAACATCCTCGACATCTTCGCGCTCGACAACAAGGTGGCGATCGGCGACCCGGTCTACCCGGTCTACAACGACACGAACGTGATGATCGGCCGCTCCGGTCCGGCCGACGAGCGCGGCTACTACCAGGGGATCGTCTACCTTCCGTGCACCGAGGCGAACGGCTTCTTCCCCGTCGTTCCGAAGGAGAAGGTCGACATCGTCTACCTGTGCTCACCGAACAACCCGACGGGGACGGTCGCGACGAAGGCGCAACTCAAAGGGTGGGTGGAATACGCCCTCGCCAACGACACGGTGATCTTCTTCGACGCGGCCTACGAGGCATTCATCACGGAGCCCGGCTTTCCGCGCTCGATCTACGAGATCGAAGGGGCGACGCGGTGCGCCGTCGAGTTCCGCAGCTTCTCCAAGACCGCCGGATTCACCGGGGTGCGGTGCGCGCTGACGGTGGTGCCGGAGGAGGTGACGGCGAAGACTCCGACGGGGGAGCGGGTGGCGCTCAACAAGCTGTGGAACCGGCGGCAGACGACGAAGTTCAACGGCGTCTCCTACCCGGTCCAGAGGGCCGCGGCGGCGGTCTACTCCGACGACGGGTGGCGGCAGACGAAGGCGATCGTCGACTACTACATGGGAAACGCGAAGATCATCCGGGAGGGGCTTGCGGGAGCGGGGCGCACCGTGTATGGCGGCGTCAACGCCCCCTACATCTGGCTTAAGACCCCGGGCGGGGTCTCCTCGTGGGACTTTTTCGACCGCCTTCTCACGGAGTGCAACGTGGTCGGGACGCCCGGCAGCGGGTTCGGGCCGTCGGGCGAGGGATTCTTCCGGCTGTCGGCCTTCGGCAACCGCGACGACGTGGTGGCGGCGGTGGAGCGGATCCGGAAGAACCTGAGGTAGGGGGCGGGGGTACCGCTCAGCCCTTGCCGGGTTTCGTACCGAGGCTCCCGGGCGGCATCGGGAAATGGGTCACGTTCCCCTGGGGCGCGGGGAGGGAGACGATCTTGTTCGTCCCCTCCTTCTCGACCTCGTCGATGCGGACCACGGCCTGCAGCGGGATGTAGGTGCGCTTGACGCCGGCGAACTCGGACTTCAGCCGCTCCTCCGACGGGTCGACGAGCACGCCGCCCCGGTTGCCGAAGAGGATCTCCTCGACCTCGACGAAGGCGAACAGCGCTCCCTGGCCCACCTTCCGCGCATAAAGCTCGTACAGGCTCTCCTGGTTCCGGAAGAGCACCCTGTAGACGGACTTCGCCTTCACGAGGGGTCGGGGCCCGTCAGTTCTTGTGGCGGTAGAGGATGAGGCCGTGGGTCGGGTCGTAGGGGGAGACGCCGATCGTAACGCGGTCCCCCGAGATGACGCGGATCCTGAACCGGCGCATGGCGCCGCCGAGCTTCGCCGTGAGCGTGTGGCCGTTTTCGAGCTTCACGACGAAATTTCCGCCGCCGCGGGCCTCGGTCACGGTTCCTTCGAGATTCGCCAGATCGTCCTTCGCCAAGATTTTCTCGCTTTCCCTTTTTCCACAATTTACCACACATTGACCGGGAACGCCCGGGCGATCGGCGGGAGCCCGACAACCCCGTCGCGGCGTGGGGTATAATGATCCCCCGGATCCCGAATGGAAAACCTTTCACTCCCAAGGCCCGAAGCCGTCCTCTTCGATTTCGACGGGATTCTCGTCGACAGCGAACCGATGCATTACCGGGCGTTCATCGAGGTTCTCGATCCGCTCGGGATGGCATTCTCGTGGGAGGAGTACGTCGGGACCTACATGGGGTTCGACGACCGCGACGCCTTCCGGGAGGCATTCCGGGAGAAAGGGATCGACCTCGACGAGGTGAACCTCGCGAAACTCGTGGCAGCGAAGTCCCGCGCGTTTCTTGACGGCCTCCGCGCCGGGGTGACCGCGTACCCCGGAGCCGTCCCCATGATCGAATCCCTGCGCGCGGCGGGACGGCCGATGGCCCTGTGCAGCGGCGCCCTTCGCGCCGACATCGATCCCATCCTCGCGCACCTGGGCGTGGCGCGCCGCTTCGACGTGATCGTTTCGGCCGACGACGTGCGCAGGAGCAAGCCCGACCCGGAAAGCTACGCGCTCGCCTTCCGGAGGCTGTCGGAGTTGTATCCGACGTCTCTGACGGTTCCGGGGAATTCGATCGCCGTCGAGGACACCCCCGCGGGGATCCGGTCCGCGAAGGGGGCGGGGCTCCGGGTGCTCGCCGTCACCAACAGCTGCGGCCCGGGAGAACTCGCCGAAGCCGACTGGATCGCCGATTCCCTGGAGAACGTCCGCATCGAGGGATAACCTCCAACAGCGAACGTTTGCGCAGGCCACGTTCGCTGCAAGCCGTTGGGCGCCGCGCTCGGAAAAGGTCGGCGCGCAATACCCCCCCGCTTCGTAATTAACCTTAACCCGCATTTCTCACCAGGCTTCTACTGCGGCGGCGGATATGGGCATGTCTACTGCGTTGCGCTCGGTCGGG
>Ga0209317_1002516_pt1 | contig 13216 bp, 12 predicted proteins | sample RifGroB2_FD_183994 | JGI IMG/M metagenome (GOLD analysis project Ga0209317, IMG submission 183994) | Soil microbial communities from Rifle, Colorado, USA - Groundwater B2 (SPAdes) (version 2) | ecosystem: Environmental > Terrestrial > Soil > Unclassified | place: Rifle, Colorado | collected...
TTATGGGCCGGTTAGCTGGCCGCGGGACCGTTTCAGTATACTCGAAATCGGGCAATGACAAAGTCCGGGGCTTTCCCGGGCTTCCCCGGGCATCGCCGAGCGATCAAGCGATCACACGATCCAGCCATTAACCAGGGCAACATCCCTTGTTGTGACAAGGGGCGAATTATCATTGCCCCCAGCATCGTTGAACCGGGCGAATTTGATTCGCCCCCTCGGGTTCCCCCTCCCTGACCTTCCCCAGCCCCAACTGCCGTTAATTTGGTGCCGGCTATTTGCTCCGCCTCCTGTCTGGGAGGGGGTGGGGGGCACTGCCATTAAGTTACCTGATTAGCACTGATCTTCCGCTAGGGAATTTCAATAGTCCGCTCTCCCGGAGGGAGAGGGTTAGGGAGAGGGTTAGGGAGAGGGTTAGGGAGAGGGTTAGGGAGAGGGGGCTGGCGGAAGATCAGTGATAGCTCCTTGCTTGCTGCTGAGGAACTCACCTTGGCAGACGGTGTTGGTAAGATTTAATTCACTGATTCTATTGCTAAAAAGTGCTTCTTGCTTTGTTGTTTGATCGCATCAATACATTGTTTGGTTGAATCGGAAAAGCTGTCTTGTTGTGATACTTCAAAGCTTGGTGAAGAGTGTTTACAGTCAGTGCCAAATCGCCTAAATAGTTATTCTTACTGTCGAACGGCATAATACAAAGCTGTTGACAGGGTGCACGATACTCTAGTATATTTCGCCGACTCACTAACAGAGCATATGAGGAATCATACGATATGAAGGAAATACTTTCTGGCAACGAAGCCATTGCCCGTGGTGCTTACGAAGCGGGCGTAAAGGTAGCATGCGCCTACCCTGGAACCCCTTCCACCGAGATCCTGGAAAATACCATCCGCTACCCGGAAATCGATTCCTCTTGGGCAACCAACGAGAAGGTGTCGCTTGAGGTAGGCATCGGCGCCTCCTTTGTCGGTGCGAGGTCTTTGGTCACCATGAAGCATGTTGGTGTCAACGTCGCTGCCGATCCTCTCTTCACGCTCTCCTATACCGGCGTAAACGGCGGTTTGGTCCTGGTCTGTGCGGACGACCCCGAACTGCACTCCTCGCAAAACGAGCAGGACAGCCGCAACTACGCCAAATTTGCCAAGGTGCCGATGCTGGAGCCTGCGGATTCGCAGGAATGCCTCAGCTTTACCAAACTTGCCTTTGAGCTTTCCGAAAAATACGATACTCCGGTCATGCTGCGCACCACGACCCGCATCTCGCACAGCAAGTCGGTGGTGGAGCTTGGCGAAAGGGTGACCGACCTTCCCGAGCCGAAACTGGTGAAGAATCCGGCGAAATTCGTCATGCTGCCGGGCAACGCCCGCCCGCGCCATTACGTCGTTGAGGACCGCCTCACCACGCTCTCCAAGGATGGCTGCAACATGCCCATCAACAGGATCGAGCTGCGTGACAGCAAAATAGGTGTCATCACAGCCGGTATCAGCTATCAGCACGTGCGCGAGGTGCTTCCCGAGGCGTCCGTGCTCAAACTGGGGCTGGTGTTCCCGCTTCCCTTCGATCTGATCCGGGAATTCGCGGCTCAGGTCGAAACGCTGTACGTCGTCGAGGAGTTGGACGCTTTCATCGAGGATCAGGTGAAGGCGGCCGGCATCAAGGTGATCGGTAAGGAAATCATCTCCCTTTGCGGAGAGCTCACTCCCGGCAGGCTCAAGAAGGCCTTCGGACTCCCGGAGCACGAGCAGACTGCGGTTGAGCAGCTCCCGGGGCGTCCGCCCAATATGTGCCCCGGCTGTCCGCACCGCGGCGTATTCTTCACCTTGAACCAGTTGAAGGCTTACGTATCCGGCGACATCGGCTGCTATACGCTAGGCTTCATGCCCCCACTCTCGGCCATGGACACCTGTGTCTGCATGGGAGCCTCCATCGGGATGGCAACCGGCGCCGTCAAAGTGCTCCCTCCCGAGGAGAGAAAGAAAGTCGTCGCGGTGATCGGGGATTCCACCTTCCTGCACACCGGCGTGAACGGACTGATGGACATGGTCTACAACAAAGGTGCGGCGACCGTGATCATTCTGGACAACAGGATCACCGCCATGACCGGACGCCAGGACAACCCCGCTTCCGGCCACACCTTGATGGACAGCCCGACCAACGCGATAGATTTTCCGATGCTTTGCAAGGCGATCGGGGTAAAGCATATCCGCACCATCAACCCGCTCGATCTGGAGGAGTGCAAGAGGGTGATCTCCGAAGAGATGGAGCGGCCCGAGACTTCCGTCATCATCACCGACAAGCCTTGCGTCCTGATCAAGAGAGAAGGGGTCTTCACGGCCGGTAAAGCCCTGGCCGTAGATGCCGACAGCTGCAGCGGATGCCGCGCCTGTCTGAAGATCGGATGCCCGGCCATCGAGTGGATACCGTCCAGCGGCAAGAAGGGTAAGGCGCGTATCGATGCGCTGCTTTGCAACGGATGCGAAGTCTGCCGTCAGTTGTGCAAGTTCTCTGCGATCCAGGAGGCAAAATGAGCCACAAAATAACCAATATCGTCCTGGTAGGGGTGGGCGGTCAGGGAATCCTGCTTGCCGCCGAGATCCTCTCCGAGACCTGCATGCTGGCAGGATACGACGTCAAGAAGAGCGAGATCCATGGCATGTCTCAGCGCGGCGGTTCCGTGGTTTCCCACGTTCGTTACGGCAAAGAGGTCTTTTCGCCCATGGTGCCTGAAGGGGAGGGGGACATCCTTTTCGGTTTCGAGCTGATGGAGACTTACCGCTACCTTACGCTCTTGAAACCGGGCGGGTCCGTGGTAGTGAACGACCTTTGCATCGCTCCCCCGGCAGTGCTGATCGGGCAGACGCAGTATCCGGCAGATCTGGCCGGGAAGATCAAGAGCCAGGTCCCGGATTGCCTGCTGGTGGACGGACAGAACCTCGCCCTGGAAGCCGGCAATGCGCGCACCGCCAACACGGTTCTTCTGGGCGCGGTTTCCAAGAGGCTCGACATTGCTGAGAATTTCTGGCTGGAGTCGATCGAGCGGATGGTGCCCAAGAAGGCGGTGGCAGTGAACCTCAAGGCATTCGAGCTCGGCAGGTCGCTGGCTTAGAGTCGTTTCTTTTATCAATCGCGTTTTCAGGAGTTAGTTATGTTCTTCAACGAGGAGTTTGAGACGCTGCCACGGGAGGCGATCGAGGCGCTGCAGCTCAAGAGGCTTAAGTCGATGGTGGAACGGGTTCAGAAAAACGTACCCTTTTACCAGGAGTCGCTGGCCAAAGCGGGCATTACCTCTGATTCCATCCAGACGCTGGCAGACCTGGCCCGACTCCCTTTCACTTACAAGCAGGACATGCGCGACTCCTACCCGTACCGGATGTTCGCCGTGCCGATGGAAGATATTGTCCGCATCCACGCCTCCTCGGGTACCACCGGCAAGCCCACTGTGGTCGGCTACACCAAAAAGGATATCGATACCTGGAGCGAGCTCATGGCCCGCTCCTTTGTCGCCGCCGGCGTCCACAAGGGCGATATCATTCATAACTCCTACGGCTACGGCCTCTTTACCGGCGGTCTGGGCGCACACTACGGCGCCGAGAGACTGGGCGCCTCGGTTATTCCGATGTCAGGCGGCAACACCAAGAAACAGATCATGATCATGCAGGATTTCGGCTCTACGGTGCTTACCTGCACCCCTTCCTATTCGCTCTTCATGGCGGAGGCTGCCAAGGAGGAGGGGATCGATTTCCGCGACCTGAAACTTCGGGTCGGCATCTTCGGCGCCGAGCCCTGGTCCGAAGAGATGCGCAGCGAGATCGAGGGGAAGTTGAACCTCTCCGCCGTCGACATCTACGGACTCTCCGAGATCATGGGACCCGGCGTCGCCATCGAGTGCTGCCAGGCCAAGAAGGGACTGCACATCTGGGAGGACCACTTCATCCCCGAGATCATCAATCCGGAGACCGGCGAGGTGCTTGAGGCAGGGAAGGAAGGCGAACTGGTCATCACCACCATCACCAAGGAAGGGATACCGCTGATCCGCTACCGGACCCGCGACATCACCTCGATCACCTACGAACCGTGCATCTGCGGCAGGACCCACGCAAGGATCGCGCGCATGAGCGGCAGAAGCGACGACATGCTGATCATCCGCGGCGTGAACGTCTTCCCGTCCCAGATCGAATCGATCCTGATGGGAGTCGAGGGGATCGAGCCGCACTACCTGCTTATCGTGGATCGCAAGGGGAACCTGGATACGCTGGAGGTTCAGGTAGAGGTAGGCGAGCAGATCTTCTCCGACGAGGTGAAGCACCTGCAGGCGCTCTCCGCCCGCATCGAGAAGCAGATCAAGGAGATGCTCGGGGTCACCTGCCGGGTCCGCCTGGTGGAACCTAAGAGCATCACCCGCAGTGAAGGGAAAGCCAAGAGGGTCATCGACAACAGGAATAAGGCCTAAGGGGGACAGTCATGCACGTGGAACAAATCTCCATTTTCATCGAGAATAAATTCGGCAGACTCGCCGAGGTGACGCGGGTCCTGGGAGACGCGGGCGTTAATATCCGCACCCTGTCTCTGGCGGACACCTCAGACTTCGGCATCCTGCGCCTGATCGTGAACGACACCGAGAAGGCAAAGACGGTGCTTAAGGAGCGGGGCTTCACCGTCAACAAGACGGAGGTGGTTGCCGTCGAGATTCCCGACCGTCCCGGCGGGCTCGCCGACATCCTGCAGACGCTCGACGCCGACGGCATCAACGTGGAGTACATGTACGCCTTCGTAGAACGCTGCGGCGAGAACGCGGTGATGATCTTCAGGTTCGACGAGACCCAGAAAGCGATCGCCTGCCTTTCGGACAAGGGATTCAACGTACTCCCCGGCGAGCGGCTCTACAGCATGTAATTCAATAAGGATTTAAGGGGGCAATTTTGAAAAAGTTTCTTGGCTTTCTCAGCATCATGATGCTTCTTTGCAGCGCAAGCGCTGCTCTCGCCGCAGCGCCAATCAAGATCGGGGCGCTCTTCGCCGTCACCGGACCGGCCTCTTTCCTGGGTGAGCCTGAAAAGAACACCCTGGAGCTGCTGGTGAAGGAGGCAAACGCCAGGGGTGGCATCAACGGCTCCAAGATCGAACTGGTGGTCTACGACACCGGCGGCGACGTGACCAAAGCGGTTCAGCTCGCCAACAAGCTGATCAAAAACGATCGCGTGGTGGCTATCGTCGGACCGAGCACGACCGGCGAGACCATGGCGATAATTCCTATTGCGGAGAAGGAAAAAATCCCGCTGATCTCCTGCGCCGCCGGCATCAAGATCACCGAGCCGGTGAAAAAATGGGTTTTCAAAACTCCGGCTAACGACCACGTGGCTGCCGAGAAGATCCTGATCCAGGCCGAAAAGCTGAAGCAGAAAAACATCGCTATTATCACAGTTTCCGACTCTTTCGGTTCTTCAGGCCGCGAGCAGTTGAAGCTCATGGCGGCCAAACGTGGCTTCAAGATCGTCGCCGACGAGGTCTATTCCCCGAAAGACACCGACATGACCCCGCAGCTGGTCAAGATCAAGTCTGCCAAGCCGGATGCCATCATCTGCTGGGGTACCAACCCCGGTCCTGCCATCATCACCAGGAACATGCAGCAGTTGGCAATCAAGGTCCAGCTCTATCAAAGCCATGGCGTTGCCTCAAAGAAGTACATCGAGCTGGCCGGAGCCGACGCGGCTCAAGGGGTCATGCTTCCCGCCGGCAAACTCGCGGTCTACGACCTGCTGAAGAAGAACGATCCCCAGGCAAAACTCCTGAAGGATTACGTGGCCTCCTACCAGAAGGCCTACAAGGTCGAACCTTCAACTTTCGGGGGCTATGCCTACGACGGCTTCCAGCTGATCGCCGGCGCGCTGAAGAAGGGGGCGGTAACGCCGGCCCAGATTCGCGACGGCATTGAGAAGGGAGGACGTTTGATCGGCGTTTCGGGCATCTTCAAGATGACTGCTGCGGACCACAACGGTCTCGACCTCTCCGCCTTTGAAATGGTGCGTATCGAAAAGGGTGACTGGGCAATTGTACGCTGATAACTAAGGGGGTAAGGTTCGTGAAAAAACTGATAACTACTGCTCTTGTTTCTATCTCTCTCTGCTGCCTGTCATGCGCAGCCCTTGCGGCGGCTCCCATCAAGATCGGTGCGCTCTTCGCCGTCACCGGCCCCGCCTCTTTCCTTGGCGAACCGGAGCGTAATTCGGCCCAGATGGTGGTCGATGAGATCAATAAGGCCGGCGGAGTCAAAGGGCGCAAGCTGGAACTGATCACCTACGACACCGGCGGCGACGCCACCAAGGCGGTCCAGCTTGCCAACAAGCTGATCAAGAACGACCACGTGGTTGCCATCATCGGACCGAGTACCACGGGCGATACCATGGCGGTGATACCGGTGGTAGAAAGGGCGCAAATCCCATTGATCTCCTGCTCCGCCGGGATCAAGATCACCGAGCCGGTCAAAAAAAATGTCTTCAAGACTGCCCAAAACGACACCCTCGCCGTAGCGAGGATCTATCAGCAGCTGAAAAAAGAAAAGAAGAGCAGGGTGGCGATTCTGACCGTCTCCGACTCTTTCGGCTCCTCCGGGCGCGAGCAGTTGAAGAGCCAGGCCGCTAAATACGGCATGCAGATCGTATCCGACGACACCTATGGGCCTAAAGATACCGACATGACCGCACAACTTACCAAGATCCGAGGCTCGCAGGCTCAGGCGGTGATCTGCTGGGGCACCAATCCGGGTCCGGCGGTCGTGGCCAGAAATGCCAAACAGCTGGGGCTCACCCTGCCGCTCTACATGAGCCACGGGGTCTCCTCGAAGAAGTTCATCGATCTGGCAGGCGAGGCAGCCGAGGGTGTTCGTCTTCCCTCCGGCAAGGTCCTGGTGGCCGACCTGCTTCCCAAGAGCGACAAGCAGAAAGCGGCGCTGCTTTCCTACGTCAAAGACTACCAGCGCCACTTCAAGGCCGAGGGCGATCACTTCGGCGGACATGCCTGGGACGCCGTCATGATGCTCAAGGGCGCCATCGAGAGGGGAGGGGATACCCCTGCCGGAATCCGCAACGCGCTTGAGGCTACCCGCGGCTTCGCGGGCATCGGCGGCGTGTTCAACTACTCGCCCAAAGACCACGCAGGCCTCACCCAGGACGCTTTTGTCCTGGTAGAGGTGAGGAATAAAGACTGGACGCTGGTCAAGTAAAGAGGATTCATGGAGTTTTTAAATCAGACAGCGCAGTACGTCATCTCAGGGCTTGCCACCGGCGCCATTTATGCCCTGATTGGCCTCAGTTTCGCGATAATCTTCAATTCGACAGGGATCATCAACTTCGCTCAGGGTGAGTTCGTCATGCTGGGCGGAGTGTTGACCATCTTTTCCATCACGACACTGCAACTACCCATCCTGGCCGCCGTCGTGGTCGCAGTTGCCGTCACCACCCTGGTGGGGGTCGTTTTCGAGCGGTTGGCCATCAGGCCGCTCAAAGACGCCACGCCGCTTGCCCTTATCATCATCACCATCGGCGCGAGCATCCTGATCCGCGGCCTGGTGATGCTGCTCTGGGGCAAGGACACCCAGGCGCTCCCCGCTTTCTCCGGCAACGATCCGATCAACTTTGCCGGGGCCACACTGTTGCCGCAGCACCTCTGGATCTTCGGAGTAACGCTCCTGGTCATCGTCGGGAGCCGCCTTTTCTTCCACCACACCATAAGCGGCAAAGCGATGCGCGCCTGCTCCTTTAACCGGCGTGCTGCCAACCTGGTCGGCATCAGCGTCGGACGCATGGTGCTGCTCTCCTTCGTGATCAGTTCAGCGCTCGGGTCGCTGGCCGGTGTCATCATCGCGCCGCTCACCATGACCTCCTACGACGTCGGCGTCATGCTCGGGCTCAAGGGGTTTTGTGCGGCGATCATGGGGGGCATGGGAAGCGGTTTCGGCACCGTGCTGGGAGGGCTGATTCTTGGCATCCTCGAATCGCTGGGCGCGGGGCTCATCTCCTCCGGCTACAAAGACGCCATCGCCTTCTTCATCCTGCTGCTGATCCTTTTCATCCGACCTCAGGGGTTGTTCAAGAAGGGCGAGACCGACAGGGTATAGCAGATAGAAAAAAACAGATCCACTTACATTAGAAGGTTCAGCTTTGAAATCAGATAAACTCAAATTTCTCATCTTCTTCCTGCTGGTAATCGTGGCTCCGCTGCCGCTGGCCGGGGGCTATCTCGTCAACGTGCTGATCTTTGTCGGCATCAACGGGATGCTGGCCCTGGGGCTTAACCTGCTGCTTGGCTACGCCGGACAGATCTCGCTCGGGCAGGCTGCCTTCTTCGGTCTGGGCGCCTACGGCTCCGGCGTCTTAACCACCCAGTTCGCCATGAACCCCTGGCTAGCCATGCTGGTCGTTGCCGTTTGCGTTGCCGCCTTCGCCTTCGCCGTCGGCTTTCCCGTGCTGCGCCTCAAGGGGCATTACCTCGCCATGGCTACCCTTGGAGTCGGCATCATCGTGCACATCGCCTTCAACGAGACCATTGATCTGACCGGCGGCCCGTCCGGACTCTCCGGCATACCGAGCCTATCCATCGGCAGCCTGGTGTTCGACACCGACCTCAAGAATTACTATCTGGTCTGGGGCTTCGCTCTGGTCGCCATGCTGCTCTCGCTCAACCTGGTCAATTCCCGGGTCGGGCGCGGGCTGAGAGCCATCCACGATTCTGAAGTCGCGGCACGAGTGATGGGTGTGAACGCGAGGCTCATGAAAGTGCAGGTATTCACCCTCTCCGCCTTCATCTCCGCCATCGCCGGAAGTCTCTACTGCCACACGATGACCTTCATCTCGCCCAGTTCATTCGGTTTCCATTTTTCGGTAGAGCTCCTCACCATGGTGGTCATCGGTGGGCTAGGGAGCGTCTACGGTTCCATCCTGGGCGCGCTGCTACTCACCATGCTCCCCGAGATGCTCCGTGCCTTCCAGGATTACGACATCATCTTCTACGGATTATTGCTGGTCTCGATGACCATCTACATGCCAGGCGGATTGGTGCGCGGCATCCCCTTGCTGTTCAGGTGCCTGATTCCGGCCAGAGGTTCGCAAAATGCTTAGGCTTGACGGTATAGGCAAGAGGTTCGGCGGTCTCACCGCGCTGGAAGGGATCTCCTTCAACGTGGTCAAGGGGTCGATCACCGGGATCATCGGTCCTAACGGCGCCGGCAAGACCACACTTTTCAACGTGGCTACCGGCATCTATCCACCCTCCCATGGTGCGGTGACGTTGGACGGCAAGGACATCTCGTCGCTGCCGTCAGAAAAACGTGCGCGACTCGGCCTGGTGCGTACCTTTCAGAACATCGAGCTCTTCGGCAAGATGACCGTCCTGGAGAACGTGATGGTAGGGCTGCACACCCAAAGCGGCAGCGGCATTTTCTCCTGCGCTTTCAGGATGCCGTGGCAGATGAGTGAGGAGCGTCGCATCCGGACCAAGGCAAAAGAGTGGCTCGCCTTTGTCGGCATTCCCGAGCTTGAGGATGTGGAAGCAGGCACGCTCTCCTTTGGTAAGGGGAGGCTTTTGGAGATTGCCCGCGCCATGGCGTTAGAGCCGAAGCTCCTGTTGATGGACGAGCCTGCAGCAGGCCTGAACAGCACAGAAACCGCAGAGCTCGCCGACCTGATCAAGAAGATCAGGGATCTCGGTGTTACCGTGGCGCTCGTTGAGCATGACATGGATCTGGTCATGGATATCTGTGACGCCCTCGTCGTGTTGAATCTAGGTACCATGCTCGCCGAAGGCACGCCAAGGGAGATTCAGGACAATCAAGCCGTCATCACCGCATATCTTGGGGAAGAGTAGAGAGGCAGATAGGGTAGGCAGATTGAGATTAAGATTAAGATAAAGATTGAGGCGATCAAACATAGAACATCATGGGTCGCCAAAAGTCCCCGCCCCCGGAGGGGGAGGGTTAGGGAGGGGGGAGGCTCAACCAGACTTCCCACCGCTTTCTAAAACTTCAGGGGCTTCCCCCCTCCCAACCTCCCCCCGCTGGGGGGAGGGGTAGTAGACACGTAGCGGCCAGCAGATAAGTCTTAAACGTAAAATGCAGAACCTCAAACCTAGACGCAGACATATAAGGTCGAACGTAGAACGTAGAACGGCCTCTAACGGCCTTTGCCCCTCACCTTTCACCTTTCACGGATTCTAGATGCTCAAGCTTAAGAATATAAATGCCTATTACGGCAAAGTGCACGCTCTCAAGAACGTCTCGCTGCATCTGAACCGTGGCGAGATCGTTACCCTGATCGGCGCCAACGGTGCCGGCAAGACCACGCTGCTCAACACCCTATCCGCCCTCATTCCCGCTGCCAGCGGCGAAATCGTCCTGGAAGGTAAAACCGTGGCAGGACTCTCCGCGGACCGGATCGTTTCGCTGGGACTCTCCCAGGTGCCCGAGGGGAGGCAGGTCTTCAACCCGCTCACCGTCGAGGAAAACCTGGAACTGGGCGCCTACCTGCGCTACCGGGCAGGCGGGCAGAAGAACGAGATTGCCGCAGATCTGGAGCGGATGTTTCAGATGTTTCCTCGCTTGAAGGAGCGCAGGCGGCAGGCCGCGGGCACGCTCTCGGGCGGCGAGCAGCAGATGCTGGCCATCGGACGGGCGCTCATGGCGCGCCCCAAGCTGCTTCTTCTGGACGAGCCCTCCATGGGACTTGCACCGCTGGTCGTGCAGGACATCTTCAGAGTCATCGAGCAGCTTCGCAGCGAGGAAGGGACCACCATCCTCCTGGTAGAGCAGAACGCCCGCGCCGCCCTCAAGGTCGCCGACCGCGGCTACGTGCTGGAGACCGGCAAAGTGATCCTCGAGGGTCTCGCCTCCGACCTGTTGGAGAATAAGGATGTGCAGCGCGCCTATCTGGGTCGCGACAAAAAAGAGATCTGGGAGAGGTAGCGGAAGTTGCTGCTTTGAAATGGGGAATCTACCCATCCCCACCCTGACCTCCCCTTGAAGGGGAGGGGACGTTTAGACCACTTCCGTCCTTGATTCAATACTCCTTCTCCCCCTTGAAAGGGAGAGGACGTTTAAACTACTCCGATCCTTGATTCAGTCTTGCTACTCCCCCTTCAAAGGTGAGGTCGGGAGGGGGATGGGTGTGCATATTGGGATGGGTGTGCATGTAAATTGCTTTCTCCGTGCCCTCCGTGTCTCCGTGGCAAAAGGTTCAGCTTTTAAGTTTCAGATTACCGATAGAGAGGTCGTGCTATGCAGATATGGGATCCCGAATACGAATGCATGCCGCGCGAGGAGATCGAGCAACTCCAGCTTGAACGACTCCAGGCTACACTGAACCGCGTCTATAAGAATGTCACCTGCTACCGGAACAAGTTCAACGAGCTCGGCATCGTCCCTGAGGACGTTACCTCCCTCTCCGACCTGTCCAAACTCCCTTTCACCACCAAAGAGGACCTGCGCCTCAATTACCCTTACGGCATGTTCGCCGTGCCGCTTCGCGAGGTGGTCCGCATTCACTCCTCCAGCGGCACCACCGGCAAGCCGACGGTGGTGGGTTACACCAAGAACGATGTCAAAGTCTGGTCCAACCTGGTGGCGCGCTTCATGACCGCCGCCGGGGTTACCAGTGACGACGTGGTACAGATCGCCTTCGGCTACGGCATGTTTACCGGCGCCTTCGGTCTGCACTACGGTTCGGAGCGGATCGGCGCCTCGGTGATCCCGATGGGCGCCGGCAACACCGAGAAGCAGATCATGATCATGCAGGACTACAAGACCAGCGCCCTTGTCTCGACTCCGAGCTACGCGGTCACCATTGCCGAGCGCATGGAGAAGATGGGGATCGATCCGAAGAGCCTGAGTCTTAAGGTCGGCCTTTTCGGCGGCGAGCCCTGGTCCGAGGCGATGCGGCGCGAAATCGAGAGCAGGCTCGGCATCTCGGCTACCGACAACTACGGGTTATCCGAGGTTATCGGACCGGGTGTTGCCGGCGAATGCGGGCACAAGTGCGGCATGCACATCTCGGAAGACGCCTTCATCGCGGAGATCATCGACCCGGACACCGGCGAGATCCTGCCTCCGGGAAGCGTCGGCGAACTGGTGCTGACCTCCCTCACCAAAGAAGCCTTCCCGATAGTGCGCTACCGGACCCGCGACATAACCTCGCTCGACTTCGCCAAATGCGATTGCGGCAGGACCACGGTCCGCATGAAAAAGACCATGGGGCGCTCCGACGACATGCTGATCATCAAGGGGGTCAACGTCTACCCGTCGCAGATCGAGGACGTGCTGTTCGCCGTCGAAGGTTGCCAGCCGCATTATCAGCTGGTTGTGGACCGCAAGGGCGCCCTCGACACGCTGGAGATCAGGATCGAGGTCACGGAGAACATCTTCTTCGACGAGATGAAATTGCAGAAGGCATTTCTCGACAACGTGGAGCGGCGCATAGATTCCGTTCTTGGAGTAGGTGCCGTTGTGAAACTCGTTGAGCCGAACAGTATTCCCAGAGCCGAAGGTAAGGCATCTCGTGTGATTGACAATCGCAAAATCTAGCTTAGGATTGGTTCCGCCTCCTCTGGACCATGTGTTAGAGACAGTTGCGGCATAACATGAACAGTCAATGGGTATTGCCCATCACCGAACAAGGAGGGATTATGATGAAGAAGATTTTGGTTGTTACTGTAGCGACGCTGTCACTGAGTATGTTTGCCACGGCCGGATTCAGTGCAGTGAAGAAAGGCGAGAAGATCGATGCAAAGCAGAAGTTCGAGCAGCATTGCGCAGCCTGTCATCCCAAGGGTGGCAACATCATCAAGCCCGACAAGACTCTCAGCAAGAAGTCCATGGCAGCCCACGGCATCAAGACCGGGAAAGACATCGTAGCAAAGATGCGCAATCCGGGACCCGGCATGAACAAGTTCGACGCCAACACCGTCCCCGATAAAGAGGCTGCCGCCATCGCGGCTTACGTGCTGAAGAGCTTCCCGTAACTGGAAAGTACCGACATACCCGATTCCGCAGATTCCGTATAAGCATCAGCAAAGACCTGCCGGCGAAAGCCAGCAGGTCTTTGTCGTTTTGGCGGCAGGAAAGTGCGGATTATGCCTGCGGGTATGGCATTTGCCCCCCCTCCCTTTATCGGAGGGGCTGGGGGAGGGGGCTGGCTTAAGAATCTCAGCAAGGCTCAACCAACTCTCCTCCCCCCGGAGG
>Ga0209317_1002517_pt1 | contig 13213 bp, 14 predicted proteins | sample RifGroB2_FD_183994 | JGI IMG/M metagenome (GOLD analysis project Ga0209317, IMG submission 183994) | Soil microbial communities from Rifle, Colorado, USA - Groundwater B2 (SPAdes) (version 2) | ecosystem: Environmental > Terrestrial > Soil > Unclassified | place: Rifle, Colorado | collected...
TGTCTGACCTGTCTGACCTGTCTGACCTGTCTGACCTGTCTGACCTGTCTGACCTGTCTGACCTGTCTGACCTGTCTGACCTGTCTGACCTGTCTGACCCGTCTGACCTGTCTGACCCGCCCAAGCCATCCGAGGTACCTGGGACACACCCGCTTCAGTGATCACTTCCACTTCTTTTGCGGGAACCGCCAACGGGGTCGCTGCAGCGAGTAATTCACTGCTCGGCGTCGGGAACAGATCCGCCTGCATCACGTCCGCATCGCTGTCCGCTGCCGCTGCAAAACGCGGCATGCCTTGCTGCGTCGACATCCCTCCCGCCTGCAGGACCGGCTCCCCTTCCGAATACGCCACCTGCAGGAGCGCCTCCAGACCGGATACTTCAACCTCTTCCCCAGCCTTGGCAGCGGCTTTTTGTTTCAGGTGCAGCAGCCTTTCGAACCCCTGCCCCTGTGCCGGCGTCCCCTGCACTGTCGCCGGCAGCTGGGCCGCAGGGAGGACATCGGCTTGCTGTACTGCTATTTGCATCATATTCATCCTTTCTCACCTCCTTTTTCCTGAATTCGACTCCCAACTCTTCCTGTCCAGCCACCGATCGCGGCCGGACCACCCGTTATTTCCCCGCAAGGTTCAGGCGGGTCCACTCAAGCACCCGGGGCTGCGTGATGAGCGGTATCAGCTTGATCACGCTCTTTTGATCCATCTGGTCCAACACTGCGATCACCAGCCTCGGCTCCAGCTTGTTCAGGAGGTCGGCGGCGTCCTGCGGTTTCAGGCTCCGGTAGATCTTCACCATCTTCTTGAAACGCTCGTCGTCCTGGCTCTTCCTCGCCGTGATCTGCGCCTCCAGCCCCTTCCTCGCCGCCTCTAGCTCCCTGACCTTCGCCTCCAGGAGGGCGTTGGCCTTGACGAACGCGTCCTCCCTCACCTTGAGGGCGGCCTCCCTTTCAGCCAGCCGCTTCAGCCTGGCGTCCACCTCGGCGATCCCGCTCGGGCTCACCACAGCGTCGGACGGGGAAAAGGTGGCGGCAAGGAGCGCGGCAAACAGCGCCAGCGCCAGGCCCGTCTGGTAAACCGCTCTTTTCACTGCCGTGCCCCCTTCCCCTGGATGGCCAGCTCGTCCATGAAGTTCCGCTCCTTGTCAAGCTGCTCTATCCTGAACTCGCGCAGTTTCTTCTCCTTGAAGATCTCCAGCGCCTTCTTCTCCTTGGCCGCCGCGACCAGCGACTCCCGCTTCTCCTGCACCGCCTTCTCCAACTCGGGCAGGGCCTCCTTGATCCTGCTGATCTCGCGGCACTTCCTGAGGCGGTAGTCGCCGAACAGCTGCAGGTCGCAGGCCTGGATGCCCTCCATCTGGCGCTGCGCGAACTCCCGCTCCAGCTCCTCCATGGCGGCTTTTTCGCTGCTGAGCCGGTCGCGCGCCGTATCGTGGCGCTGCCGTGCCGTCATCAGCTCAAGCTGCTGCATCCTCTCCACTTCCTTGCGGAACTTGAGCACCTGCTCAAGCCTGAATTTGTAACCTGCCATGGCTCATTGCCTCCGCTGCCCCGTCACAGGGGCTCCGTACCCTGGAAAATGGCTGCCAGGGCCTCTATGGATTCCTCCACGCCGACGCCATCGGCCACGTCCTGCTTCATGTAGGAGATCATCTGGTCCATCTTCGCCAGGGCGTAGTCTATCTTCGAGTTGCTTCCCGGCTTGTAGGCGCCTATGTTGATCATGTCCTCGGCCTGCCGGTACGCGGCCAGTATCTCCTTGAACTCGCCCGCCAGCTGCCGGTGCTCCCTGGAGGTGACGTCGGACATGACACGGCTGGCGCTGTTGAGAAGGTCGATGGGAGGGTAGATGTTGCGGGCCGCGAGCTCGCGGTCCAGGATGATGTGCCCGTCCAGTATGCTACGCATGGCGTCGGAGATCGGTTCGTTGAAATCGTCCCCCTCGACGAGCACCGTATAGAGACCGGTGATGCTTCCCCCCTGGAAGTTGCCGGTACGCTCCAAAAGCCTCGGCAGCGCGGCGAAGACGGAAGGGGTGTATCCCTTGGTAGTGGGGGGTTCGCCTATGGCCAGACCGACCTCGCGCATCGCCATGGCGAAGCGGGTGGCGGAGTCCATCATGAGGAGCACCTTCTTCCCCTGCGCCTGGAAGTACTCGGCTATGGTGGTTGCTATGTACGCCCCGCGCATGCGCACCAGAGGCGGCTGGTCCGAGGTCGCCACGACCACCACCGACTTCCTGAGCCCCTCCTGCTGCAGGTCCTTCTCTATGAACTCCCTGAGCTCCCGGCCGCGCTCCCCGATCAGCGCGATCACGTTGACATCGGCCTCGGTGTAGCGTGCGATCATCCCCAAAAGGGTGGACTTGCCGACCCCGGAGCCTGCCATGATGCCGACCCGCTGCCCCTCGCCGCAGGTGAGCAGGCCGTTGATGGCCCGGATCCCCAGGTTGAGGGGCTTCCGGATGGGGCGCCTCTTCATCGGGTTCACCGGCAAGGCGTAGATCGGGTACTCGTCGGCCACCGCGATGGGGCCCTTGTCGTCGATGGGCGCCCCCAGGCCGTCTATCACGCGTCCCAGAAGCCCAGGCCCCACACCCAGCGCGGCCTTCTCGCGCAGCACCGAGATGACGCTGCCAAGCCCCACGCCGCGCAGCTCCCCGAGCGGCATCAGCAGCGTCTTGTTCTCGCGGAAACCGACCACCTCGGCGGGGATGGGAGGATGCCCCTCCGAGTGAACCAGGCAAAGGCTCCCCACGGCGCTCTCCGGACAGTACCCCTCGATCACCAGCCCAACCACCTGGGTCACCCTGCCGTGGAAGCGGACCGGATTCATAGAGTCGACCACCGGGAAGTACCGTTTCAGGTCAAGCATCGCCCGGCTCCCCGCGCCGCGTGTTCCTCTCCTCGTGCAGCCGCTTCATCACCTCATCCAGCTGCGCGTCGAGTCCCGCGTCGATGTTCCCCCGCACCGTCTCCACCATGCAGCCGGCGCGGCCGACCGCGGGATCCTCCTTGATGGAGACCTCCCCCTTTCCGTCCAAAAGCCGCCGCAGCTCGCTGGAGCGGCTTGCCACCGCGTACTCCTCGGGGTGCAGCCGGACCACCACCTCGCCGCTTTGGGAGGCCAGCCCCACCGCTCCGTGGACGATACCGGCCAGCAGTCCGTCATCGAGGGAGAGCTCCCGCAGGACGATCTTGCGCGCGATCATCGCAGAAAGCTGCAACAGGTCATCCTCCGCCTCCTGCATCAGTTGGGCTCGCAGCGAGCCGGTCGCCAGCAGCGCCTGGGCAAGCGCCTCGCTCACCTTGGACAGGTCCGCCTCCGCCTGCTCCCTTCCCGCCTTGACCCCGTCGGCGTGCGCCTGGCTGATGCGCCGCAGGGCCTCCTCTTCCAGCATGGTCGGCAGCTCCGGTTCCGGTTCCGGCTCAGGCTCCGGCTCGGGCTCCGGTTCCTCCGCCTCCGCCATGCCAAGGCGCAGCGGCGCAAAGCCGCTGTACTGCGTGGCTGCGCCGCCGGGGGCCCCAAACTGCTCCAGCACCCAAAGACGCTGGGGCTCGGCACCGCCCCTGAGGATCTTAGACGAGGACATCGTCGGCACCCCTGCCACCGATTACCACCTTTCCTTCTTCCTCCATCTTCCGGACGATCTTGATGATCTCCGACTGCGCCTTTTCCACGTCGGACAGGCGCACCGGCCCCATGACTTCGAGGTCCTCCTCGATCATCTCCGCGGCGCGGCTGGAGATGTTGCGGAAGATCTTCTCCTTCACGTCGTCCACCGAGGTCTTCATGGCGAGCGTGAGGGTGTCGTTGGAGACCTCCCTCATGATGGACTGGATGGCGCGGTCGTCCAGCTTGAAGATGTCCTCGAAGGTGAACAGGTGCTTCCTGATCACCTCGGCAAGCGGCGGGTTCATGGTGTCGAGCTTGTCCAGGATCTTCTTCTCGCGGCTGCGGTCGAGGTGGGCGAACACATCCACCACCTTCTCGACGCCGCCCACCTTGAACCTCTGCACGCCACCCAGGGCGGTGAGTTCCAGCCTGATCACCTCGTCGATCTCTGCCAGAATTTCCGGCGAGACCTGGTCAACCTCCGCGATCCGGATCACCACCTCCGCCTGCAGGTCCTGCGGCAGCAGCGAGATGATCTCGCTGGTCTGCTTGGGCTTTAGCTTCGCTAGCACCACGGCTATGGTCTGGGGATGTTCCTGGGAGAAGAAGTTTGCGATGGTCCGGGCGTCCATGCTGGAAAGGACATCGGCCATGTCCCCGATGCCTGAGGTGCGGATCTCCTGGAGCAGGTTCTCCGCCCGCACCGGCCCGAGCGCCCGTTCGAGGATCTTCTTGACGAACTCCTCCCCCTGGGAGAAGAAGCCGGTCTCGGGGTTGGTGATATCGGTGAATTCGGCGACCACCGCGGCGATCTCCTCGCGCGGCACGTGCCCTAGACGCGACATGCTCTGGCTGATCTTCTTGATATCGAAGTCGTCCATGTGCTCGAAGACCTTGGCCGTAGCCTCGGGACCGAGGTACAAAAGGAGGATGGCGGCCTTCTCGGCTCCGGTCATGCGGCACCTCTTTGCATCATGTTTTTCACCCGATGTTTCCCTGCCTTTATTTTTGCGCCAGCCAGTTCTGTAGGATCTGGGCTACCTGATAGGGGTCCTGCTTCACCTTTTCCACCAGCTCCAGTTGGGTCATTCTCAGCATGTCGTGCTCGCGCTTTTGCGCCTCGATGAGCTGGGCGGCCTCCACATCGGCCTGCAGCGGTACGAAGCTCTCCGCCTTTTTTTCCACCTTCAGGATCTTCAAAAGCGGCCTGATCACGAAGAACAGCAGTGCCAGGAAACCGAGCCCTATCAGCAAGTTCTTCAAGAGCGTCTGCGCGATGGGAGCATCCCACCAGCGCGCCGGCTCCACACCGAGTTCGCCGGTATCGTTGAAGGGGATGTTGGCGACGGTCACCTGGTCGCCGCGCTCCGCATTGAAGCCGACGGCGCTTTTTACCAGCGCCTCGATCTTTAGCAGCTCGTCCGGGCTCCGCGGCTGGTACTTCGGGAGCGCTCCCGGCTTGGCCCCGGGCGGCAGCTCGTACCTGCCATCCACCAGCACCGCGACCGAGACCTTGGAAAGGCTCCCCACCGGCTCGATGATGCGGGCCGTGGAGCGGCTTACCTCGTAGTTCAGGGTCTCGTCGGTCTTGGATCCCCCCCCCGTGGTGGTCCCGGTCGGGCCGCGCCCGAGGTTGGACTGCACCCCCGGGGCCCCCGATGCGGTAGTGGTCAACCCGCCCTTCTCCTCGCTCCGCTGCTCGCTGCGCACCGCCGCGGATTCCGGGTCATAGCGCTCCTCGTACTTCTCCACCTGCTTGAAGTCGAAGTTTGCCGACACCCGCGCCACCGACTTGCCGGAACCGACCACCTTGTCCAGCAGGGTCTGCAGTTTGTCCTCTTCCGTCTTCTCGAACTGGCGCTGGGTCTCCTGCCTGCCGTTTGTCAGCTTGTCCGTTGCGTCCGCGGCGGAATGCTTGCTGAGCATCTTGCCGCGGCTGTCCAGCACCGAGACGTGCTCCGGGTCCATCCCCTCGATCGAGGAGGCGACCAGGTGCACGACCCCCTGGATCTCGGACTCGCGCAGGGACCGGTTGGAGCGCATCTTGAGCACCACGGAGGCGGTAGGCGGCTTCTCCGATTCCTTGAACAGCGACTTCTCGGGGATCGCCAGGTGCACCCGCGCCGACTCCACCCCGGCCAGCTGGCCGATGGTGCGGGAGAGTTCCCCCTGCAGAGCGCGCTGGTAGTTGAGCTTCTGCACGAACTCCGTCATGCCGAAGTTCTTGCGGTCGAAGATCTCGAAGCCCACCCCGCCCCCCTGCGGCAGCCCTTCGCTTGCCAGCGTGAGCCTCAGGTCGTGGACCTTCTCCGACGGGACCAGCAGCGCCTTGCCGTCGTCGGAGATCTGGTAGGGAACCTTCTGCTCCTTGAGCTTCTTCACGATCTCCCCGGAGTCTTCGGCGGAGAGGTTGGCGAAAAGCGGGCGGTAATCGGTCTTGTTGGCCACGGTGATCAGTCCGGCGAAGGCGAGCAGGGAGGCGAGAGCCACCCCCCCCACCACCAGCCGCTTGCCGACGCTCAGGGCTAGAAAAGGTTCCAGCAGTTTTTTAAGGCCTTCCGGCATGGCATCCCCACGTCACCTAGATCTTTTACTTTTCCCGCCCCGGCTCCTGAGAGGCGCCGCGGGCGGCCAGGGAGGGCCTAGACCGGCATCCTCATGATCTCCTGGTAGGCTTCAACAGCCTTGTTCCTCACCTGGGTGAGCATCTGAAAAGAGATGCTCGCCTTCTCCACCGCGATCATGACCTCGTGTAGCCCTTTCCCCTGGCCGGTGGCGAGGCTCTGGATCGACTGGTCGGCCTGGGACTGCAGTTCGCTCACCTTGCCCACCATATCGTCGACCAGCTTCCCGAAATCCTGGCCGGGCGCGGCAACCGCCCCCCCTGCCGGCCGGAAGGAGGTCTCGGAGACCCCACCGACGCTTGCTATAGCCGAAATCTGCATCTACTTTGCCTCCTTTTGATTAACGCCCGAGCTCCAGCGTCTTGAGCGCCATGCTCTTCGCCGCCTGGGTCGCCGTGACATTGGCCTCGTAGCTGCGGGTGGCCGATATCATGTCCGCCATCTCCTCCACCACGTTCACGTTCGGATAGGCGACGTAACCTGCCGCGTCCGCGTCGGGATGGGTCGGCTCGTACTGCATCCGCGGGGGGTTCTGGTCCTCCACGATCTGGGTCACCTCGACCTTCCTCGCCTCCGTCGCCTTCCCCAGCATCGCCTTGAAGGTGCCGGGGCCCTGACTCGCCGGGACCGCGGTGAAGACCGCATCCTTGCGACGATAGGCGCCCCCCTCTGCCGTCCTGGTCGAGTTGACGTTGGCGAGGTTGCTGGAAATGAGGTTCATCCTGGCCCGTTCCGCCGCGAGCGCCGAGGCGCTGATATCCATTGCCGAAAAAAAGTCCATTAGTTACCCCTTATCGCATTTTTCAGCCCTTCGAATTTCTTCCCCAGCAGCTGGACGGTGGCGTTGTACATGATCTGGTTCTCGGCCAGCCTCCCCATCTCGCTCTCAAGCTCCACCGAGTTGCCGTCCGGCCCTATGTTCCTTCCCGGGACCTCGACCACTTCCCCCTGCACCTGGTCCACCCTGGATGCCTGCCCCTTGAGCGGGATGTGCCTGGGGTGGCTCTGGGGCACCGCCAGGTTCCCCTTCCCCAGCGCGCTTCTCAACTCCGCGTCGAAGCTCAGGTTGGTCGGCGTGAAGTTCGGGGTCTCCGCGTTGGCTATGTTCGAGGTTACCAGCGCCTGCCGCTTGGTCCTCAAGTCCAGCGTCTTGCCCAAAAGCTCCACTGTGTTTCCGAAAATTCCGTCTACCGGCATGACCCTTCTCCTTTCGCACCTTGCTGCAACAGCAAAACCCGTACCACAGCGGCCACCTCCTGTTTTCAGGTAGTTCGGGCCGCCTCCCCCCCGGAAGTCATAATTATGACAGCTAGCGCAGTTCCTTTGAAATCCTGAGCCGCCACCTGAGATCCTCCAGCGAGACGGAGGCGAGCTTCACCCAGCTCCCGGACCCGCCGCGCTGCACCGCCTGCTCCCAGCTCGCGGCCGCCTGCCGGGGCATCCCCAGTTGCAGGTACAGTTCCCCGATCTTGTAGAGGCACTGCTCGCCTTGCTCCCCGGTGGCGATCTTGGCACCCTGCCGGTAGGCGCCCAGGGCGCCGCGGTAATCCTTGAGCGCCTCCCGCGCGCCCGCCGTCCCCAGGTAGCTGTCGGCCAGGAAGGGGGATTCCTGCGCCGCGCCCTGCGTGAAGCGGACCAGGCTCGCCTCGGCGCCCTTATGCTCCCCGGCGTGGGCCAACGCCTTCCCCAGGTAGTAATGGCTCTCGGGGAACTCCGCCCGCGCCTGCTTGCCGGCCAGGAAGCGGAGTTCGGCAAGGGTCCCCGGCAGGTCGCCCCTGTCGAAGGCAAGCTTTCCCAGCTGCTCGCGCAGGCGCTGGCCGCGCGCGTCCCCGGGGAAACGGGTCAGGAACTCCCTGGCCGTCGCTTCGGCCAGGGGGAGGTTCTTCATCGCGTACGCGTCCTGCACGATGCGCAGCAGCAGAAAGGGGGTGTTTTCCCCTACCCAGCTCCGCTCCGCCAGGTAGGAGAAGAGCCGGATTTCCTCGGCGGCCATGCCGGCGGCCTGGAAGGCGCCGGAGAGGCGCTCGAGGAAGCCGGGCTCCCTCAGGCAAAGAGAAAGGTACTCCTTGTGGTCCTGCGCCAGTCGCACCAGGGCGGCATCGTCCTTGGCCTGCGCCAGCTCCCGGTAGACCGGCAAAAGGAGCTGCTCGCGCATCTTCTTCACGATGGTGGAGAAGATCCCCCTGGGGTAGCGCCTGTCGTAGGTTGCCGCAGCCTCCAGCGCCTCGCCCGCCGGGCCGTAGAGCGCCGGCAGCAGCGCTATCTTGAACAGGGCCTCGTCCCGGAGCGCGATCCCCCCCGGAGCGTCGTAGATGGCCTGGTACCTCCTCTGCAGCGCCGGGTAGCGCCCGGCAGGCAGCGAGAACACCTCGCGGTCCGCGAGTTTCATGACCGCCCTGGCCGCGGCCTCGGTCCCCTTGGCATGCAGCGCGACGGCGCGGTACATGGCAAGGGCCTGCTCGGTTTCGCCGTGGCGCTCGCAGACCTCGGCCAGCCGGTTCAAAAGCGGCGCCATGTGCGGCGTCCCGCTCAACTGCCCGATAAGCCGTCCCAGCAGCGCCTTCCCCTGGACGTAGTCTCCGGTCTTTGCCAGCAGCTCGGCGTAGAGCTGCATCAGTTCGGGAGCCTGCTCCAGATACCCCGGCCAGAGCGCCCTCCCCTGCTTGAAGGCGTCAAGGGCCTCGCCGTTGCGCTCCAAAAGGGAAAAGGCCTCGCCCAGCCGGTAGCTGGCCAGGGCCTTCACGGTCTGGTGCTTGTCCTGAAACCTCGTGAAGAGCTCGGCTGCCTCCGCCCCCTTGCCGAGGTACACGAGCTCCTCCCCCTGGAAGAACAGGGCGACTTCCTCCGGGGTGATGAGCTTCTCCACCAGCTTGGGGTCGGTCGGCACGAACGGGAGGGCGGCGCGTGCCGGCACTCCCACCGTCCTGATCAGTTCCGCGGCTCCGCTCAGGATCGCTTCCCGCCCCGGCACTATGTCAGGCTCCTCCGCATGCGCTCCCTTGCCCGTGCTTATCACGAGAGAGAGCACCGTGGAGCCGGCGTCCCCTATCACCTGGACCGCCGCATCCCCCCCCTTTACCGGGATCACGACGCGGACCCCCCCCTTGCGGACCGAGGTGAAGAGACCGGCCACGCGGGGGTCGCTGTAGGAGCGCATCCTGCGGAAGGAGGGGGCGTCCGCCCCGTTCACGGTGAGCCTGACCCGGTCGCGGAGACGGCTCACCACGTAATCGGGCGGATCCTGGAAGAAGAAGTCGACCTTTGTGTAGCCGTTGTGCGGGACGATCTTGATGCGGCGCAGGCGGTTTTCCTGCAGCGCCTGGGCAGGCGCGGACCACACAAGCAGAAGCAGCATGATGAGCGCCCAAAGGCACCGGCTGGATGTACGCGGATGGCAGGTCATAGGGAGCGGGAAGGCAAAAGGCGTGCCGTTTGGCGAGAAGGGGGGTGCGGGGAGCTGCAGCTCCCGTTTTTCCTGAGGTTTGCCGGGGCGCTCCGGCTCGATCCGGCGTGGCCGGCCCCGGCTTTTTGCAGCGGAGTCAAAAAAACAGCCCCGGGGAGATGTTTTTTTGACTCGACGCGGGGAAACTCCGCTAACTCCCCAGCATCTTGGCCACCTTGGCGTTCAGTTCCGCAGCGTCCAGCGGGTAGGTGACGATACCCCGGGCCCCCGCCTTGAGGGCCTTGAGCACGGATACGCGCGTCCACTCGGGCGCGCAGAGGAGGACCCCCCCTCCGTTTTTCTCCACCATCGGCACCACCCTCCTGCAGATGGCAAGGTCGCGGTCTGCGGTCCTTTTAAGCGATATCAGCGCCATCCGGACGTTGGCCTCGGAGAAGAGCTGCGGGAGGTCGGCCGACAGCGGGGCGTCGAGGAGGTTAAGCGACGGGTCGAGCCCCTCCAGGATCTCCTGCCGTACCCCCTCGTCCCCGAGCACCAGGACCGCGGAGGGGGCCTGGGCGTCTTCCTGCGGGGCCTCCCCGGTCTCTTCGCAGGCCTCAGCCTGCAGGGGTTCCTCGGGCTGCGGGTCGAACAGGTTGGCAAGCGGGTGCGGGATCAGGATATCCAGCTGGCTCATCTCCTGCCCCTCGATCTCCAGCGGGGCCCGGTACATCAGGTACTTGCCGTCCGGGAAGGGGAGTTCGTCGGTGAGGGGGTCCACATCCGGGACGTACTTCAGCGGCGGCACGAGCTTGAGATGCACCTTGTCGGGGAGGTTCGGCTGGAACACCGAGTTGAAAGAGCCGATGATCTGGTTGGCGATCTCGCCGAAGGCGTCCTCGTCGTCAGGCTCCTGGATGCTGAGCCTGCGCTTCTCCTGGACCCTCGGGCCCGGGATGCCCAGGAGGATGGAGCTCATAACGATGGTGTCGGAAAGCGAGAAAAGCAGGTAGAAGAACCCGGGGTAAGCCTCCCGCGACTCCACGCCCACCACGTATATCGCGCTGTCCTCGCCTCCCAGATAGCTCTTCCTGTCCGTGTTCAGCACATCGGAGGCGGCCACGGTGAGGCTCTGCCCAAGGAGCATGCTGCTCTCCTCCCCCGCCTGCCTCATAGCTGCGTCCAGCATCGATTGTAGCTTTTCGTATCCCATTTCCCGTACCGCCCTTATACTTCCTTGCGCAGCTTCAGACCGACCAGGAAGCGCTCGCCCTCGTTGGTGAAGGGGATGATGACGCAGTCGCTGTCGGACATGGAATTCACCGTGTAATCCTCGCCGGAAATGACCGTCGGTATGGAGAGGTTGATGTCCAGTCCCCCCTTCGACAGTATCTGCTTCACGTAGCCGCCCAGCATGTTGGCGATCTCCCCGAGGGCGTCGTTCACGTCCTCGCCTACCTCATCCACGTCCATGCCGAGCATGTTCGAGGTGATGCGCAGGGCGAAGCTCTGGGGGCAGTGGATGGAGAGTATCCCGGTATAGGTGCCGGCCAGCCCCACCATCCCGGTGACCGAGCAGTGGAAGGCGGTGACCGGCTCCTTGAGGGGGTAGCTGTCCTCCAGGGCCATCATCACCATGGTGTCGAAGACCTCCTTGGTGGCGTTGATGACGTAGGTTGCCAGATCCGCCTCCTGCAGGTGTGTCGCGTGCGCGATCTCCTGGTTCAGGGACATCATAGCAGTCCTCCGAGCTTCTCGTTCAACTGGTCCGGCGTGAACGGCTTCTTGATGCTGTCGCTGGCGCCGTTGCTGATCGCCTCCCTGAGGATATCCTCCCCCCCTTCGGTGGTGATCATGACGATGGGGGTGTTCACCCCTTTGGCCCTGACGCACTTGATGAACTCCAGGCCGTCCATGTTCGGCATGTTGATGTCGGAAAGGATCAGGTGGATGGTCTTTCCCTCCATGGCGGAGAGCGCCTCGATGCCGTCGCCCGCCTCGTAGATGTCGTCCACCGAGAGTCCTGCCTGCCGCAGGCTGCGGGAGATGATCTTCCTCATGGTAGAGGAATCGTCCACTATCAATACGTTGCCCATGCTGTTATCCTCCTTGGCTGTTTGTTCTGGCGCTTTGTCTGTATTTGTCGCGGGAAACGGATGAGCCCGCTCCCTTTTTGGTCCCATGAAAGGGCTAATCGGCTGGTGCTAAGGGAAACTTTAACCCTTAGATGCGTGTTTTTCGGCCGGCAGCGGCAGGTAGACGGAAAAACGGCTCCCCTTGCCGGCCGTGCTCTCCACCTTGATGCTGCCGCCGTGCGCCTCCACGATCGCCTTGCTGATGGTGAGGCCGAGCCCCGTCCCCTTGAAACCCCGGGCGGCGGAGGCGCGGAAGTACTTGTTGAAGATGCGGGGAAGCTCTTCCTCGGCGATCCCGATCCCGGTGTCTTTCACCCGCACCAGGAGATGGCCGTCCTCGACCGCGCTGTCGACCGTTATGGTGCCGCGCCTGGGGGTGAACTTGACGGCATTGCCGATCAGGTTCGCGAACACCCGGGTTATCTGCTTTGCGTCCAGGTAGAGGGAGGGGGCCTTGTCGCAGATCTCGCACAGGAAATGGGAGCCGTGCACCGCCGCCTCCCGCTCGCCGTCGCGGCAGCAACCCTCCAGGAGGACCCTGGCGTCGCAAGGCTGACGGTCGATCTGCAAAAGCCCCGCCTCCAGCCGGTAGGCGTCCAGCACGTCGTCGATCATGGAGAGCATCTTCGCCGCGCTCTTGTCCATCTCCCTGACGAACAGGTGCAGGGATGGGTCCACCTTGCCCGGCATCTCGCCCATGAGCGCCTGAAGGTACCCCATGATCACGGTGAGCGGCGATTTCAGGTCGTGGGTCATCATGGCCACGAACTCCTCGCGCTGCCGCTTCTCTTTCCTGTCGCTGCTGATGTCGCGCAGCTGGAAAAGCTCCCCTCCCCCTTTCTCGGGGGGGATCGGGGAGGAGCGGACCAGGATCACGTGCCCGTCGATGCTCATCTCCACCGGCGCGTCGCTGGAATTCTCGCTGAGTACCCGGTAGACGGGGGTGCGCAGCGGCAGCATGTCCACCCTCCTGCCAAGCACGTCGGCGCGTCTGACGCGGAGGAGCTCTTCCGCCCTCCGGTTCATGAGCCGCACCTTGCCCGAGCCGTCCAGCTGCACGATGCCGGAGTCGATCAGCTCCAGCAGCGCTGCCGTGTCATTTTCCCGTACGTCCTGCATGCCACCTCCGCCTTCCACCTGACGTGTTTTGGCTTATCGGAACCTCTTTGCATACCTTGAGCCAAATGACCGCAAAAGTTTACCAGACTTTGGGTTTTTAAAGAGGCGGAGGCTTTTGATGTTTTGCCCCTCAGGCGGCCCGTCCCTTGCGGGGAGGGGATGCCAAGCGGCCATGGCGGCAGCGATAACAGGCGCGACAGGCTGGAGACGACAACGGATGCGGCTGGCGACGGGATGGGGGGTGATGCGGAGAGGCCGCCCGTAAGGCACCGGGCGGCCCTGAGGAGGACGGGAGGAAATCAGCGCGACCCCATCTGCAGCGGCAGGCCGTTTCTGTACCAGCCG
>Ga0209317_1002519_pt1 | contig 13201 bp, 10 predicted proteins | sample RifGroB2_FD_183994 | JGI IMG/M metagenome (GOLD analysis project Ga0209317, IMG submission 183994) | Soil microbial communities from Rifle, Colorado, USA - Groundwater B2 (SPAdes) (version 2) | ecosystem: Environmental > Terrestrial > Soil > Unclassified | place: Rifle, Colorado | collected...
CGCCGCCACCTTTGCCGCAAAATTAAGCGCCTGCCTGCTTCGCTGCCAGCCAAACCCGCATCACTCCAACTGCAACAGCTACTAATTCCCGCTGCTCCCCACTGATCTCTTCCCGCTTGCTTCACCCTAGAATGCCGTACAGCGCCGCATTTGCCCCTGCACTGCAACTTATTCACGAGAGCTGTGCCAGCTATGGCATAGCTCCTGCTATTCACTCTTCGACTCTGAACCGCAAACGCCGGAGCAACGTAGCTCCGGCGGGTTTCAGCGAAACAGTTTAAGGGTCGGGAGGCTACATGAGCACTCTTTCCAGGACACCGGTATTCATTGGCGACACCACGCTGCGAGACGGCGAGCAGACTGCCGGGGTCGTTTTCAGCGCAAAGGAGAAGATCTCCATCGCCAGGCATCTGGACGCGATGGGCGTGCACGAGCTTGAATGCGGCATCCCCGCCATGGGTAAGGAGGAGCGCAGCTCGATCCGGGCGCTGGTCGACCTCGGTCTGTCGGCGCGGCTCATCACCTGGAACCGCGCGCTCATCCCGGACATCGAGGCGAGCATATCCTGCGGCATCACCGCGGTCGATATCTCGCTCAGCGTCTCGGACATCATGATCGAGAACAAGATCAACAAGAGCCGGGAGTGGGTAGGTGAACAGCTGAAGCGAGCGCTGGGGTTTGCCAAGGAGCGGGGACTTTACGTCTGCGTGGGGGGCGAGGATGCCAGTCGGGCCGATTCCGGATTCCTGATCGACCTGATGCGCACCGCCCGGGAAAACGGCGCCGACCGCTTCCGCTTCTGCGACACGCTCGGCATCCTGGATCCCTTTTCCATGTACGAAAAGGTAGGCGTGCTCACCGCGGCGGTGCCTGGCCTGGATGTCGAGGTGCACACCCACAACGACCTGGGGCTGGCCACGGCCAACGCGCTTGCCGGGGTGAAGGGGGGAGCGCGCTACATCAGCACCACGGTGAACGGGCTCGGCGAGCGGGCCGGCAATGCCGCGCTGGAGGAAGTGGTCATGGCGCTCAAGGTTGCCTGCGGCATCGATGTCGGCATCGATACCCGCCGCCTCGCCGGGGTTTCCAGGCTGGTGGGACAGGCCTCGAACCGCGGCGTGCCTGCATGGAAGGCGGTGGTAGGAGAGAAGGTCTTCTCGCACGAGTCTGGACTGCATACCGACGGCGTGCTGAAGAACCCGACGAATTATGAGGGGTTTCCGCCGGAGGAGGTGGGGCTTACCCGTCACATCGTGGCAGGGAAACACTCGGGTACCAACGGGATCGTCGAGAGCTACCGTCAGATCGGCATTCCGGTTTCGAGGGAAGAGGCGCAGCAGCTTATCTCAAAGGTGAGAAGTACGGCCCAGAGGCTGAAGGGGCCGCTCGGTCCCAAGGATCTTATGAGCCTGCACGAGCGGATGTGTGTTTCATTGGCGGCTGCCTGATTTTAAAGGCAGGGCGAACACAAGGTTCGCCCCTACATATTGAATATGATCCGTTTGAAATATGTCCGTTTGAAATATGATCCCAATCCGTAATTCAGCATGACCGAATGAATATGATTTCGTAGGGGCGAACCTTGGGTTCGCCCTTTTTGTTATCTCCTGTGGCCCTGTAGGAGCGGCATTCCTGCCGCGATTGTCGGCAGGCTCGCGGCAGGAATGCCGCTCCTGCAAGTGCTGCCTGGTAAATGATTAAATGTTAGGCAACTGCCTCGGTATACGTTGCAAAAGAGCTGGTTGGAACCGCAAAGTAACGCAAATACGGCACTTTAGAAGTTGGCACGGTAGCTGCTAAGAGAAAGATACAACTTAATAAGAATACAAAGATGTATTCGATCATTAGCATGTTGGCAAAGGCGCCCACCGTAAGCATCACGGAGCGCCTTTTTTTTATTCCAAAAATTGGCCTCGAAACTAAACGAGCCCTGCACCGCATTCGACCTGGATGGTGATCATGTAAGGTGGCAAGTTCGTCAGGCTGGCTGACGAAGGTTACCTAGCGGTTCTGCCAGAGGGCGGAAGCGGTAAGCGGGGCAACAAAGGAGAGGGAAAATGAGACAGATCGCGATTTACGGCAAGGGCGGTATCGGCAAATCCACAACAACCCAGAACACCGTGGCAGGACTTGCCTACATGGGCAAGAAAGTCATGATCGTCGGCTGCGACCCCAAGGCCGACTCCACCCGCCTCATCCTGCACGCCAAAGCTCAGAACACAGTGATGGACCTGGTACGTGAGCTCGGCACCGTCGAGGACCTGGAGCTGGAAGACGTCATGAAGGTCGGCTACGGCGACGTGAAGTGCGTCGAGTCCGGCGGTCCGGAGCCGGGTGTCGGTTGCGCAGGCCGCGGCGTCATCACCGCCATCAACTTCCTGGAAGAAAACGGCGCTTACACCCCCGACCTCGACTTCGTCTTTTACGATGTTCTCGGCGACGTCGTCTGCGGCGGTTTCGCAATGCCGATCCGCGAAGGCAAAGCGGAAGAGATCTACATCGTCTGTTCCGGCGAGATGATGGCCATGTACGCCGCCAACAACATTGCCAAAGGTATCCTCAAGTACGCCTCCTCCGGCAAGGTCCGCCTCGCCGGCCTGATCTGCAACGCCAGGAAGACGGACAAGGAATACGAACTGGTTGATGCGCTGGCCAAAAAGCTCTCCACCCAGATGATCCATTTCGTACCCCGCGACAACCAGGTACAGCGTGCAGAGATGCGCAGGATGACCGTTATCGAGTACTCTCCGGAGCATCCGCAGGCGCAGGAATACCGCAATCTGGCTCAGAAGATCAATGACAACAAGATGCTGGTGATCCCGACTCCGCTCGAGATGGAGGAGCTGGAAGACCTGCTCATGGAGTACGGCATCATGGAAGCCGAGGACGAGTCGATCGTTGGCGTGGCTGAAGCGGCTGCTGTCTAACCCAACTAACTACCGGCGGTGAGAGAAGCGGGGCAGGTGGCGGGTGCCGCAGTGGATAAAAAGTTAACCCTCCCCCAGCCCCTCCCATAAAGGGAGGGGCGCTTAAAAGCGTCTCCCCGGGGAAGAGGAACTGGAGCTCAACTCCTTACCTCGGTGAGGAATTGAGCTTAGAGCCTCCCTGCCATGGTGAGAGGAGCTCAAAGCCCTCCATTGGGAGACAAAAGTCCCCTCTCCCCTGGTGGGAGAGGGTTAGGGAGAGGGGGAAACGATCCCCCGTTGAGCGCACCAGCCGGTATCCATAAGGAGTTGCATATGTCGGAATTGAAAAAAACGGTAGAGGGAATCACCAAGGAATCGACGCAGGCGATGATCGACCACGCCATGGAGATCTATCCCGATAAAGCGAGAAAGAAGAGGGAGCCGCATCTTGCTCCCAACGAGGGGGAGGGATCTTGCGTCAAGAGTAACCGTAAGACGGTCCCCGGCATCATGAGCGCTCGCGGCTGCGCCTATGCAGGCGCTAAAGGGGTGGTCTGGGGCCCGATCCGCGATATGGTGCACGTCTCGCACGGACCGGTCGGCTGCGGCTGGTACTCCTGGGGCACCCGGCGCAACCTGATGAGCGGCGTCAACGGCGTGAACCAGTTCGCCATGCAGTTCACCTCGGACTTCCAGGAAAAAGACATCGTCTACGGCGGCGACAAGAAACTCAAAACGCTGCTCGCCGAGGCGCACGAACTGTTCCCGCTCGCCAAAGGGATCTCGGTCCTCTCCGAGTGCCCGGTCGGCCTGATCGGCGACGACATCAACTCCGTTGCCAAGATCGCCACCGAGGAGCTCGGCATCCCGGTCATCCCGTGTAACTGCGAGGGTTTCCGCGGAGTTTCCCAGTCGCTCGGTCACCACATCTCGAACGATACGATCCGCGACCACATCATCGGTACCCGCGAGTTTGCCGAGCCGGAGAGCCCCTACGACATCGCGCTGATCGGCGATTACAACATCGGCGGAGACGTCTGGAGCGTGAAGCCGCTCCTGGAAGAGATCGGCCTGAACGTGAAGGCTATCTGGACCGGCGACGGCGAGCTTGAGAAGATCGCCGCAACACACAAGGTGAAGTTGAACCTGATCCACTGCTACCGCTCCATGAACTACATGTGCCGCGTGATGGAAGAGAAATACGGCATCCCCTGGCTCGAATTCAACTTCTTCGGACCGACCAAGATCAGGGAGAGCCTCAGAAAGATCGCCGAGCACTTCGACGACACCATCAAGGAAAAGGTAGAGGCGGCCATCGCCAAGTACGACCCCATCATGCAGGGGATCATCGACGAGTACCGCCCGCGCCTGGAAGGCAAAACGGTCATGCTTTACGTCGGCGGCCTGCGCCCGCGCCACACCGTGAACGCCTATGCCGACCTCGGCATGACGGTAATCGGCTCCGGCTACGAATTTGCCCACGGCGACGATTACGAGAGGACCTCCCCGGAGATGCCCGAAGGGACCGTGATCTACGACGACGCCTCCGAGCACGAGCTTGAGGAATTCGTCAACGCCCTGCGCCCCGACCTGGTCGGCTCCGGAATCAAGGAGAAGTACCTGTTCCAGAAGATGGGTATCCCTTTCCGCCAGATGCACAGCTGGGATTACTCCGGTCCTTACCACGCATACAACGGTTTCTCGATCTTCGCCCGCGACGTCGACATGGCAGTCAACAGCCCGACCTGGGATCTGGTCAAGGCGCCGTTTTAGAGGCAGGTGAAGATTAAGATTAAGGTAAAGGTTTAGGACGCCGCATACAAGATGCCGTTTTTTTCAGCCTTCTGCCTTATTAATCTCAATCTTAATCTTAATCTCAATCTGATTTACCGCCGTGTGACGGATTAGTCAGCGGCCGAAAGGAGTACTACCATGACTGCAGAAGCTACAGTGAAATACGTGACCGAGATTCCCGAAGACGAGGTGGCACGGGTCACGGAATGGATAAACACCGAGGAGTACAAGGAGAAGAACTTCGCACGCACGGCGCTGGTGATCAACCCGCCCCACGCCTGCCAGCCGCTGGGCGCCGAACTCGCCGCTCACGGATTCGAAGGGACGCTTCCCTTCGTGCACGGCTCGCAAGGCTGCGCCTCCTACTACCGTTCCACCTTCAACCGTCACTTCCGCGAGCCGGCCCCCGCTGTATCGGACTCCATGACCGAGGACGGCGCCGTGTTCGGCGGCCAGAACAACCTGCACGAGGCTCTCGAGAACGCCTACACCATCTACAAGCCTAAGATGATGGCAGTTTTCACCTCCTGCATGCCCGAGGTTATCGGCGACGACCTGACGGCTTTCATTAAAAATGCGAGGAACAAGGCGATCGTGCCGCAGGACTACCCGCTTCCCTACGCCAATACCCCGAGCTTCAACGGGTCGCACATCCACGGCTACGATGCCATGCTGGTTTCCATCCTGCAGACCCTGACCGAAGGGAAAAAGGTTGAGGGGCGCTGCACCGGCAAGCTGAACCTGATCCCGGGCTTCGACTGCAACACCGGCAACTACCGCGAGTACAAGAGGATCCTGAAGGAATTCGGCATCCCTTACACGCTGTTAGCCGACATCTCCGACACCTTCGATTCGCCGCTGGACGGCACCTACCGTCCCTATCCGGGCGGAACCAAGCTTGACGATGCGGCCGATTCCATCAACGGCAAGGCGACCCTCACCGTGGCACCCTATGCCAGCGCCAAGACCTTCAGCTGGATCAAGGAGAACTACTCCGGGACTCACGTCTCCATGCCGACCCCGTTCGGCGTCAAGAAGACCGACGCACTGCTGCTGAAACTCTCCGAGCTGTTCGGTAAGCCGGTGCCGGAGTCACTCAAGGCGGAGCGCGGCAACGCAGTCGACGCCATGACCGACGCCCACCAGTACATCCACGGCAAGAAATTCGCCCTCTACGGCGACCCGGATTACCTGATCGGCTACATCTCCTTCCTGCTGGAAATGGGCGCCAGGCCGTACCATATCATCTGCAGCAAGGGGACCAAGAAAGTGGAAAAAGAGCTGCAGGCGCTGCTCGACTCCTCGCCGGACGGCAAAGGGTGCAAGATCTACATCAACAAGGACCTCTGGCACATGAGAAGCCTTCTGATGACCGATCCGGTCGACGCGATGATCGGCGACACCCACGGCAAGTTCGCGGCGCGCGATGCCAACATCCCGCTGTTCCGCTTCGGCTTCCCGATCTTTGACCGGGTGAACCTGCACCGCCACCCGCTCATCGGGTACCAGGGCGCCATCAACATGATCAGCACCATCTGCAACAAGTTCATCGAGATTAAAGACGAGACCTGCGAGGAACGTTATTTCGAGATGATGAGGTAGAAGGCCTTCTCCGTCCCTCACACTGCGGGAGGGACGGAGAAGCTTCTGAAAATGGGGTAGGGCTCCCCCCTTTGAAAAAGGGGGGCTGGGGGGGGGTTGACCCAAGCTGCCTCGAAGGTAAAAGTGTGAACCCAAGGCAAATCCCCCTAAATCCCCCTTTGTCAAAGGGGGACTTTTTGAAACAAGCTCAGTACCCAGGAGGGGTCCAATGGCGAAGCCAGACTGGTACGATACAACCGAATGCGAAACCCACGATGCCGGGGCTCCCAAATTCTGCAAGAAGTCCGAACCGGGCGAGGGGACGGAGAGAAGCTGCGCCTACGACGGCGCCCGCGTGGTGCTGATGCCGATCACCGACGTGATCCACCTGGTGCACGGACCTATCGCCTGCGCCGGCAACTCCTGGGACAACCGGGGCGCACGCTCCAGCGATTCCCAGCTCTACCGGCGCGGCTTCACCACCGAAATGATGCAAAACGACGTCATCTTCGGCGGCGAGAAAAAGCTCTACCGGGCCATCAAAGACCTGGCGGTCCGTTATCCCGAGGCCAAGGCGATTTTCGTCTACGCCACCTGCGTCACCTCGATGACAGGCGACGACATCGAGGCGGTCTGCAAAGCGGCCCAGGACAAGGTTTCCATGCCGGTGATACCGGTGAACACCCCCGGCTTCATCGGCGACAAGAATATCGGCAACAGGCTGGCGGGCGAAACGCTCTTCAAGTACGTGATCGGTAGCGCAGAGCCGGCCTTTACCACCGACTACGACATCAACCTGATCGGCGAGTACAACATCGCCGGCGATCTCTGGGGCATGCTGCCGCTTTTCGACAAGCTGGGCATCCGCGTGCTCTCCTGCATCAGCGGCGACGCGAAATTCGAGGAGCTGCGCTATGCGCACCGGGCCAAGCTGAACGTCATCATCTGCTCCAAGAGTCTCACCAACCTCGCCAAAAAGATGCAGAAGAATTACGGCATCCCCTACCTGGAGGAGTCCTTCTACGGCATGACCGACGTCGCCAAGGCGCTGCGCAACATCGCACGCGAACTGGACGACCTGGTGAACGGCCTGGAGAAGCGCACCATGCAGGACCGGGTGGAAAGGCTGATCAGCGAGAACGAGTCCGCCTGCCGGGCACAGCTCGCACCTTACCGGGAGCGGCTCGCCGGCAAGCGCGCGGTTCTCTTCACCGGCGGCGTCAAGACCTGGTCCATGGTGAACGCGCTCTCCGAACTAGGCGTGGAAATCCTGGCCGCCGGCACCCAGAACTCGACGCTGGAAGATTTCTACCGGATGAAGGCGCTGATGCACAAGGATGCCTCCATCATCGAGGACACCAGCACCGCCGGACTGCTCTCGGTGATGTACGAGAAGCTCCCGGACCTGATCGTCGCGGGCGGCAAGACCAAGTTCCTGGCGCTGAAAACGAAGACTCCCTTCCTCGACATCAACCACGGCCGCACCCATCCCTACGCGGGGTATGACGGCATGGTGACATTTGCCAAGCAGCTCGATCTGACGGTGAACAACCCGATCTGGCCGGTTTTGAACGGCAAGGCTCCCTGGGAGAAGGATGAGGCAGAGCTGGAAGTCGATCTGCTCCAGGCTTCGGGGCTAGCAGAGCGGCTGGCGGCAGAGGATAGCAAGTCCTCGCGGGTCAAGGTGCCGACCAAATTCGCTACGGTCAATCCCCAGAAGAACTCACCGGCGCTCGGCGCGACCTTCGCCTATCTCGGCATCGACGGCATGCTGGGCCTCCTGCACGGTGCCCAGGGGTGCTCCACCTTCATCAGGCTGCAGCTTTCGCGGCACTTCAAGGAATCCATCGCCCTCAACTCGACCAGCATGAGCGAGGAGAGTGCGATCTTCGGCGGCTGGGAAAACCTGAAGCTCGGGCTGAACAGGGTGATGGAGAAATTCAAGCCCACCGTGGTCGGCGTCATGACCTCGGGGCTTACCGAAACCATGGGCGATGACGTGAGAAGCGCCATCGTCAAGTTCCGCGAGGCGCATCCGGAGCACGACGGCGTCCCTGTGATCCACGCCTCAACCCCGGATTACTGCGGCTCGATGCAGGAAGGTTACGCGGCCGCTGTCGAGGCGATCGTCGCTACCATCCCGGAAGGTGGTGAAACCGTCAAGGGTCAGGTGAACATCCTGCCGGGTTGCCAGTTGACGCCGGCCGAGGTGGAGGCGATTGCCGAGATCTGCGAGGCTTTCGGGCTGGATCCGGTAGTGGTTCCGGATATCTCCAATGCGCTGGACGGGCATATCGACGAGACCGTGTCGGCTCTTTCGGTAGGCGGGGTGAAGGTGGCTCGGATTCGCGCTGCCGGGAAGAGCGAGGCGACACTGTATTTCGGCGATTCACTAGCCGATGCCGCTCAGAGCCTTAACACCAAATTCGGCATACCCTGCTACGGCTTTACCTCCGTAACCGGCATTGCCGAGAGCGACTTGCTCATGACAACGCTGGCAAAGCTGTCCGGGCGCCCCGTTCCAGAGAAGTTCCGGCGCTGGAGAAGCCGATTGATGGACGCCATGGTGGACAGTCACTATCAGTTCGGGCTCAAGAAGGTAGCGCTGGCACTGGAGGCCGACCATCTGAAGGGAATGACGATATTTCTAGCCGGGCTTGGCTGTGAGATACAGGTAGCGATTGCCGCCACCAGGACGCGCGGGCTGGACCGGCTGCCGGTGGAGAACCTGTTTGTCGGCGACCTGGAGGATCTGGAGCAGACAGCAGCAGGGGCGGATCTGCTGGTAGCGAACTCCAACGGCCGGCAGGCGGCGAATAAGCTGGGAATCAAGGCGCATTTAAGGACCGGGATGCCCGTCTTCGACCGGCTCGGCGCACATCAGAAGATGTGGGTCGGCTATCAGGGGACCTTGAATCTGGTATTCGAGGTGGCCAATATCTTTCAGGCTAACGCCAAGGAAGCGCAGAAGATTGCGCACAATTGACTTCCCCCCTCTCCCTAACCCTCTCCCACAAGGGGAGAGGGGACTTTTGCGAATGTTGTGGCGACCCCCTTGCCGTATTCCCCCCTCCCTTTATGGGAGGGGCTGGGGGAGGGTGAGGCTTATACGAGCTTTTCACCCTCTCCCCATCCCTCTCCCATCAAGGGAGAGGGGCTTGTACGCTGTGGGAGGGTGCAGGTCCGGAACTTCAGCTTCGACTTGAACTGTAAGACCCAAGGTATTTAATCTAACGACTCTTTCCTGTTTCACCAATACTCCCTTTCGTAGAAACGGGGCTTAGGTCGGGACGGGGGTAAGGGGACAGGAGCTAACAATGAAAATTGCTTTTACGACGAAAACGGGTGAATCGATCGATCTGCATTTTGGTCAGGCTGAAACTTTCCATATCTGGGAAGTAGGTCCCGACGAGGCCCATTACCTGGAGACAATCGGGGTAGGAGAGCACGGCAGCGATGAGGAGGACCGGATATCGGCACGGGCCAACGTCCTTTCCGACTGCGCAGTCGTCTACACCATGCAGATCGGCGGACCCGCTGCAGCCAAGCTGATCGCGAAGCGTATCCACCCCATGAAGACCAACGTTGAGGTGAGTCTTAAAGAGTCGATCGAGCGGATGCAGGAGGTTCTGCGAGGAAACCCTCCGCCCTGGTTGCGGAAGGCGATGAACAAAGGGCAGGAAGGGTCGTTTCTCGACGAGGATTAGCCCCACGCTGGATTTTGAGTCCGGTGCGCCAAGCTGAAAGGTCTTCATCCCCCGAGCTCCTCTACGCATAAGTCCCCTCGCCCTACGGGAGAGGGCTAGGGTGAGGGCGGTGCCTTAGCGATGAGTAGCCCGAGAAGCAAAAAACTGAAACCACTTATGCCAGAGCTTCTTGGAGAATCGGGACTCCCTCACCCCGACCCTTGTAGGGCGAGGGGGAGTTTAAAGGGGCTAGGGGAGTTTGCAGCGGCGAGATGAGTTTTATGGGCTATGGGATTTTTTGAAGAGCTAGAGGATTGAGCCTAGCCATAAGAGCGCAGAACATTAAGTGTCAGGGTGACCTGCATAAACCTATAAAAAAGGAGATTGAAATGGCTTATATCACCGGTTTGACCAAGGCAAAGAAAGAGTGGACCCCGCAGTTTATCGTTTCGATCAACGAGGAAACCTGTATCGGTTGCGGCCGTTGCTACAAGGTCTGTGCCCATGACGTGCTGGCTTTCGAGGAAGTGGATGAGGATGATTCGGCAAAAATGTTCATGAAGGTTTCTGACGCAGACAACTGTATCGGCTGCCAGGCATGCGGTAGAACTTGTTCCAAGAAATGCTTTACTTTTCAGCCGGTTATTGCGTAACGGGTAAAGATTAAGATTAAGATTAAGGTAAAGATTAAGGTAACCAGGTTGAATAATTTACTCTCGTTCCCAAGCTCCAGCTTGGGAATGCCATGCAGGGCAAAGCTCCAGCTTTGCGTCTAGCGAAACTGAGCTGGTCGAGACGGTTTACGTTCCCAAGCTGGAGCTTGGGAACGAGGGTATAGAGCTTGGGAACGAGGGTATAGAGCTTGAGAACGAAGGTATAGAGCTTGGGAATGAGAGATGAGGCTTGCCAGATATCGACGAGGCTGGCTAGAGCTCCGGAACGACAAAAGAAATCGCGGCAGGAATGCCGCTCCTACACTACTGGAGTGTGTTATGCGTATCGCCGTTGCATCCAAGGATGGTAAAGAGATCAACCAGCACTTCGGCCACGTGGAAAGATTCCTCATATTCGAGGTTGAGGACGGCAAGGTCACCCTCTTGGAGGAGCGACCGGTAGAGCGGTATTGCCGCTTCGATCCCGACCACCCTATGCGCAGCCATACTTTAAAGGACACGGCCGATGCCCTGAAAGGGTGCCGGGCCGTCGTCTGTTCCATGATAGGCGAAGCACCCAAGATGGAGTTGGAGAGGCTCGGCGTCGAGCCGTTCGTGGTAGAGGGTGAGATCACCATGACCCTGCTTGATCTGGCAAAGGTGCTGTAGGCAAGGGATAAGGTACGATATCAGTTGGCGACCATGCCGGTGCTCAATGGTTTTGCCTGCTTTCTCAATCTCAATCTGTATCCTTCACAACGAGGTGATGACCCATGCGGAGTTCCTTCAACAACTGTAATCTCCCTCCCTGGGTCATCGCTTCCCGCCATTTCAATGACAATCCGCAACCTATAGAAATCCAGGGGGTCCGGGGCGCCAACCGCTTTCTCTTCCAAAAGCTCGACTCAATCGCAACTCCCGCAGAGCGGGCCGCCATCTTCAACGACTACATGTCGGTAAAATTCCAGTTGCACCAATGGCAGGACCAGAAGACCGATACCGCCCGAAAAAGCCTGAAAAATAGCTACCTCCGTTTCCTGCGCGGCTGGATGATGGATTCCAACTCGGTGGAGGGGGCGGTTTTGAAAGGATGGGTGGAGAGCCGGATGGGGCTGCCGCCCACCTATCACCATGAGCGCATCGCCGGGATCCATGACGAAAAGTACCTGAGGTACGCCGTGGACAGGACCAAGGGGAGCGCGCGCACCTCGGCGATAAACTCACAGTTGGATCTCCTTTATGAGTACTGCCAGTACGAGCTTGCCAGGAAGTACCCCGACCGGAACAGCCTGACCTTGTACCGCGGGACCTTCGAGCGCTGCGAGCATGACCTCCTAGAGACGCTTTCCAAAAGGGAGGAGATCGTGCGTCTCAACAACCTGAACTCCTTCACCACAGATGAGGAGCGTGCCTGGGAGTTCGGTTTCATAGTGTGGGAGGTGCAGGTCCCGCTGGCCAAGATCTTCTTCTACAGCGAGCTGCTGCCGAATTCGATCCTGAAAGGGGAGGGGGAGTGTCTGGTGATAGGAGGGGAGTACCGCGTGAAACGCCTGCTCTGTACAGTTTAATTAGACGCTGAATGGTCGGGTGATCAGAATCAAATTCATTAACGCGGAGACGCAGAGGCGCCAAGACGCAGGGGAAAACCACCATCAATTAGACTAAAGCCAAGACGCACAGGTGATAGGCAATATAAACGCTTTTGGTTAGACCAGGTTCGATTCTCATGTTTAAATTCTCCCTGCGTCTCAGTGTTAAAGCTTTTTATGCCTTCCTTCATTTGAATTAGATTTAGATTCTCTCTGCGCCTCCGCGTCTCCGCGTTAAAGCTTTTCCTGCCTTCTTTCATTAGAATCAGATTTAGATTCTCTCCGCGTCTCCGCGTTAAAGCTTTTCCCGCTTTAGAAGAGGCGAAAGCCGTACCAGTTCTTCAGCCAGCTCTACAATCTCCGCCAAAACCCGCTTGTCCAGTTTCTTGCGCCACCTCGCCGGAATGCTCTCCTCTCCATAGAACGCCCCTGCCAGCGCTCCGGCGATGGCTCCGGTGGTGTCGGCGTCCCCTCCCTGATTCACCGTTTCAACCACACATCCCTCAAACGATCGCGACCTGAAAAAACAGTGAAAGACGGTCTGCATGGTATCGACGACGTAGCCTGTGGCGAGACCTTTGTACGGATCGAAGCGGAAGGTCGGATACTGCGCGATCAACTGCTCCGCCTCGCTCCGCATGCGCTGCAGGGAGCGCCCGGTGAGTGCCAGGTGCAGAAGCCGGCCGATGTAGATGGAAGCAGCATCGGAGAAGACGTGGTTGTGGGTGATATGGGCCTGCTGGACTGTGCAACTCTCCAGAAGTGATGCGTCTCCCAAAGTGAAGAGGCCGACGGGAAGGGTCCTCATCGCGGCACCGTTGCCGCCATCCCACTCATTGGGCGGGGTCTCAATGATGTCTCTTAGCATGTAGTTCCTGATGCCGCGCCGGCATGTGTCGCCGACGTCGATGGGCTTCGACTTGAGCCAGCCGGCAAGATTGTCGGCTATCCCGGGAAGCGACCATCCCCCCGCTTTGACAATCGCCCGTGCG
>Ga0209317_1002520_pt1 | contig 13201 bp, 9 predicted proteins | sample RifGroB2_FD_183994 | JGI IMG/M metagenome (GOLD analysis project Ga0209317, IMG submission 183994) | Soil microbial communities from Rifle, Colorado, USA - Groundwater B2 (SPAdes) (version 2) | ecosystem: Environmental > Terrestrial > Soil > Unclassified | place: Rifle, Colorado | collected...
CAATCTATGTTTACTTCAAAGAGGATTTCGTAGCAAAGTCCAAGGAAATTGAAGATGGCGTCGTTATTGATTTTGATGAAAAAGGCCAATTAATAGGGATTGAGGTATTGGATGTAAGCCGGCGTTTCAGTCTATCCGATATTGTTAATGTGAATATAGAAAATCTTCCTGTAGAAGCGATTAGCAAGTAATCGACGTTCCTCACTCTGGGTCTTACGGTGCATGAATTTTGAGCGAATAGGTAGAGTAGGAAACTGGCGTAGTGGTTTAGGTTTGGCCTATCCCCATTTTCATGAGGACGTATCTGTTTCTGTCCCTTTCGTCCGGCAGTGCCTCGCGCGCCTAAAACACAAGAAACAAAATTGTTTGTGTAATCTGCGAAATCTGTGGTTGCTTTTAAGGCTTGAATGCCCTGGACTGGTTCACCCATGCAGACTTCGTCGTGAGCGCTCAGTCGAACGATTGAACCACACGGTTTGAACTTGACTGCGAACTTGAACCGGCATGAGCCGTAAAATGCCAAACGTTTCGGTTCAATCGTGGACGATTGAACCAGCCGAACTACAGGGTTTTGGTACTATATCAATCCCCTTTCAAAATTTCCCACCATCGAGTTTTTAATCTTGCGCTTATTTTGAATGCTAGTAAAGATTTCTTCAATCATTTCAGGCGTATAATCTTTGTAACACAAATCAATCCTGAAATCCCTTTGACCAGACTCAATGAGATTTGGAATGAGGTGGATAATGGAGAATGGTTTTTGGCCAATTACTACTGTCTTACAATTCTCATCTATTGCCAAAAACCGGTCACCGTATTCGTTTTCCAGCATTACCTGATTGAAACCACACCTACCCTTTCCCGGACATGATCTCTTCATATTCGCCCAGATACAGGTCTCGGAAGTAAAGAGCGGTGTATCCTGATAAACAATTACATCCGTATACAAAGCAAATAGTGTCTGCAAATTCTCTTTGCCATCTTCAGGAGATAACGTATGCCTGCAAAATCCCAATTCCCTGAGTTTCATTGCAGAAAGCGGATTCAGGCAGTATAAAGGATAATCGGCATGCAAATGGACGGACTCGTCATCAAATAGTTCCAGAGCGCCCAGATTGGAAATCTGGAATTGTCGAAAACCTTGTGAAATCAATTCATGCACAACCTTCTTAAAATACCCATACGTCATATATCCGTTCCCCGTATCCCGCATGATGGCAGGCAATGAAAAGACGATTTTGTCTCGTACCTTCGATGGAGAGATACTTTCATTATCTTCTATGCACGTTTTTAACAACCCCCTTAATCCCCCTTTGTTAAGGGGGATTTGATTGCGACTATGCTGCGCTATGAGATCCCCGATCGTTTCATTTGTCAGGACAATGTATATCTGAGAAATCTTTTCTAAGGGGATGTGATTCAAATACTGTAATTTATCTACCTTCAGGGACAGCCTGATTCCATCTCCTGAAATGTTGTTCAAAGCGCACCCTTCTTTATTTCCAACACTATCAATTATCCCCCCGGAATGCCCCTTCAAATCCACCCATCCCCCCTTTTGTAACAGTTCACCCCCTCCCCCCGTATCAGGTACGGGGCAGGCTCTAACCCCTCCCACAACGGGCGGGGAATACTCATTGTCCCTTAGTTTCCTCCCCCTGTCCCCCTCATTGAGGGGGAGAAAGGGGGAGGGGTGGAGGTTTAGGTGGGAGTGTGCCGTTACCCCCGTTTCTAAAGGGGGATTTATGGAGGTTAAAATGGAGCTTTCGCCGGACAATTGACTGTCTGATCTGCGGTATTCAATACATTTTTCCTGCACCCATTTCTTTATGTTTTCACTCTTGAAATTCCTGTCCTTCCGCCATTCTTCACAAAAAATTTGGAAATAATCCCTTCTAATCTCATTTAATACACTGAGCGGGACAAACAATTCCTCAGAAATTTCTCCATGAATACCTGCCAGCTCAAAAGGTGTCTCACCCAAACGGGCAAAGCATTCCTTTATATTTTCCATTTCAGTTGTTCTGTGGATCCCTTTTTCCAGTTTTACTGGATAATCCCTGGAAAACGAGAAACCCCTTGCGATTCCCGTTATTTCTATATTATCAGGCCTTATTTTAATCTCCACATCTACCGGTATCTTAGAAGCATCGAGTTTTTTCGGCACTTTCGGTGCAAACGTTTCTTTGACTTTCTGGGAAGAAAGCAAATACAGCCTTGCACCCTGTTTATACTGCCGTTCTGTATCGACTATAGCAACATCACCTGCCTTTATGCCAAACACCCTTTTCCCATCCATCTTGATGTTCTTCACATGTAGCAAAGCCGGTTCTTCAGAACTATTTTCAAACACCTGTAACAAATCCCTTACGCCAATATCGGCATTTGCCCTTATGGTAACGTATCCCTTCCCGGATTTTATTACCTCACCGGCATAAGACCCAATATTCGCAGGATATGAGGGATTAATCATATCTGATGGCTTTACTGCACCAATATCCGCAGTTTTGCTGTTTCTTTGTCCATTTTCTTTTATCAAATACGAACACGCAGTCTCCCGGCTAAACACCGTATTCATAAGGTGAATGGCCACCTCTTCGTCTTTTAGTTTGCCATCTATTGCCTGCCGATAGATGTGTGTCACTACGGCCACGTATTCGGGCGATTTCATACGCCCCTCGATCTTAAACGAATGAATTCCAGCGGCCATCAACTCTTTTACATGAGACAGGGTGCGGAGGTCTTTCATAGAAAACAGATACCCGCCTTCACCCGGCTGAGAGTTGTAATACATCCTGCAGGGCTGTGCGCAGCGACCACGATTCCCGCTCCGTCCACCCATCATACTGCTGAAGAAGCATAATCCCGAATAAGAATAACACAACGCCCCGTGTACAAATACTTCTACCTCCATGCTGGTATTTTGGGAAATATTTTTGATTTCGTCTATCGACAACTCCCTGGACAAGACGACACGTTTAAACCCCATCCTTTCCAGTCGCTTAACTCCGGCAAGATTGTGGATGGTCATCTGCGTACTGGCGTGTAACTGAAAATGAGGAAATTGAGATTGTATTAAGTACAGAAGCCCCAAATCCTGGATAATCAATGCATCGGGCTGTAGTTCGTCCAGTGCGATTAAATAATCCACTACACTTTCCAGTTCGTGGGTTTTAATCAGGGTATTAATGGCAACGTAGACCTTGACGGATCTTTTGCGGGCGTAAGCAATGGCCTTGCTGGCGTCATCGATGGCAAAATTGTCTGCACTTGCACGGGCGCTAAAATCCTTTAAGCCAAAATAAACGGCGTCAGCCCCGTTTTCAACGGCTGCAAAAAAACATTCCATATTACCCGCAGGGGATAATAATTCCGGCTCGCTTGTAGGTAGAAGTATGTGTGACGTCATAATATTCATGCATTTAAAATATTTATTACTATGACACTATTATACAGAAAAATATGCCTGTTTTCAGTGACTTTATAACAAAAATACCTTGACACATTATTTACATAATAATTAGAATATGGCCAACAATATAGTTTTTCAAATATTCAATTATCGGCTTGAATATCTTCTCTTCTGGTAAAGACGGCGCCATGTGCCTTACAATTCCTGCAAAAGTATTGTCTCTTGAAAATTCGCATATCAACTTACCTTTGAAAAGGATCACTATCCGCGATTCCAAAGGTGAACGGACAATAACTGCCTTGCTTGAAGACATCAAGGTGGGAGACTGGGTCCTGTATGCCTCTGATATTGCTGTGACAAAAATAAGCGAAGATGATGCAATGGAGATACTTGAAATCCTTGAGCCTAAGAGTTACATAGACATCTCACAGCTTGACAGTGGGTTTCTGGAAATATTAAAGGCATGTCATACAAGGGAGGTTAAGCGCGAAGAAATAATAAGACTTCTTTGTGCCAGAGATGAGGAAGAAATGAATGCCCTGCTTTCAGAGGCTAATACCATACGGCAGGCAAGACTGAAAGATTTTTTCTGTATCCACGGAATAGTAGAGTTTTCAAATCACTGCGTCAGGAACTGCTTTTACTGTGGACTTAGAAGGAATTTGAAAGACATACGACGTTACAGAATGACGCCGGAAGAAATAATAAACACCGTGGATGATGCAGTAAACCGCCGGGGCTATAAGCTTATAGTCCTGCAGTCCGGCGATGACTTCTTCTATACTGACGATATGCTGTCCGAAATAATTTGGGAGATAAAGAAAAGGTGCAAGGTCTTTGTCTTCATGAGTGTTGGAGAACGGGGACTTGCGGGTTATGAAAGGATGAAAGAGGCAGGGGCAAATGGCGTTTTGTTCCGTTTTGAGACCTCAAATAATGCACTTTATGATTCCATCCATCCGGGACAGTCATACGATGTGAGGATTGCGCTTCTCAGGGGTATGAAGGAGATGGGATATTTTATCGCCTCCGGGTTTCTCATAGGACTGCCCGGTCAGACAGTTGAGGATATATCCAATGATATATTAACGGTTAAGGCCATTGGCGCAAATATGGTGAGTGTCGGCCCGTTCATACCATCCGGTGGCACCCCCCTGACATCACATCCGCCGGGCAACGCAGAGATGACGCTTAAGGTGATCGCCGTTACAAGGTTGCTGATGCCATTGGCAAAGATACCCGTAACTACTGCCCTGGAGACCATAGAAAGCGAAGAAGGCCGGAGGCTGGGACTCTCTTCAGGCGCCAATTCACTCATGTTCAACCTCACGCCTGAAAGGTACAGGGATGATTACAGGATATATCCGAATAAGTATCATGGCAATGAAGAGATATGGGAGAAATACGGCCTTTCTAAAGAAACGCTGAGTTACAGGATGCTTGAAAAAAAGATGTCAGAGGCGCTTGAGGTGCAGGAATAATGCCAGCCGCATTTATAGATGAAAACAAGCTTCATTCCATACTCAACAAAACTTCCGTTTCCTCTTCTCGTGAGGTTTCGGATGTGCTCAAAAAGGGCAGGGAATTGAAAGGGCTTGTACCCAAAGAGGCGGCGGTACTAATAAATGTCTCTGATAAGGAATTAATCAGTGAGATATTTGACACAGCCTATTACATAAAGAATGCTGTGTACGGCAACAGGCTCGTGTTCTTTGCTCCCCTCTATCTCAGCAATCACTGCGTAAATGACTGTGTATATTGCGGATTTCATGCAAGCAATCCGGCGCCGAGAAAAAAACTAACCATGGATGAGATACGTGAGCAGGTCGAATGCCTCATTGAAATGGGACACAAAAGACTTCTTATCGAAGCCGGTGAAGATATGATAAACAACCCGATAGATTATATCCTCGATGCAATAGATGCCATTTATTCCGTAAAAACCAAAAAAGGTGAGATAAGAAGGATCAATGTAAACATTGCCGCAACAACGGTTGAAAACTACAGGAGGCTCAAAGGCAAAGGTATCGGAACATATCAGCTATTCCAGGAGAGTTATCACAGACCAACCTATGAGAATGCTCACAACGGGCCGAAGGCCGATTATCTGAGACAACTCTATGCGCTGGACAACGCCTTTGAGGGTGGAATAGATGACGTTGGTATGGGCGTTCTCTTCGGCCTCTACGACTGGCGGTTCGAGATGCTGGGACTGATAACCCATGCAGCCTACCTGTCAGATAAATTCGGAATAGGCCCACACACCATTTCCGTGCCAAGACTTAGACCCGCGCATACAGTTACCACGTCTCCCCCTTTCCCGGTGAGCGATAGCGATTTCCTGAAACTCATCGCAATTCTTCGGATAGCCGTTCCTTACACAGGGATGATTATAACTACAAGAGAAAGTCCTGAGATAAGGGAAAAAGCATTCATGGCAGGTATAACACAGGCAAGCGCAGCCTCAAGCACTTCACCTGGAGGGTTTGGAAAGAGAAAGTCAAAAGAGGCAGGTCAATTCGAGCTATCGGACAAGAGGAGTCTTGAAGAGATAACATTGAGCGTTATGAAGCAGGGATTTACCCCCAGCTTCTGCACTGCCTGTTACCGCAAAAGCAGGACAGGAGTTGCATTCATGGAACTGGCAATGCCGGGAGATATTCAGGAGTTTTGCAGACCGAACAGCATACTTACCCTTATGGAATATATGGAAAACTTTGCCTCCACGGAAAACAGGCTCTTAGGCTTGGAGATAATAAATAAGTCATTGGAAGAAATAGAAAACACCTCCATAAGGAAACAGACAGAGGAAAGACTCGCAAGAATAAAACGCGGGGAGAAAGACCTGTATTTTTAGGGGAAGCCGAAAGCAGATGCATGAGTTGTCAATAGTCACAAGCATGATCGGTATTGTCAGGGAAAACATGGTGCGGCACGGAGCGGGACGTCTTAAAAAGATAAAGATACGGGTTGGGGAAATGACCGCAGTTGAGCCAGAAGCCCTTAGATTCTGTTTTGAGGCCTGTACCGGGGGGACGGATATGGAGGGCGTAATCCTCGACATCGAAGAAGTTCCCGTTATGGGGCAATGTATGAACTGCAAAAAAGAGTTCCAACTGAATATGTATCTCGACTCCGGATGTGCTGTATGCGGAGGAAAGGCCGGAGACTACATATCAGGGACGGAGCTTGACATAGTCAGCATAGAGGTTGATTAGGTGAGCGAAATCCTTATCAATACAAAGGTTCTTGTTAAAAACGATGAGATTGCGGATAGCAACCGGAAGATATTGAAAGATAGGGGAATATTTACCATCAACCTGATGAGTTCTCCTGGCTCAGGAAAGACCTCTATTGTTGAAAAGACTATCGAATTACTGAAAGGCAAGGTAAATGTTGCGGTTATTGAGGGTGACGTTCAAACCGATCTGGATACGCAAAGGATATTAAAATACGGCATACCTGCCACACAGATAAACACTGGAAGAAGTTGTCATCTCGATGCCCGCATGATACAGCACACCCTTCCGTGGCTTTTCGGACAGGGAGAAGTAGATTTGATGATAATAGAAAATGTGGGGAATATGGTATGTCCGGCCGGATACGACCTGGGGGAGGATGTCAAGGTGGCCGTCATGAGCGTAACAGAGGGGGATGATAAGCCGCTTAAATACCCTGCCCTTTTCAGTGCATCCCAATATCTCCTGATAAACAAGATAGACCTGCTGGCATATACGAATTTTAATATGGAAAGGGCAAGGCATAATGCCCTGACGATTAATCCGAAATTAAAGATAATTGTGACGTCCTGTACCAATGGAACTGGCATAAAAGAGTGGGTGGAAAGTATTTTAAAAGATAAATTCTTATAAGGGACTTACAATGAAAAACCTTCTTTGTCTCCACGGGCTTGGGTGCGGAGGTGATACAATTTCTTTGCTGAATGCCGAAGAGCCTGATTTACTGACAGCCCTTGAAATGCTTGATATAAACGTTGCATGGCACCCATCTCTTTCGCTTGAAAAAGGCGATGACGTCAAACAAATCTGTGCCGATTTTGCAAGCGGGAAACGCAGCCTGGATTTATTTATAGTAGAAGGCGCCGTTCCGACAGGGCCTGACGGCAGCGGGCGTATCTATGAATTTCTTGACAGGCCTTTTTTAGAATGGGTCAGGGAACTTGCCGCCGTTGCTGAATACACGATAGCGGTAGGCACCTGTGCCTCTTCAGGTGGCATCTCTGCAGCAAGCCCAAATCCGGCAGGGGCAAGCGGCTTACAATTTATGCAGGATAAAACTGGCGGCATACTCGGAGAAAGCTATCGTTCAAAATCAGGTTTTCCGGTTATAAACATACCAGGGTGTCCTTCTCATCCGGACTGGATTCTGGAATCGCTTTATCTGATAACACAGGGAAAACTGCTTCCTGAGCAACTTGACTATGCAAACCGCCCTGCCCATTTTTTTAATAATCTTGCCCACCATGCGTGCCCAAGAAACGAGTTCTATGAGTTTAAGGCGTCCGCCGAAGAATTCGGGCAAATGGGATGCCTGTTCGAGCATCTGGGCTGCCGGGGCACTCAGTGCGAATCCGACTGCAATATCCGCCTGTGGCTTGGCAGGACTGGCTCATGCACAAGGGCGGGGTTTCCCTGCACATCGTGCACCTCTCAGAATTTTCCGCTTCCGGATATTAACTATTTCAAAACCGTTACAATTGCAGGCATACCAAAAACCCTGCCGAAAGATGTGCCAAAGGCGTGGTATATCGGCATGGCTGGGCTTGCAAAGATGGCAACCCCTGAACGCTTAAAGACAAATGCTGTTTCCGCACATAACAAATACCGTGGAAAAGGAGAGGGGCAATAATGAGCAAGATAATTTCCATATCTCCGTTTAACCGGGTTGAAGGCGATTTAAAAATTAAGGTGAAAATAGAAGACGGCCGGGTAGCGGATGCCAGGGCGTCCGGGACGATGTTCCGCGGGTTTGAGCAGATACTAAAAGGACATTTTCCGGAGGATGCCATTATTTATACGCCCAGGATATGCGGCATTTGCTCCATATCACATTCAATAGCGTCTTCAAATGCGCTTGCTGCCATTTCAGAGGCATTCGTTCCTTCAAAAAACGGACAGCTTGCAAAGAATATAAGCCATGCGACTGAAAATGCCATGAGTCATATTACACAGTTTTACGTATATTTCGCCCCCGACCTTTTAAACCATAAACATGCGCATCTAAAATATTACCCTTTTGTAGAAAAGAGACTGGCGCAATTAAAGGGCGAATCCGCAAAAATAGTGATAACGGAACGAAAGAGGTTTTTAGAAATACTTGGACTGATCGGAGGCAAATGGCCGCATACCCTTGCAATTCAGCCTGGTGGAATTACCAAATCCCTCGGTTCTTCAGACATATTCCGTATCCACGGCATTCTAAAACAATTTTCATCTGTAGTGGAATCGGTTCTGTTAGGCATGCCTGCAGAAGATTACCTGAAAATAAGGTCTGTGTCGGATTTTGATTCGGCATTCTCAGGCGATGGCAACCCTGCATCCGATTTGGGATTGTTTTATCGTTTTGCCGATGAAGCAGGGCTTATAACAATGGGAAAAGGACCTGGAAGATTTATAAGCGGCGGTTGTTATCCGGAAGCGGACGGAACGCCATATATACCGTCAGGATATCTTAACGGGAAAGCTTCAAACATTTCCATGGAAAAGATCACTGAATCTATACATTATTCGTTCTTCGATGCGCCTAAGTCTTCTTCGAATCCTGCGTTTGACACATCCTTGCCTAAATGGGACAAACCAAACGCATATAGCTGGGCAAAGGCGCCCCGCTACAACGGCGAAGTTGTTGAAGTGGGGGCAATCGCCAGGCAATTGATCAGCGGAGACCCGCTTATTGCAGATTTCTTTTCCATGTACGGTTCAACCGTATTCACAAGGGTCTTAGCCCGACTGCACGAGGCAGTAAAGCTTTTGCAAAAAATGAGCGGCTGGATAGAGCAATTGGACGCAAACGAAAGTTATTTTGTCAGGAATACGCTTAAGGAAAGGACTTCCGGAATAGGAATAACAGAAGCCGCCCGCGGTATATTGGGACACTGGATCAGCGTTGATGACGGAAGGATAACCAACTACCAGGTAATAACCCCTACAGGGTGGAACGCCTCCCCCCGTGATGAAAATGAAACACCCGGCGCCCTTGAACAGGCGTTAATAAACACAACAATTGAAGACGAAGGCAATCCCGTTGAAATAGACCATATTATACGCTCCTATGACCCGTGCCTGGTTTGTACGGTACACTGAAAGGGGTATTTACATTAATGGAAGATAAACAGCCAACACACGAAGAACTCCTCGCAAAGGTCAGAGAGCAGGAGGCGCAGGAAGAAATATTCCGCACCGTTATAAAGCAAATGGAAAATCTTTATGCGCAGATTGCATCCAGCCAGACGGAGATTGAGCAAAAAAATCAGGAATTGAAGGAAGAGCGGGGCAAATTACAACTCCTTAATGAGGAATTGCAAAGGGCAAAAAGAGCCGCCGATGACGCCAACAACGCCAAGAGCGAGTTCCTTGCCAGCATGAGCCATGAGATAAGGACGCCAATGAACGCCATTACTGGTATGGCGGAACTCTTGTTAGACACGCCGCTTAACAACGAACAACGGGAATATGTGGAACTCTTCAAGTCGGCTGGCGATAATCTCCTGGATATCATCAACGATATACTGGATCTGTCCAAAGTCGAATCCGGTCAGCTTCAACTTGAAACGGTTGCGTTTGATTTAAGCGAATTAATAGAAAGAACGTGCGACGTTATGTCTATACGCGCACATAAGAAAGACCTTGAACTTGTCTGCCATATAATGCCTGACGTCAAGGCCGACATAGTCGGCGATCCTGTCAGACTTCGGCAGATTATTGTAAACCTCATCGGCAACGCCCTCAAGTTTACCGAAAATGGCGAGATCGCTTTTAAAGTAGAAAATACAAAGACCGCAAAAGAAGGCGGGAAGATAAAAGATGCAGAACTTCTGTTTTCCGTTTCCGACACCGGCATCGGCATTCCACACGATAAACTGGATAAGATCTTTGAAAGGTTCACGCAGGCTGATTCCTCAACTACCAGAAAATATGGCGGCACCGGGCTTGGGCTGTCAATCTCGAAACGCCTGGTTGAAATGATGGGCGGGCGTATCTGGGTGGAAAGCAAGGTGGGAAAAGGGAGTGTATTTAAGTTTACGGCAACCCTTGGCATACAGGAGTCGCCCAACAAACATAAAGCACATTCAAAACCACCTGAGCTTGATATAAAAGGGATGAAGACCATTATAATTGACGATAATGCGACAAACCGACTGATCCTGAAGACTATGCTTTCAGGATGGGGCGCAGTAATCACGGAGGCTGAAGACGGCGCAAAAGGGTTTTCAGAGATAAGAAACGCTGTAAACGACAAAGACCCTTTTAAACTCGTGCTCCTTGATTGCCGGATGCCCGGAATGGACGGGTTTTGCGTGGCGGAACAGATAAAGAACGAGATTGGCGATATCGGCATGGCGATCATGATGCTTACATCCGACAATAGGGCTGGCGATACGGCAAGATGTCTTGGCCTGGGGATAACCGGTTACATAGTCAAGCCCATCAAACGTGCAAGCTTGATGGATGCTATTGCAAATATAACGAATAACAAAAAAGATAGTTCTGATACAATGATAGTTGAAGGGGATGTTTCTACAGCAGTGCAACCTCAACCGTTGGAGATACACAGGCCATTGCACATACTCCTGGCTGAAGATAATGAGATCAACCAGAAGATGGCTATACGGATGCTTGAGAAGCGCGGGCACACAGTGGCTGTTGCCGGAAACGGCAGAAAGGCACTTGACGCTCTTGAGAGGGGGAAGTTCGATCTTGTTTTAACAGATGTTCAGATGCCTGAAATGGATGGGTTTGAACTGGTCAAAAAAATACGGGCAAAAGAAAGGGAGACAGGCGATCACATGCCTGTTATCGCTATGACTGCCATGGCCATAATAGGCGACAAGGAACGGTGCTTGGAAGCAGGAATGGATAGTTATGTATCAAAACCGATCGAACAGGGAGAACTCTTCGGGGCGATAAGGCGTTTTGTATTCGTAAATGAAGCAAAACACACCCCTTCTCTCGTGTCTGGGGAGAGTAAAAACACTGAGGATTTAAGAAAGGTATTTGACATGACTACTGCCATAACACGGTTAGACGGCGATAAGGAATTATTCAGGGAACTGGCTGATATGTTTCTTAAAGACTGCACAAAACAGATGTCTGATATAAAAGATGCTATTACCCAAGGCAACAGCAAGGCATTGGAAAAATCCAGTCACAGTATAAAAGGGTCTGTCGGCACATTCTGCGCTCAGCCTGCTCATGATGCAGCATTTAATCTTGAAATGATGGGTCGCGCAAATAATCTTACCAATGCGATGGAAGCATATGCATTGCTGGAAAGAGAGATTGGACAGCTTAAATTACTGCTGACAGCGTATAGCAAAGAGGTGTGAGAAAACAAACAGACTTTCTTTTCCGACTTGTTCGTGTTCGGGGATTTTCCAGGTAAAATTTACTGTAAAGGAGAGGCAATACATGGCAAGGATACTGATTGTAGATGATGCCGCTATCATAAGGCGCTCATTGCAGCACATTGTTGAAAAAGCGGGGCATAAGGCTGTGGGTATGACGGGAGACGGTCAGGAAGCTATAAAACTTTACAAAGAACTCAAACCTGATCTGGTAACGATGGACGTCTGGCTTGGAGAAGATGATGGGATCAGGATATTGGAATCTATCAGGAAATATGACCCTGATGCAAAGGTAATAATGGTTACTTCTACTGGGTGGGAAGAAAAAAAAGAAGAAGCCAAAAGGCTCGGCGCTGTCGGATACATCGGAAAGCCATTTGACGCCAAAAGCATCGCAGATGAAATTAAAAGAGTAATGATGTAGTGTTACATGAAGTAAAGTCACCCGTCAGAACCAATATCCTTATTTAAGGTATTGTACAAGGCTATCTGCTCTTCTGTGCTCAATTGCGGTGGTTTCTGTTTGCTACACAAACAGACGGCACAGCGTTCGTCGCTGCAAAACTGGCAGCTAAAACAATCATCACACGGATATTTCTTGTCCTGACATTTGCTCATTATTTTTAGTTACGAGAGTCGGGTGTCGTGTGACGAAAAAAATGTCACCCGTCGCGTGTCACACGTCGCCTTTATTCGTTTTGACTGCGGCTATGCCGCGTTAGGAATAACCTGCGGATAGTGTGTTGTGAAATCTGCGGTTTCTGTTGTTACTGTTAAAACTTTACCTTTGGTACCTCTTTTTCCGCCTCGGCAACCTCAAAATATTTCGCCTCTGTCACACCTGCACGTGCGGCAAAGAATCGGCCATAGAAGCTTTTGATGTAGGCGTTCAGGTCCCTGACGCTGTCATTATATCGCTTACGCTCAACAGAAATGCGGTTCTCAGTGCCTTCCAGCGTATCCTGTAATTTAAGAAAGGATTCGTTTGCCTTTAATTCGGGATACGTCTCCCGGAACATTAACAAACGAGACAAAAACCCCTCAATCTGTGTGGCAGCCTTGGCCTTATCTTCTACCGTACCAGCGCTGAAGTAACCCTTTCTGGCCTCAGCAAGTTTTTCGAAAACCTCTTTTTCGTGAGAGGCATAACCCTTCACGGTTTCCACAAGGTTGGGAATGAGGTCATATCGACGCTTGAGCTGTGT